>FWPV01001017.1_pt1 | contig 81848 bp, 63 predicted proteins | sample 2228371 | NCBI WGS metagenome assembly FWPV01 (sample SAMEA103939776, study PRJEB20133) | metagenome
GCGCCGACGGCGCCTTTCTCCCCCTCTCCCAGCATTGGGAGAGGGGGCAGGGGGTGAGGGCCTTCCTGCGCTTCGCCGGTTCATCCCGTGTCTCGGGGTCTGTTGAGGATGTGCGGCTGGGAGCCGCACATCCTTCTGACTCCTCCCCCTCGTGCAGCCGCCGCCTGTCGGCGCAATCCGTTCTATCGAGCGCCGGGTTCAATCATGCGGCGTTTGCAGCGGCTGCCGACGAAACGATGCTCAGCCCTGCTCGCGCAGGACAACCGAGATCGGGAAGTGATCGCTGAATCCATCGACGTTGACGTTGCGCTTCGCGTTGCCCTTCGGCAGGCCAAAGGGGATCGGCCCTTGCGCTGCGCGGGGGTCGACCATCGCAGGCGGCGCCTCGATCCGCGCCGTCTCCTCCACCACCTGGATCGGACTCTTTTTCTGGAGCAACCCTCGGGAAACCAGAAACTGGTCGAAGAGAAAGCCGTCACCGCCGAAATAGAAGGTGCCGTGTAACGTCTTGGGTTTGCCTTTGCAGTCCTGGCAGCGTTGCTGTACATAACGCCAGGCCAGGTTGTAGAAGCGCACGGCGCTGACGGTGCGTTCGACGTCCCCGCGCTCGCGCGTCGACCGGGCGTGGGTCTGCAACGACTCGTCGAACGGCTCATCGTTGAAGTCGCCCATGGCAATGATGGGAATGTCGCGGCCGCGCACCTCCCAAATGCGCTGATGCCAGTAGGCCAGCGTTTCGCCGGCGGTCATGCGGAAGCCGCGCGACTCGTAGGCGCCGCCGCTGCGCGCAGGCCAGTGATTGCACAGTGCAATCAGATCGTTGCCTCGCTCGGTCGTGAAAGTGACCTGGGTGATGTCGCGCGTGCCGGTGCGTCGCAGGACGAAATGGGAGAACACCGCCTGCGGGTCAAACGTGTAGCGAGCGCCGTCGAACACAAAGGCGGTGTCGATGCCCCGGCGGTCGAGCCGCGCATCGAAGTGGACGACGTCGTACCGGCGCAGCGAGAGCCGGTCGTTGAGGCGGCTTGCCAACCGCCGCAGCGCGTAGGCGTTCTCCACTTCGCACACGCCCAAGATGTCCGGCCCGCGTCCCTCGTTCATCTGGCAGAGGCTGGACGCAAGCTGGTCGATCTTGCGCTCGAACAACGCCTGCGTCCAGCCTCTCAGGTCGGCGGCCATGGCTTTGGCGATCCACGGCTCTCGCTCCGGAAAGCCCTCCGGCGCAAAGAGATTTTCCAGATTCCAGAAGGCGACAAAGTGATCGGGCATAGCATGCTCCTTGTTGAATTCTTCAACCCGGCGTTGCGCCGTTGAGGGGGGCGTCGGTTCGCGGCGTCGACTGTACGCGTCGCAGCGTTCGGCTTGCAGGGCATTATATCGTCTTTCGCTGCGCTCGTCATCCCAAAGCCAGATTCCTTCATGAAAGCCCAGATTTTTATATTGACAACCCTTCATGATCACACTATAATGGTTATAACAATCTATCCACATAGAGACTTATTCACCGACAATTGCGTCAATCCTATGAAGTTTGTACGGCTCGATGGGGGCAGCCACGTGCCGCTCTATCTGCAACTTTCGTCCGCCCTGATTGCGCAGATCGGCTCAGGGGAATTGAAACCGGGGGATCGCATCCCGTCGGAGCGCGAGCTGGCGGCGGAGCTGGGCGTCAGCCGCATCACAGCGCGCCAGGCCATCGACATGCTGTTGAGGAACGGGTTGGTCTACCGCGAGCAGGGGCGAGGCACCTTTGTGGCCGAACCCAAAATGCGCGGGCTGAAGGGTTTCCTCAGCTTTACGGAGGACATTTTGTCGCGCGGCATGCAGCCTGGAACCCGCGTTCTAAAGCAGGAGCTGGCTGAGGCCGACGAGGCGGAGCAAGCCAGGTTGAAGTTGCAACCGGGAGAAAAGGTCCTGCGGTTGGTGCGCCTTCGCCTCGCCAACGGCGCGCCGGTGGCGTTGCAATCGTCGGTGTTGCCGGCGCGCATCTGCCCTGGGCTCGAGCACGAAGATTTGACCGACAAATCGCTGTTCAGCGTCTTGCGACAAAAATACTTCGTTCATCCGGCGTGGACCGAGGCGGAAGTGGAGGCTCGATCCGCCGCTGCGGAGGAAGCCGAACTTTTGCGGCTGGCGCCCGGCGACCCGGTGCTGGTGATCACAGGGCTCACCTTCACAGAGACGTTTGAGTTCGTCGAAAGTGTGCGCACGGTGTACCGCGGGAACGATATGGCCATCTACATCGGCCGTCAGCGCCTGTGATGCAACGCCGACGCTTTCACTGCGCTTTTTCACACGCTTTTTCACACGCTGAAGTGTAGGCAGGATGCAAGTGAAGATAGGCGAATCTACGAGAGTGCAGCCCAACATTCTGGCTGTCGACGTCGGCGGCTCCAAGGTGGCGGCCGCCCTCGTCACGGCTGACGGCGTTGTGCATCATCGTGTGCAGGCGCCCACCTCCCAACGAGGTCCGGTCGAGGGGATCGACCAAATTGCTGCTCTTTTACAGAAAATATTGGAAATAAAAGACCCTTCAACAAATGAAATTGCTGCCATTGGCCTGGGCGTTCCTGCTGTGTTGGAGGAAGGCACGGACCGCGTGATCTGGGCGCCCAACCTGGCCGGGTGGCGCAACGTGGATCTACGTGGACCCTTGCAGGCGCGCTTCGGTTGGCCTGTGTATCTGGAATATGACGGCCATGCTGCAACCCTGGCTGAATGGTGGCTCGGGGCCGGGAAAAATCTGCATTCGTTTGTCAATGTCATCATCGGCACCGGCATCGGCGGGGGCATGGTGCTGGAGGGGCGCCTGGTGCGCGGCGTCAATCGTTTGGCGGGCGCGGCAGGATGGTTTGCTTTTACGACAGACCCTGCCGTTGCCGAAGAGAGGGATCGCTCGGTCGGCGCGTGGGAGGCCAAGGCGGCCGGTCCGGGCATTGTCTCCCGCGCCAGAGCATTGCTGGCGTCGGCGCCCGACTCGACCCTGGCGCAAGTGGATGAGGGGTCGCTCACGGCCGAGCAGGTGTTTGCAGCCGCCCGACAGGGCGACGAGCTGGCCCGGTCGGTGATCGAGGAAACTGCGGAGTGGATCGGCCTGGGGCTCGCCAATATCGTCAGCCTGGTGAATCCACAAGCGATTGTGCTGGGAGGCGGGGTGGGCGTCGCCTGTGCGCCGCTGCTGCCGCGTATCCTCGACACAATGAAGCAATGGGCGCAGCCCTGGTCGGCGCGTTCGTGCTGCGTTGCCATCTCCGCGCTGGGCGCCGACGCCGGCCTGTTAGGCGCAGCGTATGGCGCGCGGCTGCGATTGGGTCTTTGAGCGTCCGAGGGAAGGTCAAAGGAGGTGAGGCCTGTAGTGACATCTGCTCTCCGCTCCGTCCACTACGCAACGAAATGTCGCACGATTTGAATGAAAATGGAGGAGGTATGAAACCGAGCCGCACCCTGTTCATTTTGGTGGTAGTGTTCGCTCTGACAATGCTGAATGCATGCCTTCCTGCGCCCGGCGCCGGTCTCCAAGAGGGCGTCGCGCCGGCTGGAGAGAAGGTCAAGCTCACCGTGTTGACCCATTGGGGCGAAGAGTCGCTGCTCAAGCCGATGCGGGCGAAACTGGACGAATATACGAGTTTGAATCCCCACGTTGAAATCGACTATCAGACGGTCACCTTCGACCAGCTCTTGACCAAGATCACCACTGCGCGCGCGGCGGGCATCAGTCCAGATGTCTATCACTTCTACAACCTATGGATGCCCGACTTCGTTGAAGGCGGCATGTTAGATGAACCGCCCTCCGCCGTCCTTGCAGATATTCAGGCCAACTATTCGCCGGGTTCGCAGAGCGCCGTCTCCTACGGCGGCAAGATTTGGGGGTATCCGACCGAGTTGAACACCTATCAGCTGTTGTACAACAAAAAGATGTTGCAGGAGGCGGGCATCGAGGCGCCGCCCGCCACATTCGCCGAGCTTAAGGACGCCGCCTGCAAGCTGGCCATCGCCAACCCTGACGGCACATTGGCGCGTTCCGGCTTTGTGCTCATGCCCGGTTGGGACTCCGGCGTTGTGCATCCCTTCCTGTCGCTGCTGTGGTCGAATGGGGGCGAATACCTCGCGCCGGAGACCTATCAGCCGCTCTTCAACGGCCCACAAGGTCAGGCCACCCTGCAGCTCTACGTCGATCTGATCGGCGAAAAATGCGCGGATCCATCCATCGGCGCCTTCGGCAATTTTGTCGAAGGCAAGGGCGCCATGTTGATCATGGCGAACTGGCTGCGGGCGACCCTTAACGACGCCTTTGTCGACGGCTACGAAAATGTTGGCGTCGCCCCGATCCCGACGGGGGAAGGCGGCGTCTCGACCACGTTGCAATACAACTGGCTCTACGGCGTAGACAGCGGAAGCAAAAACAAGGAAGAAGCATGGAAGCTGGTTCAATGGCTGAATTCACCCGCCGGCGAAGGCGCTGCCTCCCCGATCGGCGACTATTTGACTTCGGCGCTTGGCGCCATCCCCAGCCGCATTTCGGATCAGCAGGCGCTGGCGGACCGATTGAGCGATGAGTTCATGACGGCTTATGTGCGCTCAGCCGCCAACGCCAGAGCAGAACCGGTGCTGCGCGGTGGACAGGAAATCAAAACTGCGCTTCAGCAAGGCATCGAGGCCGCCTGGTACGGTCAGAAAACGGTTGAGCAGGCGCTCAACGATGCAGCGGCGGAGGCGGAGCGCATCCTGGCTGAAAATCGGTGAGACGTCCGCGCTTTCGTTCACGAGTTGATTGACTTCTGGCTTGTAACGGCGTCTCCGGCGCAATCTTCCAGGAAGCTCCAGAGCTTCCTGGAAGATTCGCAGCCGGTCCAGAGATCAGTAAACGCTGCGGAGTTATCTCTTGGCTTCTCCTCAAGATCGAGTGTTCACAACAAGTCCGGCCCAGCTTGCCTCGTCAGCAGGCCCGCGCAAACATCGGCGACGCATTGATCCTAAGGTCTGGTGGGCCTATGCGTTTATCAGTCCGGTGTTGATCTTTTTATTGGTCTTCTCCGTCGTCCCGATCTTTTTCAGTTTTTGGGTCAGTCTGCACAGTTGGAACCTGATTACGCCGATTCCGGAAATGCCCTTCGTCGGCGTGGATAATTACACGCGCATTCTCCTCTACGATGACGTCTTCCGGCGGGCTTTGGTGAACACTTTTGTTTTTGCCTTTTGGGGAGTGACGTTCAACCTGGTGTTAGGATTGGCGGGCGCGCTGCTGCTCAATTCGCGCATTCGCTGGCGTCCCCTATGGTCGACGTTCTTTTTTCTGCCCATCGTGACTGCGCCGCTGGCCTTGGGCATGATGTGGACGGCGCTGCTCAACAAAAACTTCGGCCTGGTGAACGCCTTGCTGGGGAGCATCGGGATTCCGCCGCAACCCTTTCTATCCAGCCCGGAGCAGGCATTGGGCTGCATTATCTTTATGGCCATCTATCAATACGTCGGCTACTACGTAGTTGTCTTCCTCGCCGGCCTGCAAGGCATTCCGCAGGATTACTACGACGCTGCAGCCGTAGACGGCGCCAACGCCAGACAGTCCTTCTGGTATGTCACTTTGCCGCTGCTGCGTCCGGTGATGCTTTTCCTGGTGGTCACGAACACCATCGGCGCCCTGCAGGTGTTCGATTTAGTCTTTGCAGCTACGACCGGAGGCGCCGAAACCAGCGGAGGGGGGCCTGCCAATTCCACCATGGTCGTCGTGTTGCATATGTACAATACGGCCTTCAAGTTTTTCAGAATGGGGCGCGCCTCGGCCATGGCGATGGTTTTGTTTGTCGTCATCTTTGTGATCACTCTGGTGCAGTTATGGTTGCTGCGCCATCGAGAATGAAGGGATTGACCGGTATGGCAATGCGTCGATCCAGGCTGACGCAGCCGTTCATCTCGATACTCAAATATGTTGCGCTCGTCTCCGTCAGTTGCGTCATGCTGCTGCCCTTCTATTGGATGATTGCGGCGTCGCTCATGACCACGGCCGAGATCATCCGTACGCCGCCGCCCCTGTTGCCCGCCGAACCGCAATGGCGCAACTACGTAGATGTGGTGTATGCAGTGAATATCGGCCGCGCCTATTTGAACAGCATTATTGTCTCTGCACTCACAGTGCTGGGCATTCTCTTCACCAGCTCGCTGAGTGGCTTTGCCTTCGCCAAGTATCACTTCCCTTTGAAAAACGTGCTCTTTACAATCATTCTTGCTTCGATGATGATTCCGTTCTTCGTCATCCTGATCCCGGTCTTCTATATCGTGAAGCAACTGGGATGGCTCAACAATTACGCCGGCCTGATCCTGCCCGGCGTCGTCAGCGCCTATGGAGTCTTCATGCTGCGTCAGTTCATCCAGGGGATTCCTGACGAGCTGCTCGACGCTGCGCGCATTGACGGCGCATCGGAGTTTCGTATTTACTGGCAGCTGATCGTTCCTCTGTCGGGTCCGGCTCTCGCCACGTTGGGCGTCTTCAGCCTGGTCGGGGTGTGGAATTCTTTTCTTTGGCCGTTGCTGGTGGTGCAGGATTCCGCCCTGCACACGGTTCCGTTGGCGCTCAACAACCTGCGCACCTATGGCGCCGAGGAGCGCTCCTTGAATCTACGCATGGCCGGCACGGTCTTGAGCGTCATTCCAAGCGTGGTCGTGTTCGTATGGCTGCAGCGTTTCTTCCGCCGCGGCATAGCGCTGACCGGATTGAAGGGGTGAGCCTTGTAGGTGCGCCTTCGCTGCGAGCCGTGTTGAAAAGTGATTTCCATCGGTGCAATAGAAATCGAGGACTCCAATGCCGAACGAACCATTTCTTCCCATCGCCGTCTGGTACACCGGCGGGCGCACCCGCGCCACGATGGTGCGCCCGCCGGACGCTGATTCGCCGAGGACGTGGAAACGCGATCTGGAGGCGATCAAGGCGTGCGGGTTCAACACCGTGCGCTGTTGGGTGGACTGGGCCAGCGCCGAGCCACAGCCGGGCGACTATCGCTTCGACGCCCTCGACTTGCTCATGGACCTCACCGAACAGCTCGACCTGAAAGTCATTTGCCAACTTTATCTCGATTCGGCGCCCGACTGGTTGGTTCACTACTACCCAGACTGTCGCTATGTTTCGGCCAGCGGCATCCCTGTTGACTCACAAGGCGCGCCGGGCTATTGCTATGACAACCCCGGCGTGCGCACTGCAGCCGAGCGCTTTATGGTGGAGGTGGCCAGACGATTGGCGTCGCGTCCCACCTTTTACGCCTGGGATTTGTGGAGCGAGCCGCATATCGTGCAGTGGGGATATTTCGATTATCTGCCTCAACCGCCGGTCTTTTGTTATTGCCACCATACGGTGCAGCGTTTCCGCGACTGGCTGCAGCGGCGCTACGGCGCGCTGGACGCCCTGAATCGCGCCTGGTATCGCACCTTCACAAGCTGGGACGTGATTCCGGCGCCCAAGTTCATCTCCTTGATGACTTACACCGAGTATATCGACTGGATACACTTCATTATGGAGAAGCTGGCGTGCGATCTGCGTTGGCGACATGACACTATCCGGCAGGCGGATCATCATCTGACCACCAGCCATTCCGCCGTGCCTTCGGTGCTGACCCTGCCGTTGGACGAACAAGGATCGCCTGATGACTGGAAGATGCCTCACAGCGTCGACATTTGGGGCACGTCGCTCTATCCCAAACATGTCGGCGCCAAGGAAACCAGCGATCCATCGTTCCGTGCAGCGATGCTCACCTCCACGCGTTCGGCGTGCGATGCGGTGGGCAAACCCTACTGGCTCGGCGAGCTCCAGGCGGGCCATGGGTATGTCGGCATGTTCGCCTCGCACATGACGGCGGTCGATGCTCGCCATTACACCTGGCATGCCCTTGCGCATGGCGCCAAGGGGCTCTGTTTTTACGCCTGGCATCCCATGAGCAGCGGCTACGAATCGGGCGGCTTTGGCATGGCTCATCTCGACGGCTCGCCTAGCGACCGCGCTTTGGCGGCCGGCGCCATCGCGCAACTTGTGGAGCAAGAGATGGAATGTTTTGTCGCTGGCAAGACGACGCCGGCCGAGGTGGCTATCTGCTGGAATGTCCATGCCAACATTATGTGGCAGTGCATGCGTCAGACGTGGCGCTACATTCCTAGCCGTTCTTATATCGGCGCCTATCGAGCTTTCTTCCAAGAACATCTACCTGCAGATTTCATCCACCCGGATCAAATCGTCGCCGGTGGGCTGCAGCGCTACAAGCTGCTTGCGCTGCCGTTCTCGTTCATGACGCCCCGGACAATGGCTGCGGCGATCGCCGATTGGGTCGTGCAAGGCGGCGTGGCTGTTGCAGAAGCGCGCACAGGTTGGAACGATGAAACGGGCTATTGCGGCGATGCGATTCCGGGGTTTGGGCTGGAAAAAGTGTTTGGTTGCCGGGAACAGGGCGCACAGGGGGTGGATGAGCAGAGTGCGGTCAAGGTGCGCATCGTGCGCAAACACCCGCTGCTGCCCCGGCTGAACGTGGGGGACGTGCTGTCCGGCGCGCGTTTCCGCGAGGCGCTCGAACCGCTGGCGCCTACTGCGGAGGTGGTCGGCGAATTTGAAGACGGCGCTCCCGCCATTGTGGTGAATCGCTTTGGCCAGGGGTGGGGCGTCTTTGTAGGAACGATGCTCAGCCTGGGCTTTTACCGGTTTGGCGATGAAAAGAGCGGCGACTTCCTCAAAGGGCTGGCCGACGCCGCAGGCATCCGAAAACCGGTCACAGTGCACGATGCGCCGGCAGCGGCGGTGGAGCCGCGCTTGTTGGAAGGGAAAACGGCGGGCAAGCGCTTCTGGCTCTTTTTCGGCTTCAACCACAGCGCCGCTTCGCTTGCGCCCCAATGGCGCCTTGATCTGCCGGCCGGTGCATACACCGCAATAGACATTGCGACGCGGCGGCCCGTGGCGTTGCGCTGGGAGGATGGCCGCGCTGTGCTGCAGAAGCAACTGGAGCCGCAAGAAATTTGGGTCGTGAAGATCATCGAAGCATGAGCTTCACAGATAATGTAAGCGGCCGCGGTACCGTTCCCAGATTCGGCGGTTGTGCTCTTCGCTGTTTTCGAGGTTGGCGCTCAGGGTCACCGGCGGCTCGACGCCGCGCGCCAACAGCAGGCGGGTCGTTTCCACCACAACGGCGTTGAGCAGCGCCGCCCCCACCACGGTGGAGGTCGCGCCGACGCGCTGTTTCATTCCCGGCAGCGCAACCGCTGCGTCTCCTGGCTCGCCGCAGTTGTCGATGACATAGTCCGCCACATCCATCAGGCGAAGGCCACGCGGATGGCGCGAGGGCACGCTCAGGCTGTGCGCCCGGCTGGTCAACGCCACAACACAGACGCCTCGCCCTCGCGCTTCTTCCGCCATCTCTATGGCCACTGTATTGCGTCCTGAATTGGAGTGAACGATCAGCATGTCGTCTGCAGCGACGCCGCTTGCGTCGAGCAGCAAACGTGCGTATCCAGATAGCCGTTCGAGCGCAGTTTCCAGCGTGATGGGATGTGTGTTCAACGTCAACCCCGGCGCAAAGATCGGCGCGATGGGCGCCAGCCCTCCGGCGCGATAGAACAGCTCTTCGGCGAGGATCCCGGCATGGCCGGCCCCGAACACATAGACCAGGTGGTCGTTTGCGATGACATCAGCCATGCGCGCCGCCACCTGCAGCAGGAGATTGGTTTGCGTCTCAACTGCGCGTTTCAGAATCGAGTTCAACACCTCAATGTATTGCAGGGCGCTCATGCGAATGAATCAGTAAATCTTTCTGCGCAGCTCGCGATACGCGTCGTAGACTTTGAGATTGTGGTCGGGGTCGCTCATCACATTCGGAGACACAAATGTCGGGACGTGGATGCCGCGCTGACTGAGGCGTTTGGCGGTCTCTGCAACGAGCGCCATGGAGATCGCCAGTGCAGTGACGGTGGACGCCGCTGCAACCGGTTCAGGCCAGTTCGGCACGTGAATCAGCGCGTCCTCTGGCGGCGCGCCGTTGTCGATCACGATATCGGCGACGTCCGCCAGCGTTTTGCCGGATGAATGACGAGGCTGCGCCCGCCTACGATTTTGCAAGGACGTGATGGCGACCACAGTCAATCCATGCTCTTTGCCCAGGAGAGCGGCTTCGACCGGCGCTGCATTCAGACCCCCGTGCGAGATGACGATCAAAGTGTCCTGCGGATCGAGGGTGTAATAGCGGAAGACGTTGGCGACGTATCCTTCCTGTCGCTCGATCCAGAGGAGTTCGGGCGTGCCGCCCGGACCGATCACGTTTGTCCACATCAGCGGCGTATTGTGCACAGGCTGCAAGCCCACAAAAGAGCCATACCGCGGAAACACATCGAGTACAGGGATTACGGAATGCCCGGAGCCAAAGTAATAGACAACCCGTCTGGCGGCGATCGAATTGGCCATGCTCTCCGCCGCCGCCTCAATGGCGGGCATGCTCTCCTGACTCACATTCCGAATCAGCTCCTGAATTTTGGAGAAATACTCTTGTGCAGACATGCGTTCTCCTTATGGACTGCAATCGATGCAGTGAAGATGAATTTGGTTCAGTGAAAGGTTGATTTTGGATGGATTCCAATTCACTGTAGTGGTTGGATTGTTATAACCATTATAGATCGGATGGATTGAGATCGAAAAACTCGCTCCCACCTCTAATTGAAGAGTGGATAATTTGAAAGGGTTGCTTTGAATGCCTCAAATTTCAGGGTTGACAACTGCGCTGATTACGCCTACAATAGGTTTAACTTTGATTTATACGTATCAATCACTTTCCAGACGTTTTCTCAATTGGGTTCATCCGGTCGTTTTTTCGGAATGAGCGAGCAGGTTCCGCGCCGTCGCGTCACGCAGGCCGACGTCGCCCGCGCCGCCGGTGTTTCCCAGGCGATGGTTTCCTACGTTCTGAATGGAAACAAGAGCGTCAGCGTGCCGGAGGAGACGCGACAACGCATTCTGGACGCAATGCAGGCTTTGGGCTACGTGCCGAATCGTGCGGCGCGCACATTGCGTACGAGCCGGACATTTACTGTCGGCTGCGTGATCCCGGATATCGCGAACCCGTTCTATCCGGCGTTTGTGCGCGGCGTTCAGGATGTGACCGATCAGCATGGCTATGACGTGGTGATGTACAACACCGATGGATTGGCGGCGCGCGAGACCAAAGCCATCCGCTCGCTGCTGCAGGGAAGAGTTGATGGCGTGATCGGCGTCTTTTTCCACTGCAACGCTCGCGACCTGGCGGTGCTGCTTGAGCACCATGTGCCGGTGGTTCGATTGGAGGCGATGGCCAAACGCACGGGCGAGCTGCCGTTAGACAACATTTACGTAGACAACATTGCCGCTGCCCGAGAGGCCGTCGCCTATTTGATTCAGTGCGGGCGCCGCCGCATCGCCATGTTGACCAACGAGCCTGGCCCTGGACATCCGCGCGTGCTTGGCTACCGTTCAACCCTAAGCATGCATGGTCTGACAACGCCTGAGCAGTATGTGCAGATCGACGAATTCACGCTGGAGGGCGGTGCAAGAGCCATGCAGCGTTTGCTGGAGATTGAGCCGCGACCTGACGCAGTCTTCGCAGCCAACGACCTGATGGCAATCGGTGCGATCATAGCGTGTAAAGCGCGCGGGTTGCGCGTGCCGGAGGATATTGCCGTCATGGGCTTCGACGACATTATGACCGATCGAATCGTCAGTCCCGCTCTGACCACCGTCAGCCAGTTTCAGAGCAATCTAGGACGCAAAGCCGCCGAATTGCTGTTCGAGCGCATCGAAGGAAAGGCGCCCTCTGGCGGACGCAATGTAGAAATGCCTTTCGAGATTGTGGTTCGCGAGTCTGCATAAATTGTTGAGGTGCGAAGCGTTTTTGCGAATCGATGTTCATGCTCAAATGAAGGAGGAAAAGCAAAAATGTTCAAGGAGATTCAACCGTTGCGAATTTTGCGTTGGCTGTTGGCGGCTGCCTTACTTGTAGGTTGTGCTACGCCTGCTGCTCCGGGCGTTCAACCTGGGGCAGCTCCTGAAGGGGCAATTGCAAAAACTAAAGTTGTCTGGTGGACAGAAGATGTCGAACCAGAGTTGGAGGAGGCGTTCCAGGAGCAGTTTGTCGGAGCTTTCAATGCAGCCCACCCTGATATCGAGCTGGAAGTGATCTTTCAGCAGAACTTGAATGATGTGCTGCGCACAGCTATTCAAGCCGGAGAAGGTCCAGACATTGTTCAGACGCCCGGTCCCGGCTTTTTGTTGGAATATCAAAGAGCTGGCCTGGTGTTGCCATTGAACGAATTCGCCGTACAGTACGGATGGGAAGATAAGATTTTGCCATGGGCCTATGCTTCAGGCACCTTGGGCGGAACATTGTACGGCCTACCGTTGACCTTCGAGTCGATGATCTTGCTATATAACACCGAAGTGTTTAAGAATCTGCAACTGACGCCTCCCACAAACCGTGCTGAATTTGAGGCCACCGCCAGTGCGTTGCAAGATGCAGACCTGATAGCGATTTCCTACGGGAATGTCGGTTGGCAGCCCACCAATGAGCACCTGGTCGGCATTTATCTGAACGCCTATGCGGGTTCCGACACCGTGTACGAAGCGCTCATCGGCAAGCGCAGTTGGGAAGACGAGCTCTTTGCAGGCGCAATCGACATGCTCACCACAGACATGACGGTCAACGGATACTTTGCTGGCAGCCTGGAGAACTATTACTCGTTTGATTGGCAGACGATGTTCAGCACGCTGGCGAGTGGCAAAGCCGGTATGATGACCGTCGGTACATGGGGCTTCCGCGGCGCCGCCGAATATTTCGCTGATAATCCCGAAGGTTGGGACTGGGCGATGTTGCCTTCGTTCCGAGAGGGCGTGCCCCAAGGATTTGATCTCGCAGTGGGCAGCACCGTATCGATCAATGCAGCGACGAAAAGCCCTGAGGCGGCAGCCAAAGTGCTCGATTTCATTTTCAACGATCCTCCGCGCGCGGCGCGCATCGCTCAAATCTTCAGCTTCGGTGAGTTCGTCGTGCCTATTGAGTTTGACGCCGGAGATTTTCCCAGTGACGTGGATCCAAGAATCGCTCGCTTCCTCACCGAATTCGCCGATGTGACTGCGGAAGGACGCTACGGATACACAACATGGACCTTCTGGCCCGCCGAGGCTGAGACCCAGCTCTGGAAAGATATCGAGCTGGTTTGGGCCGGTGAAATGTCTACGGCGGAATACCTCGCAAAACATCAACAGCTTTGGGAGAAAGCGCGCGCTGAAAATGCAGTGCCGCCGATTCCTGAACGGTAGCGCTGCAATGGCATGGGCGGAGCGATGGAAACGCATCGTTCCGCCCATGAATAGAGGAGTTTTTCATGGCCGCAACACCAGCAACGATTGCCCGCACAACTTCTTATAAAAAACGCCCCATCGGGCGGCGACTACGCCCATGGCTCTTTTTAGCGCCGCTGCTCTTGCTCAATCTGGTTGTCATCATCACACCTTCGCTGTTAAGCGTTCGATATGCGTTCACCGAATGGACGGGAATCGGTCCAGCCAGATACATAGGTCTGGCTAATTTCCAGGAAATGCTCACCGATTCCGTCTTCTATCGCGCGCTTTGGAACAATGTGCGTTGGACGCTCATCTTTTTGACCGTTCCTGTGATGATGGGATTGTTGGGCGCATATCTTCTGTCTTCGATTCGCCGCGGTCAGATGCTATTTCGCACACTGTATTTCATTCCATATGTGATCGCCAGCGTGGTGAACGCGTACATCTGGAAGCTGATCCTGAACCCTGTTTTTGGAATCGGTCCGTGGTTGGCGGAACGGGGCATTCCATGGTTAGACGTTCGTTTCTTCGCCCGCACAGACACCTCTCTCTATGCCGTAGCTTTTGTTGACAACTGGCACTTTTGGGGGTTTTTGGTGGTGCTCTATCTGGCCGCCATGCACGCCGTCGATCCAGAACTTTATGAAGCGGCGAGGATCGAGGGGGCCAATCGCTGGCATGAATTCTGGCATGTCACGCTTCCAGGAATTCGCCCGACGTTAGTTTTCACTCTGTTAATGATCATGATCTGGTCATTTCTGGTGTTTGACTACATCTACCTGTTAACTGGCGGCGGCCCGGCTCATTCCTCGGAAGTGCTTGCAACACTGACCTATTCGACGGCCTTTTATTCGTTGCGCGTAGGCTATGCGACAGCGATTGCATTGACCATGAGTTTCTTTTCCGCAATCTTCGTCGGTATGTTCGTCCTGCTGCGCCGTCTAGGGTGGGAGATTTAAATCATGTTTCGTAAACACCGCACAGTTTCATTGGCGCCTAATTACATCATCCTGACCATTCTGGCGCTTTTTTCGGTGTCACCGATCGTGTTGCTTGTGCTGAATTCTCTCAAATATACGAATGAAATTCAGCAAAATCCGTTCGGCTTGCCGGAGACGCCTCGCTTCGGCAACTACATCGACGCCTGGGTCAAGGGCGGTTTCACGACAACGATGATCAATACGTTGATTTTGACGGGCGGCACCATCTTGCTTGTAGTCGTCGTAGGTGGATTGGCTGCCTTTGCACTGGCGCGTTTTCGCTTCAAAGGCGCCAACGCCCTGAGTTTTTACCTGCTGGTCGGCACCAGTATGCCTGCGCTGTTGTTTATGGTGCCGCTCTACTTTATGTGGGCGCGCTTGGGTTTGGTAAATAATCTGTTCGGCCTGATTATCATCTATGCAGCGTTGTTCTCTCCTTTCGCTACGTATCTCCTGCGTTCCTTCCTGGTCTCGATCCCGATGGATTATGAAGAGGCGGCGCGCATCGATGGCGCCAACGATTTGCAAGTGTTTTTACGCGTAATTCTCCCGTTGGCGTGGCCCGGTTTCCTGACGGTGGTATTGGTGGTGGGACTGGCAGTGTGGAACGAGTTCCTTTTTGCTGTGACCTTCCTACAGCGACCTGAGCTGAAACCGATCTCGACCAGTTTGCTGGCCTTCCAAACGCGTTTCCAACGCGACTGGGGTCTCACCAGTGCAGCCTCCGTCATTATGATCGTTCCTATCATTATTCTCTTCCTTTCCCTGCAGCGTCAGTTTATCGAGGGTCTGGCGCGCGGGGGCCTCAAAGGATAAATCACAACGGAAAGGTGAAATGCACGAATGGCTCTCCCTCCCGATTATCCGGAACGCGTCTACGCCGGTGTGCTCGGTAAAATTATCGGCGTCTATCTCGGCCGCCCCTTCGAGGGATGGACCTATGAGCGCATCCTCCAAGAGCTGGGCGAAATCTGGTGGTATGTGCATGAAAAGCGCAACGCGCCGCTGATCGTCACCGACGACGATATTTCCGGCGCCTTCACCTTCCTGCGCGCCCTGCCGGACTACGGCAACCGCCGCGATCTGACGCCGGCGCAGATCGGACAGACCTGGCTCAACTACATCATCGAGCAGCGCACCATCCTGTGGTGGGGCGGCATGGGCAATTCGACCGAGCACACCGCCTATCTGCGTCTGAAGAGCGGCGTTCCGGCGCCGCAGAGCGGCTCGATGGCGCTCAACGGCAAAGTGGTTGCCGAGCAGATCGGCGCGCAGATTTTCATCGACGGCTGGGCGATGGTGGCCCCCGGCGATCCAGAGCTGGCCGCAGACCTGGCGCGTCGCGCCGCCAGCGTCAGCCACGACGGCGAAGCGATCTACGGCGCACAGGTCGTCGCCGCCATGGAGGCCTTGGCCTTTGTGGAACGCGATTTGAACAAACTGCTCGATGAGGCCGTCCGCTACATCCCTGGTGCGTCGCTGATCTATCGCATGATCCATCAGATCCGCGAGTGGCACGCCGCCGAACCCGACTGGCGCAAGACGCGTGAACAGATCGCAGCACACTATGGCTACGACAAGTACGGCGGCAACTGTCACATGGTGCCCAATCACGCCCTCATCATCCACGCGTTGCTCCACGGCGAGGACGACTTCCAAAAGTCACTCATGATTGTCAACACCTGCGGCTGGGACACCGACTGCAATTCCGGCAACGTGGGCTGCATCCTCGGCATTAAAAACGGGCTGGCCGGCATCGACGCCGGCCCCGACTGGCGCGGCCCCGTGGCCGATCGCATGTACCTCCCCACCGCTGACGGCGGGCGCGCCATCACCGACGCGCTCACGGAAAGTTATCACATTGTCAACATCGGGCGGGCGCTGGCCGGCGAGCCTCCTCTCGCTCCCAAGAACGGCGCTCGCTTTCACTTCTCGCTGCCCGGCGCCGTTCAGGGATTTCAGCCGGATCGCGCGCCCGATGCGCACGGCGTTGCGACGGTGGAATGGGTGGAGGGCCATAGTCGAGCAGGACAGGGAAGTCTGGCGATTCGCTATCGCAACCTTGCGCCAGGGCGAGCAGCGCGCGTCTCTACGCCAACCTTCATCCCTTCGCGGCAAGAAGCCGATTATTTCATCAAGCGAGGATACGCCCTCTATGCTTCCCCCACGCTCTACAGCGGACAGACGGTGCGCGCCGCCGTCGAGGCGGATGCCGAGAATTCTGCGCCTGTGACCGGCAATCTATATGTGGCCGTCTATCAGCCGGACGACGCCATTGCGTTGATGCGCGGCCCCCAACAGACGCTCACCCCCGGCCATTATCAGGAGTTGGTCTGGAAAATTCCACCGACGCACGGTCTGCCGATCTGCGCCGTGGGCATAGAGCTCACCCATCCCACACGCGCAGACGGCGCCCTCTATCTGGACTATCTCACCTGGGATGGGACGCCGGACGTGACCTTGGGCAACCCTGGCGGCGAGGGCGTCATGTGGCGTCGCGCCTGGGTGAACGGCGTCGATCAGTACGATTCCTGGTGGCCGGAAGCTTATCGCCTGGTGCAGAACCGTGGACGGGGCCTGCTCTCTCAAGGCACGCGCGAATGGCGAGACTACACGGCCAGCGCAGCCATCACCCTCCACCTGGCCAAAGCGGCCGGGTTGGGTGTGCGCGTGCAAGGAATGCAGCGCTACTACGCCCTGCTCCTTACGGCGGATGGGCGTGCGAAGTTGATCAAGGCGCTGGACGGCGACGCAGTGCTGGCGGAGTGCGCTTTTCCCTGGAAATTCGGCGCCACCTACGAATTCACCCTGTCGGTGCAAGGCGCTCGCATCGAGGCCAGCCTCGATGGCAAGCTGCTCTTCACCGTCGAGGACCTCGTCAATCCTCTGGAAGGCGGCGCGGTGGCGCTCGTGGTCGAAGAAGGCCGCATCATGTGCGACGCAGTGAGAGTCCGTTGACGGATGGTTTGTAAAAAAGTCATGACCTTCGCAGTCCCTGCGCGCCGCTGCGTCTTCGCGTCAAAGATCGAATGAATGTAAAGTGCGCCTTCACGCCGCCTGCGCGGTGGACGTCGGCGGCGTCGGCAGCTCCGCCTCCCCTTCCTTCGCAACCCCGCCGTCGACCGGCAGCGAGAGCGCGCCAGAGGGCGCAGCCGGCGCGTCGATGGGCACAGGAGGCGGCGTCAAATCGATCTGCGCGGCGCCCCAGACGTCCTCAAAGCGCAGCGGCGGCAGCCCCCACGCCGCGCGCGCCTGGTCGCACCGGGGGTTGGGTCGGCCATCGAGCCAGGAGACGGCAAATTCGCGACAGGGAGAAGGCCGCTGCTCGTAGATGGTGCAGTGGACGCTTTCGCCGATCTCGCCGTGCAGGGCGATGCAACGCGGCGGGTTCGCCTCCGTCCCTTTCATAGCGACGAGAAACAGATCGATCGGCGTCGTCAATTCGGGCGGGACGCTTCCGCCCAGCGCCGGGTCGGCCTCCGACCAGTAGAAGGATGCTCGGTAGTAGGCGCAGCAAGCGCCGCACTTCAGGCAAACGTCTTCGGGTCGCATACCGTGAGACGATTCAACTCTACATTGTGTGTGCGGGAAGTTCTCCGTGGATGATTTCGCCCTCGATGGCTGTCAGGCGCACCGGCAGCAGTTGGTTGTGCAGATCGAGATGCGCAGGCGCCACGAGGGAGACGCGCAGGTAATTGTCCGTTAAGCCAAACCACAGCCGCCCCTCCTGGTCGGCGAGCGCCCTGCCTTCGCCCTCGAAAAGGACGGAGCGCGTCGTCCCGAGGAAGCGGGCGCGCTCCGCCTGGCCGGTGGCCGCAACGACCTGCTGCATGCGCTGCAGCCGCGCGCGCTTGACCTCGGTGGGCACCTGGTCGGGGAAGCGGGCGGCGGCGGTTCCTTCGCGCGGGCTGAAGGGGAAGAGGTGGGCGTGGGCGAAGCGCATCTCCTCGACGAAGGCCAGCCCTTCCTCGAAATCTCGCTCGCTCTCCCCCGGAAAGCCGACGATCAGGTCGGTGGTGAGGATGAGGTCAGGGATCGCCGCGCGCGCCTCCTGCACCAGGCGGCGAAAGCTGGCGGTCGTGCATCGCCGCGCCATTGCGCGTAGTTGACGGTCGGTTCCCGCCTGCAGGGGTAGATGCAGGTGCGGACACAGTCGCCCCGGCCACCGCGCCCACAGGTCAAAAAAGCCCTCGGCCAGCTCCCACGGCTCCAGGCTGCTGAGGCGCAGGCGGGGGATGGCCGTGTCGGTGAGCAGGGCGGCGACCAGCTCCTTGAGATCGCTGCGCTGCGCGCCCGACAGGTCGCGACCGTAGCTGCCGAGATGCACGCCCGTCAGCACCGCCTCCATCACGCCCGCCTCGGCGAGGCGTTGCACTTCCGTGATAACCTGGCGCAGCGGTCGACTACGGCTCTCCCCGCGCAACGTCGTCACGATGCAGAAGGTGCAGCGGTTGTTGCAGCCATCCTGCACCTTGATAAACGCGCGCGTCCGCCGTGTAGAGCTATTGCTTCCCGCCGGCCCGACGAACGGGACGCCGTCGGGCTGCATGCGCGCCAGCGTGTCCGGGTCGTCGAGCTCTGCGCTCCAGGGTTCGAGCAGCGTCGCCAGCATCTCTTTGCGACTGTTGTCGGCGACCAGCGTCACGCCGGGGAGCTGCGCCGCCTGCTGAGGGCGCAGCGTGGCCCAGCAGCCGGTGACGGCGATGCGCGCCGCCGGGCTGGCGCGATGCAGCGCCGCCACGCGCTTGCGCGAGTCGCGCTCTGCGCCGGCGGTGACGGCGCAGGAGTTGAAGACGATCACCTGTGCAGCTTCCGGCTCGGCGACGATCGTATGGCCGACCGCCGCCAGCCGACCGGCCAGCGTCTCCATTTCGCTGAAGTTGAGCCGACAGCCGATCTGGTCTACAAAAATGCGCATGGCTCCTCACCAGCCAAAGCGTTCTTCCTTCCAGGGATCGCCTTCCATGTGATAGCCGGCGCGCTCCCAGAAGCCGGGGCGGTCGCGATCCATGAATTCAAAGCCGCGCACCCACTTGGCGCTCTTCCAGAAATACTTCTTCGGCACAAGCAGGCGCAGCGGATAGCCGTGCTCCGGCTCCAACGGCTTGCCCTCGTACTCGAAGGCCAGCATAGTGTCGTCGTCGTCGAGCACGTCCAGCGCCACGTTGGTGGTGTAGCCGTACTCGCAGTGCACCATGACGTGGGTGGCCTCCGGCTTGATGCAGAAGTGTTTGATGAACTCTCGCCAGGGGATGCCGGTCCACGTCGTGTCGAGCTTGCTCCAGCGCGTCACGCAGTGGATGTCCACCGTCTCCGTGTTGCGCGGCATGCGCATCAGGTCCTCCCAGGTGAAGACCTTTTCCTCCTCCACCAGGCCGAAGACGCGCAGCGTCCAATTCGTCAGGTCTTCGTAGTGGGGCGTTGGGCCGTAGGTCAGCACCGGAAAGCGCTCGGTCAGGAACTGTCCTGGCGGCACGCGCTCGCCGACCGGTTCGGTGGGGACGTTTTTCACCCGCTTCAGACGCTCCACGCGCGAGAATGGATTTTCGATTCGCATGATCTGGTTCCTCTGTGCTTGACTCCGTTCAATCACCGACGGCTATGCGTCGCTAACCATCTCTTGGCGTCAACCATCGCTTGCTTTTTCACCAGAATTGTAACGCCCTCTAGAGCGGCGCACTGTAATGAACACCGTCTTTGCCCGGCGAAGTCGCAGCCGCAACCGGCGCAGAACGAAGCCGCGCAGGATCACTACTCCACCCGCTCGATGTGCGCCCCCAGCGCGCGCAGCTTGACGTCGATCTCCTGGTAGCCGCGGTCGATCTGCTGGACGTTGCCGATCGTGGTGACGCCCTCTGCGGCGAGCGCCGCCAGCACCAGCGCCATGCCGGCGCGAATGTCGGGGCTGGTCACCTGCTGGCCGGTCAGCCGGCTGGGGCCGACGACGACGGCGCGATGAGGATCGCAGAGGATGATCTGCGCGCCCATGGCGATCAACTTGTCCACAAAGAAGAGGCGGCTTTCGTACATCTTTTCATGGATGATCACCGTGCCTTGCGCCTGCGTGGCGGTGACCAGCGCAATGCTCATGAGGTCGGGCGGGAAGGCGGGCCACGGCGCATCGTCGATCTTGGGCACGGCGCCGCCGAAGTCCGGGCGCACGCGCAGCTCCTGCTCCTCCTCAATGACGAGCGTGTAGCGTTCGTTGGCCGGCGCCGAGAGGTCCTCCTCCAGGTGCATGCGCACTCCCAGGCGATCCACGAAGACCATCTCCATCATGCGCAGGTGATCGGGCACGACGCCGACGATGCGCAGCTCGCCGGGCGTGATGGCGCCCATGCCGATGTAACTGCCGACCTCGACGAAATCCGGGCTGATGTGCGCCTCGGCGCCGTGGAGGCGATCGCAGCCGTGGATGGTCAGCACGTTGCTGCCCACGCCTTCGATGCGGCAGCCCATGCGCGTCAGCAGATGGCAGAGGTCCTGCACGTGCGGTTCGCTGGCGGCGTTGCGCAAAACCGTGACGCCTTGCGCCAGTGCAGCGGCCATCAAACCGTTTTCGGTGGCGGTCACCGACGCCTCGTCCAGCAGAATGTCTTTGCCGCGCAGCCGACCGTCGGCGCGCAGCTCAAACTTGCCGTTTTGCGCCAGCTTCGCGCCCAGCGCGCCCAGCACCTGGAGATGGGTGTCGATGCGCCGCCGTCCGATGTCGTCGCCGCCCGCCGACGTTTTCACCTCGAAGCGGCCAAACCGGGCCAGCAGCGGCCCCATCAATGTAAGCGAGCCGCGGATCTGCGAGAACAGCATCGGATCGGGCGAGGCTGTGCGCACGTTGCGCGCACAGAGGGTCACCGTGCTTCCGGATTGCCGGATGTCGACGCCCATCTCCCCCAGGATGCGCAACATCGTCTTGACGTCGCCGATGGAGGGCACGTTGTGCAGTGTGATCGGTTCATCGGTCAACAGACAGGCCGCCAGCATCGGCAAGGCGGCGTTTTTATTGCCGACCGGCCGGATGGCGCCGCGCAAAGGATGACGTCCTTCAATGATGAATGAAGCCATTGCCAGTTCCTGAGAATAAATTGCTTATGATTGATTTCGTAAATGACCCAATGCTAGGCGAGTAACGTCCTGTTTCCTGACTGAGTTCCCTCTCGCTCGCCCACCAGAACGTTCGCTTGGTGTGGGCGTCGCCCAGTCAGTATAGCCCAGTCAGTATAGCCCAGTCAGTATATCAGAAGACCTGCGCCAGAGCGTTGTCAATGCGTTTCATTCGGGCGTTACGGAACACGCGTTCGATTGCGGCGCCCAAAATTCGGTGTGAGGCGCAAAGTATAGTATAATGGGTAGTTGTTGGATTGATTCTGATTCAATCAACAAAGAAAGCTGGGATCGTTTGAGCGTTATAGATTGTCTTTCGGCGGGCTTTCGATTTTTGGGTTGGCGATTGGAGTTGCTCGTTATTCCTGTGGCGCTCGATTTGGTGCTCTGGCTGGCGCCTCGCTTCAGCCTGGCGAAGATGACGGGCGAGCTGGCTCAATGGTATCGTTCCATGGGCGCCGTGGAGGGAATGCCGCCGGATGCGGCGTTGTTGACGCAACAGGTCGCCGATATGCTCGAAGCGTTCGGTGAGAATTTCAATTTGCTGTCTGCGCTGGTGAGCACATCGCTGCTGCACGTGCCCAGTCTGCTGGTCGGCGGCGCGCATGCGTCGCCGCTGCCGGCGATCGAGGTGGAGACGCCCGGAGAAGCGCTGGTCTTCTGGCTGATGTTCAGTCTGGTGGGCCTGTTGGTCGGCGTCGTCTATCTGGGCCTGTTGGCGCGTCGGTTGCCGATCGGCGCCCTGGCCGGCGCGCCTGCCCGTGCGCTGGTGGGCGGGGTGATTCGGCGCTGGCTGCAAGTGATCGCTTTCGTCGCCCTCGTCGCCCTTTTGTTTGTGGCCATCTATCTGCCGATCAGCGTGGGCGTGGGCGTTGCAACCCTGTTCAACCCGGCGCTAGGTTCCTTTTTGGCGGTGGCGTCGGGGGCGTTCAGCCTGATCATCTTTTTCTATCTCTACTTCGCCACCGCCGGCATTGTGATGGATAACCTGTCGGCGCCCGCCGCCATGAAGCGCAGTTTTACGATCGTGCATGGGAATTTTTTCGCCGCACTCGGCTTTATTGCACTGAGCACACTGATCAGCCTGGGGATTTCCCTGCTGCTTTTGCAGATGTCGTCGCTGGCGTTGTGGACGGTTGCGCCCGCCATCGTGATCAACGCCTATATCGGCACGGGTCTGGCGATGGCGCTGCTCATTTTCTATCGCACCCGCTATCTTGCGAGCGACGCGGAACTCTTTCGATAAGGAATTTTTCAGCGGGCAAAACTGGCGAGAAAAGCCTCTCGTCTGTCTGTGGAGGATTGTGTGAGCGAGAACAATAAGAAATCCCAAATGGTCTATACAGCCGACCAGATTCAGGTGCTGGAAGGTCTGGAGGCGGTGCGCCGGCGCCCCGGCATGTACATCGGCGGCACCGACCAGAAGGCGTTGCACCACATGGTCTACGAAGTGGTGGACAATTCGATCGACGAGGCGATGCAGGGACGCTGCAACCGCATTCGCATCATCATCCACAAGGATGAGAGCGTCACGGTCGAGGACAACGGCGCCGGCATTCCCGTCGATATTCAGAAGCAGACCGGTTTGCCGGCGGTGACCGTCGTCATGACCAAGCTGCACGCCGGCGGCAAGTTCGGCGGCGGCGGCTACAAAGTCTCCGGCGGTCTGCATGGCGTCGGCGTGAGCGCTGTCAATGCGCTCAGCACGTGGATGGAGACGAAGGTCAAGCGCGACGGCAAGATTTACCGCCAGCGCTACGAGCGCGGGGTTCCCGTCACCGACGTGGAGGTGATCGGGGAGTGCGATCCCGACGACACCGGCACGATCCAGACCTTTTTGCGCGACGACACCATCTTCCAGGCGCTGGAGTACAACTATCACACGTTGGCGACGCGCTTCCGCGAGATGGCCTTCCTGACGCGCGGGGTGGACATCACCTTTATCGACGAGCGGACGGACCCGCCGCGCGAGACCAACTTCTATTTCGAGGGCGGCGTCAAGTCCTTTGTGCGCTATCTCAACCGCAACCGCGAGGTCGTCAATGAGCCGATCTACATCGACACCGAGGTGGAGGGCACGCAGATCGAGGCGGCCATTCAGTACACCGACAGCTTCGCCGAGTCGGTCTTCGCCTTCGCCAACACGATCAACACGCCGGACGGCGGCACGCACCTCACCGGCCTGCGCACGGCGGTGACGCGCATCATCAACGACTATGCGCGTAAGCAGGGCATGATCAAGGACAAGGAGGAGAACTTCACCGGCGAGGACACGCGGCAGGGCATGACCGCCATCATCAGCGTCAAGGTGATGGAGCCACAGTTCGAGGGGCAGAACAAGCTCAAGCTGCTTAACAACGAGGTGCGCTACCACGTGGAGACCGCGGTCGCCGAGGTGATGGGACGCTGGATGGAGGAGAACCCGCGCGACGCCAGAGCGATCGTCGAGAAGTGTCGCACGGCCTACCGCGCCCGCGAAGCTGCCAAAAAGGCGCGCGACCTCGTCATCCGCAAGAGCGCGCTGGAGAGCCTCACCCTGCCCGGCAAGCTCGCCGACTGCTCCAGCCGCAACCCCGAGGAGTGCGAAATTTACATCGTCGAGGGCGACAGCGCAGGCGGCACCGCCAAACAGGGCCGCGACCGCCGCTTCCAGGCGATTCTGCCGCTGCGTGGCAAGATTCTTAACATTGAGAAGACCAGCCTGGACAAAGCGCTCGCCAACAAGGAAATCCAGGCGCTGATCACGGCGCTGGGCACCAACATCGGTGAAAACTTCGACCTCAGCGGCCTGCGCTACCACCGCATCATCCTGATGACCGACGCCGACGTGGATGGCGCGCACATCCGCACGCTGCTGCTCACGTTCTTCTATCGCTACATGGAGCCGCTGGTGGCGAACGGCCATCTGTACATCGCTCAGCCGCCGCTCTATCGCGTCACCGTGACGCGGCATGAAAACGGCAAGGCGAAGCGCACCAGCGAATACGTCTACGACGACAAGGCGCTCGAGGCCTTGCGCAAAGAGCTGGGCGAGGCCAACGTCAAAGTGGAGCAGCGCTACAAAGGTCTCGGCGAGATGAACGAGGAGCAGCTCTGGGAGACCACCATGAACCCGGCCAACCGCACGATCCTGCGCGTCAGCGTCGAGGACGCGGCGGAGGCCGACCGCACCTTCGACATGCTGATGGGCTCGAGCGTCCCCCCGCGCCGGCGCTTCATCCAGACGCACGCCAACCAGGCGCGGCTGGACGTGTAAAAGAATCTCTGCAAAGACGCCGCCCCACACTCGTTCTAGGGGCGGCGTCGCCGTTGCCGTTTTCTCGTAACTGTGTCTCAATCAACTAGCTGCTTTGGACTCACTGCTCACCTTACGCGGCTGGCTTGGTTTCCGAGAGGCTCCAGATTTTTCACAAAATCATCTGGCAATAACGGTAGGCGCGGCTCTCAGCCGCACGCTTCTCGATGGCCCGCAAGGTCATGGAAAATGCAGGAAGCGCAGTGGGCCCCCACCCCCAACCCCCTCTCCCAATGCTGAGAGAGGGGGAGGAGCCCTCACCCCCTTCCCCCTCTCCCAATGCTGGGAGAGGGGGAAGGAAGCATCGTAGGTGCGGCTCTCAGCCGCACGCTTCTTGATGGCCCGCAAGGTCTTGGGGAATTTGAGGAGCAGGTTTGCCCACCTGAAAAGTGAGCCGCACCAGGTTGTTGCGCCACCAGCAGGTCGCAGTAAAATGGCAAGCGGGGTGAGGCATTTGGAGACGCGATTCGACGTATAGGCGACTACCCTGGTGTTTACAATGAATTCCAATTACACCATCGACCCATTTCCTCTCCTGATTGTCGGTCCGGGCGCGCTCGACGCGCTGCCGGACGTTCTGCGCAGGTTCGACGTCCGCCGCATCCTCCTGGTTTCCGATCAGGGCATGGCCGCCGCCGGCTGGGTGCAACGCGTCTATGCCCTGTTGTCTTCGCACTGGGTTGTGGAGACCTTTCTGGCCCCGCCCGGTGAACCTCGGACGACAACGATCGACGAGGGCGCTGCGATGGCGCGAGCGCTGGGTGAGGAGGTCGCCGTCGTCGGGCTGGGGGGCGGCACTGCGCTCGACACCGCCAAGCTGATTGCAGCGGTCGCCGTCGGCGAGCGGCCTGTGCGCGATTATCTCCTGTGCGCTTATCCATATGACGGCAAGCTGCCCGGCGTGATGATCCCGGCCACCAGCGGAACCGGCGCAGAGGTGACGCGCACCTGCGTCCTGACCGATGAGCAGGGGCGCAAATCCTGGGCTTGGGGCGATGAGTTGCGTCCCAACGTCGCTCTGCTCGACCCCCAGGTCACTACGACGCTGCCGAAGCCCTTGACCGTCGCCACCGGCCTCGACGCGTTGGTGCACGCCATCGAGGCTGCTACGGCGCAGCGCATCAACGCCATCGCCCAGAGCTTTGCGCTGCAGGCGATCCGGCTGATCGCTTCGGCCCTGCCCGTGGCGATGACCGAACCGCAGCATCTGCCGGCGAGGCAGCAGATGCAGGAAGCCGCCTGCCTGGCCGGCATGGCGATCGACCAATGCGGCACCGGCATCGCTCACGCCATCGGCCACGCCCTGGGCACAGTCGCTCATCTCCCCCACGCCGTCGCCGTCGCCGTCGCCATGCAGAGCACGCTGGCCTGGAGCATCGAGCCGAACGAAGCGCGCTATCAGGCCGTCGCACAGGCGGTGCAGCCCGGCCTCTCTGCACCAGAGCTCCCTGAAGCGTTCACGGCGCTGTTGCAGCGGCTCGACTTCGGCGAGGTGATCCGGCCGTTGTGCGAGCGCACGATTGACCTCGACGCGTTGCTCGCTTCCATGCGTTCGCCCGAAAACCAGCCGATGCGCGCCAACAACGCGCGCGTGGCCGATGACGCCGAACTGGCCGAGCTGGCGCAGCGCACCCTCCACACCTGGGAGGCCTGGCGACGAAAGGCATGCACGGAATAGCGCTATGAAAATCACCCGTATCGAGATCGCTCACCATCGCCTGCCGCTCGACCCGCCCTTCCCTGCCTCCTGGGACCCGCAGCCGCGCCGCGCCTTTGGCGTCACCCTCGTGCGCGTCTTCGACGACGAAGGGCGCATGGGCGTCGGTTCGGGGGACGCCATGCACGGCTTCCAGGAATATGCGCACCTCTTTCTTGGTCAAGACCCGCGCCATCTGGAGCGCCACGCCGCCGTGCTCGACAACATCAACTTCCATGCCGCGCGCTGCTGGCCGCTTGAAATTGCGCTGTGGGATCTCGTCGGGCAGATCGAGGAGAAAGCGTTGTGGCGGATGCTCGGCGGCGCATCCGACCGCGTGGCTGCGTACGCCTCGTTCGGCGTGCATCGCACCCCTGCGGAGACGGCGGAGATGGCTTTGCGCGCCGTGGCGCAGGGGTTCAAGGCGCTCAAGGTGAGGTTCGGCCGTGCGCACATCGAAGAGGACTTCGCCGTGCTCGCCGCCGTGCGCCAGGCGGTGGGAGACGAGATTGCTATCATGGTCGATTGCAACCAGGGCTGGCGCATGCCCTGGGACACGCGGGCGCCGTGGACGTATGCACAGGCGCTGGAGGTGGCGCAGGAGCTGGCGCGCTGGAACGTCTACTGGATGGAGGAGCCGCTCCATCGCGGGGACTACGCCGGCATGGCCAGGCTGCGCGGCGCAACGCGCGTCCGCATCGCCGGCGGCGAAGGCACGCGCGAGATGCATGAATTTTACACCTTGCTGGAGCGAGCGTGTCTCGACGTCTACCAGCCCGACGTCGTATGGACCGGCGGGATGACGCAGCTCGCCAGGCTGGGCGCGGCGGTGAAAGCGGCCGGCCTGTTTTTCACGCCGCACACCTGGGGCAATGGCCTCGGCCTGATGGCGAACCTGCATCTGGCGGCAGCCGTCGGCGCTGCGCCGTTTCTGGAATTCCCCTGGGATCCGCCCTTCTGGACAACGTCTCGTCGCGATTTTCCGCTCACGCAGACGATCGAGATCGACGCAGATGGGTGGCTGACGTGTCCGGACGCGCCGGGGTTGGGCCTTGTTCTCGATGAAGAGCGGCTTGCTGCGACGCTTGTCTCCGCGATAACCTTGACCTAGCCGGGAGGCGCCTTCCACCTGCTGCCCTTGCGGGGCTTGGCGGACAAGTCACGCGCACTCTTTCCGACGCCGCTGATCTGGTGTGGATTGCGAAACATCATCCATCGGTCTAAATAACGAGGAGGTTCTGTGAAAGTGCGCCGTCCCTTCCTGTTGCGCTGGCTATGGTCAATCGGCGTCTTTTGTTGGTTCGCCGCCGGTTGTACGCCCCTGTGGCTGCCGGATCGCACTGCACAACCATCGCTTGCAACCCAAATGGAAGGCTGGGCAACGTTTCAGGCGCCGTTTTTCTCCTTTGCGCACCCGGTCGACTGGAAGATCGAGGCGTCGGAAAAGGGGGACTATGTGGCGCTCTATCCTCCTGATCCCTCCATCCTGGGCGGTGATAAGATCGAGATTGCGTGGATGGGCTACGAGATCGCAGAAGGTCAAGACCTGCAGTCGTGGTATGAAATGTACTATCGAGCCGCCCACGGCGAAGCGCCGCTGCAACTCGGGACGTTGAGCCACCAGAAGATGGCTGAGGAGGATGAAAAGGGCGTCTGGCAGCGCCTTCACGTGGCGATTATCAGCGAACTGGGCGCTGCGCAGGCCGTGATGCTGGCGCATGGACATCTCGTGCTCTCGATCGGCGCGTACACGCATGATCCCGACATGACCGCCACGCTGGCGAAGATCGCCGACTCGCTGCAGTTTGCGCCGGATGCGCCGCGCACCTTCGGAGCGCTGCACGCCCCAGAGCGATCTTCTCCTTAGCGCTTGCTGCGGACGACCGCTTTGGGATGAGCCGTCTCTGCGCCGGCCAACAGCTCATGCCAGAGCAAAAAGCTGACAAAGCCGATGCCGACGCTCAGCCAGAGGGTGCAGAAACGGATCACGAGCGCGGCGGCGGTGGCGGTGGCGGCGCTTAGCCCGAAAAGGCGCACAACCCAAAAGACGGCGCTGCCCTCGAAGCCGCCCAACCCACCCGGCAGCGCCACGACTGCGCCGATCACCGTGCTGATGTTGAAGATGAAGACCGCCATGAAGAAAGTCTGCCAGCTCAGCTCCGCGCCGAAGCCGACCAGCGTCACGCCGAAGGCCAGCCCCGAAGCGCCCCACGCCAGCACGCCGAGCGCAAGCGCCCACAGCAGAGGCCCAGGCCGAAAGAGCGTGTAGCTGCTGTCGTAGAGGGTGTAAAGCTGATCCGAAAAGCGATTCACCAGCGGAATGCGATGGGCGATGGCCAACAGGCGCAGCGCCAGCGGGCGAATCTGAATGATGACGATCCCCGCTGCAAAGGCCGCCAGCAGCAACACGGCCACCGACTGGGCGCGCGGCTCCGGAAAGGCGATCAATCCGACGCCGGCCAGGATCAACATGGCGATGCCGTCGATGACGCGCTCGGCCACGATGATCGGCGCCGTGCGGCTGATGGGGTCGCCGGTGACGTTTTTGACCATGTACGCCTTAAGCAGCTCGCCGACCTTGCCCGGCGTCATCATCATCAGGCTGCCAAGGCCGAAGACGCGTCCGCTGTCCCAACGAGAGATCTTCACGCCCACCAGCCCCAACCACCAGTGCCAGCGCAGCATGCGCACGCCGTAGTTGGTGAGCGCCAGCGCAACCACCAGGGGAAACCACTGCCAGGGGAAGGCCTGCAAGGCGCTCTGCACCTGGCGGATGTCGCTCCACAGGACGAGGACAATGTAGAGAAGCAGCGCTCCCACCAGGGAGAGGATCAGCTTGCGGCGCAGGTCTTGATTCATGGGGGACAGTATAACACAACGCCTGTAGACAAAGTCTGTCGCCGTCTTCTGGAAAGCTTTTGGATGATTTGAAGCTTCCCAGAAGACGGCGACTCGGTCTTACGGGTAAAAGCCGCGCAGCCGCATGGCCTCCTGGATGCGCTCGATAGCGATCACGTAGGCGGCGGTGCGCATATCGCATTTGCGCCGCGTAGTCGTGGCGATGACGGCGTCCAGGTTGTCGAGCAGCGTGCGCTCCATCTGCTGCCGCACTTCGCCCTCGCTCCAGAAGAAGGATTGCAGCCCCTGCACCCACTCGAAGTAGCTCACCACCACGCCGCCGGCGTTGCAGATGATGTCCGGGATGACAAGCACGCCTTTGTCGGCCAGGATTTCATCGGCCTCCGGCGTAGTCGGGCCGTTGGCCCCTTCGGCGATGACGGTGGCGCGCACCCGATGCGCGTTCTCCGCCGTGATTTGTCCTTCCAGCGCAGCCGGCACAAGGATATCCACCTCCAGCTCCAGCAACTCGCTGTTGGTGATGGCGTCGGCGCCGTTGAAGCCGACGACGCTGCCCGTCTCCTTGACGTGACGTTGAAGCTGGCGCAAGTCCAGCCCTCTGGGATTGTAGATGCCCCCGCGCACGTCGCTGACGGCCACGATGCGCGCCCCGCGTTCGTGCATGGTGCGCGCCGTCCAGCCGCCGACGTTGCCGAAGCCCTGAATGGCGACGGTGGCGTCCTCCAGGCTGCGGCCAAAGCGCTGTTTGAGAATGGCGCGCGTGATGTAGGTGACGCCCAGCCCTGTGGCGGACTCGCGGCCCAGCGTGCCGCCGACGGCCACCGGCTTGCCGGTGACAATGGCCGGAATCGAGTAGCCGCGATGCATGGAGTAGGTGTCCATGATCCACGCCATGATCTGCGCATTGGTGCCGACGTCCGGCGCCGGGATGTCGCGCTCCGGCCCGATCATCAGGCTGATCTCGGTGGCGTAGCGCCGCGTCATCTTTTCCAGCTCACGCAGGCTCAATTTGGAGGGATCGACGATCACGCCGCCCTTGGCGCCGCCGTAAGGCAGGTCCATCAACGCGCATTTCCACGTCATCCACATCGCCAGCGCGCGGCACTCGTCCAACGTTACATCAGGATGGTAACGGATTCCCCCTTTGGTCGGCCCTTTGACCATATTGTGATGCACGCGGAAACCGGTGAACATGCGGATCGAGCCGTTGTCCATCTTCACGGGGAAGTGAACGATCAGCTCGCGCTGGCAGGTGCGTAAATAGCAGCGGATGTCCTCGTCAAGGTTCATGAAATTGGAAACTCGTTCAAGCTGCCCGAGCGCCACGGCGTAGGCGCTCACGCGTTGGGGAGGCGGCGGCGGGTCATAGGGCGTCTCGCCGGTGGGATATTCTGCGTCGACGATCATCGCATCTCGAACAAATCCGGAGGGTGAGGAAGTCTCACCTGCAGATTCCACTGGGGGTGGGGTGTGATCCTGAAGAGGCGGATGCGTCTCAGGCGGAAGCGGTTTGGCTTTGCTCATGCGTCACTCCTTTGTGAAACCTATCGAAGATAGAAAACAGGCCTCCTCGCCTGCTCGATGTCTGTATTCTACAGGATCGGAATCTGATTGTGAAGATTGCATTCCTCCCTGATTGCACGGGCAATTTGCCGCTGTTTCGCCGACCCGCTTATAATGGAAAAGTTGCATTGCTATGGCGCACTGCTTTGCCGGGCGCCTCGCCGCAATTTTGTTATCAGGGTTGTCATCCGGCGTAAGGCTTCATTTTCGTTGCGCCGGTCATGGGGGTGGAGTCAGTTCAATGCGCAACACCATCATTACGCTTATTTCGATCGCTATTTTGACAGCGCTCGCCGTCTACATCGTTCTGCCCGTTCCGCACCCGGCCTGGTTGGTGCGCTCTGACGCAGCAGGCAATCCGACGCCGCTCGAATTGAAGCTAGGGTTAGACCTGCAAGGCGGCACGCAGGTGATGTTGGAGGCCGACCTGCCGGAGGGGCGCGAGTTGCAGCCCGGCGCCATGGAGACCGCCAAACTGATCGTCGAGCGCCGCGTAAATAGCCTGGGTGTTTCAGAGGCGGTGGTCCAGTCGCAGGGAGACAATCGGATTACAGCCGAGCTGCCCGGCGTCAGCGACCCCGACCGAGCCATCGAGACGATTCGCTCGACCGGTCAGCTTGAATTTGTCAACCCAGAAGGGTTGCCGCTGCAACAAGGCATGGTGATCAACACCACCAATCGCCCCAACGCGGTCCAGGAATATCTGTCCCTACCCGATGCAGACCCCAGTAAGGTCCCGTATGGAGATCGCATCTTCACCACCGTCATGACCGGCGATGTGTTGCGCACCGCCATCGCCCGCCAGGATCAGTTCGGGATGTGGGAAATCGCTTTTGAACTGACCGGCCCCGGCGGAGATCAGTTCTTTAACTACACCAGCACCCACATCGGACAGCCGATGGCGATTGTGTTGGATGGAGTCGTCTTGTCCTCTCCGGTGATCCAGGCCGCCATTCGCGACCAGGGCGTCATTACAGGGCAATTCACCGAGGCGGAGGCCAACTCGCTGGCGATTCAGATGCGCTACGGTGCGCTGCCGGTGCCGCTCAAAGTGGTGGACGTGCGTTCCATCAGCGCCACGCTTGGACAGGACTCGGTGCAGAGAAGCCTGACCGCCGGCCTCATCGGCATGGCTGCGGTCTTTCTTTTCATGGTGTTGATGTATCGCGTGCCCGGCCTGTTGGCGAATGTGGCGCTGACCATTTACATTTTCTTCAACCTGGCCATCTACAAGCTGGTGCCGGTGACCCTGACGTTGGCGGGCATCACCGGCTTTCTGCTCTCGGTCGGCATGGCGGTCGACGCCAACATCCTGATCTTCGAGCGTTTACGCGAGGAGCTGCGTAGTGGACGGTCGCCTCGACTGGCGGTGGAGGCGGGTTTCAGCCGCGCCTGGCCGGCGATCTTCGACAGCAACCTGACGACCTTAATCAGCTGCGCCGTGCTCTACATTTTTGGCAACCAGTTCGGCGCCAGCATCGTCAAAGGCTATGCGCTGACGCTGGGGCTCGGCGTGATCATCTCGATGTTCACCGCCTTCTTCATCACGCGCAGCTTTATGCGGGCGTTGCTGGGCATGCGCAATCAGCGCACTAAGGCAGCGCAGTTGATCGTCGGCTATTGACAAGGTTTGGCCCACAGCCTTTTTGAACAGCGGCTGTCGAAATCCACAGGAGATGGACGCGATGTATCACATCGTCGAAAAGCGCAAAATCTGGTTCCTGATTTCTTTCTTCTCGATCTTGCCGGCGCTTGTGTTTATGCTTTGGTCGACGGCGACGCGCGGGCAGCCGCTGCCGCTGAGCATCGACTTTACGGGCGGCACGGTCTGGGAGGTCCAGTTCAGCCAGCCGGTGCAGCCCGCCGCAGTGCGCCAGGTCTTTGTGGACGCCGGCTACGGCGACACCACAGTGTTCACCGTCAACAATGACTTCACCGCCCAAATCAAATTCAAACCTGTCGACGCCGAAGAAAAAGATCGTCTGCGCCAGGCGTTGGAGGCGCAGTTTGGCCCCTTTGAAGAGTTGACCTATCGCAGCCTGGGGCCGGCCGTCGGTCGCGAAGTGAGCCAGGCGGCGATCGTGGCGCTGGCGGCGGCGTCGATCTTGATCCTGCTCTACATCGCCTGGGCGTTTCGCAGCGTGCCGCACCCGTTTCGCTATGGAGTCGCCGCCGTCGCGGCGTTGATCCACGACGTTTTGGTGACGCTCTCCTTTCTCTCCATCATGAATCTGGTGGCGGGCTGGGAGCTGGACGCGCTGACGTTGACCGCCATTCTCACCGTGATCGGCTACAGCGTCAACGACACCGTCGTCATTTTCGACCGCCTCCGCGAGAACTTCCATCGCTATCGCAACGAGAGCTTCGCCGTCGTCGCCAACCGTAGCATCATCGAGACGGCTACGCGCTCGATCGCCACGCAGATCACGGTGTTGTTGATCCTGGTCGCCATCCTGGTGCTCGGCGGCGTCACCCTGCAACAGTTTGTCGCCACCATGTTGGTCGGCTTTATCTCCGGCATGTACAGCTCGATCTTCAACGCCACGCAGATTCTCGTGGCCTGGGATGAGCGTTCGCTTTTCCACCGCGATGGGAAGAAGTCTGTAGGACAGGGCGCCGCCGCAACTGCATAAGCGGCCGTCGAACTCGCCATCGTTCCGGGAAGATTGCCTTTCTGGAACGATGGCTGTGCTGCCTCATAGTTCAGTCTCCCGATTTGTTCCCGAGGCCGGCAAGACAAGCCGGCTTGCTGTAATTGAGCATGAAACCGCCGAGTGTTCCTATCCCTCCCACAATGCGCGCAGCCGTGGTGAGCAACGGCTCGCTGGTCGTGCGCAACGACTACCCGACGCCTCAGCCAACCGGCGACGAAGCGCTCATCCGCGTGCGCCTGGCGGGCGTCTGCGCCACCGATATCGAGCTCTTGCGCGGCTACAAGGGCGGCTTTCAGGGCGTCCTGGGGCATGAGTTCGTGGGGGAGGTCGTGCGCTCGCCGGCGGATCCTTCCTGGGAAGGGCGCCGCGTCGTCGGCGAGATCAACGTGGGGTGCGGACGATGCACGCTGTGTCGCCGCGGTCTCGCCAAGCACTGCCGTCAGCGCACCTCGCTGGGCATCATCGGGCGCGACGGCGTCTTTGCGGACTATACGCTGCTCCCGCTCCAGAATTTGCATCCTGTCCCAGACTCGCTGCCCGACGAGGTCGCCGTCTTCACCGAGCCGCTGGCCGCCGCCTACGAGCTGCTGGAGCAGGCGAGCATCGGGCCGGGCCAGCGGGTGATCGTAGTGGGCGATGGCCGGCTGGGGCTGCTGTGCGCCTTCGTGCTGGCGCAGACCGGCTGCGACCTGACCGTCGTCGGTCGCAATCCGGAAAAGCTGGCGTTGCTCGCCTCTACGCCGGCGCGCACCATGCTCGCCGCGCCGGATCGGCTCGAGCGCCTGGCCGACGAACCGGCGGACATCGTCGTCGACGCCACGGGCGCGCGCGAAGGCTTTTTTACGGCGCTGCGGCTGGTGCGCCCGCTCGGCGTGCTCCTGCTCAAGAGCACCTTCGCCGATCGCCTTCAGGAGTTCGATCTCAGCCGCCTGGTCGTCGATGAGGTGACGATCATCGGCAGCCGCTGCGGCCCCTTTCAACCGGCGTTGGCGGCGCTGAGTGAAGGGCGAATCGATCCACGTCCGCTGATTCACGCCGAGTATGCTCTGGAGGACGCTGCACAGGCCATTGCTCGCGCCGGTGAGAAAGGCGTGCTCAAGGTGTTCATACGGATATGAGATGGTTTTTGAACGGCTCGGCGTTTCCCGAAGCTTCTGGGGGGAATCACCGGTAACGTTTATTGAAATTGCAAATTGCAAATTTTTCTTGTTGATATTGCCTACTTGCAGCTCATCGAGGAGAAGTTGAACTATTGCAAGATATTCGTGATTTCGACGCCGTAAAGTTGGCGATTGAACAAGGAAAAGAAGAAACTATTCCAGGCGAGGTTGTCTTTGCGCTGTTAGATGGTGAAAATCCGATCAAAGTCTGGCGCGAGTATCGCGGGTTCACCCAACAACAACTTGCGGAAAGAGCCGGGATCAGTCCGGCGTATTTATCACAACTCGAAACCGGCAAGCGCGTCGGCAGCAAAGGGGTGTTGCTGGCGATTGCACACGCACTAAATATCTCATTGGATGATCTTGTTTTCTAATCCGATTCATAGCCTCTGAGAAGCCCAATTCGCTCGAATCGGACAACAGCGCCCGCCTCTCTGCGTTGACGCAAAAATGCATCGGCGCTACAATCCATCTTCATGACTCTTGAGAGATTGCAAAAAGTGTTGGCCGCCGCAGGCGTCGGCAGTCGGCGCAAATGTGAAGACTTGATCGCGGCCGGCCGCGTGCAGGTGAACGGAAAAATCGTGCAGACCTTGGGCGTCAAGGTCGATCCGGCGCGCGACCGCATCGTCGTCGATGGCGCAACGGTGAAACCCGCCTCGACGCACCGCTATTACAAAGTGCACAAGCCGCGCGGGGTGCTTAGCGACGCTCCGGCTGCAGAGGGCGAGCGCCGCACCGTGCTCGACCTGGCGCCGCCGGACGCGGGCCGACTTTTCCCGGTCGGACGGCTCGACCTGCACAGCGAAGGGCTGGTGTTGCTCACCGATGACGGCGAGCTGGCGCATCGGCTCACCCATCCGCGCTACGAACATCCCAAGACCTATTACGTGTTGGTGGAAAGGACGCCCACCGCCGCCGCGCTGGCGGCGCTGCGCGAGGGCGTCGAGTTGCCCGAAGGTCGCACCGCGCCGGCGGAAGTGGAGATTGTCCAGGCGCCGCCCGAAGCGCTGAAGCTGAGCAAAGGGCCGAGTGCAGGCGTCTGGCTGCGCATTGTGCTGCGAGAAGGCAAAAAACGTCAGATTCGCCATATGACCGCAGCGGTGGGATATCCTACCCTGCGGTTGGTGCGCTGGGCGATCGGCCCCTTGACGCTGGGCGACCTGGCGCTGGGGCAGTGCGTGGCCTTGTCCCAGGCGGAGGTGCGCGCGCTGCGCAGGGCGGTGGGGTTAGAGCCGGCGCCCGATGGCCGTTCGACGACCCGCGCGCCGAATCGACGAACGCCTATTGCATCGCCTCGCCCCAAAGAAAGGCGCAAGGAGACGGTCGCAAGAAAAACAAGCCTGAACCTGCAAAGCCATCCGAGAAGGCGAAAATGAGCTTGGCCGACGAACAGGTGAACAAGCCGCTCATCCACCTCCAACTGACGCCCGCCATGATCGCAATCGACGGGCCGGCCGCCTCCGGCAAGAGCACGCTGGGCTACCGGCTGGCGCAGGCGCTCGACTATCTTTTCTTTGACACCGGCGTGATGTATCGCGCCGTCACCTGGGCGGCGCTGGCGCGAGGCGTCCCGGTGGAGGATGAAGGCGCCGTCGCCGCACTGGCGCAGCAGATCGACATCGACATTCGCTCGCCCGGCCCCGACGAGCAGGATGGACGCCACGCCACCGTGCTGGTGGATGGACAGGACGTCACCTGGCGGATTCGCGCGCCGGAGGTGGATCGCAACGTTTCGGTGGTCTCGGCCTATCCCGCCGTGCGTCAGGCCATGACCGAGCGTCAGCGCCAGATCGCCCATCGCTACGGCCGCGGCGAGGGCGACCGCCGCGGCGTCGTGTTGGTGGGCCGCGACATCGGCACGGTGGTGATCCCGGAAGCGCCGATCAAATTTTACATAGACGCGGCGCCGGAGGAACGCGCCCGCCGGCGTTATCATGAGCTGAAAAAACAGGGCAAGCATGTGCCCTATGAACAGGTGCTCGCCGACATCTTGCGCCGCGACCGCATCGACAGCGAGCGCGATCTGTCGCCCCTGCGCGCGGCGGAAGACGCGGTGCGCATCGACAACACCGGGCAGAGCGCCGCCGAGACGCTGGCGCAGGCGCTCGCCATCTTGCGTGCCAAGTTCGGCTGATCGACGGGAGGCTGCATGACGACCTCGCGCTTGCTCACCAATCAGCAACGGCTCGAGCTCTTCTACTGGATGCTGCTGACGCGCATCTTCGATGAGACAATGGTCAATCTCTGGAAACAAGGACGGGGCGTGGGCGGCACATTCAGCCAACGCGGACACGAGGCGATCAGCGTGGGCGCAGCCTATGCCCTGGGGCCGGAGGATGTGATTGCTCCCATGCATCGCGACCTCGGCGCCTACCTGCTGCGCGGCCTGACGCCGGCCCGCGTCTTTGGCAACCTGCTGGGCCGCGCCGACGGCGTCTCTCGCGGCCGCGACGCCAACCTGCACGGCATGGGCGACCTTCGCCACAACATCATCGGCTTCATCAGCCATTTGCCCCATTCGTTGCCGGTTGCGCTCGGCGCCGCCATGAGCTTCATCTACCGCAACGAGCCGCGCGTGGCGCTCACCTTCACCGGCGACGGCGCCAGCAGCGCCGGCCTCTTCCACGAGACGCTGAACATGGCCTCGCTCTGGAATGCGCCGCTCATTGTCATTGTCGAGAACAATCAATACGCCTATTCGACGCCGCTGCATCAGCAGATGAAAGTTCCCGACATCGCCCGCCGCGCGGAAATCTACGGCATGGCGGGCGTCACGGTCGACGGCAACGACGTGGAGGCGGTCTACGCAGCCGTGCATGAGGCGGCGACGCGCGCTCGAGGGGGCGGCGGCCCCGCCTTGATCGAAGCCAAAACGATGCGCATGCTCGGGCACGCCATCCACGACGGCGCCGAGTACGTGCCAAAGGAGTTGCTGGAATACTGGGAGGGTCGCGACCCCGTCAAGCGCTATCGACAGAAGCTGCTCGATGAAGGCGTCGCCGATGAAACGGAGCTGACGGAAATCGCCCAACGCGTCGAGGTGGAGATCGCCGACGCGCTGGCGCAGGCCGAAGCCAGCCCGCTGCCCGACCCGGCGACGGTGGAGCAAGGCGTCTATGCAGGAGAGTGAAGGGGATGAAGACGACCGGCGCACTTCCGTTCACCGATGACCCAAACATGCTTCAGAGTCCAACCGACGTCGCCCGCGAGCTGACCTACATCGCCGCCATCAGCGAGGCGTTGCGTGAAGAGATGCGCCGCGACCCCAACGTGCTGTTGATGGGCGAGGACATTGCGGGTGAATTCGGCGGCGCATTCAAAGTCACCAAAGGCTTCGAGGCGGAGTTCGGCGCGCGGCGCGTCATCAACACCCCGATCGCCGAGCTAGGTTTCGTCGCCGCAGCCACCGGCATGGCGTTGATGGGACTGCGGCCCGTGGTGGAAATGCAGTTCGCCGATTTCATCAGCTCGGCCTTCGACAGCATCGTGCAATTTGCCGCCACCACCCATTACCGCTGGGGCGGGGCCGTGCCCTGGGTCATCCGCGCGCCGGCGGACGGCGGCCTGCGCGCCGGGCCGTTTCACAGCCAGAATCCCGAAGCGTGGTTCGTCCATACGCCGGGGCTAAAAGTCGTGGCGCCGGCCACGCCCGCCGACGCCAAAGGACTGCTGATCGCTGCGATCCGCGACGACAACCCGGTGATCTATTTCGAGAGCAAGCCGCTCTATCGTTCGCTTAAGGGACATGTGCCGCCCGGCGAGTACATCGTGCCGCTGGGCAAAGCCAACCTGGCGCGCGTGGGGGCGGATCTGTCGATCATCACCTACGGTGCAATGCTGCATCAGGCGCTGGCGGCTGCAGAGCGGCTGGCGCAGGAAGGCGTCGACGCCGAGGTGCTCGACTTGCGTTCGCTCAAACCGCTGGACAAAGAGGCGATCCTGGCGACGGCGCGCAAGACCGGCAAGGTGCTCGTGGTGCACGCGGCCAACAAGCTGGCCGGCGTCGGCGCCGAAGTGGCGGCGCTGATCGCCGAGGAGGCCTTCGAGTGGCTCGATGCGCCCGTGCAGCGCATGGGTGGGCTGGACACGCCGATCCCCTTCAGCCCGCCGCTCGAAGACGCGTATCGCCCCAACGCAGAGAAAATCTATGCGGCGGCGCGTGCGTTGGCTGCCTATTGAAAGCGACCTCGTCGCGGCGCCAAGAGCGCAGCGAGTGAAACGTTTTTCCTCTCGTGCAATTTACGCTGCAGTTTGGAGAGAGGACGACGGAGGCGCCTCTTACATCGTTGCAGCAGCGCTGCGCTGCCTTTGTTCTTCCTCTTCCGAAGCTCCACCGATCAATTTTTGATCTTCCAGAATATGAACGACGGCGTCGAGCGTTTTCTCTCCGTACGTGCGCCCGCGGGCGTCATTGGGCAACGACGTTTTCATGTCGAAGTAGTTGCGCTCGTTGTTGTGTCTGTAGTGGCCCAGGCAAATGATATCGATCCGGCCTTCCGCCATGGCGTTGTTCCAGGGCGAGTGCGGGAAGATCGGCCAGCGACCGGCGTAGAGGACGGCTCCTAACGCCTGCAGCGGATCGGCCACGCCGTAGAGATGCCAGAGATGCGTCAGCTTCTCCAGCCCTGGGTCGTCGGACAACATGCCGCCGAGCGAGATGACGTACAACGGACTGGGCAGGTCGGCCAGGTAGTTGGCCGCGCCGATGGCGATCTGACCGCCGCCGCTCCAACCCAACAGCACGATCGGACGACCGTTTTCCGGCCTGTAGCCGTGTTGCAGCAAGACGCGGTAAATTTCATTGGCGATGCCGAGATTGTAGATCGGCCCATAGCGGCGATCGGCGGAGACGAACATTTGCAAAGCGTTGCGCAGGTTGACAAACAACGCCAGCATGCTGTTGGGGTTCTTCCAACGCATCTTCTCGATGCGCTTCCAAAGCCCGGCGAAGAAACGCTGGCCGGTCAAGCCGTTGTTGGTGACCGAGTAGGGGTAAACGTCGGTGATCACCTTCGCAGTGGACAGGCGAGCCTTGAGTCCTTGCAGGAAGGGATACTCCTCTTCCGGGAAGGAGTCGCCGGAAATGGCGCCGATGCCGGAGAGATAGATCAGATAGAAGTCGGGTTCGTCCGCCCGGTGTGCAGCGACGGAGGGTTTCGCCTTCGGTCGAGCTTCTTTGGCGCTTGCTTCACGCGTCCAACCGGCCCACCAGCCCAGCGACTCCAGCGGCGCCAGCGCAGCGGTGACAAAGAGGAGAAGAAACACGCCCAGGAACAGGTAGGTGATCATTGACGGCCTCTCTGCAGCACCACAGGGGCTTCGCCTTTTTGGGCGAATTGCAACAACAGGTCCTCCGTGGACGCGTCCAGCGAGCTGCCGATGACCCGCCGCCAGAGCCGATTGCGCAGCGCCGCGACCGGCCGCCCCACTGCGCGATGGAGCGCCAGCATCAACAGCCAGCCGAGGCCCACGCATAGCAGCGCCTGCCAGAAGCCGATCTGAAAGCCGAACTCCACGGCGCTTAGCAGGATCAGGAAGCCCCACACATTCAACACGCGACCGATAAACGGCCCCATCCAGGGGATCAAAATGAAAAAGCCGAAGATCAGCGGCGCCGTGCTCAACCCGACCAGACGGATGACCGAACCCCAAGCGGGCGGATCGCTGAACAGAAACCGCCCGACCAGGGCAATCATGGCGCCCCACGCCAGATAACTGATGATATACATCACACCGTTGAGCGCCAGACTAAAGAGAAATCTTCCTCGCCGCACGCGGTTGACGAAGAGCACCACGCTCTGCCCCAGCAACGTCGATGCGCCCGCCAGGAAGACCACGCCGGCGACAAGCCAGTTTGCGCTCGGGTTGGCGCTCACGTAGGCGTAGAGGCGTGGATCCAACGTCAGCGCGTAGTGGATGACTTGCGAGAGATGGTGAAGATAGGTGAAAAAATCCTGGAGAATCCCCATGGGGCGCGTCCTTTCGTAAAAAAAGCCAACACGGTGCAGGACAGAATACCCGCAAGTAGCGCGTTGCGCAAACGATTCACCAGCGCGCAATGATTTCGCTGCGCTGGAAAGTGCGCACGCCCCACCCCAGCAGTGCAGCCGCCGCCATCCAGATGATCAATCCCAGGAACGCGGTCAGGGCGACGCTCAGATAAAGGACGCCCAGCGCCTGGACGATCACGAGCGCCACAATGGGCACCACCACCACGCCGGAGATCTGATACGCCTCTTGAAACGTGTTGACGCGCGAGGAGATCAACACCGCCGCGCCTATGCCTGCGGCGGCGGCGGCCGGCGTCACCCAGAAGACCAACACCAGCCACATGGCGTTCGGGAAGAAGATGCGCTGCATGATCGGCCATGCGGCGAGATTGGCGGTGACGCCATAGAGTGCAAAGCTGAGCAGCGAGATCGCCATGGCGGGCAGCCAGGCGGACAACAGCTTGCCGAGAAAGAGCTCCAGGTCGGTGGTCGGCGTGTAGATCAGCGCCTCCAGCGTCTTGCGCTCTTTTTCACCCGCAAAGCTGTCGGCTGCGATCACGGTCGAGACCATCAGAGGCATCACCAGAAACAGCGGCGCAAACATATAAAGCAGCATATACGCGACCAGTTGCTGCTCGAGCGTATCCCCGGCCAATTGCGCTTTCAACGCAGGGGACGTTTGCTCTAACAGTTGCTCCATGCCGGCCAGATTGGCGCCGGGGATGTGCGCAGAGGCCGGCGTTGCGAAGGCGACCACCGTCGGCAGGACGATCATCAGGATCAACGGAACGAGGATCAAGGGGATCATCACGCCTTTGCTACGCGTGACCGAGAGCAGGTCGCGGCGAACGACCGCTCGAACGGCGCGGCGATTCATCGGCTCTCCTCTTTTCGTTCGTGCAGGGCAAAGTAGACGTCCTCCAACGTCGGCTCCCGAGGCGTCAGTCGATAGATCGGAATTTCGGCGGCTGCCAGGTGCGCAACGAGCCGTGGAATCTCTTCGCGATCGGAGAGCGCCAGGGTCAAAATCGGGCGTTCGTCGGGTTGCGTCACCTCACGCGCCGAGGCGAATTGTTGCAAGGCGGCGCAAGCCGACGTCACCGCCTCCGGCGACGTTTCCACTTCCAGGCGCACGCCCTTCCAAAGATTGCGCCCCAACTCGGTCGGCGCGCCCAACGCCACGATGCGCCCACGCTCCAGCACCGCCACGCGGTGGCAGAGTCGTTGCGCTTCCTCCAGGTTGTGGGTGCACAGAAAGACGGTGTGATCGTCGCTGCGGCTCTGCTCGCGAATCAGGGTGTGCACCTGTCGCGCCGAGACGGGATCAAGGCCGGCAGTCGGCTCATCGAGAAAGAGCAGCGCCGGGCGATGGAGCAGGGCGCGCGCCAGGGCCAGGCGTTGTTTCATGCCGCGGCTGTACGTGCTCACCCGCTCATCGCCCCGATCGGCCAGTTGAAAAATTTCCAACAGCTCGTCGACGCGCGTGCCCACCGACTGGGGAGGCACGTCGTAAAAGTCTGCGTAGATTCGAAGCTGTTCGCGCGCGGTGAGGCGTTCGTCGAGCGAGGGCGTTTCTGTGAGCACGCCGGTGCGCCGCCGCAGCGTTGCGCCCTCGGTCGCCGGGTCGAGGCCGAGCACACGCGCCTTGCCGGCGCTCGGCGTCAGCACGCCGTTGAGCAGCCGCACCGTCGTCGTCTTGCCTGCGCCGTTGTGCCCTAAAAAGCCGAGGACTTCACCTGGATAGACGGCCAGATTCAGCGAATCCACCGCCGTGAGCGCGCCGAATCGCCGCGTCAACCCTTCCGTCACAATCACAGGAGATGCATTTCTGTTCATCGACCCCTCGCTCGCCCCTGCTCTTCGGGCGCCATGTTTGGACGGCGCCGCAGACGATGAAACCCCGCCCGGCTCACAAAGCGCTCTTTTGCGCTTCTTTGCACCTTTGCGTTGAATCTATTTTCACATTAGCGCCATGAAAAATTGAAAAAACGTCGTCTCTGACTTTTGAAGAAGCCGGTGAAGAAACCCAGGCGAAGCCAAACGATTTCGGCGCTCGAAGCGCAGACGGAGGCCTGCGCCCGCAGTCTGCGTCCATAGCGAACGCAAAGAGCGAACGGAAGGACATCGATGGTAAAATGCAAAGACAGATGCGTTCACTTCGATCCCCAGTTGAACCGAGGAGGAGATCATGACGGCGCTTTCAACCTTCCAGTCGTTTACTCCGGAGAGCGTGCTCAATCAACCCGAGCCACTGGAGGATTACAACCTGTACACCCTGGACGTCGCTCTGCAAGAGGCGGTGCACCGCGAGGGCGGGGGCTGGATTGAAGCGCGCGCCGTCGAGTTCGGCGCGCTGCTGGGCCGGCGGGAGACATTGCACCTGGGCGAGCTGGCGAACCGCTACACGCCGGTGCTCTACACGCATGACCGCTTTGGCCGGCGTCGCGACGAGGTCGAATACCATCCCGCCTATCATGAGCTGATGCGGATCGGCATGGCCTATGAAACCCATTCCATGCCATGGAGCAAACCGCAGCCCGGCGTTCACGTCGCCCGCGGCGCGCTGATGATGTTGCGTCATCAGGTCGATGAGGGCACGAGCTGCCCGTTGACGATGACGTTCGCCGTGGTGCCTGCGCTGCGCAATCAACCCGATGTCGCCGTCATTTGGGAGCCGCGCGTCCTCGCCACCGAGTACGACCCGAGCTTTTTGCCCGCAGAAGAGAAGCGCAGCGCGCTTTTTGGCATGGCGATGACGGAACGGCAGGGCGGCAGCGACGTGCGCGCCAATGTCTCGTGGGCCATCCCCGAAGGCAGGCCCGGCCCCGGGCAAAGTTACCGCATCACCGGCCACAAGTGGTTCTGCTCTGCGCCGATGTGCGACGCCTTCCTGGTGCTGGCGCAGACGGAGCGCGGGCTTTCTTGCTTCCTGCTGCCGCGCTGGACGCCTGACGGCGAGCGCAACGCCTTTCGCATCGTGCGGCTCAAGGACAAGCTCGGCAATCGCTCGAACGCCTCCAGCGAAGTGGAGTTCCACGGCGCGTGGGCGCAGCTCATCGGCGAGGAGGGCCGCGGGATCGCCACCATCATGGAGATGGTGCGCCACACCCGATTGGACTGTGCGCTGGGCTCTGCGGCGACGCTGCGCCGCGCGGTGGCCGAGGCGTTGCACCACGCCGCGCAGCGCAAAGCCTTTGGCCGCCTGCTCGTCGAGCAGCCGTTGATGGTCAATGTGCTCGCCGACCTGGCGGTCGAATACGAGGCGGCGGTGGCGCTGGCGTTGCGGCTGGCGCGCAGCTTCGACGCTGCGCCGGAGAATGAGGCGGAGCAGCTCTTCGCGCGCATCGTGACGCCGATCGCCAAATACTGGATCACCAAACGCGCCATCGCCGTCGTCACAGAGGCCATGGAGTGCCTGGGCGGCAACGGCTACATCGAAGAGTCGCCCATGCCTCGGCTCTATCGAGACGTTCCGGTCAACTCGTTGTGGGAAGGCGCCGGCAACATCCAGGCGCTCGATTTGCTGCGCGCCCTGCGCCGCGAGCCGGCAGGGCTGGAGATTGTCGTCGATGAATTGCGCGCGGCGGCCGGCGTCAACGCCGAGTACGACGCTCATCTGGCGATGGTGGAGCAGTCGCTGCGCAGGGACGCCGGCGAGGAGGTCGCCGCGCGGCGACTGGCGGAGCAGCTGGCGCTGGCGCTTCAGGCCGCTTTGCTCCTCCGCCATGCGCCGCCGGCTGTGGCGGACGCCTTCTGCCAGGGCAGGCTAGGGGCGGAGCGCAGCTTCCTCTTCGGCGCCTTGCCGCGCGGGCTCGACCTGCGCGCAATCCTGACGCGGGCGTGGCCACGGCTTGCGTAGAGGATTGATAAGAGGCCAATGTGTTTTTCGTTGACGCAACGTGGAAGCTTCGTTTTGGTCATCGGAATCGTTTTCGTGCATTTGATCGAATCAATTATGATGAATGGGTGACGCACGAGGGTTTTTGGCGCAAGGTTGAGACCGAGACGCCAACGGCAGGGGAAAACCGGATGGATTCGTTTGAAGGATTTTTGAACAAGGAAACGTAGCAATGAATGTCCGTGTCTATGCAACGTTGCGCCCCATCGTGGGCGGCAAGGAAGCGCAGCTCGCCACCGACGCCGGCGACACTTTTCGTCAGATGATCGAGGAGATGATCACGCGCTGGCCGGCGCTGAAGCGGGAGTTCTTCGACAGCAACGGAGAGCTTCGCTCCAACATCCATATCTTTCTGAACGGCCGCGATATTCGCTACCTGGGCGGCCTGGATATGACCATCCCGGAAAACGCCGACGTTTGCATCTTTCCGCCGGTCGGCGGCGGACGGCCCCGATGACAGCGCGCGTCGAGCATGACTACTACGGCGTGCCGGTTTGGCTGATGCAGGAGTATCTCACCCAGCTCGGCGGTCACGCGGTGGGCGAAAACCAGATGGAAGGCGACGGCTGGCGCGCAGAGCTGCGACCGGCCCAACGTCGCCAGATCGGTTCGCTCAGCGTCGGCGGCGCAACCGTTGTCTTTGTCGGCGAGCAGGCGACGCTCGACGCGCTCTTTGCGCAGTTGCATTGGAAGACGCTGCGCGGCGGCGGTTGACGGCGATCGCTATGATAGGTTTCCGCGAGCCGTCGCCTCTTCCTGCTCGCCGATTCTTGCTACGATTGGATGCCTCGCATGTTGAAACAGTTTGCTTCTCGTTTGACGCTTTTGGCGCGTGGACTGGCGTTTCTGTTGGTTGCGCTGGCGGTCTTGTGCGCCGCGCCGGTATGGGCGCAGGAGGAGCTTCCGCCTTTTGACGCTGGTCAGGTGACGCTTCCCGACGCTCCTCCGGCGGCGCTGCTCGGACGCAGCAGCTATCTGAGCAACTGCGCTCCCTGCCACGGCGAGCTAGGGCGAGGCGACGGCCCAACTGCGGCCAGCCTGCCCGGCCCGGCGATCGCCTTCGCCGAACGCTCGGCGATCTGGGAGCGCAGCCCCGCCATGCTCTTCTACACGACCAAGTTCGGCTGGTTGGACAAGCTGATGCCGCCGTGGTCCAATCGCCTGACCGATGACGAAATCTGGAACACCGTGGCGTATGCGTGGAGCCTGCATACGTCCGAGGCGGAGGTGGAGATGGGCGCAACGCTCTACGCCGCCAATTGCGCGTCCTGCCACGGTGAAAGAGGCGCAGGCGATGGCCCGGAGGCCGAAGGCGCCTTGCCCGATTTCACCGACCTCTCCTACACCACCTTCGTCAGCCAGGCCGAGTGGGACGCAGGCTGGCGCCGCGCGCATCCCGACCTGGGCGCCGACTGGACGCAGGCGCAACGAGAGGCGACGCTCGAATTCATCCGCACCTTCAGCTACGCGCCGCCCTGGGTTTCGCTCTATCAGGCGGGCGAGGGCGTGATCACCGGCGCTGTGCGTTTTGCGGAAGGCGCGCCGCAACCTGAGGACGCGCTGCAAGTTGCGCTCGACGCTTACCTGAATTTCGAGCGCGTCGCCAGCTTTACGACGACGCTCGGCGTCGACAACACCTTTGTGTTCGATGGTTTGGACGTCAACCCGGAGCTGGTCTATCTGGCCACGGTCGTGGTGGATGGCTTCACTTACTCCAGCCCTTTGATTACGTTGACGCCGGAGCAGCCGCAGGCTGCGGCTCCGATCACCGTCTACGGCGTCACCGAGGACCCGTCCGGCGTTCGCCTCAGCCGCGTGCATTGGATCGTAGACGTGCGGCCGGGCGCGCTGCTTGTGGCCCAAATCTATCTGTTTCGCAACGACGGCAACCGCGCCTTCGTCGGGCGCACGGTGGAGGGCGTGGAGGCGCCGGTCACCGTCGGCGTCGACGTCCCCCTGGATGCGCAGGAGATCACCCTGCAAGGGGGCGTCCTGGGCGGTCGTTTTCGCCGCGTGGGCAACATCATTTACGACACGCTGCCGGTCATGCCCGGCGAGAATGCGCAGCAGATTATCGTACAGTACGCCATCCCTGTGGAGGGCGAGGGATACACCCTGGCGCAGGAGCTGCTGTATCCGACCGATTCGCTCTCCATGCTCGTGACCAACGTTCCTGGAGTGCGCATCGATGCGCCAGCTATGAGCTTCGACGGCGTCCAGACCTTCGAAGGCGTGGAGTATCAATTGTGGAGATTGAACGATTTCGGCCCTGGACGAATCGAGGTTCTGTTCCGTGGCCTGCCTCGCTTCGATGCAGCCGCCGCAGGGCTGCCGGCGACCTCTTCACGCTCCACCCTCAGCCCGCCGATGGAGCCGTGGGTCTCCTGGGTGATGATCGCATTGGTGGCGGCGGCGTTGTTGGCCGTGACAGGGTTCGCCATTCAGCGCGGCGCCTTCGCCACATCGACGACGCCGGAAAATCCGGAGGCGTTGCGCAACGCCCTTCTCGATGAAATCGCCCGGCTCGACGATCTCCATGCCCTAGGGCAGATCGACGAGAAGGAGTGGCTGCGCCGGCGTTCTCATCTGAAGGCGCAGCTGATCGCTGCGACAGGCAAGCGAAGCGGCGCGTCCTCATAGACGAATCCTATGGATACGCTGCGCGGCGTCGTCGAACGCATCACCTTTCACAATGAAGAGACCGGCTACACCGTCGCCAAGCTGACGCCGGAAGCGACGGTGCGCACCCTGTTCGGCCCTGCTCGCGAAGTGACAATCGTCGGCGCCATGTTGGGGCTGAACGTCGGCGAGTGCGTCGAGTTGACCGGGCGGTGGACGGTGCACAGCGACTATGGCCGCCAGTTTCAGGTCGAAACGTTTCGTCCGGTTTTACCCGCCACCATCGCCGGGCTGGAAAAATATCTGGGCAGTGGGCTGATCAAAGGCGTCGGTCCGGTGACCGCCCATCGCATCGTCAAACAATTTGGCCTCGACGCGTTGACCATCATCGAAGAGCAGCCGGAACGCTTGATCGAAGCGCCGGGCGTCGGCCCGAAGCGGGTGGAGATGATCCGCAAGGCGTGGGCCGAGCAGCGCGCCATCAAGGAGGTGATGCTCTTTCTGCAGAGCCACGGCGTCAGCACCAGCCTCGCCGCCAAAATTTACAAGACCTACGGCGACGACGCCATCCACATCGTGCGCAGCGACCCCTACCGGCTGGCGCGCGACATCTTCGGCGTCGGTTTTCTCACGGCGGACAAAATTGCGCGCTCCCTCGGCATGCCGGAGGATGCGCCGGAGCGCGTGGCTGCAGGCGTCGCCTATGCGCTCAACCAGGCGAGCGAGGAAGGGCATGTTTTTCTGCCCACTTCCGAGCTGGTGAAACTCACCGCCGAACTGTTGAATGTGCCTCCCTCCTTGATCGGCCTGGGCCTGGCGCGCCTGTGGAACGAGGGTCAGGTCAAGGTCGCGCCTGGAGCGGGGGGCGAAGCCATCGAGCCGCAGCCCGCCTTCGTCGCCGAGCCGAAGCTCGTCGCCGAGCAAGGGCAATTGTACGCCGTCCATACGGTTGAAGAGGCGCAGCGGCTGCTGGCGGAGGAGAACGCCGTCTACCTGACGCCGCTCTATTTCAGCGAAGCCGGCGCGGCGCGGCGTCTCCGTCGCCTCCTGAACGAAGGAGAGAGCCGGCTGGCGGTCTTCGCGCAGTATCGTCCGGAGGAGTGGTCCCACGCCCTGGCCGCCGCCGAGCCTGGCAAGGGGTTTTCTCTCGCCCCTCAGCAGCGACAGGCGGTGCAGGCTGCGCTGACGCACCGCGTGACCGTGCTGACGGGCGGCCCGGGCACCGGCAAGACAACCACTGTGCGCACGATTCTTCACCTCTGTCGGCGAGAGGGCAGACGCGTGTTGCTCGCCGCCCCCACCGGCCGCGCCGCCAAACGACTGGCGGAAACGACCGGCCAGGAAGCCAAAACCATTCATCGCCTGCTCGAATTCAAGCCGGGCGAAGGGCTGGCGTTTCAGCGCAATGAAGAAAACCCGCTCGAGGGCGACCTGTTGATCGTCGACGAAGCCTCTATGCTCGACCTGCCGCTTACGCATCATCTGCTGAAGGCGATTCCGCCCGGCATGCATCTGCTGCTGGTGGGCGACATCGATCAATTGCCGAGCGTGGGCGCAGGCAACGTGCTCAGGGATGTCATCGCTGCGCTGGAAAGTCAGGAGAACCCCGGCGCCCGCGCAGCCGTCATCCGTTTGCAGACCATCTTTCGCCAGGAGGCTGGCTCGCTGATCATCGCCAACGCCCATCGCATCAATGCAGGGGGGATGCCGATCATCGACAACCGGGCGGCGACCGACTTCTTCCTCTTTCGCACCGAAACGCCGGAGCGCGCCGCGCAACTGTGCGTCGAGCTGGTGACGGAGCGCATCCCGCGCCGTTTTGGCATTCCACCGGAGGAGATTCAGGTGCTGGCGCCGATGCATCGCGGGGTGGTCGGCGTGGCGGCGCTCAACGCTGCGCTGCAGAAGGCGTTGAACCCGCCTGCGCCCGATCGTCCGGAGCGCACCGTCGGCAGCCGCGTCTATCGCGTTGGCGACAAGGTGATGCAGGTTCGCAACAACTACGACAAAGATGTGTACAACGGCGATATCGGCCGCATCGTGGCCCTTGATTCCGTGATGCATACGTTGACGGTTGTGTTCGATGGCCGACCGGTTCGCTATGAGTTTCTCGAACTGGATGAACTGATCCACGCCTATGCCGTCAGCGTGCATAAGAGCCAGGGCAGCGAATTCACCGCCGTGGTGATCCCGCTCCTCACGTCGCACTACATGATGCTGCAGCGCAATTTGCTCTACACTGCAGTGACTCGAGCGCGACGGCTGGTCGTGCTGGTCGGGCAGCCGCGCGCCATCGCATTAGCCGTCAACAACAACGCCGTCACGGCCCGCTACACAGGGTTGAAGGAGTGTTTGCTCGGATAATGCGCCATCGACTCTCTGCATCAGCCCACTGATAACTCTAACGCTCAATATTAGACGAAAAGCCGTGCATCAGGCGCATGCAACTCGAAGCAAATGCACCATGAAACGGGTTGTCTTTCTGCGTACAATGAGGAACGTTTAGACAAGCGCTTGGCTATACTTTACAGTCATCATCCTTCGCAAAAAACCTGGAAATTGCATAAAGCGCAAAAAGGTGCGGTCTTTTATGAATCGGGGATTTTGGGCTTGTTCGGTGATGAAGTTCAGACAAGGCGTCATTGGAATTGCGGCTATTCTTCTGTTGTCTTGCCTGGCGACGGCGCCATCCATCGCGGCCTCTGCTTGGGAAGTCGCCCTCACCGGCTGCGGCGGAACGGATGTCGCCGTCGTCAACAGCGAATATGAAGCGCGCGTAGTGGAATTGGTCAACCGCGAACGCGTCGCCAACGGCGTCCCGCCGCTTAAGCGCACGGCGGCGCTGGACAAGGCGGCGCGCTACCACGCCGCCGATCTGGCGCTGGACAACTACTTCAGCCACGACACCCATGACCGCAACAACGGCGCGCTCGTGCGCGTCTGCAGCGCATTCGAGCGCATGCGCGTCTGGTATAACTATTGGGCGGCGGCGGAGAACGTCGCCGCCGGTTATCGCACGCCGGAGGCGGTGATGCAAGGTTGGTTGAGCAGCGAAGGCCACCGGCGTAACATCCTCAACCCCGACCTGCGCGAGATCGGGGTGGGGTATTTCAGCGGCGCAGGCGATTACGGCGTCTACTGGGTGCAGGATTTTGGCTCGCGACAGGACGTCTATCCTATGGTCATCAACAACGACGCTCCCACCACCGCCAGCCGCGAGGTCAGCGTCTACATCTACGGCGACTGGAGCGAGATGCGGCTGCGCAACAACAGCGGCGCCTGGGAAGCGTGGCGCCCCTTCGCCAGCAGCTTCGCTTGGACGCTCGACGACCGACCTGGCGAGCAGGTCGTCTCGGCGGAGCTGCGCAAGGGCGCGCAGACCTACGCCGCCTGCAGTCGCATCACGTTGGTGACCGCCAGCGCGGCGGAGGCCTTTGTCGGCGAACATCTGGTCTTTTTACCGGCCATTCTCGGCGACAATCAATCCCAATTGGAGCCACCCCCGCAGCAGCCAATCGTCTGTGAATGGTGAGAATCTCTGGCGGCAGGGGCCGCCCTGGTCTTTTGTTGAAATCGATGACCTGCGCGATAATTTTATAAAACAGCGTTACGGTTCTAGCCGCCGGCCTATATGAAGGTCATCGATGCCCTTCAGAAAACCTTCGCCGCCGTCTCAAACTTCCTCCGCCGATGTGGAACTCGATGGGTTCAAGACCATCTGGCGCGTCGCGATCCCTTACACCCTCTTCAGCGCCCTATGGATTGCTCTGTCCGATCGTGCGCTTGCCCTGTGGGCGCCGGACGCAGCGACGTTGACAACCTGGCAGACTTTCAAAGGCTGGCTTTTCGTCCTCATCAGCGCGCTCTTCATCGCCTGGCGGTTGCGCATCGAACTTCAGCGCCGTCGCCGTGCAGTCGACGCACTGGCGGCCAGCGAGCGCCGCGTGCAAAAGCTGAATCGCATCTACGCTGTCCTCAGCGAGGTCAACCAGACCATCGTGCGCGTGCGCGATCCGGCGGAATTCTTGCCCAGAGCCTGCGAGATCGCCGTCGAGGTCGGTGGGTTGCGCATGGCCTGGATCGGCCTCGTCGATCCGGAGACCAGAGCGGTCAGGCCGGTCGCCCACGCCGGCGCAACGAACGGATATTTGGAGCAGCTTCACATTGCGCTCGACGATTCCCCGCGCAGCAAAGGGCCGACGGCCAGCGCGCTGCGCAGCGGTCAACCTGTCGTCGTCGATTCGGTGGCCGACGATCCGCGCATGGCGCCGTGGCGCGACCATGCACTGGAACTGGGGTATCGCTCCATCGCCGCCTTGCCGCTCATTTCCGGCGGCGCCGTACGCGGGGTGATTACGCTTTACTCCTCGGAGCCGGCCTTCTTCAACGCCGATGAGGTGAAGTTGCTCGAGGAGCTGGCGCTCGACGTCGCGTTTGCGCTCGAGATGGCCGAGCAGGAAAAGCGTCGCGCCCAAGCCGAAGAACGTCTACGCATGGCGGTCAGCGCCAGCGCCGTAGGGCTGTGGGATTGGGACCTGCGCACCAACGAAGTGTATTTCTCTCCAGAGTGGAAACAACAGATCGGCTACGCCGACCATGAGCTGGAAAACTCCCTGGACGCATGGCGACGCTGCATTCATCCCGAGGATCTGGCGAGCGTCTTCGACGCCTCCGGCTCGTATCTCGTCGTCTCCAAGCCAAACTATCGCCTCGAATTTCGCATGCGCCACAAGGACGGTTCGTATCGTTGGATTCTGGCGCAGGCGGCCGTGTTGTTCGACGAGGGCGGCGCCCCTTGCCGCATTCTCGGCGCCCATATCGACATTACGCCGCAAAAGATGCTGGAGGCGCGCGTGCATGCGCGCACTGAAGAGCTAGAAGCCGCCATGGAAAAGGCGCAGACCGCAGACCGGCTCAAATCGACCTTTCTGGCTACGATGTCCCACGAGTTGCGCACGCCGCTCAATTCCATCATCGGCTTCACCGGCGTCTTGTTGCAGGAGCTGGCCGGACCGCTGAACGAAGAACAGAAGAAGCAGCTTGGAATGGTCTACGAGAGCGCCCGTCACCTGCTGGCGCTGATCAACGATGTTCTGGACATCTCGAAGATCGAAGCGGGTCAGATCGAGCTGAAAATTGCTCCCTTCGACGTGCGCAGCGCCATCGAAACCGTCTTGCGCAGTATGATGCCTGCAGCGCAGCGCAAAGGCATCGCATTGTCGGCAATCGTCGATGAAAATGTGAGCGAGGTGATCAGCGACCGCCGCCGCTTCGAGCAAATCTTGCTCAACCTGCTCAGCAACGCTGTCAAGTTCACCGAGCGCGGGTCTGTTCACCTTCACTGTCGGGTGGAAGCGCCGATGGTGCTCATCAGCGTGCAAGACACCGGCGTCGGCATCCGGGAGGAGGACCTTGGCCGTCTGTTCCGGCCCTTTCAGCAGCTCGACGAAGGGCTGACGCGGCGTCACGAAGGAACAGGGCTGGGGCTGGCGATCTGCGCCAACCTGGCCAGATTGTTGGGCGGCTATATCAGCGTCGAGAGCAAGTGGGGCGTCGGAAGCACCTTTACGCTGCATTTGCCGCTGCGTCCGCCAACCTCTTGAAAGCGCCGATCGAGAGACAAAGTTGGAACGGCTTCACAACTTATGTTACGCAGTCAAGTGAAACCTTCTTGTAGAATACGGCCCTCCAGGAAGCTGGATGGAATTTCACAAAGGATTCTGGCGCCTTGCATGCGCAACTATGAGCTGCGCCTCCTCGAATTCCCAAGACTTTGCGGACCATCGAGAACGTGCGGCTCCCAGCCGCACCTGCCGCCATTGCCAGATGATTTTGTTCAAACTCTAGAGCTTCCCGGGCAAGAAGCCAACTGCGCAAACGTCTATTCATAAGGAAATAGAGATGGCAACCATTTTAGTGATCGAAGATAATCGCCAGAACCGCTACCTGGTCACTTTTCTGCTTGAAAGAGAGGGACACACCGTCCTTCAAGCCACGAGCGGCCTGGAGGGAGTTGCGCTGGCCGAAGAGCTGCATCCCGATCTCATTCTGCTCGACATTCAACTGCCGGACATCGAGGGCTATGCAGTCGCCGAGCGTCTGCGACAGGCGCCCACCCTTGACGACACCCCGATCGTCGCCGTCACTTCCTTTGCCATGGTCGGCGATCGGGAGCGCGCGCTGGCGGCCGGCTGCACCGGCTATATCGAAAAGCCGATCGACCCGATGACATTTCTGGATGAAGTGGCGATGCATTTGCAAGGCGGCTCTCAAGAGACGCCGTCTTGATGAGGGGATAAAGTGCACACCGAACGAATTCAGCGTCCGATAGCAGGAGCTGCGCCAAAGCGAGCGGAGCATGGCGCGGAAGCCAACCGGCTTATGATTTTCACAAAATCACCCGACAATGGGGGCGGCTACGAGCCGCAGACACACCGTCCGTAGCTGCGGCTCGCAGCCGCAGCTCCTGGCATGCAGTTAGCGCAGACACACCGTCCGTAGCTGCGGCTCGCAGCCGCAGTTCCTGGCATGAAGTTAGCGCAGACACACCGTCCGTAGCTGCGGCTCGCAGCCGCAGTTCCTGGTTGAAAGAAATGACCAATTACAGGAGATCTTATGGCGACCATCTTGGTGGTGGATGATCACGAGGCGAACCGGTATCTGGAGCGCACGCTTCTGGAAGCGCACGGTCATCGCGTATTGACGGCGACGAACGGCGCCGAAGCGCTGAGCATCGCTCGTCAGACGCAGCCCGATCTGATCATTTCAGACGTGTTGATGCCGGTGATGGACGGCTTTGCGCTGCGCCGCGCTTGCCTGAGCGATGAGGCGCTGCGGCGCATTCCGTTCATCTTCTACACCGCCACGTTTTACGACGAAAAAGACGCCGAGCTAGGGCTGCGGCTGGGCGCTGCGCGCTATCTCATCGGACCGCTTGAAAATGACGTCTTTCTCCACCATGTTCAGCAAGTTCTGACCGAAACAGCCTCCGGATCACCGCCGGACTTGACAGGGGAGTCGGCAGACGTCGAATTTTACCGGCTTTATAATGAAGCGTTGGTGCAGAAGCTCGAAGCCAAGATGAATGAGCTGGCGTTGGCCAATCGTCGTCTGGTCGAACGCGAGCGCTTTGTCTCCGGCATCCTGGATCACCTCTCTGCGCAGATCGCAATTCTGGATAGCAACGGCGTCATTCTCGCCGTCAACAAACCATGGCGCTCCGCCGACGACTTTCCTCCAGGGCGACGCCTGCTGAACGAAGGCGCCGATTATCTGGCCTTTTGCGACGCCGTAGCCGCCGGCGATGAACATTTCGCCCGGCTGGCGGCCGCGATCCGTTCCGTGCTGGCGGGCGAGCAGGCTTCGGTTGAGCTGGAACACCCTCTGCCGGCGCCGAACGAGATGCGCTGGCTTCGCACCCGCATTGTCCGTTTCCCCGGCGAAGGCTCCATGCGGGCGTTGATCGCCCATGAAGATGTCACGCCGCGCGTCGCAGCGGAGGAGAAGCAGCGCCAGAGCGAGCGCAACCTGCAGCAAAGCCTACAGCGCCTGGAGATAGCTGCTCGCGCCGCAGGCCTGGGCGTTTGGGAAGCCGATCTAAGGAGCGGCGTCGAAATCTGGGATGAGCGCATGTATGAAATTTATGGCGTTTCCCCAGAAACCTTCTCCCCCACCCCAGGAGCGTGGCGCGCTTTGGTCCATCCCGAAGATTTGCCGCAGGCGCTTGCAGCGGAGGAAGCCGCCTTCAAGGGAGAAGGCGACCGGGTCGCCCATACTCATTATCGCATCATTCGTCCGGATGGCGCCATCCGTTTCATCGAGACCTACGCCCAGGCGCAGCTCGCCCCAGATGGCTCGATTCAAAAATTATATGGGGTCGACCGCGATGTGACGGAAATGATGATGGAGGAGGAGCGACAGCGCCTGCGCGAGGCGGCGCTGCACAACGCCGCCAACGGCATCGTCATCACCGACCGTGAGGGGCTGATCGTTTGGGTCAACCCGGCGTTTTCGGCGTTGACCGGCTACACGCTGGAGGAGGCGGTGGGACGCAACCCCAAGGACCTTGTTCGTTCTGGGCTGCAAAGCCAGGAGTTTTACGAAACGATGTGGAGCACGATCCTGGCGGGGAAGCCCTGGCGCGGCCGCCTCATCAACAGACGCAAGGACGGAACTCTCTATCATGAAGAGCAGACGATCACGCCGGTGCGCAACGCAGAGGGCGAGATCACGCATTTTGTCGGCATCAAACAGGACATCACCGAGCGGGTGCGCGATGAGGAAGAGCGGGCGCGACTGCTCGAACAGGTGAAGGCGCAGGCGGAGCAGCTGGCGCAGATCATGCACAGTACGCCCGACGGCATCCTCCTGCTTGACGCCGAAAAGCGCATCCTCAACGCCAACCCCCTGGCCGAGGCGTTTCTCCACGAGCTGGTGGACAGCCCGTCCGAAACCCTCACGCGCCTTGGCGACTGCGACGTCGACGAACTGCTGGCGTCGGCGCGGCCCGGTCACTGGCGCACGATCCAGCGCGGAAAACGCATCTTTGAGGCGACGGCGCAACCTGTAACGCACAATGCCTCCTCCGGTTGGGTGGTCGTGATTCGCGACGTCACCGAACGCCGCGAGGTGCAACGTCAACTCTACGCCCAGGAGCGGCTGGCGGCGGTCGGCCAACTGGCCGCCGGCATCGCCCACGACTTTAACAACATCATGTCGGTGATCGTCGCCTACGCCGAACTGACGGCCGAGTCGCCGTCCCTGAGCGAACGCGAGCGCGAACGGCTGCTCACAATCCGTCAGCAGGCGTTGCGCGCCACGCAGATGATCCGCCAGATCCTGGACTTCAGCCGGCGCTCGGTGATCGAGCGACAGACCTTTGACCTGCTGACGCTGCTTAAAGAGCAGGTGAAGCTGTTGCGGCAGACGCTCCCGGAGAATATTGAAATTCGACTGGATTATGAACCTGAGGACTACCTCGTCAACGCCGACCCAACGCGCATGCAGCAAATGGTCATGAATCTCGCCCTCAACGCGCGCGACGCCATGCCGGAAGGCGGACGACTGCGCATCGCCCTTCATCGGCGTCAAATTGACGAGAAGAACGCGCCTGTCTTCGGCATGAAGCCCGGTCTATGGGTGCAGCTGACCGTTTCGGATACAGGCGTAGGCATCCCGCCGGAAATCGGCGATCGCATCTTCGAGCCATTTTTCACCACCAAAGCGCCTGGCAAGGGCACCGGCCTGGGCTTGCCGCAGGTGCAGGGCATCGTCGCCCAGCACGAAGGCCATATTACGGTGGAGAGCGCGCCCGGCGCCGGCGCCACCTTCACCATCTACCTTCCCGCCGTTCCCTTGCCGAACGATGGGCAATTTGTCGCCGCAACGGCGTCCATCACGCCTCGAGGACAGGGTGAGACCATTCTGGTTGTCGAAGATGAAGAGTTTGTGCGCAAGGCGCTGGTGGAGCTGCTCAGCGCCTGGAATTATCGCGTGCTCGCCGCTGCGAACGGCGTAGAGGCGTTGAGGGCATTGGAACCGTGTGCAGCCGTAGACCTGGTGATCAGCGACATCGTGATGCCTCAAATGGGCGGCGTAAGCCTGTTGAAGGAGCTGCGCAGACGAGGATGTCGGGTGCCGGTGGTGCTGATGACCGGCCATGCGTTCGACTTTGATCCCGCCGAGCTGCGCTCCCTGGGGCTGAGCGGTTGGCTCAACAAGCCGCCTTCCATCGCAGAATTGGCGGAGGTGGTTGCGAAGACGTTGAGCAAGGCGGCTTTTCCCGGCGTAAAATCAACGGTCAAATGAATTCATCCACCGCGCGCTCGTTGATGCTGCGTTGCCCCTCGCGAGGGCCGATCTCGACGCCGGGCGCCGGCCGGCGCAGCGACTCGCCCCGCACCCCGCGCGGGGCTGCAATCTGCTCCTGCGAGATGACCGGATACTGCGCCATCACGGCGACATCGTCTTCGTTGTCGGCGAAGTAAAGGCGGTCTCGCCGCAAGGTGCGCGCGAAATCGTCGAAGCCGAGCGCGTCGACCACTTCGTCGGGCCGGCCGGTGGCGCCGCTGCGCGCCTGCACGCGCAGGAAGATGCGATGCTCCTCCAACGTTGGGTCATAGCCCAGGTAGCGCAGCTCGAAGACAAGCGGACGCAGATTGTAGGTGTAGCGCTTCCCCTTGCGCTCTCGCTCGCGCCAGATCGTCGTGCGCGCCAGAAAGTCAGCGATGCGCTCTGCGAGCAGACTTTCGGGGATCTCGTCCGGCGCTGCATAGAGGAGGATCGTGTAATCGGCGCCGATGACTAACGTCTGCAGCGGAGGGGCGTTGAGAGGAACCTCCTCGAACGCGTGGAGGGTGACGGCGGGCGGCAACTTGGCGCGCAGCCGCGCCGCCGCCTCGTCGAGTGGAACCGGCGGTGAGAGGACGATGTCGAGCAGCTCGTTCACGCCGGTGATGCCGACGCCCAGCGCTGCGGCGAACTGAATGTGCGGCTGTGGGTTGAAGCCTTGCTTGTAGAGCAGCGGCAGGTCGGCGCGACGCAGGGCTCGTTCCCAGAGCCGGAACTCATCGTGATGTGAGATGAATTTGATGGCTTCGCCTTTCGCATAGCGGATACGTATGCGTTGCCGCAAAAGCGATTGCGCTGCGTCCATTTCCTACGCTGCTCCGTGCTCCGTCGTCGCCATGCGTTTGCTCACCGTGCCGAACCTGCGCTGCGGCACGCGATGGTCGAACTGGCCGCTCTTGTCCGGCGCCATCTCGTCGTTGAAGTAGAGCGGGATCGGCGCAATGCTGACCGGCTGTCGCGCCTTGCCGCGGCCCAGCGACGGGCAGCCCCACGCTTCGTCCGGCGCGGCGCGGCGCTGCTCCTTGAAATAGCCCAGGATGCCGCACGAGAAGCAATGCTCGCGGCAGTCGTCGATCACGGCGCCCTCGTAGGCGTGCAGATACTCGTCGATCAAAAACTGCTTTTTCACGCCGGCGGAGATGTGATCCCACGGCAGCACCTCGTCGAGCGGCCGTTGACGGCGGGCGTACCAGTCCATGTCCAGCCCAAGCTCCTCGAAGGCTGCCTGCCAGGCTGCAAAGTTGAAATACTCGCCCCAGCCTTCGAGTTTGGCGCCCTTGCGCCAGGCCAGCTCGATCACATCCGCCATGCGTCGATCCCCGCGCGTCAGGAACGCCTCCACCAACGTCTCCTCCGGGTTGTTCCAGGAGAAGTGGATGCCCGGACCGCGCAGCTCGCGCTGCAACAGCTCGATCTGCGCCTTGATCACCGCCTCGCTCTCCATCGGCGCCCACTGGAAGGGCGTATGAGGCTTGGGCACGAGCGTGCTGACGCCGATGCGCACGTTGGCCTTCCTGCCTAACACGCGGCGGCCGACGGCCAGGACCTGTTTAGAGAGATCGGCGATGGCCTGAACGTCCGCCAGCGTCTGGGTCGGATGGCCGATCATGAAGTACATTTTGATCGTCGTCCAGCCGCGTTTATAGACCTCTTCGGCGGTGGCGAGCAGCTCTTCGGACGAGATCGGCTTGTTGATGACGTCGCGCATGCGGTCGGTGGCGGCTTCCGGCGCAAAGGTGAAACCGGAGCGGCGCCGGCCTTTCTCCAGCAGCTCCATCAGGTCGACGCTGAAACTCTCGATGCGTAGGCTGGGCAGGCCGATGCTGAGTCGTTTGGCGCCGTGGCGCTCCACCGTGCGGCGCACCAGCTCCTCGACGTAGGTGTAGTCGCTGCTGCTGAGGCTGAGGAAGCTCACCTCCTCAAAGCCGCACTGCTCGATCATCTCGTCGACGGCCTGCAACACCTCCTCGACCGGTCGCTCGCGCACCGGGCGGAAGATCATGCCAGCCTGGCAGAAGCGACAGCCGCGCGTGCAGCCGCGCATGATTTCGATGGCGGCGCGGTTGTGCACCACGTTGATGTACGGTACGATGAAGCGGGTCACCGGCGGCGGCAACACCGTGACGATGCGCTTGCGCACCTCGGCGGGCGCGTCTGGGTGCGTCGGCCTGACGGCGGCGATCGTCCCGTCCGCCGCGTAGCTCACCTCATAAAACGAGGGAACATAGACGCCGGGAATGCGCACGAGCCGCTCCAGCAAGGCGTAACGGGATTGGCCCGCCTGCTTCCACTCCCGCACGGCGTCGATCACCTCGAAGATCACCTCTTCCCCTTCGCCGATCACCATGGCGTCGAAGAAGGTGCTCATCGGCTCAGGGTTATAGCAGCCGGAGCCGCCGGCGATCACCAGCGGGTCGGCGGCGGTGCGTTCGGCGGCGCGCAGCGGCACGCCGGCCAGGTCGAGCATGGTCAGCACGTTGGTGTACAGCTGCTCGTAGGGCAGGCTGAAGCCGATGATGTCGAAGTCGCGCAGCGGGTGGCGCGTCTCCAGGCCGTAGAGCGGGATTCCGTCGCGGCGCATGTAGCCTTCAAAATCCGGCCAGGGGCAGTAGACGCGTTCGGCCAGCAGGTCAGGTCGGCGGTTGATCAAGTCATAGAGCACCATCAGGCCGAGGTTGCTCCCGCCCAGCTCGTAAATGTCCGGGAAGGCGAGCGCCACCTTGATCTGGATCGCCGGATCGCTCCAGTCTTTGACGACGGCGTTCAGCTCGCCGCCGGTGTAGCGCGCCGGTTTTTCCACCTTATGCAGCACGCGGTCGAGCGCGCGCGTGATCTGATGCGGCGTCATTTGCACCATGAGAAACTCCTTTTCCTTCGCATCCGCCGGGCGTCATTCAGCCCGGGTGGGGTTTGAACCCACTTGTTGTCAGGAAATTTTAGTATACCACGAAATGGCCGTCAGACAGGAACCTTGAAAGATCTGTTGGAACGTTCATCGCTTGTCAACTTGGTGCGCCGAACTACTGTTGTTTCCATCGGCTGCGTTATACTCTATACGTTATGCTAAATAGGAAACCAAAGTCGGGTCGATGGAGTATATCCTTTGAGCCGAGCGACTTAGGAGGAGAAAGAACACCCCATGAATGGCGATTGCCTGGTTCAAGACAGACCAGATCTCATGAGCCAGACTCCCGATGTGAATTCATCCCCTCTGCGCTTCCTGGTGTATGGCCCCGACGCGCGCCCCGATGGCTTTGAGGCGTTGCGGGCCGAGTGGAATGACCTGGTGCGCCGCGCCCGGTTCAACTCGCTCTTTCTGACGCACGAATGGCAGACCACCTGGTGGGAGCAGCTGGGAGACGGAGCACTGTGGATTGTGGCGTTTCGGCGCCGTCATAACAATGAACTGGTCGGCATTGCGCCGCTGTTTCTTCGTGAAATCCAGAATGGGGAGGATGCAGGCAAACGGCAATTTAACATTGTCGGCTGCATCGAGGTCAGCGATTATCTCGACCTGATCGTGGCGCGCGGTTGGGAGAAACAGGTGTATGCAGCGTTCCTTCAGTGGCTGTGCAGCCCCGAGGCGCCCGCCTGGGACATCGTCGACCTTTGCAACTTGCCCGAAGCCAGCCTGACCTATCAGGAGTTGCCGGAAATCGCCCGGCGGGCCGGCGTCGATGTGAAGGTGATGCAGGAGGACACCGCCCCGCAGTTTCCGCTGCCGATGCGCTATGAAGAGTACCTGAGCAATCAGGTGGACAAGAAGCAACGCCATGAAATTCGCCGCAAGCAGCGCCGCGCAGAGCGCGAGGCTGCCGTGGGGTTTCATCTGGTGCAGGACTTGCGCACGTTGGACTCCGAGGTGGACGATTTTGTGGCCTTGCAGCGAGCAAGCCGACCGGACAAGGCCGAATTTATGACGCCGCAGATGCATCGTTTCTTCCTGGCGGCGGCGCGGCGGTTGTTAGAGGCGGACATCCTGCGCCTTTTTTTCCTGACCCTCGACGGAGAGAAGGCGGCGGCGCTTTTTGCATTTGAGTACGATCGGCGCTTTTGGCTGTATAATTCAGGCTACGATCCGGCGTCGCATGCGCACCTCAGCCCCGGATGGGTGCTCTTGGGCTATGCGATTCAATATGCGATTGCCTCTGGATGTCGCGTCTTCGACTTCATGCAGGGAGACGAGGAGTACAAATATCGCTTCGGGGCTCATGACTACAAGGTGATGCGCGTGAAACTACGACGACCTGAGCCTCTTGGCTGACGCAGGGCGGAGAATTCCCAAAAGACAGTCTCCAGGTTCACGCCTGGACAACGCAAACCACACAAACCGCACTTCAAATGGGAGCATCGAAGAGAATGCGAGGCAACGGCGCTCGACACGACGACCCCGACAACCGATTCGATCGACGAGCGGGCGAAACGTTCGATCGGCTCGATGACGAAGAAGAGGGCGAACAGATCCGCGAGAGCGCGCGTCAACGCGCGCGGCGGCGACGTTACCGCCCGAAGTACAGCAAACCGCGCCGTCGGCCTGCGTCGGAACGCGAGGGCGCTTTCAACGCGCTGATGTGGATTCTAGACGGCGTGACGGGTCTGCTCGAGGAGCTGCAACATAACGACCTGGGTCTGCCCGAGGAATTTTGGGTGCACGCCTACGCAGCCCGTCGCGAGGGCCTGCTTGCGCTGCGCGCCATTCTCGACGCATGCATCGATGAAGATGCTCCCCCCACCGAAGCGTCCCCCTCTTCAGAGCGTCCCAAGCGCGGCGGGATTAACATCGATTTCTAGCGTCGCCGTTGCAAGGCTCCGCTGAAGGGCCCTATTGTAATCCTCATTCTATTCAACAAAATCATGAAGAATTGTCACAAAGATAGAATATTTGTGACAATTTTGCATTTTAGGGGCTTGACAAATCACAATTCCGCATAGTACAGTAATTTCGTCGATGCGATAAAAGAGGTGATCCAGAAAGAGGTGATGAGGAATTGGCGGGGATTGCGCTGGATGCCATGGATCGAGCGATTATTCGGGCGCTCAAGAACGATGGGCGCCTGCCGTTCAGCACGATCGCCGCGCAGCTCCATGTGTCGCCGGGAATGATTCGCCAGCGGGTGCAGCGCCTGGTGGATGCGGGCGTGCTCCAGTTTGTGGCGGTGACGCATCCCCTGCGCACCGGTTACCACACGATGGCGCTGATCGGCGTCAAAGCCGACGGGCATCGCCTGCGCGAGATTGCCAACCAGATCGCAGCGTTTGAAGAAGTGATCTATCTGGCGATCACCTCGGGCACGTACAACTTTCTGGTGGAAGTCACCTGCATCGACAACGCCGACTTGCTGCGCTTCTTGAGCGAAAAACTCTACAGCGTCGAGGGCGTGCGCGAGGCGGAGACCTTTATCTATCTGGACATCGTCAAAGAGATCTACGCCTGGGACCCGCCGCCAGGCAATGCGTGAATATGCGCCGCGTGTTTCGCGCCGTGTGTTGAACTTTATCACGAAACACGCAACACGCAACACGAAACACAGATCACGCACTCTCGATCTCGGCGACTCACGAAGGAGGCATTTATGGACGAGGATCCCACGGACAGTATCCGTGGCTTCCACAAGGGGGGTGACAGGCGTTGCAGATAAGCAACGAAGCAAAGAACTCAGCGCAGGATTCGATTGCACCGGTCGCCCGTATTGACACCTTGTGAAGCCATGGAGACGAATCTATGATTCTGCAGAAGACAAGAACGCATCAACTCTTTGCCAAAGCAAAGCAATACATTCCCTACGGCGTCAACTCGAACTTTCGCTACTGGGGAGACGAGGACACCCCCATCATCACGCGCGGAGCAGGCGCATATGTATGGGACGCCGACGACAACCGCTACATCGACTACCGCCTCGGTTTTGGGCCGATCATTTTGGGCCACGCCTATCCAGAAGTCAACCGCCGCGTCGCCGAAGCCATCCAAAACGGCGTGCTTTTCGCCGCCACCACGCCGATCGAAATCGAGCTGGCCGAGCGCTTCACGCGCATGACCGGCATGGACAAGGTGCGCCTTTCCAACACGGGCACCGAGGCCAACATGCACGCGCTGCGCATCGCGCGCGCCTACACCGGCCGCGAAAAATTTATTAAATTTGAAGGCAACTACCACGGCAACTTTGACTACGTCATGTTCAGCGGCCCGACGGCCAAGGCGGAACTGCTCGGCCCGCGCAACCATCCGCATCGCCTGCGCGCCACCGAGGGCATGCCGGTGGCCATCCGCAACTACATGATTTCGCTGCCCTACAACGACGTCGAGCTGCTGGAGCGCGCCATGGTCGAACACAGCGACGAACTGGCGGCGGTGATCCTGGAGCCGGTCATGGGCAACGTCGCCTGCATTCTGCCGGACCCGGTCTGGCTGCGGCGCGTGCGCGAGCTTTGTGATGAGTTCGGCGTGGTGTTGATCTTCGACGAGGTGAAGACCGGCTTTCGGCTGGCCCCGGGCGGCGCCCAGCAATATTTCGGCGTCAAGGCGGATTTAGCCGCCTACGCCAAGGCGATGGGCAACGGCTTCCCGATTGCGGCGGTGGCGGGGCGAGAGGAAATCATGGCGGTTGTGGAGCCGGGGCGCGTGGCGCACGGCGGCACCTATTGCGGCAACGTCGTCGCCGCCGCGGCGGCAGCCGCCACGCTCGAGATCATCGAGACGCAACCTGTCATCGAGACCATCTTCGCCAATGGTCGACGACTGATGGAGGGGATTCACGTCATCTTGCGTCAGGTCGGCGCGCCCCACGTGATCAGCGGCGCGCCGTCGATGTTCAGCGTGCTGTTGGGCAAGGATGAGCCGCCGACCGACTATCGCAGCTACGCAGAGTTCGATGGCGCGTTGTTCGGCCTGCTCGGCGCCGAGCTGATTCGCCGGGGGGTGCTGATCGACGATGACCCACGGGAACCCTGGTTCCTTTCCTTCAGCCACAACGCCGCCGTCATCGATGAATCTCTGAATCTCATCGAAGACGCTGCGAAGGCGGTTTTCCGCTCCTCGGCGCGAAGCCATCGCCTGGCTGCCTGAGAAGCCGCATCTTGGAGTTGCAACGCGCACGGAAAAAGAGAAGAATCGTCGAAGGCGCTACGCCTGACAGGCGCCAACCTTCCTGAAAGCTCCGAACTTTCAGGAAGGTTGGCGCCCTTCTGTTACGCCAGTCCAACTTTTGACAGAGCGCCTCGGTCGGTTGCTACATGCGATGTCAGAGATGCTAAGGAGAGAGGCCATGCTTTTTTCCGATCAGACTCTCGTCCGGGCGCAATTGTAAGGAGCCATCGAGAATCCTATACTGACGATGGGACCCGCTGCGTCCTGAGCTGGCGACATTGGAGCTTGAAATTGGAAACATTGGCCGGCCCTGGAGGCATCTGATCGACAGAAAGGAGGGTAGGAATTATTCGGAGTCTGCTGGCGGCTTCTCTCATCCGGGCCTTCATCCACGCGCCGAGGAATTCAGCACTCGCCTTGTGCGTCGTTGAAGCGTTCATCGAAGCTGTGGATGAACGGCGCGCCAGCGTGCTGCATTTATCTGATCGTTCATTCAACACGGAGCGGAGCATGATTCGGGTGCTGATCGTCGAAGAATATGAAGGAATGAGGCAGGGATTGTATGACCTGTTGAAGGACTTGCCGTACGTGGGTGCAATCGACATTGCGGATGACCTGGTCGAAGCGTCGCGGCTGTTGCGACGCACAAAGTATGACGTCGTGGTGCTCGGGCTGGAGAACACCGACCGCAGCGGCCTCGGCGTAATCCAGGCCTTCCGCCAGATCAGCCCGCTCACCTCAGTTCTTCTGCTCGGTCTGAGCATCGACACCCGATTGGCGCTGTGGCCGATCCGTTTCGGTGTAATGGGGTATATCCCCAAAGAGGCTATCGTGGAAGAGCTGCCTGCGGCGCTGCAACATGCAGCGGCAGGCAAGCCGTACATCCCTCGAATGTACTGCGAGGCTGCTGCACCGGCATGGATGACAGCTCCACAGGTCGCCATGTAGGCAATCCCTGTCTGTCAACGAGGGCTTGAGCCATCGAAGGAGTCATCGTCGCACATCGCTCAACCGTCTTCTCACCGTCAACGGCGCCCCATGCGGGGCAATCGAGCCTCTGTCGATTCGGGTCCCAAAATCGATCAAGGGGGTGGCTGGACAGCCACCCCCTTGTTGCATTCTGCGCCGCTCGATTGGAAGTCTCGACCCAGGCTCCACCGGATGCTATGGTTGCGCGCTTGGGGCGCTCCCTCCGCTCATCCACCTTTGATTTCCGTCCACACGCGGTCATACAGAGGCGTTGCGTCGCCCACGTCGCGGATGCGATGTCCTCGCTGCAACTCTTCCGGCGGCGTGTTGGTGATGTTCGAATTGATGTACTCTTCATAGAGCTCGGGGTGATTCTCTTTGGCGTATTCCAGCGCGGCAAGGTTGGGATTGGTGTAGGGGAACTCCTCCAGCATGCGCCAGAAGACGTCGCCCTGCATCGAGTAGTTGAGCCAGGCGTAGGCTGCGTCCAGATTCGGCGCATCCTTCGGAATCGCATAGTTGTCCTGCCAGAGGATGGCGCCCTCGGTCGGATAGATGTACTCAAAGGTGGGCACTTCGCGTTTGGCGATCACGGCCTCTCCTGTCCAGACGATGCCCAGATCGACGTCGCCTGCGATCAGCGCCGTCTTGGGGCTGTCGCTGTCGAAGAGTTTAATGCCTCGCGCCAGCTCGGCCAGCTTCACTTTGGCCTCTTCCAGCTCGGCGGGATTGGTGGTGTTGACGTCATAGCCGAGCGCCAGGAGCGTTGCGCCGATGATGGCGCGCGAATCGTCGATCATGACGAGGCGGCCGGCGTAGGCCGGATTCCACAGGTCGGCGAACGATTGAGGGATAGGGTCAACCGTCGCCGTGTTGACGATGATGGCGTCGGTGCCCGCCTGATAGGGAATCGAGTAGACGTTGCCGGGATCGAAGTCGAGATTCAGATAGTTGGGGTCGAGGGAATCGAGGATCGGCAACCGGCTCTTGTCCAGTTCCTGCAACAGCCCCTGCCGAATCAACAGCGGCACGAAGTAATCGGTCGGCTGCACCAGGTCATAGTTGGCGCCGCCCGCCGAGAGTTTAGCGTACATCTCTTCATTGCTCGAGTACTCATCCTTGTTGACGCGGACGCCATACACCTGCTCGAAGCAGCGAATCGTCTCCTGAGGAATGTACTCCGTCCAGACGAAGAGATTCACCTGCCTGGAGGTCACTTCCAGGCGCGGGTTCGGTTCGGGGCAGTCGGAGGCGCCGGTCGCCGGCTCGCCGGTCGTCGCCGGCGCTTGCGCGGGCGCAGCGCAGGCGGCCCCGATCAGCGCTGCGATCAACAGCGCACTGAGTGCACTCCAGAAACGTCGGTCATTCATGAGTCGCATCCTTTCTGTCCAAGTTATTCTCGCCTTTGAAACCACTGGGAAATTGCAACGACGATCAACACGACGAGCACCCAAATGGTGGAGAGCGCATTCAGCTCAGGCGTTACGATGCGGCGAAGCAAGCCATAGACGTAGATAGGCAGCGTCGTGGCGCCTGGACCCGTCGTGAAGAACGTGATGATGAAATCATCGAGCGAAAGTGTGAAAGCCAGCATGGCGCCGGCCAGCACGCCGGGAGCGATCAGCGGCAAGGTGACTTTGCGAAAGGTTGTAAACTCATTGGCCCCGAGGTCCATTGCCGCCTCCTCCAGGCGGTCGTCGAAGCCGTGCAGGCGGGCGCGCACCACCAGTGTGACAAAGGGGATGCTGAAGGCGATGTGAGAAACGATCACCGTGCCAAGCCCCATCGTCAGGCGTTGATTGGGGGCCAGCGCCAGCGCCGTGTTGATCCAGCCGAAGACGGCGCTGAAAAAGACCAGAATCCCGATGCCCATGACGATCTCCGGCGTCACGATCGGGAAATAGAGCGCCGTCTCTGAAACTTTCTTGCCGAAAAAGTCATAGCGTTGGAGCGCCAACGCCGCCATCGTGCCGATGATGGTCGAGACAACCGTCGAGGTGAAAGCGATGATCAGGGTGTTGCGCGTGGCGTCCATCACGCTGCGATTGCGAAAGAGCTCGCAGTACCAGTAGAAAGGGCCGCAGGGGCCTTGATTGACCACGCCCTCAAACACCACGTTTGTGCGCGAGGCGTTGAAGGAAAAGACAATCAGCACGATGATGGGCGCGTAGAGGAAAAAATAGACCAAAATTGAGACGAGCGTCAGCCAGGGCGATCGTTTTTTGGCGCTCATCCTGCTGCGATCTCCTCTCCAAGGCCGAAACGGCGCGTGTAGTAGAGCGTCAACACCAGCGTCATGACCAGCAAAATGATGGAAGCGGCGGCGCCGAAGGGCGGGTTGCGCGCATCGAGAAACTGACGTTGCACCAGGTTGCCGACCAGGATCACCTGTCGCCCGCCCAGGATGTCGGAGACGACGAAGGTGCCGATCACGGGAATGAAGGTCAGAATGGTTCCAGCGACGATGCCCGGCATCGAGAGCGGCACTGTAACGCGCCAAAAGGTGCGAAACGCATTGGCGTACAGGTCGGCGGCCGCCTCATACAGACTCGGTTCGATCTTTTCCAGGGAGGTGTAGATCGGCAGGATCATGAAGGGCAGGAATTCGTAGACCATGCCGATCAGCACGGCGGTTTGGGATGGGTAGAGGTCCAACGGTTGGAAGGGGACGTTCAGCAGGCCCGCCATGGCTCCCAGCGTCGAGTTGAGCACCCCCTGGCTGCGCAGGATCATCACCCAGGCGTAGATGCGAATCACGAAGTTCGTCCAGAGCGGCACCAACACCAGGAAGAGCAGGAAATTGCGCCGTTTTTCCGGCGAGCGGGCGATGAAATAGGCCAGCGGGTAGGCCATCAGGATCACAATGACGGTCGTCTGCACGGCCAGCCACAGCGATCGCAGCAGAATGCGCAGATAGAGATCGTCCCATCCCTGTTCGGTGAAGCCCAGCAGCCGCCAGTAGTTTTCCAACGTGAAGGTGTAGATGACGTTGCCGTCGGCATCGCGCTGCCCAAAACTGGTGATCACCGTCAGGGTCAACGGGATCACGAGCAACGTCACCATGACGAACATGGCGGGCAGGATGAGCAGAAAGCCTTGCAGACGGCGATTTTCACGAATGTGCTGGATCATACCGGCTACTCCGTCAGAACCCGGGCGGCTTCGATCGAAAAGCGGACGCACACTGCTTCGCCCTCGCGTGCAAGCAGGCGCGACTCCGCAGAGTAATTTTGTTCGCGCACGCGGATCGTCTGGCCGCCGCTCAAGACCACGCCGTAGTGCGTGTCGGTGCCGATATAGACGATGTCTGTGACGTAGCCTGTCACCTGGTTGACGTCGGTGGCGTTCGGGCGAATGTGCATCTTTTCCGGTCGCACGGTGACCGTGACAGCCTGACCTACGGCGACGCGCTGCGGCGTGTGCGCCCACAGGCTGACGCCGCCGGGGAGATCGATGCGCGCTTTATCGGTGTCGACTTCGGCGACCGTGCCGTCGAGAAAGTTGGTTTCGCCGATGAAGTCGGCCACGAAGCGGCAGTTGGGATGTTCGTAGATGTCGTTGGCGGTGCCCACCTGCAGCGCAACGCCGCCCTCCATGACGGCGATGCGGTCGCTCATCGTCAGCGCCTCCTCCTGGTCGTGCGTGACGAAGATGAAGGTGATGCCCACCTCGCGCTGCAGGCGTTTCAGCTCGAGCTGCATCTCTTTGCGCAGCTTCAGGTCGAGCGCTCCGAGCGGCTCGTCGAGCAGCAGCACTTCCGGTCGGTTGACGAGCGCACGCGCCAGGGCGACGCGCTGCTGTTGTCCGCCGGAGAGCTGTTTCGGTTTGCGCTTCTCATAGCCGGAAAGGCGCACCATCTCCAACGCCTCGGCCACGCGGCGCGCAATTTCCTTTTTATCCACGCCTTTCATTTGCAGACCGAACGCCACGTTTTCACCGATGGTCATATGGGGGAAAAGGGCGTAGCTCTGAAAAACGGTGTTCACCGGCCGTTGATAGGGGGGCGTTTTGCCCATGGGGCGTCCATGGATGAAAATTTCGCCTTCGCTGGGCAGTTCAAAGCCTGCAATCATGCGCAGCGAGGTCGTTTTGCCGCAGCCTGAGGGGCCAAGCAAAGCGAAGAATTCACCATCGTAGATCTGCAATGAGACATTTTTGACTGCGGTGACGACCTCGCCGCCCGGTCCGGGGAACCGTTTCCACACATTGCGCAGTTCAACGGCGTACTCGGCCATTGAGCCTAACCTCCAACTCCAAGAGCGAACATCCGCCAGAGGGCAGATCTGTGAAGCCTCGACTCGATTTCCTGCATCTCAGGGACTGCGTGTGAAAGTAGACAACTTTAGAGAAAACCGCTCAGAGTGCAATTCTTTTTTTCTGAAAAATCGTCCTCTGTCCACGCCCTTGAGGAAAAGCTTGGGATGAAAGTGTAGCATGTCGCCGATAAATTTCAAAACATTTAGAAGTTACAAGGAACCCCAGATTATGCAAGCTGTCTCATCAGCCGGTCGATCTGCGCGCTCCACAGGGCGCTGCTGGCGTCGCTGGGCATTCGCCAGTCGCCGCGCGGGGAGAGCGCCACGGAGCCGACCTTAGGGCCGTCGGGCATGGACGAGCGCTTGAATTGCTGCGCAAAGAAACGACGGTAAAAGACGCCCAGCCAGTGCAAGATAGTCTTCTCGTCGTAAACGCCGGCGAACGCCTGGCGCGCCAGGAAAAAGACCTTGATCGGCGCAAACTGGTGACGCACGACCTGAAACAAAAAGAAATCGTGCAGCTCATAAGGTCCGATCGTCTCCTCCGTCTTCTGTGCAAGGCGCTCGCCGTCTTGGAGGGGCAGCAGCTCCGGCGTGATGGGCGTCTCCACGATGTCGCGCAGGATGTCCGCGATGGCGCCGGTGAAGACTTCATCGGCGCACCAGCTCACCAGATAGCGCACCAGCGTCTTGGGCACGCCGGCGTTGACGTGGTACATCGACATGTGATCGCCGTTGAAAGTCATCCAGCCCAGAGCCGCCTCCGAGAGGTCGCCCGTGCCCACCACCAGGCCGCCGGTCTGGTTGGCGACGTCCATCAGAATCTGCGTGCGTTCGCGCGCCTGGGCGTTTTCATAGGTGACGTCGTGCACGTTCTCATCATGCCCGATGTCGCGAAAGTGTTGGCGGACGCTTGCTGCGATCGGGATGGTGCGCAGGGTGACGCCAAGCTCCTGGGCCAGCCGTTCCGCATTGCTGCGCGTGCGCGCCGTAGTGCCGAAGCCCGGCATCGTGATCGCCAGGATGCCCGTCCGATCCAGCCCCAAGCGGTCGAAGGCGCGCACGCAGACGAGCAGCGCCAGGGTGGAATCGAGCCCTCCGGAGACGCCGAGCGTCACCCGACCGGCGCCGGTGTGACGCAGCCGTTGGATCAGTCCCGTCGTCTGAATATTGAAAATCTCGCGGCAATGTTCGGCGCGCCGCGCCGGATCGGCGGGCACGAAGGGCGTGCGCGACAGGGGGCGGTTCGCCAGGGGGGCGGCGGGCTGTTCTGTGGATGCGAGCGAGAAGGGGACGCGGCGCAGGTGGCTTGCGGCTCTCGCCTGGCTGAAGGCGCTGTTTTTCAGCCGTTCGTGGTCAAGCCGCTCGACGTCGACGTCGGCGACGATCCTCTGCGTCCCTAATTGGAAGCGTTCGCTTTCCGCCAGGAGCTGGCCGTTTTCTGCGATCAGGCAATGTCCGCTGTAGACGACGTCCGTAGTCGATTCGCCGTCGCCCGCGCTGGCGTAGATGTAGGCGGCCAGACAGCGCGCCGACTGCTGGCGCACCAGGTCGCGTCGATAGTCGGCCTTGCCCAACAGCTCGTTGCTGGCCGAAGGATTGACGAGCAACGTCGCCCCGGCCAGCGCCAGACGACCGCTCGGCGGCTCCACCGCCCACAGATCTTCACAGATTTCAATGCCGACCACGCACGCCGGCATTTCCTCCGCCGCAAAAAGCAGATCGGTTCCAAAAGGAACGGACTGGCCTGCGAGCTCAAGCGTCGGGGGCAGGCTCCGATCGCCGGGCGTGAACCAGCGCTGCTCGTAAAATTCACCCGTCGTGGGCAGGTAGCTCTTGGGAACGACGCCGACGATGCGCCCTGCGCTGACCAGCCCCGCGCAATTGTACAGGCGGCCATCCACCCGCAGGGGCAGGCCGAGGATGCAACTCATCGAGAGCCGAGCGCTCTCCTCGGCGAGGCGATGCAATCCTTCCAGGGCGGCGTCCAACAACCTGCGCTGGTAGAAGAGATCGGCGCAGGAGTAGGCGGTGATGCACAGTTCTGGAAAGACCGCCAGCTGCACCCCTTGTTTCTGCGCCTCCCTCAGGGCAGCCGTCATTTGATCCACGTTATAGTCGACATCCGCCACGCGCAGCGACGGCGAAATGCTCGCCACCCGCACAAAGCCCAGGTTTCTCCGCACGAAGAGTCGATCCAGATTGTGCATATTTGCAAACCTTCCGCTGTGAAAACAGAGTCAACTGTGAAAACAGAGTCAACTGTGAAAACAGAGTCAATGCAAAGCCGTCAAGGCGCAAAGAAAATGGCGAGATCGATGCGCTCTTTCTCGGAATCGACGCCATCAAGCTGCAGCGCCTGTCCAAAACATTGAAATCATTGTACACGAAGCGAGGCTTTGCGATTCGCCCTGCGATCGGCGAGTGTGCCATAATTGATCTTCGTATCCATGATGGCAGCGAAACGCAGCGGAGCCGCCTCCGCTTCATCCCAAATAACCGCCTTGCGCTTCTTCCGCCATGGACAGCTCTGGCATGCGCAGCTTTGGCTGATGGCTGCGCCGTTCATATTCGGCGCACTGCTTTTGGTCGTCCTGCCTGCATTCTTGAGTTTTGCGCTGGCCTTTGTGCAATACGATGCGCTTTCCCCGCCAACCTGGAGAGGGATTGAGAATTTCGCCGTAATTTTTCGTCGCGAAGTCTTTTGGATTGCGCTGCGCAATACGTTGGCCTTTGCGTTTAGCGCTGCACCGCTGCAGGCGCTCGGCGCGCTCATGATTGCGTTGTTGCTTCACCCTGAACGGCGGGGCGTGCGCGTCCACCGCGCTGCGGTCTATCTGACCAGCATCCTGCCCGACGTCGCCTACGCGCTGATCTGGCTGTGGCTCTTGAATCCGCTGTATGGGCCGATCAATCTGACGTTGGCCTGGCTCGGGCTGCCGACGCCCGCCTGGCTCGTCGACCCGCACACGGCGCTGGCGTCGCTCGTCATCGTGGCGGCGGTGCGCGTGGGGGAAGGAATGTTGCTGCTCATTGCGGCGCGGCGCACTGCGCCCGACAGCATCTACGACGCTGCGCAGATCGACGGCGCCGATCGTCTGCGCACCTTCTGGCATATCACGCTGCCCTGGCTGGCGCCCTGGCTTTTGCTGCTGCTGATCCGCGATCTGGTGATGGCCATCCATAGCAGCCTGACGCCCGTGATCCTGATGACCGGCGGCGGCCCTGGCTACGCCACTACGCTGTTGCCTTTTCTGATGTACGAGGAAGCCTTCACCCATCTGCGTCTCGGCGAGGCGGCGGCCATGATGGTGGTCGTCTTTGCGCTCATCGGGCCGCCGATCGGGCTGGCCGGCTGGTTGACGCGTCGATGGTGGAGAGAGGATGCAGCGTAGGAAAACCCCTCAGATGGCGTCGGGCGCGGCGACGACGGTGAAACCGATGCAGGCGCTTTCTGCGCCGTTCGGCTCCACAGCGCTGCGGCGTATCGTTCGTCTGTGGCGACGGAAGGGGATCGGGCGGCTTCTCCGGCATATCCTGGCGTGGAGCGTCGCCGCCCTCTACGCCGCGCCATTGCTGTGGCTGCTCGTCGCCTCGTTGCAGCCGGTTGGGCAGCCGCCCCCGCGCACGTTGGCATGGTTTCCGCAGGGGGTGGCGTGGTCGAACTATCTCGAAATCTTTCGCATCGCGCCGCTGGGAAGACAGATCGGCAACTCCCTGTTGGTGAGCGTTGCGGGCGCGCTTATCACCCTGCTCACCGCCTCATGGGCCGGCTTCGCCATGAGCCGGTTGCCGGCCTCAAGTCGTCGCTGGCTGGTGGGGCTGGCGCTGCTGTTGATGCTGATCCCTTCCAGCGCGGTCTGGCTGCCGCGGTACGTGCTCTTTTCCGGCATGGGGCTGCTCGACAGCTACGCAGCGCTGGTCGCGCCGGCGCTGTTGGGGACGCGCTCGCTGCTGGCGCTGATGTACTATTGGAGCTTTCATCGCATTTCCTGTGAGATCTACGACTCGGCCAGCCTGGACGGAGCGGGCGTCTGGGCGCTCTGGCGCCGAATTGCGTTGCCGCTCGCCAGGCCGACGACGCTGGCCGTGGCCGTCCTGGCCTTCACGCACTACTGGAGCGATTTCGTCGATCCGCTTCTCTTTCTGAAATCGACGCAGCGCTTTACAATTGCAGTGGGGCTGCGCATGTTGCAACAGATGGACGCCACCAACTGGCCGCTGCTGATGGCCGCCGTCGTCGTCATGGTCGCGCCGGTGCTGGTTTTGTATTTGCTGCTGCAAATAATTTTGGACAAAGATGCATCGCTCCATCTACGCAGCTCACGCCTTTGGCGTGACGCACCTATCCATCTCCAACTTTCGGCTGGAAGCCGAACGAAAGAGGAACGAAGATGATTCGGATCGTCGGCGTGTTGGGAATCGCCTTGCTGTTGTCGGCGGCTTGTGTTGCCTTGGAGCCTTCTTTTGCGCACGCGCCCGAACAGACGTCGGTGACCTTTCTCATCTCCGGCGACCCGGCCGACGAGGAGGCCTATCGCACGCTGGTCGAGCATTTCATGGCGGAAGTCCCGGAGATTCGCGTCGAGCTGCTGAATATTCCGGGGCAAGGCGACTTTCGACGGCGGCTCACCGCCGATTTCGCCGCCGGGACGCCCCCGGACATTTTTTTGATCAACTATCGGCGTTACGGCCCCTTCGCGGCGCGCGACGCCATCGCGCCGATCGACGCTTTTCTGGCGCAGAGCGACGTCCTGCGTCGAGAGGACTTCCATCCGCAGGCGCTCGCCGCCTTCACCTGGCGCGGGGAATTGATGTGCATGCCGCAGAACATGTCCAGTCCGGTGATCTACTATAACAAAGATCTGTTCGATGCGGCGGGTCTGCCCTATCCGACGAACGACTGGCGCTGGGATGACTTTGTGATCGCTGCGCAAATGCTGACCCGTGATCTGAACGGCGACGGGGAGATCGACCAGTATGGCTTTGGCGTGGAAGCGGCATTGGTGCGGGCGGCGCCTTTCATCTGGATGAACGGCGGCGAGATCGTGGACGACCCGGCGGCGCCGACGGCGCTGGCGCTCGCCGAACCGGCGAGCCGGGAGGCGCTGGCCTGGTTTGTCGACCTGCAGAACGCCCATCGCGTGGTTCCGGACGCGGTGGCCGAAGCCGCCGAAAGCAGCCTGAGCCGGTTTCTGAACGGGCGGCTTGCGATGTTGATGGAAAGTCGCCGCGTGGTGCCTGAGTTTCGTCGCATTGAAACGTTTGATTGGGATGCAGCTCCGCTTCCGCAAGGCAAAGAGCGGGCGAGCATCCTGCATTCCGATGCGTTCTGCATCGCCGCCGCCAGCCCCCATCGGGAGGCCGCATGGCGGTTTGTCGAGTTCGCCAACACGCGCGCGGGGCAGACGATCCTGGCGCGCAGCGGCCGCACGATCCCCTCGCGCATCGACCTGGCGCAAGACCCGGCGTTTCTCGATGCGCAGGCCAGACCGCACAACAGCCGCATCTTTCTCGACGCCATTCCGACGCTGCGCGCGTTTCCCGCTCTCGCCACCTGGGCTGACATCGAGGGCGCAGTGGATGCAGAGCTAAAACAGGCGTTTTACGGACAGATTGCGCTCGACGACGCCATCGCAGCGGCGACGATGCGGAGCGCAGAATTTTTCTTTCGGCAAGAATAAAAACTTGTTCGTCGCCAATCGCCGAGGCGCGCGTCGATTCATTCCAGTATCTTATCCATGCCGGTGACGCGTCGAAACACCCCCCGATAAATGTGCGCCAGCAGGAGGAAGAGCAGAATGCTGGCGATCAAGGCGAAAATGCGCAGTCCCCGTTCCAGGTGAGAGATATAGTCCCCCAGCAGATAGCCGGCCAGAATCAACGCAGCGTTCCAGATCGGTTCAAAGATCAGGCTGACGACAAACAAGCGCCACCAGGGCACGCGAGCGGCGCCCGCAGCCATCAGAACCGGGATCGACATCAGGCCAAAGGAGGCTTTGGTCAATATGAATAACCGGGTCGCCTGGCGGTGAATGTTATGGATGAGATGTTGAATTGCCACCTCGTTCTGCTGCATCCAGCGCAGCCTGGAGAGGGCGGGCAGCGAATGGTAGAGGCCAAAATAGCCGAGCAGATACCAGGTGTAGTCGGCAATCGTGTTGCCGACGACCGCCACGACAAACACCCAATCAAAGCGCAGCACCTCGGCGCCCGCCAGGGCGCCGGCCGCCATGGTGATCGCCGGCCCTTCGACGAAGATTAAGATAAAAAGAATGAGATAGCTCCAGCCGCCCAGGTCGGGCAGCTCACTCGCGCGCAAGGCATTCCACAATTGTTCCCAGAGTTCCATAAATTCCTTCGTTTGAAGGGGATGATTGAAAGAGGCATCCGTCCCTGAGGTGATGCTTGTCTTTGTGAATTATATCACGCAGCGACGGTGAAGTGAGAAGTGAGCCAGGCGCAACACATCGTCACCCTCTATCACTCCCTCGCAAGGGAGGAGCAGACCGGTCGGTAAGTCGGATCCCCGATAAATCGTCGCCATTCTTCTTCACTGAGCGCGCGCGCCGCCATTGCGCAGCTCCGTCGTCGCCAGGGCTGTGGGTCCAGCCGCCACTTTTCCAGGCGGTCGTCGAAGCTCGCCAGGTAGACTGCGTCGCCCTGTTTGCTGACCGCAAACGACTCGGTCTCCAAAGCGGTGCGCAACGCCGGCGCCAAAAGGCTGTGGGTCGCGAGGTCCCACAGGTGGACCGCCCCGCCGCCGGTCAACGTCACGAGGGTGCGCTCGCCATGGGGCGGGTGGAACTGGACGCCCCAGACCTGTCCTTCCAGTTCGAGCGGAGGAGCGGACGGTTGTTGGCTTGCGACGTTCCAAAAGCGCACGCTGCCGTCGGCGCTGCCCGAAATGAGCGTGTCGCCGTCGCTGCTCCACAGCAGGGAGGTCACCCAGTAGGTGTGCCCTTCCAGCACGCCGTGGGCTTTTAACTCGCCCGAAGCGGCTTCATCCGTGCTCCAGAGATGAATTTTGCCGCTCTGGCTGCCGGTGGCCAGCAGGGCGCCGTCGGGCGAGAAAGCGAGGCTCAGCACCCAGCCATCCTGCAAGTGCGCCATGAAAGTCGATTTGCGCAACGCTTCATCTGTGAGATCGAACAGCGAGACTTTGCCGGAAAAATGCCCGGCGACAAGCAGCCTGTTGTCTGGTGAGAAGGCAAGCCCGATGACGACATCGCCCATGTCGTCCTTCCATCGCCCTCTTTCTTCTTGTTTCACCAAATCCCAGAGCGCCACCAATCCGCCGGCGTCTCCGGTGGCCATGAGCGTTCCATCGGCGTTGAAGGCGACCTGAAGCACGGCGTTTTGGTGAGGCGACTGGAACTGGATAAGCGGACGCCCTTGTTGAGTGTCCCACACAAGGACCTGCCTGTCATAGCTGGCCGTCGCCAGCAGGCGGCCGTCGGGGCTGAGCGCCAAGGCTCGCACGCGATCCGTATGCCCTTCCAACAACGCTCGCCGTCCGATCTCCCAACGCACAAGTCTGCCTTCGGATGTGGCCGAATAGAGGGCGTTCCCCTGCCAGTTGAAGCGCAGGCTGCGCACCCAGTTGTCGTGCCCCGTGAGCGGCTCGCCGATGATCCTTCCTCTGGCGACGTCGTAAAGATAGACGTAGCGATCGGCGCCGCCGGTGGCGAGGATGCGTCCATCGGGGCTGAAGGCCGCCGAGAGCACCCGCCCCGCGTGCTCGTTGAGCGGCCCCAACAGCAGTTCGCCGCTTGCGACGTCCCATACGCGCGTGGAGCCGTCGAAACTGACCGTGGCGGCGACTTTTGCATCCGGCGTGAAAGCGACGGCGCTGATGACCGAGCTATGGCCTCCCAGCCGCACGCCTGTCGGTTGACCGGCGTCAATGCTCCAAATGTCTACGCCGATGTCCTTTTCGATCGGCTGCACCGCAGCCAGCAATCGTCCATCGGGGCTGAGCGTCACCGCGTCTCTGCCGCTGGGCAGGAAGAAGCGCTGCAGCTCCGTCTGGCTCTCGACGTCCCATACGATGATCGCCCCTTGAATCGTTTTCGCCAGCAGGCGACTGCCATCCAGCGTAAATTGAAGCAAATTGATCACGTCGTCGCTCTCAACGCGAGGAAGCAGCTCGCCGATCCACTGTCCGTCGACGCCGCTCCATAGTTGGACGGCGGTCCCTTCTGAACTGGCGATCAGCGTTGCATTGGGCGCAATCGTCACCGTTGCGGCTGCCGCAGACGGGATGAGAGCGCCGACGCTGCGGCCACTGGCTGCATCCCAAAGACGCACTGTTGCTTCGCCGCCCCTTTCCTCGACGCAAAGGATTCGGCTCTCATCAGGCGCAACGACGATCTGCGTGATGTCGCCGTCGCTGCCCCAAAAGAAACGGTCTAGAAAGGCGTTGACCGGAAGGGCAGCCAACAACGCCGTTTGCTCCGCCGGGTCCGTCATGCGTTCGAGCGCTTCTACGCTCAGGAGCAGAGCCAGGTCGGCGGCGTCATCGGCGAAATTGAGCGACTGCGCTGCAAGCTGGCGCGCCAGCGCCACTTGCGCAAAGCGTTGCGCTTCCTGACGCGACAAAAATGCAAGAAGAGCTGCTGCAATTGTAGTGAGTGAAACAAGCGTAAGGGCGACCGTCAACCTGCGCAGTCGGAGCGCGACCCGGTGTTCCTGTTCCGCGCGACGAGATTCTTCTTCGGCGCGCTGAGACTCCATCTCCGCCAGGCGCTGCGCCCGCTCGAGCTCCTGTCGATGGAGGCGCTCCTGTTCTTTCAGGCGACGCTGATGCTCCTCGATGCTGGCGTCGATGAACTCTTGTTCGATCCGGCTCAAGTCTGCGCGACGCAGCTCTGACCAGCGCACGGCCTCGGTGAGCGAAAGTCCTCGCAGCAGATCTTCCGGCCCGCGCCCGCTGGCGAGCCAGTGTTGCAGGAAGGTGCGCAGTCGCTGCTGCCAGCGTCGAAAGTCGCGGTCTTCGTCCATCCATTCCCGCAGCAGAGACCAGTGGCGAATCAACGCCTCGTGCACCAGCTCGATGCTCTCTTCGCCGTCGCTGCGGCCGGCGACGACCAACCGAAGGTCCGCCAGTTTCTGCGCCAGCGCCCACGCGGAATCTTCCAACTCTGAACGCAGCGCCGGTCGCCGCGTGTCTCCGGTCTCCTCGCCGGGCTGGACGAGCTGCACAAACAGGCGCCGCGCCGCCGTCTGCTCTTCCGGACTCAAGCCTTGATAAACCTGGTCTGCATAACGCGCCAGCGCGCCGGCCACGCCGCCGATGGCGTCGTAGGCGTCGTGCGTGATCTGCCAGCCGCTGCGCTGCAGCCAGAGCTCGGAAAGGGCGAATTGCAGCAATGGAAGGTTTCCGGGAGACTCGCCGACGTCATCGAGCAGACGGTCGACCAGGCCCGGCTCGAAGGTGACGCCGCGATTGCGCGCCGGCTCTTCGATGGCGCGGCGCAGCTCATCCCGACGCATCGGTCCAAGCACAATGCCGCCGGCCTGCAGCGCATCCGCCAGCTCGCGATGCGCCAGCGCCTGTCCGGTGAAATCGGCGCGCATCGAAACCAGCAGGGAAATGTGAGGGCTTTCGTCGGCTGTGGAGGCGGTGCGAAGCAAAAAATCGATGAAGGCGCGCCGCGTCGTGTGCACGGGGCAGAGGGTGTACAGCTCCTCGAATTGATCGACGAAGATCAAAACGCGCGGGCTGCGAAAGCGCAAGGAGAGATGATGAAGCGTGGTCCCTTCTTCGCTCAGAAGGCGGGCCAGGTCTGCAATGTCGCGCTTCACCGCAAGTTGACGCACCAACGCCTCTGCAAAGGAGCGAAACGGGTCGGCGCCGGGCCGAACATCGAGGACCGTCCAGACCCGCCCCGCGTGTGGGCCGCCGAAAGTTGAAATGGGGATCTGCCTCAAACTCAGGAGCGCCGGCAACACGCCGGCGCGAATCACCGAGGATTTGCCGCTGCCCGAGGGGCCGATCAAAAACACGGCGCGATGCGTTTCCAGGCGCCGAAGTAGATAATCCACCGCTTCCTCGCGCCCATAAAAGTCGGCGCTATCGGCAAGTGAAAACGGATAGAGTCCTTTGTAAGGATTGTCTACGATCGAGTCATCGGTCAGCGGCAGTCCACGTTCGATGCGGTGAAACAATTGCACGGTGTCCGGCGACGGTTCAACGCCTAGCTCCTCCGCCAGCAATCGACGCATTTTTTCGAACTGCTCAATGGCGGCGATGCGCTGATTGTTCAGCGCCAACAACCGCATCATGTGGCGATGCGCCTCCTCGTCCCACGGCTCTAGCTCCAGGAAGCGCAGCAGGAACTGTTGGGCGGCTCCATAATTGCGCCGGCGCTCATGAAATTCGACGAGCGTTTTGAGTGCAACGATCGCCTGGGCGCGGAAACTTTCGGCGCGAGAGCGCCGCCACTCTTCAAACTTTTCCGCATCCGGCAACGTCAGCCCTGCCAGAAAGTCGCCGGTGTAGAGGGCCACCGCCTCTTCCAGTCGGGCGGCGCAGGTCGGGCAGACGCTTGAATGGGGGTGCGGGTGCTGATGAACCGCCGCCATCAGCGCCTTGAACGTTTCGACGTCGCACCAGTAGTCGCTGTCGAAATTAAACGCAACGTCCTGGCGCGTGACGGTCAGATAGGGTGAGTGGAAACGCTTTGAAGACGGCGCAGCTCGAAGCTGGGGGGTGAGGCGACGACGCAAATCATACAGCGCCTGGCGCAGATTCTGGGCGGCTGCTTTGGAATCCGCCTCCGGCCAGAGCAGTGCAGCCAGTTGCTCGCGCAGATGGGGCCGGTCGCTTTCCGTCACCAGATACGCAAGCAGCGCTTTCGCTTTGGCGGTGGCGATGGCCGGCTCTCCGCCGTCAGAAAAGGTCAGATGGACGGTTCCGAAAAATCGTAGATTGAGCATCGAAGTTTGTTGCTGTCGTCCGATGGTTGCAAGTTGATTCTATCAACGAAGGAGCTCCTCGCCAAACGGTTCGATGATATGGAACGCCTTTGCGTCAAAAACTTTTTGACGATCTTTTGACGTGAATTTGCTAAAGTAGAAACAAACATCTCCCCCCGCAATGCTGTTTGGGACGACATGTGGATTCCCCGACCTCCCCCAAAAGGCTGTGCGGATCGGCGCATCCCCCGGCGCCGATCGCAATCTTCGGGCGAGGGGATGGCGGTTTTGTTGTCCCCTCTCTTTTGTCTGGCTCCACCAAACGCAATGCTCCTGTCATGACCGGAACCTTGTCACAACCGGAACGATGTACGCAACGCGCGCCTACGTTGCGCTTGAGGGCGGTCGTGGCCTAAACTTATTGCCGAAACCGAACGCTCCAGCGGATCGGGGCGCAGGAACTTTGGGAATGAGGGAAAGGGACGCCATGCAGGTTCGCATCGCCGAAGCAGCGGATGTTGAGCCTCTTCGTCGCCTGCTGAGCAGCGCTCCGCGTCAGCAGGTCCACTTGAATTTTGATGGCATCGAGCTTGCGGTTCGAGAGCAGCGCTGCCTGGTGTTGGAGCGCAATGCAGAGAACGCGCTGCTCGCTTTGTTGATCTTCGCCTGCGAGGAGACGCCTGCGCCGACGGGTGAATCGGCGCCGCGGCGCGTCTATCTACAGGGAATGGCTTTTCAGCGTCCCATCTCCCCGACCGAAGCGCTGCGCGTGCTGTTGCGCGCATTGGCTCGCATGCTGGAGAAGCATCAGCCCTATCTAATCATTGCTTACAGTCGACAAAGCTGGCTCGATCGCGCCCTGCGCAGCGCCGGCATGGCGCAGGCCGAGCGCGTCGAGTTTTTCTCCCTTGAAGACCTGCAGAGGCGACGATGGCCGCAGTTCGACGTCGCCGCGGCGTGTCGCATTCGTCAGGCCGCAGCGACGGAGCTGGGCGCCCTGACAACGCTGGACGCCTGTGCATTTGAGCCGCTCTGGCGCTATTCTCGCCGCCAGATGCAAGACGCCCTGGACGCAGGTCCGGTGTTGGTCGCGCAGGTGGGCGATCAACTGGTTGGGTACATGGCCTTTCAATTTCTGGAGGAGACCTGCCTGTTGGTGCGGCTGGCGGTGCATCCCGACTGGCGAGGACGGGGAATCGGCCGCGCCCTTTTCGGGGAGGCGTTGTTGCAAGCGCAACGTCACGGGTGTATGCGCGCTCTTCTCAACACCCAGGCCAGCAATCAACGCGCCAAAGACATTTATCATGCGTTCGGCTTTCGCCCTACAGGCGAATCGTTCGCAGTTTTCACGCTCGAGCCGTCGATGCTTGACCCCGCCATCTCTTTTTAATCACCGCTTATTTCGTCGGGAATTCGTCATGCAAAACGGAAAGGATTTAAGATAAAAATCACAATAAACGCCCACAAGCTGTAGATTCAAGTTGAATTCATCGCACTTCTCCGCGGGCGGGACGACCAGGACGGGCGAGCTGCGCTATCGGCCCTTCGGCGTCACCCGCTTTGCGTCGGGGACGACGCCGACGAGCGTTCGCTTCACGGGGCAGCGGGAGGAGGCGGCGCTGGGG
>FWPV01001018.1_pt1 | contig 81834 bp, 77 predicted proteins | sample 2228371 | NCBI WGS metagenome assembly FWPV01 (sample SAMEA103939776, study PRJEB20133) | metagenome
CCCCGGCAAGCGCCGCACCGCCGCCCCGTGCGGCGAGGCCCGCTGCGGCCCCGCCCGCGATCATCGCACCGCCAGCGGCAAGGCCGGTCCCGACGGCCGCGCCAGCCCCAAGCTGCGGCCCGCCCGAGACGAGTCCGGAGGCGATGCCGGGGCCAAAGATGCCGAGCCCCAGAAGCGAGAGCGCCGCGAGAACGATCGCCATGGCATCATCGATCGTGGGTGTGGCCCCGCCGAACCCCGAGGTGAACTGGGAGAAGAGCGTCGAGCCGATGCCGATGATGACGGCCAGCACCAGCACCTTGATGCCCGACGAGACGACATTGCCCAGCACCCGCTCGGCCATGAAGGCGGTCTTGCCGAAGAGGCCGAAGGGGATCAGCACGAAGCCCGCTAGGGTGGTCAGCTTGAACTCGATCAGCGTCACGAAGAGCTGCACGGCCAGAATGAAGAAGGCCAGAAGCACCAGCACCCAAGCGAACATCAGGCAGGCGATCTGGATGAAGTTCTCGAAGAAGGCGACAAAGCCCATCAGGTCCGAGATGGCTTCAAGCAGTGGCCGCCCGGCGTCGAGACCGGTCTGGGCGACGCGGCCCGGGCGCAGTAGATCGGCGGCGGAGAACCCGGTGCCGGATGCGAGAAGCCCAAGGCCCGAGAAGCTCTCGAACACGATCCGAGCGAGCATGTTCCAGTTGGAGATCAGATAGGCGAAGATGCCGACGAAGATGGTCTTCTTCACAAGGCGGGCGATGATGTCGTCATCCGCGCCCCAGGTCCAGAACAGGGCGGCCAGGGTCACGTCGATCACGATGAGCGTGGTGGCGATGAAGGCCACCTCGCCCCCGAGGAGACCGAAGCCGCTGTCGATGTAGCTGGTGAAGATGCCGAGGAAGTTGTCGATGACGCCGGTGCCGCCCATGGTTCACTGTCCCTCATTCCCTTGGGGTGCGGCGGGAGTCGTCGGGCGGCCGAGGAACCGGTCCCGCGACCGCGCCCAGGCCGCTAGGCATTCGGCCTGGTTGCTGGCCGCCTCGCCGAGTTGCTGGCACCGGCGCAGCGTGGCGCGCAGTGGATCGGTCGGGGGCTGAAGGGCTGGCAGCGTCGATGGGCGCGGCGGTTCTTCCTGCCGCGTCATGTCGATCGCCGTTGCGGTAATTGCGATGGCCACGAAGACCACCGCACCGATCCGGGCCAGCACCTTTCCGTCCATAAGGGCCCCCTTCCCCGCGTTTCAGTTGGTGCTGAACATCCGGGCATTGCCGGGCTGGTAACCCGCGCCCGGCGTGAGGAAGCGCTCGCGCTGGACCCGCCCCTGCTCGGCGGCGGTGGCGCGCTCGGCCTCGATCAGCGCTTCGGCCCGGCCATTGGCCGACAGGAGCGCGATCATGTCCGACAGCTGTTGCGATTGCAGGGCCAGAAGCTGGTTGCCCGCCTGCGTCGCCTGCAGGGCACCGGTGGCGTTCTGGCTCTGGCCGACCAGCGCGGACATTTCGGCGCGGTTGGTGTCGATGTTGCCGACGACGCCCGCCTGTACGCGCAGGGCATCCTGGAGACTGCCGACGGTGGTTTCCCAGCGGGACCGCGCATCCGCGACGAGCTGCGCTTCGGTCGCGGACAGCGCGACATTGCCGTAGCGCTCCTGAAACGCCTGGTCGATCTGGCCCACGTCAAAGGCGATGCTCTGGGCCTGTTGCAGCAACTGCTGCGTCCGCCCGACATTCTGCTGCAGCTGCTGCAGCGACGAATAGGGCAGGCTCGCAAGATTGCGGGCCTGGTTGATCAGCATCTGTGCCTCGTTCTGAAGCTGCTGGATCTGGTTGTTGATCTGCTCGAGCGTGCGCGCGGCGGTCAGCACATTCTGGGCATAGTTGCTCGGGTCATAGACGATGCGACCGAAACCGAAGAAGGCATGGGCCGGGCTGGCAATGATCGACGACAGCGCGACAGGCGCGGCAAGCGCCAGGGCGAGCATCGAGGCGCCGGCGAAGCGGCCGATGGGGGTGCGGGTCATGGTTAGGTCTCCTCTGCTGGGGATTGGTCCGGAGCGTGCGGCGGCTTTGCCTCGGGTCCGGGAATGAGGTTGGGAAGGTCGGGGATCAGGTCCGCCGCCCAGTCCGCGCCGCGGTGGCGCAGCCAGGCGGCGAGAAAGCCTGTCCGGCCATGTTCGGCCAGAAGCCGGTCGACGGCAGCCTGATCGGACTTCAACGAGGCCGCGCAGAGCGCAAGACCGACCTCGGAAAGCCCAAGCTCGAACAGCCGGTTGCCGCGCCGGGACTGGCAGTAGTAGTCGCGCTTGGGCGTGGCCCGCGCGAGGATCTCGATCTGGCGGTCATTCAGGCCGAAGCGGCGATAGATGGCCGTGATCTGCGGCTCGATCGCCCGCTCGTTCGGGAGGAGAAGCCGGGTCGGACAGCTCTCGATGATTGCAGGCGCGATGGCGCTGCCGTCGATGTCGCTCAGGGACTGGGTGGCGAAGATGACGGAGGCATTCTTCTTGCGCAGCGTCTTCAGCCATTCGCGGAGCTGGCCGGAAAAGCCCTCATCGTCGAGCGCCAGCCATCCTTCATCGATGATCAGCAGCGTCGGCCGACCATCGAGGCGATCCCCGATCCGGTGGAAGAGATAGGACAGCACCGCCGGGGCGGCACCGGTCCCGACCAGCCCCTCGATCTCGAAGGCCTGAACAGAGGCCTCGCCCAGGTCCTCGATCTCGGCGTCGAGCAGCCGCCCATAGGGCCCGCCGAGGCAATAGGGCCGCAGCGCCTGCTTCAGGTCGGTTGACTGCAGAAGAACGGCAAGGCCCGTGATCGTGCGCTCGCCAATCGGGGCCGAAGCCAGCGAGGACAGCGCCGTCCAGAGATGTTCTTTCACCTCGGGGGTGATGGTCACGCCTTCGCGGGCGAGGATCGCCGCGATCCAACCTGCGGCCCAGGCGCGTTCGCCGGGATCATCGGTCCGGGCCAGTGGCTGAAGGTAGACCGCCTCCTCGCCGCCATCCGTTAGCGCGCCGCCCAGATCGTGCCAGTCGCCGCCCATGGCGAGCGCCGCGACCCGGATCGATCCACCGAAATCGAAGGCGAAGATCTGGCTCTGCACATAGCGCCGGAACTGCAGCGCGATGAGCGCCAGGAGCACGGATTTCCCGGCACCCGTCGGTCCGATCACCAAGGTATGGCCGACGTCGCCGATGTGCAGCGACAGGCGGAACGGAGTCGACCCTTCGGTCTTGCCGAAGAGCAAGGGCGGCGCGTCGAGGTGGTCGTTCCGGTTCGGCCCTGCCCAGACCGCCGATAGCGGGATCATGTGGGCGAGGTTCAGGGTCGAGATCGGGGGCTGGCGGACATTGGCGTAGGCATGTCCCGGCAAGGAACCGAGCCAGGCATCGACCGCATTGACGGTCTCGGGCATGACCGTAAAATCCCGCCCCTGCACGATCTTCTCGACCAGCCGCAGCTTTTCGTCGGCGGCGCGCGGATCGCGGTCCCAGACCGTGATCGTGGCCGTGACATAGGCCATGCCCGCGACATCGGCGCCGAGCTCCTGCAGGGCCATGTCGGCATCGAGCGCCTTGTTCGCCGCGTCGGTATCGACCAGCGCGGATTGCTCGTTGGTCATCACCTCCTTCAGGATCGCGGCGACCGACTTGCGCTTGGCGAACCACTGGCGGCGGATCCGGGTCAGCAGTCGCACTGCATCCGTCTTGTCCAGAAGGATCGCGCGGGTGGACCAGCGATAGGGAAAGGCCAGCCGGTTCATCTCATCGAGGAGCCCGGGCGTGGTCGCACTGGGAAAACCGGTGAGCGTCAGGACGCGCAGATGCTGATCGCCGAGGCAGGGCTCGAGGCCCGCAGTCAGCGGCTGATCGGCCAGAAGCGCATCGAGATGCATCGGCACCTCGGGCACACGCAGGCGCTGGCGGTTGGTCGATACCGTCGAATGCAGATAGGTCAGCGTCTCGGCATCATCGAGCCAGCGACATTCGGGCATAAAGCCGTCCAGCAGGGACAGCACGCGATCCGTCCGGTCGACGAAACTCCGCAGCTGTTCCCACGGATTGACCCCGGATTGCTCGCGACCCTCGTACAGCCAGGTCTCGGCGCGGGCGGCGTCCTCGGCTGGCGGCAGCCAGAGGAAGGTCAGGAAATAGCCTGACACGAAATGCGTACCCGCCTCTTCGAAAGCCGCCTTGCGTTCGGCATCGAGAAGCGCCGAGGCCGGATCGGGAAACCGGCTGTCGGGATAGGTCGCAGCCTCGGACCGCTGCGCCTCGACGAATATTGCCCATCCGGACCCCAGACGCCGAAAGGCGTTGTTGATGCGCCCCGCTACCGCGACCAGTTCGGCCGCGACCGCGGAGTCGAGGTCCGGCCCGCGGAACCTTGCCGTCCGCTGAAAGCTGCCGTCCTTGTTCAGGACGATCCCGGGCCCGACCAGCGCCGCCCAGGGCAGATAGTCCGCCAGGCGGGCGTTTCGGTTGCGGTATTCCGCGAGGTTCATCATGGGGGCGCCCTCACACCGCGAGGAAGGCGGGGAGGCGCAGATGCCTGCGACCGACTTCGACGAAGAGCGGGTCCCGCTTCGCGGCCCAGACAGCCAGAAGATGCCCCACGGCCCAGATCAGGATGCCGACAAGCCAGAGGCGCAGGCCTAGGCCAATGGCCCCGGCCAACGTCCCGTTCAGGATCGCGATGGAGCGCGGCGCGCCGCCCAGGAGGATCTGCTCGGTCAGCGCCCGGTGCACCGGCACGGAAAAGCCGGGAACGGCATCGAGGCTCTCGAAGCTTCCCGCCATCAGAGCAGCGCCCCGCCGCCAAAGGAGAAGAAGGAGAGGAAGAAGCTCGACGCCGCAAAGGCGATCGACAGGCCGAAGACGATCTGGATCAGGCGCCGGAAGCCGCCCGAGGTGTCGCCGAAGGCCAGTGTGAGGCCGGTGGCGATGATGATGATCACGGCGACGATCTTGGCGACGGGCCCCTCGATCGACTGGAGGATGGCCTGAAGCGGCGCCTCCCAGGGCATGGAGGAGCCAGAGGCATGGGCCGCGGGGGCCAGCAGCAGGCTGACATAGGCAGCAGTCACGAGGGTCGTGGCACGACGTTGCAGGGCACGGGCATGGCGGATCATTCGGGGTGTCCTTTCGGGGTGGTTGCGGGGGTGATGCTGTAGTCGCCGTCAGCGCCGAGCCCGTCGACGCGGGCCAGTTCGACCAGCCGACGCGCAGAGCCGCGCCCTGCGAGAACGGCGACCAGATCGATCGTCTCGGCAATTAGCGCGCGGGGGACGGTGATGACAGCTTCCTGGATGAGTTGCTCAAGGCGGCGCAGGGCGCCGATGGCGCTCCCGGCGTGGATCGTCCCGACCCCCCCGGGATGGCCGGTGCCCCAGGCTTTCAGAAGATCAAGGGCCTCCGCCCCGCGCACTTCGCCCACGGGGATGCGGTCCGGGCGCAGGCGCAGCGAGGACCGGACCAGATCAGAGAGGGTCGCAACACCATCCTTGGTACGCAGCGCGACCAGGTTGGGCGCGGCGCATTGCAGCTCGCGGGTATCCTCGATGATGACCACGCGATCCGAGGTCTTCGCAACCTCGGCCAGGAGAGCGTTGGTCAGCGTGGTCTTGCCCGTCGATGTGCCGCCCGCCACGAGGATGTTGGCCCGCGCGGTCACCGCGCCACGGAGGAGATCGGCCTGGTGATCGGTCATGATCCCACCGGTCACGTAATCGCCGAGCGTGAAGACCGCGACCGCGGGTTTCCGGATGGCAAAGGCCGGGGCGGCAACAACAGGTGGCAGAAGACCTTCAAACCGCTCCCCGGTTTCGGGCAGCTCCGCCGACACCCTGGGGCTCCGCGCATGAACCTCAGCGCCGACATGATGGGCGACCAGCCGAACGATGCGTTCACCATCGGCGGCAGAGAGCCGCTCCCCCGTATCGGCCAGCCCCTGAGACAGACGGTCGACCCAGATGCGACCATCAGGGTTCAGCATCACCTCGACGACACCCGGGTCCTCGAGAAGCCGCGCGATCGACGCGCCAAGTGCGGTGCGCAGCATGCGCGCTCCGCGCGACCTTGCTTCCAAATGCCGATGATCCGCCGCCATTTCGTCCCCGTCGCGCGGGGATGCTTGAGCTGGACCCCGGTTCGGGGCCGATTAAGGGAACTGGATTTTTGCTTGGTTCAACAGTAATTTGGCGGTGTGCGGGACACGGCGGCGCACGGCGGGAAATCGGAGGGTCTCCTGGTCACGATCATCTACGCAACATGAGACGCAACGGAGCACAGTACGGCCCCAGCAACACCGGAGCGATCGACGAAGTGGGCGGAAAGCCGACCTTCGCGATAATCTAACCTGCGTACCTCGATAATGTTCTGCGTCCGGCCCAGACGATCGTCGACATAGCCGCTCATGATGGTGCTCCGCTTTCGTGACGTAGGATCAGCGCGGGCCGACATGTTTCGCGATCTCGACATAGGAACGGACCTGACTGGACTGGTTTGATCGTCTCCAGACCAGAATGGTGCGGCTGCGAAAGGCGGGGTGCATGATCTGGCGCACTTTGACCGTGCGCCCGAGAAACCCGATCAGGCTTTCGGGATAGATCGTTACCCCCAATCCCGCCGAGACGAGCCCGATCAACCCGAGTGTATTCGACGCCTCGAGCGTCACCTTGAGGGACACGCCCTCGGCACTGAACAGGTCGTTCAGGCGCCATCGGTATTCGTCCCATTCGCGCATGTCGCCAAGGATCATGTCGTGCCCCGCCAGATCCTGTGGCGCGATGCTGGGCAGCAACAAAAGCGGATGGTTCCGGGGCGTAACCACATACAGCGGCTCCGAGGACAGCGTGACCGACTTGTAATCGGGATGGTCGAAAGGGCCGATCATATACCCCAGATCGATTTCCTGATTGGCCAGCGCGACCTTCTGCCCCTGCGTGCGGATATAGCTGAGCCGCAAATCCACATGCTGATGCGCCTGCCGAAAGCGGGCGACGGCGGCGGGCATCAGCTCAGTGGCGGCAAAGGCCATGTAGGCCACCCGCAACAGCCCAGTCTTGCCCTGGGCCACGCGGCGGGCTGTATCGACCTGTTCTTCATAGGTCCGCAAGAGATCGGCGGCGGTCTGGTAGAATTGCTGCCCGGCCTGCGTCAACGACACCTCGCGGGTCGTCCGGTCCAGCAGGCGGAAGCCGAGGGTCTGTTCAAGCTTCTGGATGCGGCGGCTCAGCGCCGACTGGTCCAGATGCAAACGCCCGGCAGCGCGGCGGAAATTCAGGTCCTGCGCCAGGGCGAGAAAAGTCTGGAGATTTTCAAGGCTTGGCACCTGCGCCATTCGGATGATCCCCGCGATCAGTGATGCGTTTTGCGCATCAATAAAGGCTGACACGCCATTTCACGGCCGTCAATCCACCTGCCAATCTATGCATGAGGGTGCGCCAGACCTTGTATCTCAGGGTGTAACGGCGGCTCCGATACGCTGCTTTGCCGAAAGGCGGGCAACATCAAAAACGCATAGGAGACTACGAAGATGAGCGATGTCGACGCCAAGGAACTGGACCGTCTGTTGCAGCAGGCCTTCGATACAGCCAGCAAACTTTACCAAGAGCGCGGCTTCCAGCGCCGTGTCGGCTTCGGCAAGCGCCCCGCGCTGGTCAGCGTCGACCTTGCCAATGCCTGGACGCGCCCCGGGAACCCCTTCACCTGCGATCAGGAGAAGATGGACAACGAGATCATCCCCGGCATGCAAAAGCTGCTCAAGGCGTTCCGCGCCGCGCATCTGCCGGTCATCCATGTGACCACTGCCTACGAAATCACCGACCGCAACGCCGAATTTACTGATATGGGCCTGTGGCACAACAAGATCCCGATCGATGTGGTGAACCTGAAAGACAAGGATCTCTGGGCCATCGACAGCCGCATCGCCCCGGTCGACGGCGAATACACGCTGCTGAAGAAGCGCGCCTCAGCGTTCCACGGCACCGAACTGGCGGGCATCCTGCGCGCCAACAACGTCGACACCATCCTCGTGACCGGCGTCACCGCCTGTGCCTGTGTCCGCCAGACCATCTGTGACGGCCTTGCCGACGGTTTCCGCACCATCGCGGTGAAAGAGGCCATCGGTGACCGGGTTCCCGGTGCCGTGGCGTGGAACCTTTTCGATATCGACGCCAAGTTCGGCGATGTCGAGACGGTCGACACCTGCGTGTCCTACCTTAACGGCCTTGCCGCCCAGAGGATCGCCGCCGAGTAACCGGCCCCGTGCCAGACCTGCATCCCGCAGGTCTGGCCGCCACCGCCCATCAGAGGCGGAAGCCAACCGCAGCAGGAGAGAAGTAATGGCCAGAATTGGCGTAGATGTCGGCGGAACGAACACCGATCTCGTGCTGGAATGCGCGAAAGGCGTGTTTTACCACAAAGTTCCCACCACCTTGAAAAACCAGTCCATCGGCGTCGTCGAAGGCGTGGAAGGCATCTGCCGGATGGCAGGCATCGCGCCCTCCGAAGTCGAGACCATCGTGCATGGCACCACGACAGCGACGAACATCACCATCGAACACAATGGCGCCGTTTGCGGGATGATAACGACCGAAGGGTTCCGCGATATCCTGCACATCGGCCGTCACAAGCGCCCCTACAACTTTTCGCTGCATTTCGACGTGCCGTGGCAGAGCCAACCGCTCGTCAAGCGCCGCAACCGGATTTCAGTGGCCGAACGTATCCTGCCACCCAGCGGTGAAGTCGCCATCCCGCTTGACGAAGATGCCGTCCGCTCTGCCTGCGCCCTGTTTAGAAAGCGCGGCATCAACTCGGTCGTGATCGGCTTCATGTTCGCCTTCCTCAACGACGCGCACGAACGCCGCGCCAAGGAAATCGTGCTGGAAGAGATGCCCGACGCCTATGTCACCCTGTCCTCCGAAGTCGCCAAGGTGATGCGCGAATACGAGCGGTTCTCGACCGCCGCGATGAACTCTTATGTCGGACCGAAGACAGCCTTCTACCTGCGTGATCTCGACAGTCGCCTGCGCGAAGCGGGGGTGATGTCCAAGCTGCGGATCATGCAGTCCAATGGTGGGGTTTCCACGGTCGATGCCTGCGCCAGGCGGCCGATCCGTATCCTGATGTCCGGTCCAGCAGGCGGGGTCATCGGCGGCGCGTCCGAAGGCGCGATGGCGGGCGAGCCCAATATCATCACCGTCGATATCGGCGGCACATCTGCTGATATTTCGACGATTCCGGCGGGCGCGGTAAAGATCATGAATCCGCGCGACACCTATGTGTCGGGGCATCCTGTCCTGACCCCGATGATCGACCTGGTCACCATCGGCGCGGGCGGCGGGTCGGTCGCCTATATCGACCAGGCGGGGGCATTCCATGTCGGTCCGCGCTCGGCAGGTTCGGAACCGGGGCCGGCCTGCTATGGCCGTGGCGGCACCGAACCGACCGTGACCGATGCCCAGATCGTGCTGGGGCGGCTCGACCCCGACATGGCACTTGGTGGCGACCTGAAGCTTGATGCCGGCCTGTCCTCCAAGGCCATCGAGGAGAAGATCGCCCGCCCGATGGGGATGACGGTCAAGGAAGCCGCGCTCGGCATCATCCGGATCATCAACAGCAACATGGCGCTGGCGATCCGCTCGAACTCAGTCGCGCGCGGCGTGGACCCGCGGGAGTTTTCGATCATGCCCTTCGGCGGCGCAGGCCCGTTGCACGGTGTTGCGCTGGCCGAGGCGATGTCCTGCAAGGATGTGATCGTACCGGTCGCACCGGGCATCACCGCTGCCGTAGGTCTGTTAAAGACCGATCTGCAATACGAACACACCGAAGCGGTCATTGTCGAGTTGATGAAGGCGGGCGAGGCTGAATTTGCGCGCATCAACGCCGCCGTCACCCTGCTGCACAACCGTGTTCAAGACGAACTCGACAGCGACGGAATCGCTCGTGACCAGCAATCCGTCACCGTGGTCGCCGAGTGCCGCTATCACGGTCAGGGCTTTGAGCTGCGCGCCACCATGCCCGAAGGGCGGCTCACCGCCGACAACGTTCACGTCATCGCCGACAGCTTCCACGACCAGCACCAGCAGGATTACGGCTACAGCTACCGCAAGGCCGAAGTGGAACTCATCACGCTTCGGGCCATCGGATCGGCCCAGGTCCGCCGGATCGAGATCCCGAGGATTGCCAGGACCGACGGCAGCAGCATCGACCGGGCGCTGATGTTCGTGCGCCCCACCACTTTCGACGATGGTCGCACCCTCGAGACTCCGCGCTACGACCGCACCAAGTTGTTCGCGGGCGACCAGGTGCCGGGGCCCTCCCTCTTGCACCAGCATAACGCGACCACGCTCGTCCCGCCCGGCTATGTGGCCGAGACGCTTGAGTTCGGCAACACCCGCATCCGCCAGATCGGCGCGTAAGGAGACGATCCCATGAATGTCATGACCAATCCTGACGCCATCACCGTCGATCCGATCACGCTTCAAGTGCTGCGCGGCAGTTTCGAGACCATCGCCGAGGAAATGGGCCATGTGCTCTACCGCATGTCCTTTTCCTCGATCATCCGCGAAAGCCAGGATCTTGGGGCGGGTCTGTTCGACGTGAATTTCAATACCCTGTGCGAGTCGGAATCGACCCCGATGCATATCGGCTCGATCCCCGGTTACCTGCGCGGCATCGCCGAAACGCTGGAAGACGGCGAATGGTATGAGGGCGATGTGGTGGTCCACAACCACCCCTATCACGGCGCCAGCCATACGCCCGACTTCGCCATTGTCGTGCCGGTCTATTTCCAGGACCGTCTGGTCGGCTTTGCGGGCAACACGGCGCACCATGTCGACATCGGGGCAGCGACGCCCGGCCTGATTATCGATGTGCCGGATGTCTATGCCGAAGGCATGCTCTTTGCAGGCACCAAGCTGTACCGCAAGGGCGCGGCGAACAATGCCATGTGGAACTACATCCGCCGGAACAGCCGCGCGGCCCAGCAACTGGTCGCCGATATCGAGGCACAGGTTGCCTCGGCCCGTCTTGGCGCCAAGCGTTTCGTCGAACTGCTCGAAAAGTATGGCGAGGCCACCGTTTTCGCCGCCGCGAACCAGCTGATGGATTATGCCGAACGGATGACGCGTCAGCGCATCAGCGAAATACCGGATGGCGATTACTCTGCCGAAGGCTGGCTTGATGACGATGGCCGCAACCGCGACAAGCAGTTGAAGGTCAAGGTCACCATCCGCGTGCGTGGCGATGAGGTCGAGGTCGATCTGACCGGCTCTGCCGACCAGACGCCGACCGCTTACAACGTCCCCTTCGAAGGGTCGACCAAGGTCGCGGCCTATGCGGGTTTCCGTAAGCTTTTGCTCGACGCCGCCACGTCGGACCTGCGCGTGCCGTCAAACGAAGGCTCGTTCCGCCCGATCAAGGTGACGGCGCCGCTCGGATCGATCTTCAACCCGCGTTCGCCTGCCTCGGCCGAAGCCCGGTTCACCCAGTGCAACCGGATGATCGACCTCATCATCCGCGCCCTCGCCCCCGTAATGCCCGAAAAGGTGATCGCGGGGTCATCCGCCTCGATCAGCTTCGCAGCCTATTCGGGTGTTCGGCCATCGGGCGATTACTGGGTCTTCCTTGAAGTGAACGAAGGCGCTTATGGCGGCAGGCCCCGGTCGGACGGGCCCGATTGCATCGACAACCTGATGGCCAATACCCGCAACAACCCGCTCGAAGACCTTGCGATGCACATTCCGATGGTCTGCGACCGCTACGAGTTGCGCGATGATCTGCCCCCCGGCGCAGGCGAATTCCGCGGCGGGATCGGGGTGGTCAAGGCGCAGCGGGTGCTTACCCCGGCCTTCATCACCCACGAATCCGAACGCCATACCGATGCGCCCTGGGGCATCTTCGGCGGACAGGATGGAACCGTGGGCCGCTGCACCATCACAAACCCCAACCGTCCCGGCGATGTGCGTGACATGCCGTCGAAATTCTCGGGCCTTGCGGTCGAGGCGGATGATGTCATGACCTATTACAGCCCAAGCGGAGGCGGCTATGGCAACCCGCTGAAACGCCCGCCCGTCAAGGTGCTGGAAGATGTGCTCGACGGGTTCTGCACCGTCGCGCAGGCGCGCGATGTCTATGGCGTGGCTGTGGACATCGAAGCCGAGACGGTGGATATGGCGGCAACCGACAGACTGCGTCAGGCCTTGGGCAAACACTGACCCCTCAGGGTCTTCCCCTGCCCGGCAGACCGGCCGGTTCCCTTCGGGTGCCGGCGCTTTCGTTGCGCATATCAGCTTGCGCGCAAAGGCTCTTCCGCTGCCCGCAGCGCGCCGCTAGCCTGACCGGGAACCATGCACGGCGGCCCCATGTACACCTATACCGTCACCATCCCTCGCCTTGAGACGCATCGCTTCCTGTTGCGCGAATACCGCGAGGCGGACTTCGACGATTTCGCCGCCTTCTACGCCACCGGACGCTCGCATTTCATCGGCGGGCCGCTGACCCGGGAACTGGCGTGGCGTGGTCTTGCCACCCATCTGGGCCACTGGGCCTTGCGCGGATACGGCTTCTGGGCCGTCGAGGAAAGGGCGACGGGCGTCTTTTGCGGCCATGTCGGCCTGTGGTTTCCGGAAGGCTGGTATGCGCCCGAAGTCGGCTGGGTGATGATGCAACACGCCGAAGGCAGGGGCGTCGCGCATGAATGCGCCAAGGCTGCTCGCGCCCATGCCTATGGCACACTCGGCTGGCAGACCGCCGTAAGCATGATCGACCCTGCCAACACGCGCTCGATCCGGTTGGCCGAGCGTCTGGGTTGCGCCTGCGAAGGCGTGTTCGAGCATAGCCGCCTTGGCCAGATGCAAATCTGGCGTCACCCCCCGCCTTCGGCGGTTCAGGATTAGGAAGGATGAAGCAATGGCAAAGGAACAGGCCACCAGCATTACCCACATCGACGACGACCGCTTCAAGGTGACCGAGTGGCGCTTTGCGGCGGGAGCTGAAACTGGCTGGCATGTGCACGGGCATGACTACGTCATCGTGCCGCTGACCGACGGCACGCTCGGTCTCGATGTGCCGGACGGCGCACCGTTTACGGCCGCGTTGACCCAAGGCGTGCCCTATTCTCGTCGCGAAGGGGTGCATCACAATGTCACCAACGCAGGTACGCAACCGCTTGCCTTTCTGGAAATCGAAACCGTCGCCGATGCCGTAACCCACCGGCGCCGCGACACGCTGGTGCGGTTCATGGCGGCATGGAATGCCCGCGATGTCGATGCGCTGATGGCCTGCATGGCAGCCGATTGCGTCTTTCACGCCTCGTCCGGACCCGATGCCGAAGGCCGCCGGTTCATCGGCCGCGATGCGGTCCGCGCCTCATACTCCGCGATGTTCGACAGCTTCCCGCAAGCGGCATGGACCGCCGACAGCCACACTGTCGCGGGCGACACCGGCCTGTCGGAATGGCGCTTTGTCGGCACCGAAAAGTCCGGCAAGACGGTCGATGTTCAGGGCTGCGACATCTTCCGCTTCGACGGGGATTTGATCGCGCTGAAAGACAGCTACCGCAAGAACCGCAGCTAGGGCTTGCGGTTGTAGCGGATGAAGGGCGTCACTTGCCCGATCCGGTCATAGAGCCTGCGCCCCTCGGCATTGAAATCCTGTGTCAGCCAGTAGACGGCGGGCGTTCCATTGGCATCAGCCGCGGCATAGACCGCCTCGATCAGCGCCCGCCCCGCGCCCTGCCCGCGCACTGAGGGATCGGTGTAAAGGTCCTGAAGATAGCAGACATTCTCGATCTTCCAGTTGTGGCGGTGGAACAGGAAATGCACCAGCCCCACCGGGCGGCCGTCGACCTCTGCGATCAGGCAGCTGAAATCCTGCGGATCATCGCCCAGCAGGCGAGCAAAGGCGCTGTCATAGACCGCCTCGGGCACCGAGGTCTTGTAATACTCCAGATACCCTGTCCAAAGCCGTGCCCATTCGATGCGGTCTTCGGGGCGGAGCGGTCGGATCGTGATCATCATGGCCTCGTCGGGGAAAGGAAACGCCGCATCGAGCGGCCAAGATCTTCGGGCTGGTAGCCGCGCCCGATGAAAACGATGGTGTTGTCGCTGCGGCTCTCGCCCTGATCGGGCAGGATCTCGGGCGATTGCACGACTTTGCGCACGGTTTGCAGCAGAAGACGCCCGGCCGGAGTGCGCAGGACGCCCTTGACGCGCACGAGGTCATCGCCCCGTGCATGGAGAAGCGCCGAAAGCCACAAGGTGAAGGCCGACCAGTCCAGGTCGGGCGGCACGGCAAGATGGGTGGGCGTGATGGGGCCGCGTGCGTCTTCCTGCGCGAGGGCAGGCAAATCCGCCGCCTGCGCATCTGCAGGCAACGACGGCAAGGGAACGGTATCGCCCAGCACCGCCGCCGACAGGGTGGCATGGGCATTCAGCCGCGCCAGGGTCGCCCGCAAGGTGCCCAGTGCAGCCAGATCGCAGGCATCGATCTTGGTCAGCACCAACCGGTCAGCGGCACCGATCTGGCGGCGGCCCAAGGGTTCTGTCGCCAGTTGCGCCAGCGCGTGCAGCGCATCGACGGCGACGATGGTTTCCTCGATCACGATGTGGTTGATCAGAACCGGGTCGCTCTGCACCGCATCGACGATGGCAGCCGGATCGGCAAGCCCACTGGTCTCTAGCACAATCCGGTCCAGACGCGCCGCATCCGACGCCTGTCGGCTACGCGCATCGCACAGCTGGCGCAGCGCTTTCACAAGATCGCCGCGTCCCGCACAGCAGCAACACCCGCCGGCCAAAAGGGTCAGGCCCTGCGCCCCGACAAGCAGCGCATCATCGACAGGGGTTTCGGCCGCCTCGTTCACGATCACATGCACGCGCGGGCCGAAGCTGCCTGCATGAAGCTGGTGACGCAGCCAGGTCGTCTTGCCCGAACCGAGATAGCCGCCAAGGATGGTCAGCCGCAGGCGCGTGTCAGTAGTCATCCAGATACCGCGGGTCAAGCGGATCGATCGGCGCACCGATCAGCCGCTCTGCCTCGGCCCAGACTTCGGTCAGGTTCCGCACGATGGTGTTCGCGCCCGCCCTGTTGCCAATCTGGATGCCGGGAACAACGCCGCCGTCATGGGCCTCCAGTCCATAGGGGCGCAGAATCTCGCCCAGTACGCGCGCGCGGTGGAAACGCGCACGCAAACGGTCGCCGGGCGTCGCCGAGCCGGCCTCGGTCCAGTGCCCGGGGGCTGCCGGATTGCCGCAGGCGTTGCACATGCATACCTCCCTTAGATGGACCGGGGGGGCTGCCGCCCCCCCCCGCATCAGATGACTTCGGGGCGCGCTTTGCCGCCGAAAGGATACCGCTTGCGGAAATCGTTGGCGATATCCTCGAACGTGGCCCATTCCACGCCCGAATGCTTCGAGATGTATTCGATCAGGCGTTCCAGCATCAGCAGGACTTGCGGGCGGCCCGCCACATCGGGGTGGATGGTGAAGGCGAACACGGCGTAATCCATTTCACGGTAAACCCAGTCGAACTGATCGCGCCACATCTCTTCGATATCACGCGGATTGACGAAGCCGTGGCTGTTGGGCGCCTTCTTCATGAACATCATCGGCGGCAGGTCATCGACGTACCAGTTGGCCGCGATATCGACGAGGTCGATCTCCTTGCCATGCTTCAAGGGATGCATCCATTCCTTGGCGGTCTTGGAATAGTCGATGGTGTTCCAGCTGTCGCCGACCTTGGCGTAGAAGGGCTGGAAGTCACGGTAGCCCTGGCTGTGGTCATAGGTGAAGCCGTGCTTCAGCAGCAGCGCGGCGGTCGAGTTCGACATTTCCCACCACGGGGCCACATAGCCGCGCGGGGCCGCACCGGTCAGGCCCTTGATCAGCTCGATCGACTTGACCAGCACGTCTTCTTCCTGCGTGGGGGTCATGGCGATCGGGTTCTCGTGCAGATAGCCATGCGCGCCGACCTCGTGACCGTCCTTGACGATCATTTCCATTTCCTTGGGGAAGGTCTCAATGCTGTGGCCGGGAATGAAGAACGAGGTCTTCAGGCCGTATTTCTTGAACAAGCGCAGCAGGCGTGGAACGCCCACTTCGGTCGCGAAGATGCCGCGCTGGATGTCCGACGGGCTATCGCCCCCGCCATAGGACCCGATCCAGCCCGCGACCGAATCGATATCGGTGCCGAACGCACACATGATCTTCTTTGCCATCAGTCTATCCTCCTGTTGAGACGTCGGTTTTCGTCTTGCGGCCTTAACCGCGGATCGTCGTTTCCAGCGCAAGGCCCGCCGCAAGCAGCGCAGTGTCGCGGCCGTGACGGGCACAGATCATCAGGCCCGTGGGCATCCCGTCCGGATCGGTTCCGTTCGGGATCGACAGGCCGCACCAGTCAAGGAAGTTGCCGATGGCGGTGTTGCGCAGCGTGCGGAAGTTGTGGTGGAAGAACACCTCGACATCCGCTTCCAGCGGCGCGATCGGCATCGCCACGCTTGGCGTCGTCGGGCAGATCAGCAGCGCATCGCCGAGGCGTTCGTTCAAACGGGCGATCAGGCGCGCGCGCTCGGCCTTCAGCCGGATCAGATCGACGGCGGTCATCTTGTCCGCCATGCGGATGCGGCGCACCACGCGCGGGTCCATGACCGCCTCGTCCGGCCCGTGCAGGCGGTCCCAATGGACATCCAGCGCCTCGGCAGAGGTCAGAGGACCGTAGCGCCCCATGGCTGCAACCGTTTCGGCCAGTTCCGGCAGGGCGATCGGCCGGATCCTTGCCCCTGCCCCACCAAGCCGCGCTACGGTCGCCTCGAATGCCGCAGCCACCGCGGGGTCGAGCGTGTCGAACATCACCAGATCGGGAATGACCAGGTCAAGCGCGGCGATATCCGCAGCCCGCACCGAAGGCGCAGCAAGACCGCGCAACACGGTGTCGGCCAAGACGCAATCCTCGACTGTGCGAGCCAGCGGACCCAAGGTGTCCAGCGTGCGCGATAGCGGGAAAACACCGTCCATCGGGTAATGACCAGTCGATGTCTTGTACCCGACGACCCCATTGAAGGCCGCCGGAATGCGGATCGACCCACCGGTGTCGGTGCCGATGGACAAGGGCACGATCCCCGCTGCGACGACCGCCCCGCTGCCCGAAGAGGACCCGCCTGGCGAACGGGCAACCTTGGGGTCACGCGGATTGCGCGGCGTTCCATGATGCGGGTTCAGACCGATGCCGGAATAGGCGAATTCGGTCATGTTGACCGCGCCCACCGTCACCAGCCCCGCCCGCATGCCCGCCCGCACCAGCGCGGCATCCGCAACGGCAGGTGCAGACCCTTTCAGCACAGCCGATCCCGCAGTGGTCACGGTGCCCTTCAGATCGAACAGATCTTTCCAGGCCAGCGGCACACCGTCGAGCAAGCTGACCGGATTGCCCGCGCGCAACCGTTCGCGGGCAGCACGCGCCTCGGCGTCGGCGCGGTCACGCGTCTGGCGGATGAATAGCGCCGCATCCCCATGCGCGGTGATGCGGTCATACACCTCCGCCACCAGATCGACCGGGTCCTTGCGGCCCGCACGAAGATCATCGGCCAAGGCTTTTGCGGTCTCGACAGCCATGGTGCTACTGCGCGATCAGCGTGGTGTCGGCGGGGTTCCATGCAACATACCCGGCCGCGCCCGCTTTCAGGCTGTCCTTATACTTGTCCGCATGCCCCTCCAGCGAGACGGTCTCGCCGCTGGGCAGCGTCATGCCGATCTGCAGGATATGGCCGACCAGCTGCAAGCGATTGATCTGGCACTGCACGACGTTGCCGCCATGCTTGGCCCGCACTTCCGCTTCGGAAAGGCTGCCGGGCAGCACATGCATCGCTTCGGCGGGCAGCACGATGGACGCCGTATCGCCCGTTTTGATCGCCGACATCGGCGGTTCGGCCAGAAGCGCGCCAAAAGGCGTATCTAGGCTGACCGCCCCGCCCTCGACGTTGCGGACCTTGCCGGAAATCAGGGTGTTCGCACCGATGAATCGCGCAACGAAAATGCTTTGCGGACGGGTGTAAAGTTCGCGCGGGGGGCTGATCTGTTCGACCCGTCCCGCGTTCATCACCACGATCCGGTCCGACAAAGCCAAGGCTTCAGACTGGGCATGTGTCACGAATACGAACGTGATCCCCAGATCGCGCTGCAACAGTTTCAATTCGTTCTGGATCGACTTGCGCAGGTTCGCGTCAAGCGCACCCAGCGGTTCGTCAAGCAGCAGGATATCGGGCTCGACAACCAGCGACCGCGCCAGCGCGATCCGCTGACGTTGCCCGCCCGATAGCCGCGTGGGGCGAGTGTCGGCCACGTCGGTCAGCCCTAGCTTGTCCAGGATGCGCTCGACCTTGCGCTTGGCCTCGGCCTGCGCAAGGCCCTTCACCTCAAGCCCGAACATCACGTTCTGGCGCACCGTCAAATGCGGAAACAGCGCATAGTTCTGAAAGATCATCGAGGTCGGGCGCTTTTCCGGCTGCAGGTCGTTGACCCTTTTGCCGCGGATCATCAGATCACCGGAGGTGATGGATTCAAACCCCGCGATCATGCGCAGCGTCGTGGTCTTGCCGCAGCCCGAGGGACCCAGAAAGGCGATGAACTCGCCCTTGTCCACATCAAGGTTGAAGTCGATCACGGCAGGTGTGCCATTGTCGTAAACCTTGCCGATATGCGAAAGCTGCAGGTCGTAGGCCACTTGGAAGTCCCCGTTCGTTTGGGTGCGGCCGGAGCAATGCGCTCCGGCCACTGGGTTTGGTGTCGATCAGGCCGACAGGAATTCGTCCCACTTCGCGATCAGCAGGTCGTACTCGTCCGGCCACTGGTGCCAGTAGGCGACGTTCGCGGCACGGGTGGCCAGGGAACCGCCATCGCGCAGATCGCCTTCCTTGATCCCGCGCTCTTCCGCACCAACCCAAGGCGCGCCCTCGTACCAGAAGGCGTACTTTTCGGGGGCCATGATCGCCTTGACCTTGTCGTTGGGCGAGTAATAACCCTGTTCCGACACGGCCACAGCCGGACCGCCCGACAGCCAGTAATCCGCATAAGCGGTGACCGCGTGGAGGTTGGGCGAGGACTTCAGCGCCGAAACGCCGATTGCCCAGCCCCGGTAGCCGTTCTTCATGGTGGCATAAGAGGCCTGCACGCCCTGGGCTTTGACGGCCATGACGGCCGGCTGCCAGGCATCGGCCAGGATCATCTCACCCGAGGCAAGCAGGTTGACGAGTTCGCCGAAATCACCCCAGAGGGCCCGGAACTGGCCTTCCTTCTTCTTCGAGATCAGGAACTTGGCGGCTTCTTCGATGGCCGCCGCATCCGGGTTGCCGGGGTTCTTCACCTCAAGCAGGCCCATCTCGTTCATGGCCATGACAGCCTGACCGAAGGCGATCAGCGGGTCGACGTTCAGGCCGGTCTTGCCCTTGAACTTGGGATCGAACAGAGACGACCACATCGAAGCCTCTTCGGCCGAGACCAGATCGGGACGGAAGCCGATGGAGTCAAAGTTGTAGACCGTCGGCACCATGTTCAGTGCCGTCATCGACTCATCCGTGTAGATCTGGCCGACGATCTGGGCGCGAGGCTCCCATTTCGGGTCGGCCTTAAGGAAGCTCTCGCCAACGCCGGTCCAGTTGGTCAGCGCCGAGGTGGCGATGGGGGACACCAGATCGGTCTGCACGATCGAAGGCAGACGCTCGCCGATGGTTTCCCAGCAGTCGTAGGCGGTCGAACCCGACAAAAGCTCGGTCTGGGTGTTCGGGAAGATGTCGGCCTTGCCTGACACTGCCTTGACGCCGGACGCGGCCTTGAAATCGGCAAGGATCCGGTCTTGCACGGTCACCGACAAACCGACCGTCCGCAGTTCCTGCGAGGCGAGATCGGCGGCAAAGGCCTGTTGCGCGCCAAAGGGCAAGCCCCCGGCGGCAAGAGCGGCAGCACCTGCAGAACCCTGCAGGAACCTGCGCCGCGATAGCGACTTATCTTTCATGTGTAGTACCTCCTGTTACGTCTGTTGCGTCTTGTCTTCTTCTTTGTCTCGCCGGATCAGTAACGCCCGACGAGCAATCCTCCGTCCACGACAACGACCTGTCCGGTCATGTATCGGGCGCCGTTGGATGCCAGGAAAAGGATCACGTCGGCGATTTCATCCGGCTCGCCGATGCGGCCCATGGGGATGAATTCGCCCGCCTTGGCCGCCCCTTCGGGACCAAGCGAGTTCTCCTTCGATAACAGTTGCGCGGTGCGGACATAGCCCGGCGCCACGCCATTCACCCGGATGCCGTCGCGCGCCAGTTCCACCGCAAGCCCGCGCACAAGTCCCACCACACCGGACTTCGCTGCCGAGTAATGCACATGCTCGTCCCAGCCGTAGGCTATGCCCATGATCGACGACAGTGCAACGATGGCGCCCTTCTTGCGGGCTTTCATTCCGGCCAGCGCCGGACGGACCACGCGGAAAATCCCCTTCAGGTCAATGTCGAGCGTATGGTCCCATTTGTCGTCGGTCAGGGCGGGCAGAGGCACCTTGTGGGCAATGCCCGCATTGGCGACGATCACATCGATGCCGCCGCGCTCCGCTTCGACCTTGGCCACCAGCGCATCGGCATCAGGCGTCGACCGCACATCGAGCCGGTGGAATTCGGCACTACCGCCCGCCTTGATGATCTCGGCGACGCAGGCCTTCCCTTCGGCGTCCAGCACATCGGTCACGACGACATGATAGCCGGCCGCAGCAAAGGCCTTGGCTGCGGAGCGACCGATGCCGATACCGGCACCCGTGATAAGGACGGTTTCGCTCATAGCATCACATCTCCGGAATTCGGCCCCAGCGTCTGGCCGACGAACAGCGACGCGGAAGGCGAGCAAAGGAAGGACACCGCTTCGGCCACCTCTTCGGGTTCACCGAAACGGCCGAGTGGCAATTCTGCGGCCTTGGCGAGCTGCCAGTCTTCGGACAGGCTGCGGACCAGCGGTGTGTTGATTGGGCCGGGGGCAACCGCATTGACGCGAATGCCCTGCGCTGAAACCTCGCGGGCCAGCGCCTTGGTCATGCCGATGATGCCGGCCTTGGCGGCGGAATAATGCACCAGTTCGACCCCGCCGATCTGGCCCAGTTGCGAAGCGATGTTGACGATCACGCCCGACTTGCGCGCCAGCATCTTGTCGATCACGGCGCGGGTGCACAGGAAGGTGCCCCGCAGATGCACAGCGATCATGCGGTCGAAATCTTCGACAGTCAGGTTCTGGAACCGCGCCTGATGCACATGGCCTGCGCAGTTGACCAGATGCGTCACCGCCCCGAAGGCGGCTTCCGTCTCGGCCACCATCGCCGCAACGTCGTCCACATCCGAGACATCGCCGCCGATGCTGCGCGCGCCCGCCCCGATCTCTGCCGCTACAACACTGGCCGCCGCTGCACGGAAGTCGTTGACCATCACCTTGTAGCCATCCGCCGCCAGACGCAGCGCAATGGCACGTCCGATGCCCGATCCTGCACCAGTGACGATGGCCGTTCCGGCGGTCCGGGTCATGCAATGTCCTCCTGCATGGCCATCTTCTTCGCACGGCGGACCGACATCGCCATCAGGATGCCGTAGACGGACAGCAGCGCGAACGAGAACAGCGTGGTCAAAACACCGAAGGCAAAGATGTTCGGGTGGATCTCGACCGAGAAGGTTCCGTAGATCGCCAAGGGCAGCGTTTGGTCAGCCCCGGAGGCAAACAACGTGCGCGGAAATTCATCGAGCGACAGCGTAAAGGCGAACAGCATCGCCGACAGCACGCCCGGAAAGATCAGCGGCAAAGTCACCTTGCGGAACGTGGTCCAAGGGTCCACGCCCAGAGACCAGGCCGCTTCCTCGACCGAACTGTCGAACCGGTTCAGGATCGCCAGCATCACGAGGAAGGCAAAGGGGAACGTATAGGCGACGTGGGTCGCAAAGGCCGTCGTGTACCAGTGCCGATCGATCCCGATGACGTTGTTAGCCAGCAGCGAGATGCCAAGACCGGTCAGCACGCCCGGCACCATCATCCCCAGCACGATCAGATAAAAGACAAAGGTCGAGCCCTTGAAGTTCCGGCGAAATGCCTGCGCCGACATCACACCCAGCACGGTCGACAACACCATTGTCATCAGCGCCAGCACCACAGACCGGATCAGCGCCTCGCCAAAGGACAAGGGTGCGATGCGCGACGGCGGGGTAAGGCCAAACACTTGCCGGTACCAATAGGTCGACCATTCGACGATCGGAAACTGCGGCCCGCCATCCGGTCCCTGCTGGAACGAGATGATCGTAAGCACCACGAAAGGCCCATAGAGGAACAGGACGAACAGCGCGACATAAACCCCGAGCGCCGATTTGATCACACGAGATTCCATGGCTCAAAGCTCCCGCTTCAGATCGACGATGCGCAAGAAACCGGCAATCACGATCCCCATCACAACGGTCAGCACCACCCCCACGACCGAAGCCATGGCCCATTTCAGCGAGCCGACCTGCGTCACGATGATATTGCCCAGCAGGTTGACCTTTCGGCCAGACAAAGCACCCGAGGTGGCGAATTCGCCCAGGACCATGACCGACACGAAGATTGCGCCGACCACCACGCCGGGCAATGACAGCGGGAAGATGATCTTCCAGAAGATGCGTCCGAAACCTGCACCAAGATCGCGGGCCGCCTCGATGATGTTGCGGTCGATCCGGCTCAGCATGAAGGCGATGGGGCCGACCATGAACACAGAGTAGATCTGCGTCATGCCGATGATGACTGACAGTTCGGTGAACAAGAGCACCTCGATCGGCTGCTGGATGATGCCCAGCTTCAGCAGGACGATGTTGATCGCGCCCTCTTTTCCAAGCATCGGGCGCCATGCCAGCACGCGGATCAGGAATGACGTCCAGAACGGAATCACGCAGATCACCAGAAGCACGGTCGACAGCGTCTTTGACTTGACGAACAACCCGACAAAAAGCGCCGTCGGGTAGCCCACGATGAACGTGGTCGCCAGAACGATCAGCCAGATGCGGATCGTGGTCCAGAGCGATCCGGTATAGGTGTCGGACGAGAAGAACTGTTTCCAGCTTGCAAGCGTCAGATCGGACGAGATGTTGAAGGTAGTCTGCGTCCAGAACGAGACGTAGACGATCATCACGATGGGAACGACCTGGAACAGCGACATCCAGACGATGCCGGGAACCAACAGCCAGCGCGTGACCTTCGACTGGCGGGCCTGAATGGTGTCGTTGCTGCTCATTTCGCTGCCTCGCGGCCGAAAACGATGGCCTGTTCCGGGTTCCAGGTAAGCAGATACTCTTGCTTCGGTTCGTAAACCTCGGGCGCGCCAAGGCTCAGATGATGCTCCATCTCGACCAGATGGCCGTGACCGGCATCGAAGAAGTTCATGATCGACGAACCGAGGTATTCCGATGCGATGAAGGTCGCCTTCAGCGCAGGCGCGTCACCGGACTTTGCCGTCAGGGGCAATGCTTTCACGCGGTCATAGCGCACGGCATAGACATCGCGGTTGGCGCGCGTCGCGACATGGACCTTCACTGTGCCGAAACTCGACGTGAAGCTGCCGTTCGCCAGCGTGCCCTCGAACAGGTTGAAGCGGTTCAGGAAATTCGCCACATCCGGCGAAGCAGGGCGGTCATAAATCTCGCCCGGAGCGCCGGTTTGGATGATCGTGCCGCGGTCCAACACGACGACGCGGTCGCCCATGGCCAAGGCCTCGGTCTCGCTGCCGGTCACATGCAGAAAGGTCACCCCCAGCCGCTCGCGAATTGCCCGCAGTTCGTTGCGCATCCGTGACCGCAGGTTTGCATCCAGCGCGCCAAGCGGTTCGTCCAACAAGACCAGTTTTGGCTTCATCGCCAGAGTCCGTGCCAGCGCGACCCTCTGGCGCTGACCGCCGGATATCTGATCGACACCACGCCCTTCCATCCCCGACAGGCCCACGAGATCGATCATCTCGGCAGCGCGCCGTTCGACCTCGGCAGCCGCGATGCCAGACTTTCCGTTCGCCAGGCCAAAGCCGACGTTCTGCATCACCGTCAGATGCGGAAACAGAGCGAAATTCTGGAACACGAAGCCAATCCCGCGCGCGTGCGCCTGCACGTTCGTGATGTCGCGCCCCTCGAAGAAGATGCGCCCCTTCTCGGGGGCTTCAAAGCCTGCGATCACCCGCAAAAGCGTGGTCTTGCCAGACCCCGAAGGCCCGAGGAACGAAAGATACTCGTTCGCCCCAACACTGAGAGACGCATCGTTGAGCGCAACCAAATCGCCGTAGCGCTTGGTCACGCCTTCCAGTCTGAAGACCGACGTGTCCACTTTAACCTCGCCTGGAGCTCGATCCGCCCTCATGGGGTGGATCTGATTGTTCTTTGGTTTGCGCAGCAACAAGCGCCCTGACGGCGCTGATGACGAAAACTGTACTTCGTATAACATAGGTGATTTTGCCAGATGTCAACCGAATATTAAGTTTCTGATTTACCCTTTTTTGAGCAAGTTAAGCAATAAACCGCCCGATTTCCGCACGCTGCACGAAATCCTGCGCGGCAAAATCTATGAACATTGCGTACGGTATTCGTTTTTACTGCGGACTGAGATACGGTGCGAACGATCCTGTTTCGTCGATCACTGCAACGATCTTCATCCGCGCCAGATAGCGCCGCGCGGTAATCGAAAGGTGATAGCGCAGATATTCGCAGGCTGAATCAATGGGATGGTGCGTGATCAGCTCCAGCAGAGTCTGGTATTGCTCGATCGTATCCTCGTCCCGCGGCAGGCCCAGCAGGATCAATGCCCGGTCCACAGACGACAAGAGCAGGCGGTTCGAACGGATTATTTCGACCAAGGCCGCGTTTGGTGCCTGCGCAATGCAATGTTCGAGCAGCGCATCGCCAAGGTACTGCGGTGTGATTTCCGGGTCCGTGCCGATCCGCTCCAGCAAGGCTTCAACTTCCGCATAGCGCAGATGCGGACCGGCAAGACGCAGCGCCGCCGGCTCCATGATCTCGCGCAGTTGGAACTTCTCGCTCACGGTGCGTGCCGTCAGCGGCCCCGCGATCCAATGCGAGCTTGGACTTTTGCGCACCAGTCCCCGTTCCTGCAAACGCGCCAGCACGTCGCGCACCACAGTGCGGCTTACCCCCAGATGATCGGCAAGTTCGGTTTCGACGATTCGGAACTCGCCGAAGATCTGGCACGACGCCACCTCGTCCTCGACCTTGTCATAGACGTGCCGCCATGTGCCACGCGTCTGCAACGCCTGATCGACGACCTTCGGAATTTCAAGATCAAGCTCGCGGATATCGCGGCGAACCGGAACGATTTGCGCCCCGCCCTGCCCGACCAGATACCCGCGCCCGTCAAAGCGGTGGATCAAACCTTCGTCCAGCAGCTGCCGCAGGGCCGACTGTACCGGAACGCGGCTTGTCTGCATCACTGCCGCAATCGGACCTTCCAGCAGGACAAACCCCTCTGGTAGCACGCCCGACAGGATGTTTTCCCGCAGGACGCGCCCGATCAACTCGTACCGCGGCTCTTGAGCCAGAGGATTGACCGATCGGATCATGCGGTCACACCTTCGTTGACGCGACGCACGAACCGGTCCCATGCGCGGGCGGCGTAGTTGTATTCGTCCATGACCGTGTTCCAGATCACGATACGCCGCGCGCGATCGATATAGGTCCCGCCCGCCCGACGCTCGCCCGCCTTGACCACCACCTTGCCATCCGGCCCGGAAAGGTCATGCGTGGCGGCGGCGCCTTCATACCAATAGGCCCATTCCTCGGGGGTCAGCCATTCCCGCGCCCGCTGCGGGTTCGAGATGTAGTAGCCCTGCCGCGCCATGACTGCGCCAGCATAGCCTGAAAGCCACCAGTTCAGATACTCATAGGCCATGTCGAGTTCGGCCCCCCGCAGATGCCGCGACAGGCTGCCGCCGCCGTGCCATGCGCGATAGCCTTCTGCCGGTGCGGATTCGACAAAATGCGGTCGCGCCTTGTCCAGTCTGCCATAGACCGGCGACCACATGCTTTGCACCGCGACCGCGCCGCGCTCGGCCAGATCGGCAGCCTCGACTCCGTCGCGCCATGTGCCGCAGAAATAGCCTTCGACCCGCCGGTCTTCCAGCAGCGACATGAGGGCATTGATCTCTTCGATGGTCATGTTTCCGACATCGGCAAACTCGATTTCGCCCGTGGCCTCGGCCGCAAGGGCCGCGTCGAAGAGCCCGATGGCCGGTTCGTCCACCAGCGCGATCCGCCCCTTCGCGCGCCGGTCCAGCAGCCAGGCCCAGCTGGGCCGGATATCCGGCCCGGTGCCGAAGACGCGGGCGTCATAGCCGAAGCTGTCCATGTTATGCACGGTCGGCAACATGCTGATGTAGCGCGTGGGTTTCGGCCCCAGAAACCCGCCTGGCTGGACGTAAAGCTTCTTGGCCGGAGCGTCACCGCGCCCGCGCCCGGCGTATTTGCTGACACCGCCCAGCTTCACCAGATCCGAGACATTGTCCCATTCGGGCACACGCCCGATGTCGATGGGTTGCAAGGCACCCCAGAACCACACGATATCGAGGTTGTGGAAGCACTGCTCGTAAACATCATAGCTTTCCGGCTCCATCGCAGCCCGGCGTTGGCAGGTCAGGAAGTCCATCTTCTCGAAATCGATATCAAAGCCCAGATCGGCCCGCGCCCTTTGCCGGACCGGATCGAGCAAGGTGATCGACGTGCCGAGAACCCGCAACTTGCGACGCGGCACGACCAGGGGTGTCGCAAGGGTGGATTTCGCTTCGTCCGTCATCGTCCCTCGCCTTGAATCCGGGCGAGGGCGATCGGTGCTGTCCCCGCCACGTTTCCGGCCACATCGCTAGGCCAGTGCCGCGCCGATGGCGTCGTTCACCGCCTTGCGGTCACGGCGCGCCTTCAGCGCTTCGTCCATCGTCACCTTGACGAAACGTGTGGGTGTATGGGGCTGCAACTGCCCGATCAGATCCATATCCGCTGACACCACCGTGCCGAGCATGAAATACCCGCCACCCGATACCGCGTCGCGGTGCAACACGATGGGCTCTGTACCGCCGGGCACTTGGACCGACCCATAGGGATAGCAGGCATCCACGATGTTCGACGGGTCCGACCCGGCCCCGAAGGGCTGCTCGCGCGCGACGAATTCCAGGGGATGGCCCGCCTTGAAGCGATAGCCGATGCGGTCGGCCTCGGGTGCGACCTTCCAGGTATCATCGAAAAAGGTCTTGCCTGCAGCTTCTGTCACCCGGTGCCAGTAAAGGCCCGGCAACATCCGCAGTTCGGCCGGCATGCCGGGCTTGCGCCGCAGTGCTTCGGGAAGGCTGCGCCCTTCGGTCACGGCGCGCCCCGTCCCAACCGGCAGCGCATCGCCCGCTTCCAGCTTGCGGCCCTTGAACCCGCCCAGCGCACCCAGCGTATAGGTCGACCGCGACCCCAGCACGACCGGCACATCGAACCCGCCCGATACCGCGATATAGGCCCGCGCCCCCGCCTTCAGAAAGCCGAAGCTCAGCACCTGCCCCTTCTTGACCTTGAAAGCCGTCCAGCCCGCCCTTTCATCGCCATCCACCTTCGGCGGCATGTCGGCGCCTGTCACGGCCACCATCGCATCGGCGGTGAATTCCAACTCCGGGCCCAGAAACACCGCCTCCAGAACCGCCGCCCCCGCATCGTTGCCGACCAGCAGGTTCGCCGCCCCCAGAGACAACGTATCCATCCCGCCCGAGGTGGGAATGCCCAAATGGTAATAGCCTGGACGGCCAAGGTCCTGAACCGTCGTCGACAGGCCCGGCTTGATGACGTTAATGGCCATTTAGAGCCTCCATGATGCGCGCGTTGGTCCCGTCGATGTCCTTCTGGAATTCCGACAGCGAGAATGTCACCGGCGCGATGCGCGGCATCCAGCGCCCCGCATCCACCTCGGCGACCGTGTGGTCATATTCGGCGCGGTCGATCGGCTTCCATTTCACGATGTCGCCGGGGTTGAAGAGGCACATGAATTCACGCAGGTAAGGCACCGTCTGGTTCGGGTCATAGATCGGCATCGGGGTTATGCCGAACATCTGGTAGCCCCCCGCCCCCCGCACCGAATAGATGCAGGCAAAGCAGCCGCCATGCCCCACTGTCAGGCGCGGCGTATCGGTGCGCGGACGCAGGTATTTCGGCGACTGGATCTGCCGCTTGCGGTCGACCATTTGGTAGAGGAACGGAAGACCTGCCACGAAGCCCACCATCGACACGAACCACGGCGCACCGGAATGCGCCTTCACGAACCCGTCCACCCCGTCAAGGTTGTTGATCCGCGCGGTATATTCGATATCGGTCGACGTCGGGTCCTGATGCCGCTCGCGGAACCGCATCAGGGTCTCATTTGTCCAGGGATCATTGTAGAGAACCGGCACCTCGATGATCCGCGTCTGAAGCGTGGACGGGGCTGCCTGCGCCGCCGCCTCAAGCTTCTTCAACTCGGCCATCATGGCATCCGGCGAGATCACGTCGGGATCGAACCGCACCTGAAACGAGGCATTGGCCGGACAGATCTCGGTCACGCCCTTGATCTTGGCCTCGCGCAGCGCGCTGGTGATGGACATGCCCTTGAAGAAGGCTTCGAGCGACATTTCCTCGTCACACTCGACGAAGATGTGTTCGTCGCCGCCAAAGGAGTATCTGGTCGTCATTTCGGGGTCTCCTCAAGCCGGTGTGCGTTCTGCTCAAGCCAGGGTTCCAGCCAGCGCGTGTGGAAATCGGCCCGCGCGACATCTGGATCGCGGGCAAGCGCGATGTGCAAGGGCCGCGTCGTTGGCAGGCCTTCGACCGCCAGCTCGTCCAGCGCGCGCGACATGCGGGCAATCGCCGAGGCGCGGTCTTCGTCCCAGACGATCAGCTTGCCCAGAAGCGAGTCGTAGAACGGTGGCACCGTATAGCCCTGATACAGCATCGTATCGAAACGCACCCCCGCCCCGCCCGGAACCCGAAGCGCCGAAATGGTGCCCGGCCCCGGCTGGAACCCCTTGGACGGGTCTTCGGCACAGATCCGCACCTCGATGGCATGACCCGTCAGGCGGATTTCCTCTTGCCGGTAACGCAGCGGCTCTCCCCCGGCGATGCGGATCATCTCACGCACAAGATCGATGCCCGTGACCATCTCGGTTACCGGATGTTCGACCTGAATACGGGTGTTCATCTCGATGAAATAGAAATGGCCTGAGGCATCGTCGTAGAGATATTCCAGCGTCCCTGCGCCACGGTAGCCCACTGCCTCGGCCAATGCGACCGCCGATGCGCAGAGCTTTTCGCGCATCGCCTGCGGCAGCGTCGCCGACGGCGCTTCCTCCCACACCTTCTGGCGCCGCCGCTGCAACGAGCATTCCCGCTCGAAGCAATGGACCGCACGCGTGCCGTCGCCCAGGACCTGCACCTCGATATGCCGGGCCCGCTCGATGACCTTTTCCATGTACAGCCCGCCATCGCCAAAGGCTGCCTTGGCCTCGGCGCTGGCCTGCGGCATCAGGCGCTCGAACTCGTCCATGTCATGGGCGATGCGGATACCACGCCCGCCGCCGCCTGCCGCCGCCTTGATCATCACCGGAAAGCCGATGGCCAGCGCGACTCTGCGCGCCTGTTCGGGATCGTCGACCCGGCCGTCCGATCCGGGCACGACCGGCACGCCCGCCGCTTCTGCAGCGATGCGGGCCGCGACCTTGTCGCCCATCACGCGGATGCTGTCGCCCTTGGGACCGACCCAGACCATCCCCGCCGCTTCGACCGCATCGGCAAAATCGGCATTCTCTGCCAGAAAGCCATAGCCAGGATGCACTGCGTCCGCGCCGGTCAAACGCGCCGCATCAAGGATCGCCTCGATCCGCAGGTAGGATTTCGATGCCGCCGGCGGGCCGATCGGCACCGCCTCATCCGCCAGTTTCACCGCAAGACTGTCGGCATCGGCAAGGCTGTGGACCTGCACCGTGGCAATGCCCAGTTCCTTGGCGGCGCGGATGATCCGCACTGCGATCTCGCCCCTGTTGGCAACGAGAAGTTTGCGTATCGCCATACTTCAGCCCAACTCGACCAGCGGCTGCCCTGCCATCACGGGCTCTTCTTCATCCGATGGAAAGCCGGCAATCACGCCGTCCTGATCGGCAACGACTTCGTGAAAAGACTTCATGACTTCAATGAGCCCGATCACCTCGCCGATCTTGACCGCATCGCCCAACTCTTTGAACGCGGGCTTGTCGGGAGCGGGGCGGCGGTAGAACGTTCCGGGCAACGGGGAAAGAATCTGTCTGGCCATCTGTCTTGTCCTTCTTCGGTTTCAGACCGCCGACTTGACCGCAGAGCGTACCGCTTGGGCGACCTGAACGGCATTCGGCGTGTCGGAGTGAACGCAAATCGCATCCGCGCGGACCGGAACGTCAACTCCGCCGACGGACCGCACCACGCCTTCGCGAATCGCACGCAGGCAGGCAGCCGCCGCCGCCTGCGGATCGGTCGCGGCATGTTCGCGCGTGATGATGAGACCGCCCTGATCGTTGTAATCGAGGTCGGCATAGAATTCCGACACGAAGACATGCCGCCGCGCAGTGTAGATGCTTTCGTGCAGCGTGCCAGCCATGCCGTAAAGCGGGACGCGGAAGATGTCTGCCACATCGGCGACGGCATGGGCCACGTCTTCCATCCGGGCCGCCATCCCGTAAAGCGACCCGTGCGGCTTTATATGGTTCAGCTCGATCCCTTCGGCCTGCAGGAATCCTTTCAGCGCACCGATCTGGTAGATCATGCAGTTGACCAGCTCCTCGCGCCCGATCTTCATCTCGCGGCGGCCGAACCCCTGCAGGTCGGGGAGCGACGGATGCGCCCCCACCTTTACGCCGTTCGCCTTGGCAAGCTGCACGGTCCTCCGCATATGGTTGAAATCCGAGGCATGAAAGCCGCAGGCGACGTTTGCCACATCGATCAGGGGCATCAGCCCCTCGTCATCGCCGATCCGGTAAAGGCCGAAGCCCTCGCCCATGTCGCAGTTTATGATCGTCATGCAGCGCCCCCCTCGATTGCGGAAACCAGCAGATACACACCCGACTCCGTCAACTCTGCATTCCAGCCCGGCTCGACCACCAGCGTCGTCGTCACTTCCTCGATCACCGCAGGACCGGCGATCCGGTCGCCCGCACCCAGCCTGGCACCCAAATAGACCGGCGTTTCCCGCGCCACGCCATCTGCAGCGAAGATCATCGACCGCGTTCCGGCCTGCGCAGCGGCCGCGCCTGCCCCCTTGGGAATGGTCATGCGACGCGGCTTATCGACCCGACCCGAAATCGCACTTTCGACGTTCACCACCTCGACCACGCTACCCGGTTCCGAATAGGTGTAAAGCTCTTCGTGCCGGGCATGGAACGCCGCCTTCAACCGCTCTAGCGCAGCCTCGTCCAGCGCGAACGGGTCGACATCCACGGTACATTCGTGCACCTGGCCGACATAGCGCATGTCAAGGCTGCGGCGAATCGAGATGCGGTCTTCCGTGAACCCGTCCTTCTGCAGGTCGTCCCTGCCCCGCGCTTCCAGCCCCTTGAACAGCCCGTCAAGCTTTGCCGCAGCTGCAGCGCCTTCCAGACGCACCGGGGCGGGTGCCATGTAGTTGTATTTCACATCCGAAATGATCTGCCCGTAAGCGCACAGACCCGATGCGAGTTTCGACACCAGAACCCGGGTGATCCCCATCTCGCGGGCCAGCGCGGTGATATGCGCCCCCGTCGCCCCGCCGGCACAGTTCAGCACGAAATCCCGCGGGTCGTACCCCCGCTCGACCGAGACGCGCCGGATGGCGTTGACCATGTTGTTGTTCACGATGGTGAACATGCCGTAGGCCGCCTGCTCGATATTCAGACCCAGCGGCTTGGCCAGATGCGTGTCGATGGCCTTCGCGGCCTTGTTCACCGCCAGCGGCAGACGCCCGCCCACAAGACCATCGGGGTTCAGGTAACCAAGGACAAGGTTCGCATCCGTTGTCGTCGGCTTCTCGCCGCCCTGGTCATAGCAAGCCGGACCAGGTTCCGACCCGGCCGATTGCGGACCCATCTGCAACAGGCCCATGCTGTCGATCCAGCCGATGGACCCGCCCCCCGCGCCCAGAGTTTCGACCTGGATCATCGGAATCCCGATCCGGTAGCGCAGGAAGTCGATGTTCTTCGACACATTCGCCCGCCCGTCCCGCGTCAGCGTGATGTCAAAGGACGTGCCGCCCATATCCACCGTGATGATGTTCTTCAGGTCCCACGGCTCGCCGATGTAAAGCGCCGCCTGTGGGGCCGATGCGGGGCCCGAATTGATGGCATAGACCGATTGGTCCGATACCACCGACCCCAGCGCCAACCCGCCGTTCGACTGGAAATACCGCACCGGGTTCTTGGCCCCGAGGCTGCGGAAATAGCTGTCCACCGCCTCGACATAGCGCGACAGGATCGGCGCAAGATAGGCGTTCACAATGGCGGTCGAAGTGCGGGTGTATTCCCGCACCTGCGGATAAAGCTGACTGCCCACGGTCAGCCGCACCCCCGGCATCATCTCACGCACGATCTCCGCGGCCCGCATCTCGTGGTCGGGGTGCAGCACCGACCAGACAAAGCTGATGGCGACCGAATCCACGCCCTCGCGCAGGAAATGGCGGCAGGCGTCGCGCACGTCGTCTTCGTGCAGCGGGGTGTGGACCGCACCGGTCGAAACCACCCGCTCGCGCACGCCCCGCCGCAGGTATCGTGGCACCAGCATGCGGGCCGGCGGATACTCGGGATCGTAGCGATAGCCGTCTTCCTTGTGACCAAGACGGATCTCGATGCTGTCCTCGTGCCCTGCCGTGGCAATCAGGCCGGTGCGCGCGCCCTTGTGCTGGATCAGCGCGTTCAGCCCAACAGTCGTGCCGTTGATGCACAAATCGGCATTCGAGACGATCTCGGTCGCGGTGATGCCGGTTTCTTCTTCGATCAGCGCCAGACCGTTCCGGATGGCCTGTGTCGGGTCCTGCGGCGTGGACAGCGCCTTGAAGATCCGGACCTCGCCGGTCCGGTCAGCCAGGATGAAGTCGGTGAAAGTGCCGCCGGCGTCGATGCCAAGACGATAGGTGTTCTGCATGGGTCTCTTCCTTGTCCGTCAGGCGGCGTTTGCGCGCAGGGCAGCGGTCGCGGCAGTATCGACAGCCAGCGTCTCGCGGTCGGCGATCACCACCCCATAGTCGAGGCGGGCGCCGTCGAGGCTGACCAGCCCGTTGCGCACGTCTTCGACGACCTTTTGCACATCGCGTTCATAGGCGTTGCCATAGCCGCCGCCGCCGGGGTTCTTGTTCGCCGCCCGCTCGCCGGGCTGGATCGTTTCGATCACGTTGTCGGTGATGATCTGCGTCGCGCCGTTGCGGGTCACTTCCAAGCGCCCGACCTTCTTCTCGACCATCGCCGATCTTGCGCCCGCAGCGCCCATCGCCGGAATCCGCCGCCCTTCGCCAAAGGTGATCAGCGTCATCGGGGTGTCAAGCGGCTCGACCTCCCAGCAGGTGCCCGACCCGCCCCGGTTCCTGCCGGCGCCGCCACTGTCTTCCATCAGCGAATAGCGGTGGATGATGATCGGATAGCTGTGCTCCAGCATCTCGATGTCGCCGCTTGTCAGCGCGCCGAAACAGCACTCCGGCCCCACCGCGTGCCAGCCGTCGGCCTGTGCAGTAGCCCCCGCCCCCGAGATTATCGAGGCAAGCACCATCGTAACATATTCCTCGTCATGCCGCTTATCCCAGCCCGCGATATTGCAGCCGTTCGCATGCCCCCAGCTAGCCGAAACCTTGTGTGGTGCCGCCTGTTCAAATGCCAGACGGACTGCATCTGTCAGCGTCTCCATCGGGGTCGTCGTGCAGTTCATGTGCGGCGCGGGTGATTTCGCATTGCACAGCGTGCCCTTCGGCCCCATGTCGGTGGTGACGCAACGGTAAAGCCCTTCGTTATAGGGCGGTGGCAACTGCGCGAACATCATCAGGCCCAGATAGACGCCCGAGTGGCTGTTGCCTTCGTAACTGTTGATGAAATAGGGAATCTGCGGCGGCGACTGGATGGCGATGTGGCAGCCATCGCCCTTAATCGTGACCGTGGCGGTGATTTCAAAATCGCCGTAGCCATGCCCGGCATCTTCAAGGATCGCGGTGCCGCTATAAGTGCCGTCCGGCACCTCAGCGATCAGGCTGCGCATATGATGCTCGGCCATGTCGAGAAGTTCCGCGATGCACTCCTGCACCATCGCCTTGCCGTATTTGTCCATCAGCCGCTTGAGATTGCGTGCGCCCACCTGACAGGCCCCGATTAGCGCGTTGAAATCGCCCTCCTGATCGCGCCGCGCCCGCATGTTCGACAGGATCATGTTCATCACGTCATGGCGCGGCTTGCCCTTGTCCCAGATCTTGATCGGCGGGATGCGCAGACCCTCGGCATAGATCTCGGTCGCATTCGGATTGTAGCCTGCAGGCACCGGCCCGCCGATATCGGTCAGGTGGCCCTTGCAGACCGTCCAGAACACCAGCTCGCCCTCGTAGAACACCGGCATGTACATACAGGTGTCGATGATATGCGATCCGCCATAGGACGGGTCATTGTGCAGCATCAGGTCGCCGTCGTTGATGTCGCCTGCGAAATAGCTGGCGACCGACTTCATCGCGGGGATCAGGCTTCCAAGGTGGATCGGAATGTCCTGTCCTTGCAGGATCATCTCGGGTGCATGGTTGAACAGCGCGGTCGAATAGTCGTGCGCAAGGTTGAAGACCGATGACCGCGCGGTCTGTTCCAGCGCCAAGGTCATCTCGCGCTGCGTGGTTTCAAGGACTCCGCGCACCACCGAAAGCGTGATCGGATCTACGTTCCGTTTTGCCATTCCCGTCTCCTGTTGATGCGCCGCGCCAGCGACGGGGCGACACGACCCGCCCACCGGCCGGAGAATGTCGCTCGCTCCCTGTCTCCGGCCGAATCCCGGCCTTGTCATTCATTGCCGGGCAGGTTGCCCCCTTCGCCGCCCCGCGTCTTGATGCCCAGTGCACAAGCATTTGTCACCCAGCGCGCCCGGGCGCGGCTTTTGCGCCAAGGCCCGACCGCGCACGGCTGTCTGCCCGCAGCGGAATTGACTTCCGGACCGCAAACGAGATGCTAGAGTACTGCGACAGGGGCGGACGCGAACGTGACAAACGGGACGCACAGCACAGACCTTTTGCCAGCTTCGGCCCGCGCCGATCATTGGAACTCTGTCATTGCGCAGGCGTATTTCCCGCTCGACCTCACCTTCCACGATGCCGCCCGCTTCGAAGGCAGGCTCGAACTCGGCACGCTTGGCGGCCTGTCGCTTTCGCGGCTCCAGACCCAGCCCGTGCAATACGAACGCCACCGCCGCCACATCTCGCGCGAGACCGAAGAGCAATATCTCATCACCATTCCGCGCCAGTCGCCGGTCGAATTCAGCCAGTCGGGACGCGAGGTGCGCTGCGATCCGGGCGGCTTCATCCTGGAGCGTGGGGACGAACCTTACCGGTTCTCCTACGCTGCGGCGAACGACCTCTGCGTGATAAAGGTCGCCAAGCCCATCCTCGCCGAAAAGCTCCGCAATCCCGACCGGTTCTGCGCTCTTGTCTTCAACGGGCGCGAAGGGATCGGATCGCTGTTCACCACCATGGCACAGCAGATACAACGTCAGTCGATGACGGAAAGCGCCATCGATCCGGTCGCCGGCAGCGTGATCGGGCGGCATCTGGTGGAACTGCTCGCGCTTAGCCTGGACCGCAGCAGTGATGTCGAACGCGGTGCCGCCTCGTCGGTGCGCGAAGGTCATCGCCGCCGCGCGCAATCGGTGATCCTGTCGAACCTCTCGCATCCCGACCTTTCGCCGGAATTCGTGGCCGAACGCATCGGAATCTCGAAACGCTACCTGCACGAGATCTTTGCCGATATGAACTGCACTGTCTCGCAGTCCATCCGCGAAGAACGGCTTCGTGCGGCGCGCGACCTGCTCCAGATGGCTAGTCCGGTACCCCTTTCGGACATCGCCTACCGGTTCGGTTTTGCCGATCAGGCGCAGTTCTCGCGTCTGTTCAAGGCGATGTTCGGCCAGACCCCCAGCAGTTATCGCGCCAGCCGCGCGCATTAGCCGGCCTGCCCTGCCATGGTCACCGGCCCCCCCGTGCGTCTGACTCGAAGTGCAAGACCGCCTTCTTCGCCATGCGCCTCGACCACCGCCTCCTGCCCCAGCGTCAGCGGCGACAGGCCGCGATAGCTGAACCGCTCGGGAACCCGACCCAAGACGCGCGACGCCAGAACCATCATCGCCACCGCCTGCAACGGGCCATGCACGACAAGCCCCGCATAGCCCTCGACCTGACGCGCGTAATCGGCATCGTAGTGAATCCGGTGCCCGTTGAAGGTCATCGCCGAAAACCGGAACAAACGTACCTGATCGGCCAACAAGGGCAGTGCTGCGACAGGCGGCCCCAGTTCGGGCGCATCGGGATAGACCACAGGCGTCGCGCCAGCAGCGGGGTCTTCGCGGTAGACCAGATCCTGCCGCTCTGACAGCACGACCCCTCCGCCGACGCTGTAATCGTGCCGGACCGATACAAAGATCAGCGGCCCCGTCGATCCGGTCTTTTCCGCGATCCGCTCAATCCGGCTGTCGCGCACCACCTCGTCACCTGCACGGAAAGCTTGGCGAAAAGCGATTTCTCCCCCTGCCCACATCCGCCGCTTCAACGGCAAGGGCGGCAGTTCCAGACCCAGCCGCGGATGCCCGTCACGCCCCAGATCGGCGGGCGGATAGGCGTCGGGGGCCAGGGTCCAGAACAGGCCAAGCGGCACCTCGCCTTCGGCAAGATCGGGCAAGGTGGCGCGATACTGCGCGATCAGACGCGGTGAAAGCGTATCGACCCGCGTCGACCCGCGCCCGATCCAGTCGTCGAAGCCTCCCACCGGTGCCTCCGCTACGGCTGCGGCCATTCGGGGTCGACCACCCCAGTCGGATAGGCGAGCCCGAGATCCAGCGGCGGCTGGACCACATATTTCCGGTCAAAGCCAAGCCACGAATAACTTGCCCCCGACCGCACAATATAGGGCCAGTCCGGATGGGCAAAAAGCGGGCGGCCCAATGCGACCATATCCGCCGCACCCGATGTCAGCGCGGCTTCGGCCTGTTCCCCTTCGGCAATGCCTCCATTGGTGATGACAGGTTTGCCCGAAGCGCGTTTCAGCACCGTGGGCATCGGGGTCGGGTCAGCCGGAAAGCGGTTGTCGAGATAGTTGAAACTGGCCCAGTGCAGCGCGTCGTAGGCCGAGCCCTTAAGGGCTGCGCCAACCGCCTTGGCATAGGCCGTGCCCCCCGGCCAGGCACCGGTGAAATCGTCCACCCCATCTTGTGACAACCGCAGGATCAGCAACTTGTCCGGACCGATGGCGGCGCGGATCTTTTCGCCCACCAGCTTGGCGAAGCGCACGTTGTTCTCGGGGCTGCCCCCGAACTCGTCGGTGCGCTGGTTGGTCTTGGGCGTGATGAATTGCCAGATCAGATAGCCGTTCGCACCGTGTACCTCGACCCCGTCGGCACCCGCCTCTACCGCCCGCTTGGCCCCTGCCGCAAAGCCATCGGCCACGGCATGCAACTCTTCCACACTCAGCGCGCGGGCAGGCGGAAAGGTCACTTTCGGCCAGTCGCCGTCAATGTTGCGGATGGTCTTTTCATAGTCGTTGTCGGTGTAAAGCACCCACCCACCGCTCTGCGTGGCCGAGGCGCTGACCGGAGGCTTGTCCCCCAGCGTGCGCGGATCGCAGACGCGCCCGCCATGCATAAGCTGGATCACGATCTTCGCCCCTTGCTCGTGAACCGCGTTGCAAACCTTCTTCCACCCCGCCACATGCGCCGCATTGGCGATACCGGGCTGCGACAGATAGGCCCGAGACTGGAACGCATCCTGCTCGTAGGTGCCTTCAGTTACGATCAGCCCCAGCCCGCCCCGCGCCCGCCGCGCGTAATAGGCGACCATTTCGTCGGTCGGCGTGCCGTCGGGATGGGCCATCTGCCGCGTCAACGGCGCCATCGCGATCCGGTTGCGCAGCGTGACGCGCCCCAGAGTGACGGGAGAGAACAGTCTCGGGAAAGCTTCGGCCATCTGTCGAACTCCATGGTAATTACAGCCGCCCGGCCCAAGTGCCGGAACGGACAAGATCGGAAATCTGCGTGCGGATCAGCCGCACCACCGCCTTGGTGACGGGGGACGCCGCACGATGCGGCGCATGGGCAAGGATCAACTCGCGGCTGATCACGGGCGCGATACGCTGGGCCACCAGCCGCCCCGCCTGCAATTCGCGGCTCACCGCGGTCAGTGGCAAAACCGTCCGGATGCCGCCCGTGGCGACAAGATCAAGAATCGTCGGCAGCGTTTCCAGCTCCATCGCCACGTTGAGCGTGACCCCCAACCTGGCCGCAGCCTCTTCGACCAGCACGCGCAACCCGTGCGGCATTCCAGGCAGGACCAGTTCGTCGCTCACCATCCCAGCCAAGGGCACCTCGGCCCCCGCGCCCAAAGGCGGCGCATCGGGGGCCGAAATCAGGAACAAGTCCTCGAACAGCAGATGCTCGGCATCCAAGAGCGCGCTCGACTTCATCTTGTAAAGCACGGCAAGGTCGACCTTGCCTGCCGCCAGCCAGTCGGCGACATGGCCGCTGAACCCTTCCATGACCCGCATCTTGACGCGCGGAAGATCGGCCCTGATCTGCCGCAGCAAAGGCGCCAGCAAGACCAGCCCGACCGAGGGCGGCACGGCCAGCTTCACCGTGCCGTCCATCTCGCCCGCCGCAGCGCGCATATCCTGCCGCAACGCTTCGCGCTCGGCCAGGATGCCCCGCGCCCGTGCAAGGAAGACCGCGCCCGCATCGGTCAACACCACACCGCGCCCGTTGCGATAGAACAAGGCCGCGCCCAATTCGGCCTCCAGATCGCGCACCCGCCGGCTCAGCGCCGATTGCGCGATGTTGTTCTGCAGGGCCGATTTGCTGAAACTCCCTGTCTCGGCAATGCTGACGAAGTAATGCAGGTCCAGAAACTCCACCGCTCAGGCAGCCCGCATCCGTGCCCGCAGGGTGCTGGTCCCCTCTGCATCCAGCCCCCAGCCAAAGCCGTTCTGCACCGGCTGGAACACCACGCCATAAACCTCACGGGCATGATCGGGCGTGATATAGCCGTCCAGAAGATCGTCCAGCACCTTCGCCGGATCGCGGTTCAACGGATGGCCATAGCCACCACCACAGGGCGAAAGATAGGTCACCACATCGCCCAGTTCGGCCCGCATGCCCGAAAATTTGGCGTCCACGTCGCGCGACGGATGGCCGTTCGTCGCATTCTCGATGCGCACGATGGCTGTCGCCCCCTCGTGCCCGCCGAAAATGCCCCAGGGCACATCCTCGTTGCGGTCGGACTCGTGCGTCATGAACCCCGGCGTCAGGAAGCGCTGCGATTTCACCACGCCCATCCCGCCCCGGTATTCGCCCGCTCCGGGGAACACGTCGTCGCGAATTTCGTAGCGGTCGCAGATCATCGGCAGATGCATGCCAAGGTCTTCCAACGGGTTGTTGCGCGTATTTCGCATCAGTTCTTCGATGGTGTCCGGCCCGTCCGAGCGCGGTCGCGCACCCATTGCCGCCTCGTTCACCTCGATCAGCACCCAGTAATCCCCGCTGTCGCGCAAACCCGAATAGGACGCGAAGGACAGGCAAGCCGCATTTCCGGCCGTGCATTTGTCGGGCAGCACGGGCGCCAGCGCCTTGATGATCAGATCGACAACGCGCTGGATCTGGTTGAACCGCGCCTCGCAGGCGGCCGGCGCGATCGGGTTGAAGATCGAGCCCAGCGGCGCAGTCACCTTGACGGGACGGAACGACCCCTCGTTCTGCGGGATATACTCCTGATGCGTATAGGTATCCAGCAGAAGCGCACGGAAGGCGAAGTAGCAGGCCACCTTGGTCGACCCCTCGAACGGCACATTGAAGGCCGTCGGCACCTGCGGCGACGAGCCCGTAAGGTCGACCTCGACAGCGTCGCCCCGCACCCGCACCGTCACTTTGATCGGCAGACGCACGCCCCGCGTGCGGCCATCGTCATCCATGAAACCTTCGGCGGTATAGTCGCCATCCGGAATCTTGGCGATCTCGCGTCGCAGCATGGTTTCGGAATAGTCCATCAACTGCTTGGCAGCCTGTTCCACCGTGTTGCGGCCATAGGTGTCCATCAGATCGCAAAAGCGCTTCACGCCCAACTCGGCGGAAGCGATCTGCGCTTCCAAGTCGCGCATCACCAGCCCCGGAACCCGGGTGTTGCCGCTGATGTAACGCCACAGCGTGTCATTGCGGGTTCCGGCCTCGACCAGCTTCAAGCCGTTCAGCAGCATGCCTTCGGCAAACACATCCGGCACGTCGATGATCAGGCCCGGCGTCGCCGCGCCGATATCCAGATGATGCGCGGTGTTGGCTGAAAACCCGACCAGTTCGCCTTGGTAGAAGATCGGCATGACGATCCCGATATCGGGCGAATGGCTGGCGCCATAGTAGGGGTGGTTGTGGATCACTACATCCCCATCCCGCCAGTCGCTTTTCGGAATGCTCTTTTCGATCCCGCGCAGATAACCGGGGATCGACCCGATATGCATCGGCGTCGAGTCGCTTTCGCACAGGGTGTTGTAATCCAGATCGAACAGCCCCGCACCCAGGTCCTGGCTTTCGCGGATGATCGACGAATAGGACATCCGGTACAGCACGTTGCCCATCTGCTCGGCGATGGCATGAAGCGCCCCGCCGATGACCTGAAGCGTGATCGGATCAATGGTCTTGGTCATGGCTCAGGCCTCCCCGGACATGCGGGCGATCACCAGATCTCCCAGTTTCATCACAGTGGCAACAAAGCCTGGCGGCACGATGGTGGTCGAATTCTGCTGTACGATCACGGCAGGCCCTGCCACCGTATCCTGCGCCCGCAATTTCAGCCGGTCAAAGCGCGGAGTCTGGATCGTTGCGCCATCGTCGAAGGTGGTAGGCCGCGCGTAAAGCGCCGCGTCCGACGGGTTGCGCCGCCCGCCCTTTTCCATCACCGGCAGGCGCAGCGTGTCTGATCGCGACGATCCGATCACACGCAACGTCACCATCTGCACCGCCTGATCCTCGAAGGCATGGCCATATTCGGTGCGGTGCACCGCAAAGAAGCGTCGCGCCATCTCTTGCGCGGTGGCTGCGGTGAACGGCCCGTCCGGCACGGCCACCCTCAGCTCGAAGCCCTGCCCCACATAGCGGCATTCCGCGATCCGCTCGCAACGCTGGCCTTCGGGGGCGATGCCATCGGCGGCAAGCTGCGCCGCCGCCTCGGCCTCCAACCGGCCAAAAGCTGCATTTACCGCGGCCAGGTCCTTGTCGGTTCCCGATTGCAGGATGGTCAGCGATGACTGGGTGAACTCATAGCGCGGCTCGGTGACGAGCAGCCCCATCGCCGCCGTGATCCCCGGATGCAGCGGCGAGATCACGTTCTTCGCCGCGATCATCTCGCCCAGTGCCACGCCATGCAGTGGCCCCGCGCCGCCAAAGGCCATCAGGCTGTAATTGCGCGGGTCGATCCCCCGTGCCACCGAATTCGACGCAATTGCCAGCGCCATGTTGTTGTTGATGATCCGCAACACCCCCAGCGCCGCATCCTTGACGCTCAGCCCAAGGGGTTCGGCCAGATGGGTCCGGATCGCCTGGTCCGATAGCGCAGGGTCGATATGCAGACCGCCCCCGAGGAAATGCTCGGCATCCAGCCGCCCCAGCACCACCTGCGCATCCGTCACCGTGGGCAGCAAACCGCCGCGCCCGTAGCAGGCGGGTCCGGGTTCTGCACCCGCCGATTTCGGCCCCACCCGAAAGGCCCCGCCACTGTCGACATAGGCGATGGACCCGCCGCCAGCGCCTATCGCGTCGATGTCGATCATCGGCACCAGCACCGGCATGTGCGCAACCTCGGTGTCGCGCGGGTTCTTGATCGTCAGCTCGCCACCGCGGATCACGCTGATATCGGCCGATGTGCCGCCGATATCGATGGTGATGATCTCGCGCTGGTCACAGGCCTCGCCGGTCCAGCGCCCACCGATCACACCACCCGCAGGCCCCGACAACAGCAGTCCCACCGGGTTGCGGCTCGCCTGCTCAACCGTGGTGACGCCGCCATTCGACTGCATGATGCGAACCATGGCATTCACCCCCGCGTCGGCCAACCGCCGCTTGAGGTTGTCGAGATAGCGCGCGACCTTCGGCCCGATATAGGCGTTCATCGCTGCGGTCGAGAACCGCTCGTATTCGCGGATCGTGTTGACCACCTCGGACGAGGTGCAGACGAACGCATCCGGCAGCACGCGGCGGACGATCTCGGCCGCCTTCATCTCGTGCTCGGGGTTCACGAAGGAATAGAGGAACCCGATCATCACCGCATCCAGCCCGCGCGCGGCGAACAGCTCCGCCGCCGCCTCAACCTGATCCAGCGCCAGCGCGGTTTCCACCCGACCGTCGGGCGGCAGGATCCGCTCGTCCACCACGATCCGGTTGCGCCGCTTGATCAGCGGTGCGCTTTGCCACGGCACATCGAACTGCAGGCTGAAGTTATGAGGCCGCTTGTGCCGCCCCATATGCAGAATGTCCCGAAAGCCGCGCGTGGTGATCATCCCGACCTCGGCCCCGTTGCGTTCGATCACGATGTTGGTCGCAACCGTGGTGCCGTGAAACAGGGCGTCGATCTGCGACGGCTGCACACCCGCAATCGCGCAAAGCTCGACCACCCCCTGGACGACGCCAATCGACTGGTCTGCGGTGGTCGACGATACCTTGTGCGTAAATACCCGCTGCAAGCCGCCCGCTTCGACCTGTTCAAGCACAAGGTCCGTGAACGTCCCGCCGACATCGACACCGACCCGTATCATTCCACACCCCGCTGAACGGCTTTATCAGGCTGATTGAGACACGGAACCGCCCGGGCACAAAGCGGATTTTGCATACCGCCTACAACCGCCCCGGACCCTTCCCAGATGACCTCCTTGCCTGAATTCCCTTGCTAAAGCAGTGATTTGGCACACAAGCCATGCGCAATAAGCACAGCCAGCCCCTGCGCCATGCGCCCCCAGGATAGCTGATTTCGCAACTTTGCAGCCCTCGGCGCACAAGATACACGCCGTACCCTACCCGTTCGGAGGCAGGATCGCGCCTGTGCGTTCGACGATCAGCCGGTAATGTTCGGGTCTGCGATGACGGGCGAAGTTGAAGATCGTCTCCTTGTAGACCCGCCCCATGTCGAGATCGCATTTCGCGGTGATGACCTCGTCCTCGACCGTCACCGCCTGCGCCACAAGCTCGCCCGAGGGGGCGATGATCACGCTTTGCCCGCCCATGCGCGACCCTTCCTCGGTCCCGCATTTCGCCGTCCCAACCACCCAGGTCGCATTCTGGTAGGCCCCGGCCTGCATCGACAGGTGGTTGTGAAACAGCGTCAGACTGTTGACGACCTCGTCGCCGGTATGGTCGAACGGCGTGTTGTAGCCCAGCATGACCATATCGACCCCCTGCAACCCCATCACCCTATAGGTTTCCGGCCAGCGCCGGTCGTTGCAGATCGCCATCCCCATGATGCCGCCAAAGCCGCGAAACACCGGAAACCCCAGGTCGCCAGGTTCGAAGTAGCGTTTTTCAAGGTGCTGGAACGCCCGCCCGGGCTGCGGCGCGTCATGTCCGGGCAGATGCACCTTGCGGTATTTCCCGATGATCCGCCCCGCCTGATCGACCAGGATGCTGGTATTGAACCGGCGCCTCACCCCGCCTTCGACCACCAACTCGGCATAGCCAAGGTTGAAGCCTATCCCCAGCCGCTTCGCCTCGTCGAACAAGGGCATGGTCGCCGCCGAGGGCATTTCGGCCTCGTAGAAACTGTCCAGTTCGGCCTCGTCCTCGATCATCCAGCGCGGAAAGAACGTGGTCAGCGCCAGTTCGGCGAAAACCACCAGGTCACAGCCCCGCGCCTTGGCCTCGCGCATCATTTCGATCAGACGCCGCACCGCATCGGCCCGCGTTTCCGACCGAGCGATCGGCCCCATCTGCGCTGCTGCCGTGATCAGATGCCGTGCCATGCCCGCCCCCTTTGCCGTTCAGGAAAACTCGCGCCGCAAGTCAGCGCCATGCTGGTCCTTCGCGGGCACCGGACCGGTTCCGATCCCGCCATCGCCGAAACGCACGCCCCGCCCCATCATCCGCACGGGGCCAGTGGGGCTGTCCACCGTCACATGCCGCGCCTGCGGGTGAACCTGCAGATCGTCGAGGTCCGAAATCCGCCCACAAGCGATTCCGGCCCCCTGCAACAGCCGCATCGCCGCCTCGCGGTCCAGTGCCACCAGAACCGGCGCGATCAATGCCTCTACTTCGTCGCGATGCGCCACGCGGGCCACGTTCGTCGCATACCGCCCATCCGCGGCCAATTCGGGCCGCCCCAGCGCATGGGTGACCAGCATCATCCATTCCCGATCGCTCTGCACGGCCAGCAACACCTCGCGCCCGTCCGAGCAAGGAAAGGCGGCGTAGGGTGCAATCGACGGATGTCGCATGCCCAGACGTCCCGGTGCCGCCCCACCATAAGTGGCTTGCAGATAGGGCACGTTCATCCAGTCGGCCATCGTGTGGAACAAGGACACCTCGACCACCCGTCCCTGCCCCGTCCGCCCCCGCGCGATCAGCGATTGCAGCACAGCGGCAAAGGCCGTTTCACCGGCGGCGATGTCGCAGACCGAAAGCCCCACCCGCGCAGCACTTTCGGGCGTGCCGTTGATCGACAGAAGCCCGCTTTCGCCCTGGATCAGCATGTCATAGGCCTTGGCGTCACGATAAGGCCCCTCCTCGCCATAGCCCGAGATCGAGACATAGATCAGCGACGGATGGGCCTCACGCATCGCCTCGGCCCCGACCCCCAGCCGGTCGACGGCTCCCGGCGCAAGGTTCTGCACGAAGACATCCGCCTGCCCGATCATCCGGCGCAGCAGCGCCATATCCTTATCCTGCCGCAGGTCGAGGCAGATCGACTCCTTCCCGCGGTTGATCCAGACGAAGTAGGCGCTTTCGCCATGCACCAGCCGGTCGTAACTGCGCGAGAAATCCCCCTCGGGCCGTTCGATCTTGATGACCCGCGCACCCGCATCCGCCAGACGCGCCGTCGCCAAAGGTGCCGCCACCGCCTGTTCCAGCGAGACGACCAGCAACCCTTCTAGGTCACGCCCCATCATGCCCGCCCATAGCTTTTGGGCAGGCCCAGCACCTGCTCGGCGATGTAGCACAGGATCATGTTGGTCGAAATCGGCGCCACCTGATACAGCCGCGCCTCGCGGAACTTGCGCTCGACATCATATTCCTCGGCAAAGCCGAAACCGCCATGGGTCTGCAAACAGGCCTCGGCCGCCTCCCAGCTTGCATCGGCGGCCAGCATCTTGGCGGCATTCGCTTCGACCCCGGGATTGTGCCCCGCATCGTAAAGCCCCGCCGCCCGATAGACGATCGCCTCGGCCGCCATCATATGCGCATAGGCCCGCGCCAGCGGAAACTGCACCCCCTGGTTCTTCCCGATGGGCGTTCCAAACACCTGCCGCTCGCGGGCGTAGGCTGCGCCCTTGTCCACGAACCATTTGGCATCGCCGATGCATTCGGCCGCGATCAGGATCCGCTCGGCATTCATCCCCGACAGGATGTAGCGAAAGCCCTTCCCCTCCTCGCCAACCAGAGCATCGGCGGGGATACGGACATTTTCGAAGAACACCTCGGTCGTCGCATGGTTCATCATGGTCCGGATCGGCCGGATCGTGATGCTCTTGCCCACCAACCCGCGCAGGTCGACCAGAAACACCGACAGCCCTTCGGTCCGCGACGCCACCTCGTCGCGCGGCGTGGTGCGGGCTAGAAGGACCATCAGGTCCGAATGCTCGGCACGGCTGGTCCAGATCTTCTGGCCGTTGATGACATAGCTGTCCCCGTCCCGCCGCGCTATGGTCTGCAGCGACAGCGTGTCGGTGCCGCTTGTCGGTTCGGTCACGCCAAAGGCCTGCAGCCGCAACCGCCCTGCAGCGATCTCGGGCAGGTATTTCTGCTTCTGCGCCTCTGACCCGTGCCGCAGCACCGTACCCATCGTATACATCTGCGCATGGCAGGCCGCCGCATTGCAGCCCTGGCGGTGTATCTCTTCGAGGATCACCGCTGCCGCCGTCAATTTCAGCCCCGACCCGCCATATTCCTCAGGGATCATCGCGGCCAGCCAACCCTCGCGCATCAGGGCCGAAACGAATTCTTCCGGATAAGCCCGCCTCGCATCGAGATCACGCCAGTAGCTGCCCGGAAACCCGGCACAGACAGCCGCAACGCCAGCGCGCAGATCGTCGTATCCTTCGGTCGGGTGGACAGTCATGCGCTTCCTCTCGTTTGCCGTTCCCTTGTGCCAGATGAACTGAAGCGACCGATATTGATATCCCGCGCATCCAGATATTCCCTGCCGACATAGTTCCAGCCGGGTTTTGACAGTGGCGTTGCTGCACAATTTTAGGTTGGAAGGTCCGCATCGTGATTTCATGCGGCCTCACTGACTCAAAGCAAGCCGTCCCCACTCGCTAGCGCACGACGAACCGCTCAAGCTTCAATGTGTCGCTTCGCAACTCGCTGCCTTGACCTCATCGACGGCCTTACAGCGCACTTCAACGAAGAGCAGACCCGCGCTCGAAGTGGGGAGCAAGGCCCAAGGTGAAGTCATGGCACCAATGTAAGCGCTGCCCCCGCGCGGTTATGGTTAGAAGGTGGAAATTGCGGAAGCTCTCGGGGACTGAGAGTGGGGCTGGAACAGCGTGGCAGACAAGGGTTACCTACCCATTTTTTGGATTCAGAAGTTCGTGGCCGATGAAATCAACCCGAGGTCACAGGCCTGTGCCACCGGACAGAGAACGCAGACCTGAGCGGCAGCTTTGGGCCGTTCACGAAGGCCCACACCAGCTTCACCTGCCACCTTTCGAAGCGGGTCATCGAGCGCGGACTTCATCCCAACCCGAGTCCCGCACGCCCGCCGTCGCACTCCGGGCATCGTCGTTGGAAGATGTCCGAGCCGTTGGCGCCATATCGTGCTCCGCATGCGTGGCACCTCAGCAGATAGACGACTTGATTGTGGTCGTTGCCCTGCAGTCCTGTTCTGGCAACCACCTCCTGACGGTTCCGATTGATGTAGCCTGGTGTTGCCGTCGAAGCCTGCGTCTTGGTTGACGTCATCCCCCTCCGCTGCTTCTTGACCGGAGGCCAGCTACTGCCGAGGATCCACCCTTCCACCTGTCCTGTCATCGCGACGCTTTCAGGCTCGGGCGCAGCGAAGGCCTTTTCGATCTCCGCCGTGATGCTGGCGTGTTGCAGCCATCGGGCGATTGAATAGGCGTTATGTTGATCGGCAGTTCGGTCGTCTTGGGGGTAGGCGGCGCTCCAAAGGCGCGGATGGACCTCGATGATCACTGATGCACGCGAAGCGGGGTTCCATCCGTCGAAGGGCCAGAAGTGCAGCTCGGGCCGCGCGCGTCGGATGTAGCGCAGCCAGGGGATGCCGGCGTGGGTCGATTTGGCGACTGAGCCCTGCACGTCGAAATGGAAGACGGATTTCGCCGAGCCGGTGGCTTCTTCCGTCAGGCGGCGCCAGTGCCGTTCACCCCATCTGGCAGCGCCGTTTCCGACAGATCCGTCGCGCACGAAGTCGACATAGGTGTGTTTGCCATCGGTCGGCCAATGGGCGCAGAAGTCCTCGAGGAACGCGGGCCAGTCGGGAGGCAGGCCATGTCGCTCGAAGTAACGCATCGGGAAAGAGAAACCGTGATCGATGCCGACAACCGTCGGCACCTCGCCGTCGAGGGTTCCGACCAGCCATTCCGCAAGGCCGCGGCGCGTCCAGTACTTCTTGGGTCCGGCGGGCGGCAGAACTTCCTCGGGCGGGGCGTCGCCGTCAGCCTGATAGACGCGCAGTCCTTTCAGGCTGGCCTCGGCTGTCTCGGCGCCTGAGTAGTCGATGCCGATTGTCCGTTCGAACCTGCGCTCCTGCCTCATGCTGACCCCACCTGATCCCGCGAAACGGTCGTCGTGCCGTCTGTCCGCGCAACAGGTTCAGGTTTCGGAGCCGCTTGCACATCCAACAGATCAAGTCTGCATGACGGGCGGACATGCCGCAAGTCCGAGGCCCGCCTCGTTCTGCGATCAAGCCAGGGGTCAGACGCCTTCTTCCTTTTCTGGAACGACGTCGGCGCCGCCCTCCCCGGGTCGGTCCCGGGTAACCTCACGCAGAAACCTGTCGCCCGTCGCGAGCTTGCGGCCGAGGCTTTGCAGGAACCCCTCGAAGCGCTCAGCGCCTTTCGCACGGGCGGCATCGCGCGCGGTTTCAGGCAAGGGCGGCGTGACGGTCATCCAGAAACGGATGAAGAGCGAGAGGGTTTCCCCAAGGACGGCGAGATCCTCATCGAGCCCCTCGACCTGGCGACCGAGCCTGTCGAGCCGCCGTGTGAGCGCAGCCTCCATGCGCTCGCTCGTGTCACCCGAGAGGAAGGACGCGACCGCCGCCTCGATGACGGCGGATCTGGAGACGTTCCGGCGCAGCGCCAGCGCCTCGACCAGGCCCAGCAGTGCCGGGTCGAAATAGACATTCATTCGGGTGCGGCGTGTCATGACAGCGGCCTCATAGATTGATGCCGTCATCGGGGTTCATCGCGACCTGGCGCGCCACCATGCGCATGCGTTGCCGGATGGCACGGGCCTGAGCCGCATCGACATCGGGCTCGTCATCAAGGAGGTCGAACTCCTGCACCGGGACCGGTGGAGGCGGAACGATTTCTTCCTGCTCCGGCAGTTCCGGTTCACGTCGAATGCCGGCATTCGCTGGGTCGCCAGTGAGGATGTCGGACGCGTCGGACTGCACGGAGGTCGCAGCGGCGGTCAGATCAGACCAATCATCCGACGGCCGCAGCCCCCCGACCGCGATCGATCGGTTTCGCAGGTCAGGCGGCGGCAGCACCCGTTCCCGGAAGCGCGGGTCCTCGAAGTAGCGGGCCTTGGTCGCCCGGATCGGTGGCACGCCGGCAACCATGACGATCTCGTCGGTGGGCGGCAATTGCATGACCTCGCCCGGCGTCAGCAGCGGCCGCGCGGTTTCCTGACGCGAGACCATCAGATGCCCGAGCCAGGGCGCAAGACGGTGCCCGGCATAGTTGGTGGAATCGCGCATCTCGGTCGCGGTGCCCAGAGCATCGCTGATCCGTTTCGCGGTCCGCTCGTCATTGGTCGCGAAGGCCACGCGCACATGGCAGTTGTCGAGGATGGCGTTGTTCGGACCGTAGGCGCGCTCGATCTGGTTGAGGCTCTGCGCGATCAGGAAGGATTTCAGGCCATAGCCCGCCATGAAGGCCAGTGCGCTTTCAAAGAAATCGAGGCGGCCGAGCGCGGGGAATTCATCCAGCATCAGCAGGAGTCGATGGCGCTTGCCCGAGGTCTTCAGCTCTTCCGTCAGGCGCCGCCCGATCTGATTCAGGATCAAGCGGATCAGGGGCTTGGTGCGGTTGATGTCCGATGGCGGCACGACCAGGTAGAGACTGGTCGGGCTTGGCCCTTCCACAAGATCGGTGATCCGCCAATCGCAGCGCGCCGTGACTCTGGCGACGACCGGATCACGGTAGAGCCCGAGGAACGACATGGCGGTCGAGAGGACGCCGGAGCGTTCATTCTCGGACTTGTTCAGAAGCTCTCGGGCCGAGGACGCGATCACCGGATGCACGCCCCCTGACCCGAGATGGGCGGTTTCCATCATGACGCGCAGCGTCGCCTCGATCGGTCGACGCGGGTCCGAAAGGAAGTTCGCGACCCCTGCGAGGGTCTTGTCCCGCTCGGCATAGAGGACATGGAGGATCGCGCCGACCAAGAGCGAGTGGCTGGTCTTTTCCCAATGGTTGCGCTTGTCGAGGCTGCCTTCGGGATCGACAAGGATATCGGCGATGTTTTGAACATCGCGGACCTCCCATTCCCCCCGCCGGACCTCGAGCAGCGGATTGTAGGCTGAGGATGCGGCATTGGTCGGGTCGAAGAGCAGCACCCGCCCATGACGAGACCGGAACCCTGCCGTCAGTCCCCAGTTCTCGCCCTTGATGTCATGCACGATGCAGCTGCCCGGCCAGGTCAGCAGGGTCGGCACCACAAGGCCCACGCCCTGGCCGCTGCGGGTGGGCGCAAAACACAGGACATGCTCGGGTCCGTCATGGCGCAGATAGGCCCGGTCATGACGCCCGAGGACCACACCATCGGGGCCAAGCAGACCGGCCGCATGGATCTCTTTCGCTTCCGCCCATCGGGCCGAACCATAGGTCGCCACATTGCGCGCCTCGCGCGCCCGGATGATCGACATGAGGAAGGCTGCGGCGATGGCGAGCGCCGCGCCGGTGACGGCGATGGCGGCCCCTTCCATGAAGATGCCCGGGGCATAGGCATCAAAGGAGAACCACCACCAGAAGAACGCGGGCGGATGGTAGACGGGCCATCCCGCTGCCTCGAACCAGGGCGCGCCAAGCTGGGGCTGGAAGCCGAGGCGAAAGGCCACCCACTGCGTCGCTGCCCAGACCATCACGAGGACGATCGAGAAGACGGTGATGATCTGGCCCCAGAGGATCCGGCCTCCCCGCATGCGCGCTCCTGCAAGAACTTGCGTGAGGCTCATTTGAAGGTGGCGATATCGAGCTGAGGCAACGGGTTAACTTGCGCCCGGAAGCTGCCGGATAGGACGGGCGGCACATGGGACAGTCCTGTCCGGATCCCGCGCGCGGCACACGGACCTTTCTAGGCAAAGCAGTTCAGACCCCAAGGTCCTTCCCCCGCCCCAGTTGCCACGCGATCGACCCGCCCTTCACGAGCCCCGTCACCTTTCGCCCCAGCTGGGGATCAATGACCGGTCGCCACGGGACCAGCGTGAATTCCTGGCTCTGCTCGACCAGGGCGAACTTGCCGCTTGCAAGGTGCAAGGTGCCCGTGAAGGTGCCGCTAACACGTGCGCCGTCAGCCGCTGGGCGGAAGGCGAGACCCTTGCGCTCGGCCAGGGATGCCCCGACCCGGGCGAGTTCGCGGTCGCGCAGGGTCGCTAGCAGATTGCGGCGGTAGAGGACGCGCGCCCCCTGCCGCGTCGCATCGCCACTTGCGAGGTGATGGTCGCGGCGCTGATCAAGCGCGTCGCGCACCTCCCGCCCGAAGCCCGAAGACGCGATGTCAGACCGATCGCCGCGCAGGAGCCGCTGGTCGAGCCAGGTCGCGCCATCGGCCCCGATCTGTTTGTCGAGTGCCATAGCCGACAGAACCCGGACCGTCGCTTGCCGGTTGCGACCTGCGTCATGGGCGGCTGCACGGAGCGCATAGTCTTCGGTGATCCGCCATCGATCCGCATCGATCCGCTCGACAATCCCGGCACGGCGCAAGGCCTCGAGCCTGCGGACATGGGCATCGACGAAGCCCGCATGATCGCCGCCCGGCACCCGGCCCTCGAACCGGGCCTGCTCGAGATGGCGGCTCGGCCGATAGATCCCGTCCTCGGCCATGGCGGCAATGGCGCGGTCCGAAGGCCGGGCCTCGGCATCGGCGGGCCCGACCTCGACGATGCTGCCGACCTTCGCCCCCTCGAGGCGGTCGGCATCTAGCCCCGAGAGATGATGGATCCGGCCGTCGATGCCATCCACCACAAGGGTCAGGCTCTCGCCCATCTCGTCGGTCAGAAACTTGTCCACGATCCGCCCGGTGATCGACACCTGGGGGGCAGCGTCATGGACCTCGAAGGTCATGGGATCGCGGGTCAGGCCATCGGCCTTCAGGGCGCGGTGGATGCTGCGAATGATGTCGCCACGCTCCCCCATGGCGCGCAGCGTCGGCTCCAGCCTCGGGTTCAGACCCCAGACGCCCGGAGCCTGTTCCGTGGCGAGGCCCATCTTCTGCAGCCGACCCAGACGACGCAGACGGAGGGTCCGGTCGAACTGCCGCCGCGCCTCCTGCGGATCGGGACGCAGGTCGAGGAGACCGTCCTCGGCCTCTGCGATCATCGCGCGATCGATCCGGGTGAGCCGGTCCTGGTCGACCTCGGCCGCGAGCTTGCGGGTCTGCTCACGTTCCAAGATCGGGCCAAGTTCCAGCGTGGCAAGCGCGCTCGCCCGCTCCCGGATGCCATGGGCGAGGTAGTCGCCATTGATGACGAGGGTTTCGCCGCGATCATCGCAACCGCGCACGATGACATGCACATGGGGATGACCCGTGTTATGGTGGTTGACGGCGACCCAGTCGAGCTTTGTGCCGAGGTCGGCTTCGACGCTGCGCATGAGGTCGCGGGTATGCCCTGTCAGGTCGGAAAGCTCGGCGGCATCCTCGGGCGCGATGATGAACCGGAACTGATGGCGATCGTCGCGACCGCGCGCGAGGAAGGCCTCGCTATCGGCCTGATCCTCGGTCGCGGAATAGAGCTGTCCCGGCGCGCCGGCGCGGGATGTGCCGTCGCGCTGGATGTAGCGCAGATGGGCGGCTCCCTTCCCGCTACGGCCCGCCTGCCGGACATAGCGGGTCTTCACCACGACCCGACGCATGCCCGGCGCGCTGTGCCGCCAGCCGCCGGAGAGGCTCCGGGCGCGGACAAAGGCCGCGCCACGCCCGCGCCGGACGCCCGCCCCTTCCACACGCCGTCCCGCCGCCTTCACTCCCTTCCCGGCCGGATTGGCAGGGTCAGGGGAAACGCCCGAGGGCGCGCGCGCCGCGCCGCGCGCGGGTCGGTTGCTGTGCTGGCGGGCGAGCTTCTTCGCACGGCTCAGAAAGCTCTTGGCCTTACCCGCCTTCGGACTGTCCGAGCGGATGGCCCCCGGTTTTGGTTCGAACCGGCTCTCGTCATCGCCGCTCATGGACCCGTCCAAGGGTCAAGGGGTGCCTGCTGGCGAAAAACGGGGCACAGTGCCGCAAATAGTATTGCGAATTCAGTGACTTGCCGCACAGCGCGGCACCACGGCCCGGAAAACAGGGTGCCACATCGGCGCCCCGAAAACAGTGTGCAGACAAGGGCTTGCCCAGAAACCGGCGCCTCGGGGTGCCGGTTTCCTTTATCTTGCCCTCCGCCTTCCCTGCCTTTTCCGCTTCTGCCGCCGGGATCGCAGCCAGGCGTGCCCTCCCCGAACCTGTCAGCTCCGTGTGGCATTCCGATGCCGTGCATGCGCTCATGGTCCGCCCAATCCCGCGCCCGGGGTCACGATAATCCCGTCTGCCGGGGCTGCGGATCCCGGCGCGCTCCCCGGCATGCCAGACGCGATTTGCTGCTCGGACCGCACAACGAACAGCGCCGCATCCCGCCAGTCCGGCGGCAGAGCATGCGCAACCATCTGCGCTTCCGATGCAGTCCCGCCGCCGAGAAGAGGGGCGAGTGCCGCCACATAGGCTCGCGTCTCGGCGGGCAAGGCACGCCCGGTTTCGAGATAGTCGTCGTAGCGCCCGGGACCGGCATTGTAGGCGGCAAGCATGGCGGCGACATTGCCGTAACGGTCCCACATCTCGCGCAGATAGGCGGTCCCGGCGAGGATGTTGTCGCGCGGATCATAGGGGTCATCCCCGAGCCCGTGGCGCGCGCGCAAGGCGGCCCACGTGCCAGGCATGACCTGCATCAGCCCCATGGCTCCGGCATGGCTGACGGCGCCGGGATCATTGGCGCTTTCGGCGCGCATCACAGCGACGATCCAGGGTGCCGGGATCCCGAAACGCTGCGCGGCCTCGGCAATGAAAGCGGTGTGGGGATGCTCCGCGATCTGCGCCGGAACGAGCTCCGCATGCGCCGTGGCCAGACCTTGGCTGAACGACAACAAGGCAAAAACGAGTGCCGCGATGTGATGATGTCGCATGGCCGTCAGTCGCGGTCTTCGCGGGGTTTCGGACGATTCCAGTGCAGCGACCAGGCGGCACCGGCGTCATCGTCGCGGAAGAGATTGGCGCGGATCGGCTGCTGCAGGGCGGGATCGTCGAGCATGACAGAGAGGTACTCACCGGCCTTCTCGCCGCTGCGCTTCCAGGCGGCCCCGACCTCCGGGCCCTCCGCATCACCGACATGCACCCGGTAGGCCGGCGCGTTCTCGGCCTCGCTGTTTTCCACCGGAACGAGGGCAAGCGAGAGGTCGAGTGTGAGCGTCCGGAGCTGTCCGGTGAAGCCCGTTTCTTCGCGGGTGAACTGTCCGATCTGTGACATGTCAGGTCTCCTCTGTTTTGGGTTGGGTGGGCTGTCAGGGGTGGATGAAGCGCCCGGCTCGGGGCTCGGCTGGCTCGGAAGCCACCCAGATCGGGCGCGCCATACCGATGACGGCGTCAGCCGGGAGCCGCCCGAAATAGCGGCCATCGAGGCTGTCCCGGACCTCGCGATTCATTAGGAAGATTTCGCCGTCCTGAAGCAGGCGGCAGCCCTGCCAATCGGGCAGATCGCGACCGAGCCGATCCTGCGGCAGCGCCTCACCGAGGACGACGTCATCGACGCTGATGGTTGCGCCGCTGCGGCAAATGCGCTGTCCCGGCAGGGCCGCGACATGCTTCAAGAGCGGGACATCCGCGCCGATATAGCCCCGCGTGACCATGAACGCGGCAAGAGGCGCAGGCGGCATGACCGCAACGAGGTCGCCGATTTCGAGCCCGGTCGGGCGTTCGACCCAGTAGAGTCCGAGCGGCACGCTGGCAGAAGCGTTCCAGATCAGCCACGCGGGCAGAACCGCGACTGATGGAGCTGCAAGACTCGCCAGACCCATCGCGGCCAAGAGAAGGATCACGGGGCGCTTCATGGCCAGATCCTGCGCCGCGCAAGCCAGGCCGCATGTCGTGCCGAGGAATAGATCGAAGGGGACTGTCCGGCCGCCAGGCGATTATGGACATGACGCCAATGATCCGGCGCGACGGCGGTCGGATCGATCCCGAGGGCTTCGATGGCGTCGATGATTTCCAGGGTGCGCTTGACCCTCGGCCAGCCATCCAGCTGCAGCAGGATTTCGGCACCGGGATGCACGAAACCGAGGGTCTGGAAGGGCTCGGTGCGGAAGACCGCGCGCAGGATGACGAGCCGTGCCGCGACAGTTCCGTGATCGTTTCCGGCCCAACGGACGCAGCCGAAGATCGCGCCGGAGGCAAAGCCGACCCTGCGTCTTTGCCTGTCGATCACCTGTTCCCGGCACGGGTGGCCGAAGCGGATCCACTGCTCGACGCGGTGTCGCTGGAAGGTCAGATCGACCCATGTGATCGACGCAATTGGTCGGTCGTTCGACACGTGGCTTTGGCGCTTTGGCGGGAGTTGGCCAGTCATGACAGGGCTCCTTCTGCAGCGGAAAAACCCCGACCGAGCAGGTTACGCGGCATCTTGCCGACGGTCTTGCTTCTCTGACCGGTCGAGCCCTCGACGCGTCCCGGCAACTCGACGGAGAGATCGAAGGCGAAGGTGGTCTTCCTGACCCCGCCTTTGGGGCTGTGGGGCGCGCGGATCATGGGCGTGCCCCCGGCTTGCCGAGCGGCAGTTCGGGCTCTTTCGCGCCGGCTGCGTCGCCTCTGCTTCCCCTGCGGCGGTGCCGTGCCTTCAGCGCAGCACCGGTCCGCGAGATCAGGGTTTCGACAGCGGTCCTGCCCTCTTCAAAGTTAGAATCTTTGTTAGACTTTAAGTTAAGGGCGCGATTTTCTGTTGTGGTGCATGTGGTTAAACCCGGTTTCGGTTCCCGATAGCACGAGCCTCGGGTTCCCGATGGCACGATACCCCGGGTTCCCGATGGCACGAGGCCGTCCACAGGTTTTCCACAGGGCGCGGCAGTCTCGAAGGCCAGCAGCATGCGGCCGCCGGTTTCGATCTCGGCGAAGAGGACATAGCCGGGCAGCGGCTGGCGGCGGATGATGTCGCGCAGTTCGAAGGCAAAGCGCTTGAAGGGCGAGAGGCTTCCGGATTTCTGGTGCAGGTGACGGAAATCGAAGCGCCAGCCGCCCGCCTGCCGCCCGCCATGCTTGCGCACAAGACGATAGAGCCAGCGGTCGAGGCCGCCTGTCAGATCGAAATAGGCGCGGTCGATAGTTAGAATCAGCGCGTCGTCGAGGACAGCGCGATAGAACCAGTCCGGAACGATCAGCTCGATGCCGTCCGGTCGCCCTTTGCTGTCGCTGCGCTCATGCCATTCGTTGATCCAGGAGAAGCGATGGCGCCGCCCCTCGGCAGGCTGGCGGATCGTCGTCGCCACCGTGGTCGATTGCAGCCGGTCCAGCGCGGCCTTCAGGCGCTGATAGTCCCGCAGCGAGGTGCCACGCCCGGTGAAATTGAGGATCTCATAGGGCGTGGCCGCCATCAGACGCGAGGTGCGCAGGCCCGCATCGCGCGCTTCGACAATCTGGCTCGCCGCCCAGATCAGGATGTCTGCATCCCAGATCGTGGCCATGCCGTGGTCGGGCACGGCCTCGACCCGGATCGCCACATTGCCCGCCACGAAATCGATGGGGCGTATGCGCGGCGACTTGGAGAGCGAGAAGAACGGATAGGCCATGAGATCCTGCGCGTCACGTGGGGCGAACTCCCCCGGAAGCGCCCGAAAGAGGTCCAGTTGGCCGCGCTCGGAGGCGCTGCGGGGCGTCGGGGGCATGAGGAACCGGAAGGGCCGTCAGCGCGTCGCGCGCGCTGGCACGGCATGCGGCGACGCCGTCATGCGCTTGGCCGGCAGGACCTGGCCGCGCGGATCGGAGGTCGAGGTGACCGAACCGCGCGCGACCCAGGCCGTCAGATCATCGACCGAATAGACGACGCGCCCGCCGAGCTTGTGATAGGCGGGGCCGGTTCCGTAGGTCCGGTGCTTTTCCAGCGTGCGCGCCGAGAGGCTGAGGAACGTGGCCGCTTCCTTGGTGCGCAGGTAGCGTGGCGGCAGAACGGCGAGATCGGGTCGCATGGATGGGGCCTCCGTGGGTCTGTGGAAGGCCGTCGGCAAAGGAAGGCCTGTCCCGCGCAGGCTGGCGAAGAAGGACCGGAAAGGGGGATGAGGAAGGTTGCGGGTGGAAGTATCCTACCCCCCCTAGGGTCCGGACTCAATTGATCCACCAGATGAAGGCGGCAGCGATATGGGCTGCGGCGAGGAAGTTCCGTGCGAGTTTGTCGTATCGGGTCGCGATTCTGCGCCAGTCCTTGAGGCGGCACCACATGCGTTCGACGAGGTTGCGGGCCTTGTAGGCTTCGGCGTCGTAGGGGATCGGGGCGCGGCGCGAGGTGGTGGAGGGGATCACGGCCTCGGTCCCTCGCTCGGCCAGGAGACGGCGCAGGTGCATGGCATCGTAGCCGCGGTCCGCGATGAGTTTGCGGGTGGGACCGGCTGCCTCCACCAGGGGTCTGGCCATGCCGATGTCATTGGTGTTGCCCGCCGAGAGCAGCAGGACCCTCGGGCGTCCGCAGGCGTCGGCCGCGCCATGCAGCTTGCAGGTCCAGCCGCCGCGCGACCGGCCTATGCCTTGGGTGAAGGCCCCCCTTTTCCGCCCGCTGCCGAGCGATGCGCCTTGATGTGGGTCGCGTCGATCGAGACCGTCCCCTGCGGGCCCCAGACCCCCGAATGGCCGGTCAAGGCCTGGAATATCCCGTGCCAGATGCCCTGTCGCGACCAACGGTTGAAGCGGTTGTAGACCGTCGTGTAAGGGCCGTAGACCTCGGGGCAGTCGCGCCAGCGCGCGCCCGAGCGCAGCATGAACACGATCCCCGAGATCACCCGGCGGTCATCCACCCGGTGCGCCCCCGCGGCAAGAGCGGCTCGATCCGCGCCCACTCCGCATCGCTCATCCAGTAATGCCCCTTCGCCATGACTACCTCCCGCCTCACCAGCGAAAGTGAATCACGTCAGGCAGGGTTCCGGTATCCCTATTGAGTACAAAGCCTAGGAGGTTAGCCTCGGGGGCTGGGGTTCAACAGCAGGCGAGAGGTTCCGACTACCCGGGCTGCTTGGTTGCGATAAACAGCTTTGAGGATCCTCGGGGCCTTCGCTGCGGGGCCCGATCTCCGCTGCGCTTGCGAAGGCACTCGGGAGGAAGAGCGGACTGACTGGAGTGCGACATTGCATGCGCAGAAACCGCTAGATGCAGCCGTTCTCACCTCTCCGGGGCGCGCCGTTGAGGAAGGCTTGCCATTCGCACCCAGGTTGTGCCAGTGTCGGGATCGAGCTTACGGGCAGAATTGGTGCCGCGTTTCGCGGCATATGACAACAATGGTAGGCACGCTGCTTCCCATATGAAAATCTTTGCGGACTTTCCGTTCATCTGGAAAATTCGCTACACATCGCAAAAGAGTGCCCGTAAGCTCAAATTAGACAAGAACAAGAATGTCGAAACTTGAACGGCTCAAAAAGACAAAAAACCTATCCGACCTTGCAAAGCTCCTTGGCTTTACGCCGAAAGGTCTTTCGTATGTCATCTACCAGATTCCGGATACGAAGAAGTACAAGGTTTTTGATATCCCGAAAAAGACAGGTGGAATCAGAACGATCAAGGCCCCGGTCGACCAGCTTTCTCTGTTGCAGTCACGCCTCGCTGAACTTCTGACCGAGTGTGTCGAAGAACTGATCAAGGATAATCCCCGATACTGGACCGCCAGCCATGGCTTTCGAAAGAGCCGAACGATTGTTTCAAATGCAGATGCGCACCGGAAAAGGCGCTATGTATTCAATGTCGACCTTGCCGATTTTTTTGGGACTATAAACTTTGGTCGCGTCCGGGGTTACTTCATCAAGGATAACTCATTCGGCCTTGATCCGGCCGTTGCGACTGTCATCGCACAGATCGCCTGTCACGAGAACGCACTGCCCCAGGGCAGTTCATGTTCGCCCGTAATATCAAACCTCGTCGCCAACATACTGGATGCAAGACTCCTTCGTCTTGCGAAGGCAGCAGGTTGCACTTTTACGCGCTATGCGGATGACCTTACCTTTTCGACCAACAAAAGCATCTTCCCGTCCGAGATTGCAAAGGAGCTTGCAGGCGCGAATTGGGAGGTCGGAAAGCAACTTCAGGACCTCATAGAGCGGTCCGGGTACACGCTCAACATCGCCAAGACGCGCATGTCGCTGCGCCAGTCCCGGCAGACAGTGACCGGCCTTGTGGTGAACGAGAAGCCGAACATTTCGAAAGACTATTATCGGTGCGTCCGGGCGATGTGTCATTCGGTTTTTACGACCGGTTCGTGGTACAGGCCTGTGCAGGCAGCCGGGGCAGTGCCGGTGCCAACCGCGAGTCTCAGGCCGGTGGAAGGAATGCTTTCCCATATCTATTTTGTGAAGGCACGGCGAGACCGCTCGCAAAGGATGAACAAGGATGCGGGGTTCATAACGCCAAAGACTTCAACAAGGCTGTACAAGGAATTTCTGTTCTACAAGCACTTTGTAGCAAGCCCTTCACCGATGATCGTTACGGAGGGCATTTCGGATATCACCTATATCAAATGCGCGATCAGGGCGCTGGCCGCCAAATTCCCGCTCCTTGCCAGTGTCAAGGGAGGCAACGTTACCCCGGAGGTCGCTTTTCTCAATCCAACGGGAACGTCCCGGTCTGTTCTGAATCTTGGACATGGCGCGTCCGGGCAGGGAAACCTTGTCGATCAATATGCATCCAGCCTGAAGTGCTACCGCCACCTGCCCTTGACCAGCCCAGTCATCATCCTGTGTGACAATGACGATGGCCCCAAGGAGGTTTTCTCGAAGGCACAGAAGAAATCGGGCGTGCCGATTTCGCTGACAACGACCAGTTCTTTCTATCATCTTGGTCAGAATCTTTATCTTGTAAAAGTTCCGGAAGGAGTTCCGTCTGCCAAGCGCGACATAGAGGACCTCTTTCCTGCGGCGTTGCTTGGCCAGCTTGTTGACGGCAAGCCGTTCGACAAAAAGAAGGCACATGGCGATCATACGGCCTATGGCAAAGTTATCTTTGCGGAGAAGGTCGTCAGACCAAATGCAGCAAAGATTGATTTCACGGCCTTTGAGGAACTGCTTGAAAGAATTGAGGGCTGCATAAAACACTACGCGGCTATTGTCGCCGCCAAAGCTCTGGCAGCAACGGCATCTGCACCGGCTGCAAAAACGTCAGCCACGGGACCTTAAATCCCGTAAGCCTTGCGGCCAGATAGGCTTTAGACCCGATTGGTTCTTCATGCACAATTGATGAACAGCAACATGCGAGTCTTGGGATTGGGGTATGTCATCTGTTGGGCGGCCGCTTCCGGGCATGCCGCTCTGCAGCATGATGAGACTTTGACCGTCAGCATAGGGCCGTCTTTGACGTGGCGCTCCTCGCTGCACGCGCGATTTCCGTCTGTTCGGTCTCGGTCGGTTTGGGCATCCTACGGTCGTAGGTTCCTTTGCCGGGCGAGGCGCACCCTACAGCTTACGGCGGTGACGCAGGAGGCCGAGATAACCGCCGCCGATCAGGGCAGAGGCATTGCGGGCGAGCGCGATGACGGCGGCTCGCAGCGGGGATGTCTTCCAGGGTTCGGACGACACGCGCCGTTCGCCGAAAATAACGATGCCGATCTCGCGGTAGCTCGCGCTTGCGGCGCGACCGTCGGCGGCCTGCATCATCAGCCGGAACCGCTGACGCTGGTAGGGGGTCATGCGGGTGTCCCGCGGGACCGGGCGCGCCTTCAGCGTCTGCCAGAATCTCTGGATCGCTTCGATCCGACCCAGCAGGTCGTCGTCGAGTGGAAGCAGGATGGCCATGGACCCGGTGTCGATGCGCCCCGCCATGTTGAGAAAGGGAACGGAGCCGTCCGTGCCGAAGGCGCCATAGCGCCCCTCCTCAGCGTCCGCCTGCCACGGCAGATCAAGCGCAATGGGCCGCGGCAAGGGCGGCTGGAAGCCCCGGACCTCGCCGACAAGCATAGTGCCCGGATTGGCGTGCGGTGACCAGATCACGGGCTGGTCGAGGATGGAAAGCTTTGGGTCGGCCGGAAAATCGCAGGCCCCAGCGATGCTGGGCTTCCTCCTCGAACGGGGCGCGCTCGGCCCTTTGCGTCACGATATCCGCGAAGCGCGCCTGATAGTCGAGATCACGGCGCAGGCATTCCCAGGCGATGCCTTCAACCGAAAGCTCATCGTAGAAGTCATAGGAGTCCTGGTTCCGCCACTTCGATGTATCCGGCCCCATCTTTCAACCCTCGACAGAGTCAACACACGCATGGGGTGAAAAGATTCCAGCGCAGGGAAGCTGGGAAAAGGCTCGGAAGGATGCAGCAGATGATGCCGTTGCAGCATCACCTCGCGCAGGGGGTCACGGAGTGCCGGAACGCGGCCCCAGAAGTTGCCGATAGCCATTCTGCGTCATCCAGCGCGCCCGCGCCAGATGGCTGTCATGGACCCGCCGCGCGCGATCGGGTTCACGGACAGGATCGATGCCGAACAGGACCTCGACGGCCTCGGTCCAGTCAGCGCCATCCGCCGTCGCATCGAGAAGCCGCATGTAGAGCTTGATGTGCCTGCGGTCGTATTCGGTGATGTCCGCGCTGGTGGGGGCAAGCTCGTCGAAGGCCGGGATCGTGGGCTTCATGGCGCAGCCCCCAAGAACATCGGCACAGCCAGCCGTCTGTCACACCGCCCTGTCGCGTCAGTGGGTCTTCTCGTCTCGGCCATGCTCCAGCATCACTCCCTGCCCGCGCTTGTCAGACAGGATGACGATCCCTGCGGCCTCGAGTGCCCGGCGAACCTGATCCCGTGTCGATTCATACACCTCAAGCCGGTTCTCGGACTCGAGGCGTTTCAGGGCAGTCAGGGATATTCGGGCCTTGTCAGCGAGCGTCTCCTGCGTCCAACCCAGCAACGCGCGTGCGGCCCGCGACTGTCGAGCGGTGATCATGCATGATCACCTCCCATCGAGACCGGCGCGCATTCCAGAACTACGACTATTTTAGTCGCTCTAGTCCAATCCGCCACTGGAAACTGCGGTTTCGCCGTGCGGCCTATGCCGTTGTGAATTCCCGCGATTCGCCGTTAGCGCCGGCTCCACTTGCGGCGTCGCCCGGCCGCGCCGGTCCCTGCAGGTCACGCAGTGGCCCCGGCGCGGTCGCGGTGGGCATCGCCTTTCGCGGCAGGCATGGCAAAGGCCCCGGCCTTGCGACCGGGGCCTTGTGGTCCGCGTCAGTCGGCGCGGCGGCCGTTGGGGCGGGACCAGATCAGCGAGAAGCCCTCGCCGTCCTCGTCGTCGAAGAGGTTGGCGTAGATCGGGGCGGTGAAGCTCGGATCGTCGAGCTTGAGGCCCAGATAGTCGCGGCCCTCGTTCGAGCGCTTGGACCAGGCGGCGCCGATCTCGGCGCGGCCGACCAGAACCCGGTGGCTGGGGGCGTTCTCGCCGGTGGCGCGCTGGTCGGGGACGATGCGCACGCCCTTGGCCTGGACGCTGAGGGTGACGATGTCGCCGGTGAATTCGTTCGTGCCGGTCTTCTTGAAGGTGCCGATGGTCGCCATGGTAAGTCTCCGTTTTCCGTTTCCGAGCCCGCACCATTGCGGCCTCGATGGCGATCGACAGGACGAAGACGACCGCTGGCGCACCCCCGCCCGGCGGGGGCCTGACAGCATAGGAGGAACTTTCTTGGTCCCGCGAGGAATGGCGGCCTTCAGGCCGGCAGGGGAAGAAAGTTGTGACGACGCTGTTGCGCCGAAGCGGTCGAGGCGAAGCCGGTCTTCGGCCAGATCAGGCCATTGAAGAGGCCGTATGGAGCGGTCTGGACACGGGGAGCAGACGGAGACACTGGCGACAGGCCCCCGCCAAGGCAGACAGGACGGGGCCACACACGCGATCCGCCTCCCCCTTCTAGGCCTTGCGCATTGTCCAACCCGAACCATGCCACCGGCAGCGCCCCCCCTGACGGGATCGATGACGGCCCGCCGATACGGCCTTGCCCGTCCCGTGCTCTGGACGGGACAAGAACAGGGCCTTGCGACGATCCGAAGCTACGCACCCGAGCCAGCCCCGCAATCCGACGAGACAGGTAGGCAGGGCTTTCTTGCTCTGGTCGCCCCACCTGCCTGCCCGCCTTCAGCCGCGGACTAGGCTCCCGCCCGCATCGCCGGGGGCCGCCATGCCTGCGACCCGCAGAAAGGCCGTGATGGCCACCGCGACCGCGCCGATGACGGCAAAGACGACCTGCCAGGCTTCCGACGGCATCATCAGCCGGGTGATCCCCAACGTGGCGTGGAACCCTGCCACGCCGGCCGGGGCGACGAAGGCCAGCGCGATCAGAAGCCGCGCCCAAAGCGGACGGACGACCATCAGAAGGCCCTGACCAAGCGCCAGAACAAGCCCGGCGCCTGCGAGGCCGATGACGGTCGCACCCAGCCATCCGGCACCGGTCCCATAGGCCCAGGTGCCAATGCTGACGCCTGCAAAGAACGGCAGCGCGAAGACGGCGAGATTGAACAGCAGCCAGCACATCGTGCCGATCGCAGCGAAAGAGACGAGGATTCCGAGAAGGACCATGGTGGTGGCTCCGCACAAATGGTTGGACGGTCGCGCCTCCACCACCACCATGGCACGAGCAGAAAGATAGCATTGCTTTGGGCCGGCCGCGAGCCTCAGGTGACTTGCATCGGCGGCGGCCGCCCCATGCAGCGGTGGCATCCGAGCTCATCACCTCAACCTGTGCCATGAAGCCAAATGCCGGGGTTTCAGTCCGGCAGGCCCAAGCATCGGCGAGAGCACCCCACCGATGCGGGTCGGTCAAAACGCAGTGTCGGACGTCAAGGCGTTTGCAGCGCTCACGCGCTGCCCGCCCCGATGCGGATGACCGGGATACCCATCTTGCGGGCCTTGTCGGCCAGGTTGTCCTGGATGCCGGTGCCCGGGAAGACGATGACGCCGATCGGCAGCGTCGCGAGCATCTGGTCGTTGCGCTTGAAGGGCGCGGCCTTGGCGTGCTTCGTCCAGTCGGGCTTGAAGGCGACCTGCGGGACCTTGCGGTTGTTGGCCCAGGTGGCGGCGATCCGTTCGGCGCCTTTCGGCGATCCGCCATGCAGCAGGACCATGTCCGGGTGCTTGGCATGGACCTGATCGAGCTTGTCCCAGATCAGGCGGTGATCGGTGGTCTCGCCGCCTGAGAAGGCGATCTTGGGCCCGGCGGGCAAGAGCACCTCGGCATCGGCCCGGCGTTTGGCGGCCAGGAAATCGCGGCTGTCGATCATGGCCGCCGTCATCTGGCGATGGTTAACGCGGGAGCCGGTGCGCGGCGACCAGGGGGTGCCGAGCGTGCGCAGATAGATGTCGGCGGCGGTTTCGCAGAAGAGCTCGAGGCTGTCGCGGCGATCGAGCAGGCTCTGCCCGATGGCGATCAGCGTCTCGAGCTGGACGGATTTCACCTCGGAGCCATCCTGTTCGCGCTGCAGCCGCTTCTGGGCCTGCTCATTGTCGTCAAGCTTGCCCTCGATCCGCAGGACCGCGCGGTGGAAGGTGTTGACGGTCGACCAGAGGATCTCGTCGAGGTCGAAGTCGAGGCTGGTATCGGCCATGGTGGAGATCAGGGCGTCGAAGATGTCGGCGACCGCGGTGCGGATGACGTCATCCTCGGGCGTGATCCGGGGGTCGGCCTCGTCCTCGGCGGGACGGTAGCCATAGAGTTCAAGGGCTTCGATGACATGGCCGGTAGGCGAGGTGCTGTGATCGGCGTCGAAATCGTCATGGGCGTACATGGGAGGCATCCTTGGGCTGGACCGCGACCGTCGCGGCCTTCGTGGCGACGAAAGCCCACGGGCGGACCGGTCAGGCAGCCCGAGCCCCTTGCGAGGGCCTTGATGGCCAAGCCCGGCTGATTTGGATCGCGCTGTAAAGGCGGGCCTTCCGGGGTCCCCGCGCGACCTGTCGCGTGGGGTGGATGCCCGCCGACGGAAATCAGTCGGGCGCCGCCATTGCCGGGCCGGGCCGCTTGTGGGCCGCTCGCCCTCTCGAAGGCCGAGGCGCGGTCCTTCTGCCCGATGACGCTGCACTCCCACGGCCATGAACCTTTCGCCACAGGCCGATCCCCAGCCCCGTCACGGCACGTGCATCGGACCCATGAAGCGGCTCACGTCCTCCGGGGCGAGTTGTGGCCGCAGCCATGCCCGAAGCGCATCCCGCCCGCGAACAACGAGATCGTCGTTGAAATCCCCCAGCATCGGCGAGAGTGCCAGCGCCTCGACCCCGGCCTCGCTGGCCCGGGCGACCAGGGCCTCCCGCGCGACCCGTCCTGCCGGATCGTTGTCGCAGACGACATAGAGTCTGCGCAGCTGCGCCGGGAACAGGAGGGCTGAGAGGTGACCTGCCGACAGGGCGGCGACCATCGGCAGTGCGGGCAAGATCTGGCGCAGCGACAGGATCGTCTCGATGCCCTCGCCCGCTGCCAGGATATCTTGCGCGCGGCCGAACCGGGCGCCATGCCCGAGAAGCGTGCCCATCGCTTTTCGCGGCGGTTCGAGAGTTGCCTTATGCCTGCCATCCCGAGCAAGCCAGGTGCGATGCGCGCCGGTGACAGTGCAGTCGAGGTCGGTGACGGCGGCAATCAGCGCGGGCCAGGTCTCGGTCGCCCCCCCGCCATCAGGCCGCCAGTAGCAGTCCGGCAGAAAACGCAACGGATCGGCGGTCTGCAGATCCGCAATGCCACGCCCGCGCAGATAGGTTTCGGCAAGGCTGCCCGCGATGGGCCGGGCCATGCGCCAGAGCCGTTGCGCCGCGCCGGTCGAGCCGGATGGTCCCGCGATGTGCCGCGAAGGGTGGTCCGGTGCGGCTGGCGCCTCCTGCGGCAGGCTGAGAAACCGGCGGGCTTCCTCGGCGATCTCGGCGAACTCCACCAGCCCGAGACTTTCGCGGATGACGTCGAGAAGGTCGCCATGTTCGGAACTGGCCGCATCGACCCATTTCCCCGCTGCCCCCTTGCCCGATGCGCGACCCGTCAGCCGGACGAACATCGACCGGCCCGGCGTGTTTCGGACATCGCCGACCAGCCAGTAGTTGCCCTGCTTTCGCCCGTTCGACAGGTAATGCCGACAGACCGCCTCGGCCTGTCGGCCGAGACGCTCCGCCAGATCGGTGGCCGTGAGCCGGGTCATCACGCCGCCTCCCGCTCGCCGATCCGCTCGATCGGAAACCGCGCGAAGAGCTTTCCGAGCACCTCGATGCCGGTGGCGTCGACGGGCACGAAGAAGCGCAGCTTCCAGGCGATGATTTCGGTGAAGAGACCATAGGCCCGCAGCCGCTCGCGCATCGCCTCGGTGAAGCCCATAAGCTCGATGCGCTGCACGCCCATGACCCGCGCGCGGCGGAGTTGCAGCCCTTCGGCGAGATCAAGGATGGTGCGCCCCTCTATCAGCGCGGCATGGGCGGCCTCCGGGGTCAGGGTAGTCATCGTCCCGGTGACCGAGGCCGTCGCGGCCCAGGCGGGCGAGACACGGCGACCGATGATCCGTTCGCCGTCATCGGCCTGCAGGCGATAGACGCGGGTCGAGTCCGGTGGCAGGCGCTTCCAGATCGGCAAGAGAAGCCCCGTCACCATATGGAGCGTGCTCTCAGTGAACTCCGGCACGCCCGCGCATTCCGCATCCCATGCCGAAGAGAAGCGGGCGACATCGGCCTCGACCCAATGGGTCTCGCCCATCAGCCGCAACGGCACCGCCTGCCCCTCCATGGGCCGGATCAGCCGCACGCGCCGCTCAATCTCGCCATCATCGAGCATGATGCTGGTCGTGGGGATCTGCAGCGCGGCCCGGCCCGAGCGTTCGTTGATCAGGAGCCGCGCCCGCGGATCGGAGAGTTCGGCCAGCGCCGCCTCGCGGGTGACAGGCTGGTTCCGACGGCGTTCCGCGATGGTCAGAAGCCGGGTTTCGGCACCGGTGCCGGGATGGGTGTGGATCACCTGGCGGTCGATGACCCGGAAGCTTTCGGCGCGGAGGGTCTCGAGCCCCATGTCGTAGCTGCCCGAGGCCATGGCCCCGGCAATCCGCGCCTCGAGGAGCTGCTCGAAGGCTGCGAAGAGAATGCCCTGCAACGCGATGGGGAGAGCCAAGAGACGGTTGAGGAAGGTGGTGATCGGCGGCAGATCGTCCTTCAGGCCTGTCGCATCCATCAGCTTCAGGCCGGTCGCTGCTTCAAAGGCCTCGAGCGAGCAGCCGTCCACCTTGCCTTTCGCGATCAGCTGATAGAGCTGGCGCAGCGCATCGCGGGCATAGGCCGATTCCAGATTGTCCTCAGGCCGGAACAGGCCCTGTCCGCCGGTCTGGCGCTGGCCGCGGGTGATTGCGCCCAGCGTGTCGAGGCGGCGGGCGATGGTCGAAAGGAAGCGCTTCTCGGCCTTCACATCGGTCGCGATGGGCCGGAAGAGCGGCGGCTGGGCCTGATTGGTGCGGTTCGTACGGCCAAGGCCCTGGATCGCCGCATCCGCCTTCCAGCCCGGTTCCAGCAGATAATGGACCCGCAGCCGCTGGTTCCTTGCGCCAAGATCGGCGTGGTAGCTCCGCCCCGTGCCGCCCGCGTCGCTGAAAACGAGGATCCGCTTGAGGTCCTCCATGAAGGCCGAGGTCTCGGCAAGGTTGGCGGAAGCGGCGCGGTTTTCCACGGCAAGGCGCGCCTCGCGCCCCTCGCCCTTGCGGACGATCCGGCGGGATCGGCCTGTCACTTCGGCGACCTGATCCTTCCCGAAATGCTGAACGATCTGATCGAGCGCGCCGGGGACGGCCGGGAGGCCTGCAAGGTGTTCGATCAGCGCCTCGCGCCGGGCGACCGCCTCGCGGCATTCCACGGGCTGGCCATCGCGGAACACAGGGCGTGACGAGAGGTTGCCCTCCCCGTCGGTGAAGGGTTCATGCAGCTGAACCGGGAAGGAATGCTGCAGGTAGGACAGTACGTATTCACGCGGCGATAAGTCGGTATTCAGGTCATTCCAGTCCTCGGTCGGGATCTCCGCCAGCCGCCGTTCCATCAGCGCCTCGCCGGTGGAGACGATCTGGACGACGCTGGCATGGCCCGCCGCAAGGTCCCCTTCGATCGCCCGCAGGAGCGTCGGGGTCTTCATCGAGGTCAGGAGATGGCCGAAGAAGCGCTGCTTGGTGCTCTCAAAGGCCGAGCGCGCGGCGGATTTCGCCTGCCGGTTCAGCGTGCCCTCGCGCCCGGTGATGTTGGCCGCCTCCATCGCCGCGTCGAGGTTGTTGTGGATGACCGCGAAGGCCCCGGCATAGGCATCATAGATGCGGCGCTGCTCCGGGCTGAGGCGGTGTTCCAGAAGGTCGTATTCCACGCCCTCATAGGACAGGGAACGGGCGGTATATAGGCCGAGTGCCCGCAGGTCGCGGGCAAGCACCTCCATTGCGGCGACGCCGCCCGCCTCAATGGCCGCGACGAATTCGGCGCGGGTGGCGAAGGGGAAATCCTCGCCGCCCCAGAGCCCGAGGCGCTGCGCATAGGCGAGGTTGTGCACGGTCGTCGCCCCGGTGGCCGAGACATAGACGATGCGTGCCTCGGGCAGCGCATGCTGCAGCCGAAGCCCCGCCCGGCCTTGCTGTGAGGCGGCGACATCGCCGCGTTCGCCCTTCCCGCCCCCGGCATTCTGCATGGCATGGCTCTCGTCGAAGATGATGACCCCGTCGAAGTCACGGCCCAACCAATCGACGATCTGGCGCACCCGCGAAACCTTCTCGCCCCGGTCATCGGAGCGCAGCGTGGCATAGGTGGTGAACAGGATGCCTTCGGCCAGCGTGATCGGCTTGCCCTGCGGAAAGCGCGCGAGCGGCGTGATCAGCAGCCGCTCCTGCCCGAGCGCCTGCCAGTCGCGCTGCGCATCCTCGATCAGCTTGTCGGATTTGCTGATCCAGACGGCCTTGCGCCGCCCGCGCAGCCAATTGTCGAGAAGGATCCCGGCCGATTGCCGCCCTTTCCCCGCTCCGGTCCCGTCGCCCAGCATGAAGCCCCTACGGAAGCGGACGGCCCCCTCGGCCGCATCGGGCGCGGCGCTTAACGTGTCGAAGGTGGCATCGACCGTCCAGGACCCAGCCAGATGACCGGCATGCGCCTCGCCCGCATAGATCACGGTCTCGAGCTGGGCCTCGGACAGGCGGGTGTGGATGTCGGACGGCATCAGGGGCCGATAGGTCGGACGCGGCGGCGCGACGGAAGCCATGGCGGCCGATTGCACCAACCGGGTCGGATGCGGTTGGGCGCCGGGGATGCGGATCGCCTGCAGCGCATAGGGCTCATAGATGGCATCGGACAGGCGTCCGCCTTCGGGCGGCGTCCAGTCGATGGCGTCATACCCGAGTTCGACAGCTTCGGGATTTCTGCCTTGCGTCGGCACGGGACGTGCCGGGCGGACTGGCCGACCACGCGCCCCGCGGACTGGCGGCGACAAGGGGCGGCCAACTGGATCGGTCACCTGCGGCAGGGACACCGGCAGACGCTCGGGCACTTGCGGTGCGATCCAATGGAGAAGCGTTGCCACATCCGGTGCAACGCCCGGCGAGACGGGAAACGCGGCGGGATCCTCGGCGGGATGCTTGTCGATCACGGTCAGCCGGGTCTCGATCGTCGTGCCATGCCGCGCATAGACCGACCCGTCGATCGCTGCGGAGAAGACCACGCGCCCGCGCGCCTGCAGCCGGACGAAGGCGTCCCGCCAGGCCGATGCCTCGGGTCCGAAACCGGCCCCGGTGATGGCGACCAGCCGCCCGCCGGGCGCCAGCCGCGCCAGCGCCGAGGCGACATGCCGGAAGGCAGCGTCCGTCCTGCGCCCCGCCACATGGGCCATCGCCGAGAACGGTGGGTTCATCACGACGACAGAGGGCACAAGCGCCGGATCGAGATGGTCTTCGATCTGCGCCGCATCGACCCGCGACAGGTTCGCGGCCGGAAAGAGAGCGGAGAGAAGATCGGCACGCGTGTCCGCGAGTTCGTTGAGGATTAGCCTGCCGCCCAGCGTTTCGGCGAGAATGGCCATCAGGCCGGTACCGGCCGAGGGTTCGAGCACGAAATCCTCAGGGGTGATCCGAGCTGCAGCGAGGGCCGCAAGGCCGAGCGGAAGGGGCGTGCTGAACTGCTGAAAACTCTGGCTGTCCTCCGAGCGGCGGGTCTGGGTGGGCATCAGGGCCGCGATTTTCGTGAGCTGCGCCAGACGGGCGTCCATGCTGACGGCCTTGCGGAACAGCGCAGAGCCATACTTGCGGAGGAACAGGACCGTGGCGACCTCGCAGGCCTCATAGGCGGATTTCCAGTCCCAGACGCCAGCAGAGTCCGAGGCGCCGAAGGCGGTTTCCATGGCCGCTCGCAGGATCGCAACGTCAATGCGTTCGCCGCGCTCGAGATGGGGAAGCAGAAGGCCGGCCGCGGCCAGGATGGCCGTGGCAGGCGAAATCGATGCGGCCGGTCTGGCCGCGGGGGAAAGGCTGTTCATGTCGGATGACCTCGGGAGAGCTGGATGGGCAAGGTTCCGGACGGCGCTCTCTCCCCCGCCCGGACCCGCCCTGTCGCGGCCCCCCTCTCCCTCTCGCACGCGCCGCAAAAAGGAAGCGCCCCGACCTCGCGGTGGGGCGCTTCAGGTCACCCGAAGCGGCGACCGGCTTCGGTGAAGGTGTAATCGTTGGCGCGTAGGCTCTCGTCGACCGCCTCGTCCGAGGTGAGATACTCGTATTCCCGCTCGAGCTGGCGGTAGAGCCAGCGGGCGAGGTCGCGCAGCGCCTCGGTGACGATGTCCTCGGCATCGGGGGTCATGTCCTGCCCGGTCGGGCTGTCGCGTTCGACGCTGATGCGCATGCTGTATTCGTGGGAATAATGCCCGTGATGGGTGATCTCGGCGCGCAGCTGGAAGAAGTTGCGCCTCTGGATTGCCTGCAGCCGGTCCGCGATGCTATGCAGCATAGCGTCCTGCGGGGCATAGGCACGTAGACGGGCCGCTGAACCACTGGCGTATCGCCAGACCCCTTCGTAGCAGGCGCCGTCGCCTTGCGACCAGAAGCCCCGGAACCAGATGCAGGGGTCCTGCCGCGTGCCGCCCCCCATCAGACGGACGGTCCGGGTCCGGAAGCGGATGCCGATGATCGCGGCGATGCTCTGGAAATCCTCGTAGACGGCATCGTACCAGTCGTAGTCGAAGCCGCCCTCGCGATACCAGGCGCGGGCCTTTTCCGTCGCCGCCTCGGACAGTTCATCGAGGCGGTAGACCGTGGTCTCGATCACTTCAGGCATGGCTCGCACCCTCCATCAGCAGGGCCGACAGCCAGCCATCGGTCGAGATCCAGTCGACCGTCTCGCCGGTCGCGAGGTCGATCACATGCGCCCCGCCGCCGAACCCGTCGACCCGAGGCTTCGAGCAGGTCGTGGCATATTGCAGGCCCCACCGGCCCGTCAGGCCAAAGGCTGCGGCGCAGCTTCTGACGAACCGGAGGACATGGGCGGGATCGCCGGTGCCCTCGTCGCGCATACAGAGCACCGTGCCGCCGTGCTCCGGCTGGATGGACAGCAGGAACCCGTCCGAGGGCGGGTCCTCCGTCGCGTTCTGTTGCGACAAGGCGGTATAGAGCTCGAGCGCGCGGGCGGCGTTTTCGGGGGTGCCCACGTCAAGCAGGCAGGAAAACTGCGTGTAGTAATCAGCCATGACAGCCTCCGGACAGGCGAAGGCCCGGCACACGACCGGGCCGGTTTGGAGAAAAGGACAAGGACATCAGGCGGCCTGCGGCAGGCTGAGCAGCGCCGCCGAGGTTTCCCGCCAGACGGGATCGACCAGCCGCGCCTCGTAGAGGCTGGCGCGGTCCCGCAGGCGCTGGGCGGCATCGCGATACCCGCGCCCGTCGGCGGCGAAGGCCTCGCCGCGCAGCCGGCTCGCCTCGGTCACGATCCGGCGTGCCTCGGCGTCCGAGGACACGGGCGGTTGCCAGAGGATGACCCCGGCGCGGATCGCTCCAGCGAGGACGAGGCCATGCGCGCGATCCTCGATGACCGCCAGACGCGGTCGAAAGCCGGGAAGAGCGACCGAGCCCGGATAGTCGCCCTTCGACACGACCCGCGCAGCAAGGCGCATGGCCTCTTCGGCACAGGTGACCTCGCCGAGGGGAAGACAGTGGTCCCGCGGCGCGTCGGCATCGTCAGGGCTGATGTTGCCGAGGCAGGAGACGCGCAGCGGCAACCTCCGCGCGCCCTGCAGCACGGGAAGGACGTCGTGGGCCAGGATCTGGCCGATGGGGCGGAAACCGCCCTGTCGGGAAAGGGTCATCGGGATCACTCCGCGACGGGCGGCGGAGGCCTCTCCTCCGCCTCGCACCCGTCACGGCCCAAAGGCCCACCCTCTAACTCTTTGCCGGGGGCTGCGGCCCCGGCCGTGCGCGTGCCGGGGCGCTGCCATGGCAGCGGAAAAACCCGGACCCGCATGCGGGTCCGGGCCTTGCAGGCTTGAGGCGCTGCTGCGCCTCAGGCCCAGGGATCGAGCTCCAGTTTCACCATGCTCTCCTCGCCGTCGAATTCATCGGCGGGCATGGCGCCATGGGTGCCGTCACCGGCCTCGAACACGACGATCGACACGAGCAGTGTGGCGGCGAGGCTGGCGGCGAAGGCGATGGCATCTGCGTAGGACATGGGTTCCGGCTCCTGTCTTGGAGGCGAGGGACCATCCCCCGCGCGACAGGCGCCCGACGTGTCTGACCGGATCTGCACTCACCCTCGCGCGTTCAGGTCCTGAACGCCGAGGGCGGCACGCGCGCGTAAGCCGACCCCTCTGGGGTTGAATGCCCAAGAGACAGATCAGACCAAGGTCAGCGAATGGAAGCGGGGATGGTCTCTGCCACGGACCCGCAGCCGGACACCCGTCGCAGATGCCCTGCCGCGCCAACCTCGACGCGCAGCGGACGATTCAAGCAGAACCGGGGGTCGGTGATGTCGCACCCGAACCATGCGCCGGAATGCGGGTCGAGAGGCCTGGCGAAACTGGCAGTTGATCCACGCACGGGCATGCAGCCACGCCTAGCATCGACGGACAGCGTCGCCGGGGCTTCAGTCCCAGAGCCCCTCCGCGATCTCGCGCGCGACCATCGCACGCGCCTTCAGCATGACCTCGTCGCCGGACAAGTCGGCATGGCCAAAGAACCGGGCCCTTGCGCCATGGTGCAGCCAGTCTGCGTAACGGCAGTATTCGCGCGCTTCCAGACGGAAGGCACGCAGGTCTTCGGCCCAGTGGGGCTTCGGCTCGACGACTACAGTGATCCCGTCGCATGTTTCTTCCCAGGGCAGCGACCGCTCGGCCACCGGGTTGGTGCGGTCCTCGCGGAAGATCTCGTCGATATCGATGACAGGGGGCATGGTGTCTCCAAAAGCGGAAAGGCCCGGCACGTGGCCGGGCCCGGAAATGATGATCGGGCAAGATGGGGCGACCTTCGCCGCCCCAGGGTGATCACTCGGCAGCAACGGGGGGCTGCGTCTCATCCTCATCTTCGGCCGGTGCATCGTCCTCACCCGCGAGAAAGTCGGGCAGGTCTTCGCTCTCGGACCCAGATGCCGTGTCGACATCTGCGCCCACGTCCGGAAGGGCACGGCGCAGCGGTTCCGGCAGCCAGCCGGTATCCGCCAGCAGGCGCTCGGCCTCCTTGGCCATCTCGCCCTTCTTCAGGTGTCCGATCAGATCGGCCGCGCGGTCGCCGGCACCCTCCCGCACCGCCTCGATGATGCGCGGCTTGGTCACCCGGCCGAGGTAGTTCTCGACCGTCGGCCGCCAGCCCGCCGCGACCATGTCGAGGCCCGTCGCCTGCGCCAGACGATCAGCCTGCGCAAGGCGCTGCGCCAGCCCGTGCTGGCTCACCCCCATGCCGCCATAGGGGTTAGGCTTCTCGTAGAGCGCGTTGACCCCGAAGCTCACGCAATGCGCCAGAAGTTCCAGACGCGATGCGTCGTCGAGGGCGTCGAGCCAGTCCCACAGCGCCGCGTCATCGGCCGGCACGTGATCGCCCCAGCGTTCATGCCGCTCGGCGATCGAGAGGGCCGAGGCGCTGTCGCGCAGATCCTCGGGCTGCGCCGGGAAATGCACCTCGCGGACCTGCGCCTCGAGGCAGCCCCTTCCCAACTGCCGCAGGAAGCTGTCCGACACCAGTCGATGCAGAAGCGCGGTCAGGGCGACATGCGGGGATTTCGCCACGGAATCCCGCAAGGCCAGCGTGCGATGGGCGGTCAGTTCGGTGACAAGGCGATCCGGCAAGGGCCGGATCGCGTCCGCCCCATCCTCTTCGTCGTCGCCCTCCACGGCCGCGCCGCCGATGGTGATGACAGCCCGCGTCGGCTGGCCCGGTTCAGCCCCTGCGGGCATAGACCCATCTGCCCCATCGGCACCCTCACCCTCGGGTTCCGCGACCGCCTCGTCCTCGGGCCGGACATACCCCCGCTCGACCCGCAGCCGACCGTCGGAGTCGATGCTGACGAAGGCACCGGCCTTTGCCATCTGACCGGGGGTATAGACCATCGGGCGACTGTCGAAGGCCTCGAGCGTCGCCTCGATCTCGCCGAGCCGCTGGTCGACCTCATCGGGCAGCTCCTCCGCCTCGGCATGCTCGGCTTCCAGCCGGTCGTATTCGTCCCGCAGCGCTTCGCGCGTCGCGCGCTCGTCGTCGGTCAGGTCCACGGTCGTGCCCGCCAGTTGCCGAAGCCCCTGCAGGTGGCCATAGGGGAAGTTCACGGCGACCTCGATCCACTTCCAGCCCTCGGCGGCGATGGTCTCGGCTTCGGCCTTCAGCTTCTGGCCGACCAGACGGTCGAGCAGGACCGGATCCTGCAGCCAGCCGCCATCGTCCTGCTGGAACAGATCGCGCAGGACAGAGCCGCCCGCAGCCTCATAGGCGTCGATGCCGACGAACAAGGCCCGTTTGTCCGAGGCGCGCACCGTGGTTTCGGTCAGGAGGCGGCGGATGTGATAGGGCTCCTTCTGCCAGCCGTTCCGGATCGCCTCCCAGACCTGTTCCTGCCGGGCGTGGTCCTCGGAGACCGTGAAAGCCATCAGCTGCTCCAGCGTCATGCCGTCCTCGGCATAGACCTCCAGAAGCGCGGGCGAAACCGACGCGAGGCGCAGGCGCTGCTTGACCACCCTCGCGTCCACGAAGAAGGCGGCGGCAATCGCATCCTCGGTCATGCCCTTGTCGCGCATGGCCTGGAAGGCGCGGAACTGATCCAGCGGATGCAGCGGCGCGCGCTCGATGTTCTCGGCGAGCGACAGCTCGTCGATCAGGATGCCGGTCTGCGCCTCGGACAGGACGCAGGGCACGGGCGCGGTCTTGGCCAGGCGCTTCTGTCTGACAAGAAGCTCCAGCGCGCGGAACCGGCGCCCGCCCGCAGGCACCTCGAATTGGCCGGTTTCCTGACCATCGGCGTCAAGGAGAGGCCGGACATGCAGGGACTGGATCAGTCCACGCCGGGCAATCGACTCGGCCAGTTCCTCGACCGAAACCCCGGCCTTGACGCGCCGGACGTTCGATTGGCTCAGCACCAGCTTGTTGAAGGGAATGTCGCGCGAGGACGACAACGTAATCTTGTGAATGGCAGAGGCCATGGTCGCAACTCCATGACGGGCGCCGGGGAGCCTCTCTCTCCGGCCTCCAACCCGTCACGAAACCTGAACCTCACCTCTCCCTCTCATCGGGGTGGCTGCAGCTTTGTGCATGTCGGGGCAGTCGTCAGACAAGTTCAACACTGGCTATTGTTACAAGAAACCAAAGGAGGTTTTTTCCAAGTCGTAGGCGGACGCAATCTTTGCCCTGAAAAGCACGATTGCCCGCATCAAGACACATGCTTTGCAGCGTGTGTCCTGGTCACCCAGATGCTAGCCCAATCAAGGACCGCCCAAGCTGCCAAGTATGTGTATTGCTTCGTCGCGATCCCCTGCCGGATCATAATCTGTACACCCGATCGCACTGGACGACATCCAGACCTTGCGGCCTTTGGCCACGCAAAAGGCGTCGTGATTGTTCACTCGTCCACCGTTGTTCCGGCAAACCAAGCAGGACCTGATAGCCCGACTATTCTCAAAAGCTTGCTGGATTATGAAAGCACGCAGATGATCCCGAACCGTGTTCCACGACCTTGTCGGATGCCCAAGCTTAACATCGACAATAGCATGAGCGAGGAGGTGCGGATCAGAGAGGATCTGCTCCTCGTCCCGGGTTCCCACCCCCAATTCCGAATACCAGACTTTCCCGCTTTTATAGAGAAGAAGCGCAAGTCCATTCGCCGAGCAGGGAGTCTTGCACAGATGCGGCGCTGTATCTGGGTTTGGAAGATTGTGGCACCGAGTACATCTAAAACCAGTATCGATGCCAGCCCGCAGGCGGTTGGCCGCATCCTCGTTTTGAATGTCAATTTCGATGATCGGAAGGCCGCTTGATATTTTGGTCTCATCGCAGGGATGGGTCACGGCGATCTCAAGGAGCATGCGAGCGTCGGACTTGCTCGAGGACAGCAGAATGTCGGCTATGAAGCCATCCACCCCTGCCTCCACAGCGACCTGATCAAACATCGTCGTAAGGTCTGTCCCATAGGGCGCGCGTTTCGCCGTGCATGAAAATCCAAATGCTTCCTCATAGTAGGAACAGACGACCGGACGGTCCCGAGTTAACCAGTATGGCTGACCGGTCCGGATGGCCTCACTCAGGACCGAAAAAAGCGTCATCTTGGCAAGTTGATGCAGGTAAGTCTCGTTGTGGCAGTCAGCCGGACGGCCCGCTTTGTGTTTGAAATGATGCTTTCGGGTGCGCCCCAGGGCAGGGACCATCAGATGGCCACAGACTAGGCAGGTATAAGGTCCTTGTGCATAGCGGTCATCCGAGTTGACCTCACATATATCAATCAGATTCCCTTCGCCGGTCCGTACATAGCGGCTGGCGTCAGGTCCGTACGATCCTGTCGGAGGGCGCGCACGCCCCCAGCTTGGGGCTCCGATGTCAACGTAACCGCGGCTGCGCATCTGTTGCTCCTAGATCAGTCCGGCGCTTAACATTGACCACACCGCAGCGGAGCGAAACAGGAATTTGCCCATGTGTTCGACCCTTGATCGCTATCACGGTTTTCTTGCGCTGTTGCGACCGACATGGCACATCGTTGGGATGACAATCCTCGCGTCCATGAACTCGGTAGTTTGAGGAAAGACTGCGCAGATTAAGTTGACCGAGGGGGAGTATGTTTCATCTCACAATGCGGGTCGCCTGGCATGGTTCGCGCTGGAATGGGCGGGTGTGCCCGGCTCCTTCGTCCAACGCGTTCTGTGTGGCGCTCGATCGTATCCGGGAAGAGAAGGACGACGTTGCGGAAGATGCCCTCGCTGGCAGGGCGTGGCATGAACTGACTCAGGGCGAGCTGCCGCCCTGCAAAGCTGAATCCGGCGCCTTCATGAACGAGGCGGAGTGGACACGTCGGTTCAATCACCCCTATGCGACCATCAAGAAGGCGGCGGGGACACACGCACACTTGGAGCCCACAGTTGTGAAGGTGCCGCCCTTCGCAACATTCGCGGTCCCGTTCGGCTGGATGTTGCGGAGTGAGCAAGCCGCCATCGACGCAAAGCTGCCTAGCCCGTTGCCATCTGACGAGGAGTCGCCGTTCGCGAGCCCCTGGGTGTTTGGCCGCGCCCGACAGACGGCGATAGTTGACCATGTATTCAATCACCTTACCCCCGAGCGCTCGCTCGTCTTCTTTTATTGTAAGGAGGGCCAGCCACTTGGCGACACGGTGCCACGTCTGGTTGTCGGTGTCGGTCGCATCCAATCTATCGCCCCGGTGAAGTACTACGACGCGCCTGCGGGCAAGAGCGCTTATCCGATGTGGGATCGTCTTCTCCGACACTCGATCCGGCCGGACGGCTTCGACGGGTTCCTACTGCCATATCACGACTATCTCGAGCCAACCGGCGACACTGCCGAGGACGCCCGTCGAGCTGAGCTTCTTGCAGAGATCGCTGTCCCAGCCGATCCGGCCCACATGCGGGTTTTTTCTTATGCCGCAGAGTTGGCTCCTGCGGATATTGCGCTTTCGACGCTGATCCGATGCCTAGAGTCAGTGCGGAAGATCCGCTCCCATGGGATCGCTGCGGGACCATGGGAGCGTCGTGAGGAATGGCTCAACACGCAGATTGGCCTAGCTTGGAAGGATCGGGGCGCGTTCCCAGGGCTCGGTTCGGCCCTGGAGGCGTTGGGCATGCGACTGGGCACGGCGCTCACACTCGAACTGCTCGCGTCGGGCGCGGTCGGGAGGGATGAGGACCCCTGGCCTCACATTGATGCTTTGCTGCGTGGCCAGACGAGGCCGCCGCAGCCCACCTATGACGCTGATCTCAGGGCGGTACGCGACACCTGGCTCAACTTGGCGGACGAGCGTCGAGCGCTCCTGAAGCTGCTCTCGCGTTTCGCGCTCACCCCGGCTCAAGCGAGCCGCTGGTTTGATTCCACCAAGCGCGCCGCGGCCTGCACGGCTCTCACTACCGACGCCGAAATCATCGAAAACCCCTATCGGATCAGCGAGGTCGACCTCGGCGACGCGAAAGAGTCGGCGGTCTCGGTTGGAACGATCGACCGCGGCCTCCTGCCGGACGCGACAATCGCCACCTTACACCCGGTGCCCAGTCCATCACTTGTTCAGTCCGCAGCGGACCCGCGCCGCCTACGTGCTGCGCTTGTTAGTGTGCTGCGCCGCGCGTCGGAAAACGGTGACTCGTTACTCAGCGTTACCGAAGCTGTGGAAAAAGTGGCCGCGCTCCAGCTAGCCCATCCCTGTCTGATCGGGGTTGATTGGCCAGCTACTAACGCGGCGGCACTGACTGGTGTTGTCGAACTCATCGACCTGCCCGCGCCCCAGGGCCAGCACGCCGGGATCTCCGCGCTGCAACTCACCGAGCTGAAGTTGCGTGAGGAACGGCTTCGGAGCGTCCTGTCGAAACGGGCAGGCAAGGCGGCCCCTGAGGTCTCTTCCGATTGGAAGAAGCTTCTGGTGGAAGCGATCGAGGCGGCAGGGGGCGCGTACGATCCAAACAATGCCCGTCACGCCCTCGCCATCGACGAACAGGCTGCCGCACTCGCGCGTGTGACCTCCCGGCGCCTAACTGCGCTCGTTGGGCGCGCCGGCACCGGCAAGACGTCGGTGATGGGAGCGCTCTTGCTGAATTCGGCGCTCGCGCGCGACGGCATCCTGCTACTTGCACCAACAGGCAAGGCGCGGGTCCGGCTAGGGAAGGCCGCCAATGCCGAGGCGATGACGGTTGCTCAGTTCTTGAATGAACTCGGAAGATACGACGGCGTCCGCCAGCGTCCACGGTTCCAAGGTAGGGAGAAGTACCGCAAAGAGAAGACAGTCGTCATTGACGAATGTTCGATGCTCACAATGGATGACCTTGCGGCGGTGCTCGAAGCGCTCGACCTCGCACATGTTCAACGGCTGATCTTGGTCGGCGACCCGAACCAGCTGCCGCCCATTGGAGTCGGACGTCCATTTGCCGACCTCACGTCTTATCTACAGACTACGGAGGCGCAGAGCGACGCCGGCCTGCCGCTCGGTGAGGCGCTGGCGAGGCTGTCGGTCGAGGTCCGCGCCGTTGCAGGCGCAGAACAAGCGTCGGACACGCTCCGGCTCGCCTCCTGGTTTACAAGGGAGACTCAACCCGTCGATGCCGATCGAGTGCTAAGCGATTTGGAAACGGGGCGGCCCTTCAACGACCTCGACCTGTTTTTCTGGACAACGCCCGACGTGTTGCGGAGCCGCCTTAGCGAGGCATTTCAGAAGCATCTTGGACTTACGCAAGCGGGTGATGTTTCCGGTTTCAATGCCTCGCTCGGCATCGACGAGCGCGGCTGGGTCTCTTTCGACCTGCCCGGCGGCTCCGAACATTGGCAGATCCTCTCACCGGTCCGCATGCATCCACATGGGGTGCGCGACCTCAACCGCTGGACCCAGCGTCGCTATCGTGCGCGCGAGCTCAAGGCGGCGACTGACCCATGGGTGGTAAGCCTCGGTGATGAGAACATCGTCATTCGTGACAAGGTTATCCAGGCTTCGAACCAATGGCGTAATGCCTTTGACGGGCAGCAGTCGGGTGACCACTATGTTGCCAATGGGGAGGTCGGGCTCGTCGGCAGCGGCAAGTCTCCTTGGCTGAACGTGATCTTTGCAGGCCGTCCCAACCTTCGGTTTGGCTACAGCGGCCGCGACTTTCCGGGCGGATCAGGGCCGCTGGAACTCGCCTACGCAATCACTGTACACAAATCGCAGGGCAGCGAGTTCCAGAAGGTGTTCGTCGTGCTGCCCAAGAACTGCCGGCCGCTTTCGCGCGAGTTGCTCTACACGGCACTCACCCGTTCGCGCCGCCAGCTCGTCTTGCTCATCGAGGGCGATAATCCTTCGGTCCTCTTCGACTACACTCGTCCTGAGAGGTCGGAGACCGCACGACGAAACACAAACTTGTTCCAGGGCGTCCTCCGACGAGTCGAGTCCGAGGTTCCATATGCCGAGAACCTAATACATCGAACCGAGAAGGGTCACTTGGTTCGGAGCAAGTCGGAGCTTGTGATCGCCAATATGCTGTTTCAATCCGGCGTCGAGTACGAATACGAGCGCGTGCTTGACGGAGAGGTCGAGCCTGGCCGTCTTCGCCCGGATTTCTCATTCGTCACGGCTGACGGCGATCTGATCCTTTGGGAGCACCTCGGCATGATGGCTCGCGAGGACTACCGAAAGGGTTGGCAGTGGAAAAAGGCGTGGTACGAAGCCAACGGCTTCACCGTGGGTCGAACGCTCTTCACGTCGCAAGACGATGATCGCGGCGGGTTGGATTCGGCAAACATTCGGAAAAACGTCGACGCGATCAAAACACTGCTGGATTGACCCGCGGCCGACGCTGAAACACAATGTCCATGCTGTCAGCTTAGGGGCTGCAATTATACTCCGGACCGCGCCACCCTTATCCGAGAGAGCGGCGCGATCCTTCAATGTAAGGCTGCCGCGGCCACCTACAGCCCGCCCGATCCCGTGCGTCCGAGACCCGCACCCCCTTCCCTCTGCGCCCGCGCATGCAGCACCCGCTCCGCCGCGCTGATGCTGCCCTCGGCCCGCGCCGCCTCGGCCCAGACCGAGATCGGGAACCGCCCCTCGAAATGGAGATCCCGCTCGATTCCCAGGCCGAAGGGCAGTCGGATCGCCGCCATCTCGCTCAAGGACCAGGAGCCCAACTCCGGGTAGCCGAGATCGGCGAGGCCGAAGAGGATGTCGCCGTCTTCATCCAGCTCGGTGGCAAGCCAGGTGCCCTGGCCGAAGGGGTTGAAGAACTTCACGACGGGGATGTGATCGGCGTCCGGGATCCGGCCGTTGGCCAGAAGCCGGGCGCGCTGACTGGGGGTCAGGAGGATCATGCCGCGACCCTCCCCTTTCCTGCCGCATCGGCGGCCTCCACAGGCTCCGGCAGATGGGCCAGCAGCCAGTCCGCGGCCTTGCTCGCCTGCGAGGCGGCACGGACGATGGCGCGGTTGTCCTCGCGCAGCACCTCGAGCCAGGAGCCGATGTAGTCGGCATGGCGCACGGTGGGCACGATCCCCAGCGCGGCGCAGCAGAAGGCCGCGTTCATCTCGGCCACCAGTTCCTCGAAGGGTAACCCTCCGGCGGGGGCCGTCTGATGCGTTCTGCTGAGATCGGGTAAGACCCTGACCTTATGGTAGCCCCTAAGTTCAGATCGCAGGTT
>FWPV01001021.1_pt1 | contig 81524 bp, 61 predicted proteins | sample 2228371 | NCBI WGS metagenome assembly FWPV01 (sample SAMEA103939776, study PRJEB20133) | metagenome
AGATTCAGGTGTGGTTCTTTTCGTCTCGATCCATTTGTCGCCAATCCGTGTTCCCAAAGTGCCTATAATGCCTGTTTCTAAGCCCGCGCGTCGAAGTATGTTTTCAATCAGAAAAGTTGTCGTAGTCTTGCCATTGGTTCCTGTGACGCCAAAAAGGCGCAATTTTCGTGAAGGATAACCGTAAAATGCCGCGGATAACCTGGCGAGTGCCAAACGGCAATCCCGGACAACTGCCTGATATATTCCTTTTGGAACTTGGAAAGGTTCCTCCGATATTATTGCAACAGCGCCGCGTTTGATCGCATCTAGAATGAAGTCGTGCCCGTCTGCCTGAAAACCTTTAATAGCAGCGAAGATAAACCCTGGCTTAACTTGGCGGGAATCATAGGCGAGACCATAGACCTGAACTGAATCGTTGTTATCGCTTTTTTCCACGCATTCCAAAGATTTCAGCAGATCTTTAAGGAGCATTATAGGCCTTCCAATCAGTTGCACCGGTAATTATAACATGGCGAGACGTTTGCTAGGGCCTTTTTGAAAAAAAGGAGGGGCCGCGCTTTACAGATAAGGACTCGCCCAAGTTTCCCGTCTGCACCTGCACGACCCCCCACATCCGGAATGTAGAGGCAAGCTATTCAGTCTCGCTTCTACCCCCGATCCACGGGTAGGGGTTCGATCACCTACCAAATTGCCATCCGCTTCAAGCGGATAAAAAATTATACTGGGGCCGGCTCAGAATATTTTATTGAAGAGACTCGCCCAAGTTTCCCTTCTTTCTGATCGGATACCGGCCCCAAACGCCATCCATGGACATTCCCGGCGGATTCACGCCCATCTCTCTCCGCCGGTCCCGCCATCTTGGCGGGCTGCTTCTTGTTCTGCACAGTTGTCGGAACCTTCAGATACCAAAGAGACCGACGTGCAATCTCTCGGAAAACCGGAGCGGCTACCACTCCACCATAGTGGCAGCCTTTCGGCTCGTCTATAGTGACAAATATTACCAATTTGGGATCGTCAGCCGGCAAAAACCCTCCGAATGATCCCACATACTTCCCGTGGCCATATGGAGCTTTTTGTGCTGTTCCTGTCTTTCCGGCAACTAGCAAACCCTCTATTTTGGCGGATTCGCCAGTGCCTTCTTCAACTACATTTATCATCATTTCACGCAAGGCCAAAGCGGTTTTTTCAGATATAACTCTATGCCTGCGAGGCTTGAATGTTTCATTGGAAGCCTTGCCGTTGCCGCGTATTGCCCTTATGAAAGAAGGTTGGATATATTCTCCACCATTTGCTATCACAGAATACGCACACGCCATTTGTAGCGGAGTAACGGAAATGCCTTGGCCAAATGATATATTTGCCATCTGCATATCCGACCATTTTTCGGGCCTGACAAGATATCCCGGCATTTCCTCGCTCGTTCCCGAGTTAGGACGGCTACCATAACCAAACTTTCGCTCATATTCGTAAAGTTTAGCCTTGCCCAAAGCGCGCCCTATTTGAGCCGCACCTACGTTGCAAGAATAAGTTATTATTTTGTTCGGGTCGCACTGGCCATGGCCTCTGGTGAAAGGATGGTGCACAACACAACGGATTTTTTTCTTGCCTATTTGCATATATCCCGGGCAATTGAAATTAGAATGCAAATTAATTGCGCCTTCTTCCAGTGCTGCCGCAACGGTTATCACTTTGAGCGTGGAACCCGGTTCGTATTGGTCGCTCACGGCGCGGTTTCTACATCTTTCAGGCTTAAAAGTTTTTCTATCGTTTAGATTAAACGTGGGATAGCTTGCGCAAGCAAGCACTTCCCCGTTGTGTGGGTTCATTACAATTGCTGTGCCACCTGCAGCATTGTACTTTTTCACCGACTTAGCCAGTTCTTCTTGGGCAATGTGCTGGATATTTGCATCTATTGTCATAACAACATTTTTGCCGTTAACCGGATTGACGGTGGCTTCACGCGTTGCGGGAATGATGCGTCTTCCAGCGTCTAGCTCTGCCAACACGTAACCGTCTTCACCTTGCATTTCGGCGTCGGCAATTCTTTCTATGCCTTCAAGCCCATTGCCGTCAACATCTGTATAGCCCACCAACTGCGGCGCAATAGATCCATCTGGATAGAACCTCCGGACTTCATCAAAAACCGCCACTCCTCTTATCTTGTTTTCTGAAAGCGCTTTGCCTATCTCAGTTGCAATTCGAGGATCTATGCCGCGTTCAAGGTATACAAACTTGCTGTCAGTGTGCAATTTTTCGATATAATAACTAGGTTCTTTTCCCGTGTATTTGCTTAATATTGCAGCTGCCATGCCTTTGTTTTTGACCATTGCGGGATGAGCCGATACCGAACCAGCCCGGATATTTGTGGCCAAAATCCGTCCGCGGCGGTCAAATATGCTGCCTCGTTCTGCCCGTATCGGGATCTTGCCGCCTCGTATTTCCATTGCTTTCGCTGTGAGCTCTCGGGCTTGAACAACGTGCAGGTCCACAAGCCTGGCAAACAATCCCAAAAACATCAAGCCAAACAAGACTCGCAAAACTTCGGTTCTCTTACTCAGCAGCTTCCTAAATGCCATCGCAGTTCATCTTTCGCCCGTTAACGATCAGCTCTTGCCATTCGAACGGAATTGTTAAGCACAACTTTGTCATATGTGCTGGCGATAACCATCCCATTGGATTCAGCTATTGACGAGAGCCGGTCCGGACTTTTCAATTTTTCGAGTTCAGCAAGCAGCAGCTGGTTTTCACTTTTGATTTTCTGGGTCTTTGACAACATCTCTGCGCGCTCAAATCCGCACTGTGAGACATTCGCATAGAGCGAAACGTACATTATGGCTAGTAACAATACTGCTAAAAGCAAACCTAATGCTGCTGCAATTTGCTTGAATGTCATTTTGCGTCCTGCAGGACGCCTTTTCGAGTGATACGCATCTGGTTTTTGCCCCTCAACCATAAAACTCACTTCTTCAGCCCTTCCTTATATTTGGGACCCCGCCCTGAAAGCTTCCCCATAAAACCTTCTACAACTTCTCAACAACTCTCAATTTAGCGCTGCGGCAGCGTGGATTTTCAAGTATTTCATTTTCATCGGGAACAATTGGCTTTTTGGTTATCACTCTTACTAACGCTTTTGCTCCGCATACGCATACAGGAAACCCTGAAGGGCAAACACACTTTCCTGAAAGTTCTCCAAAGGTTTCCTTAGCAATTCGGTCTTCTCCAGATTGAAATGTGATGCACGCCAACCGACCCTTTGAGTTCAACGCTTCTGCAGCTTTTTGCAAGCCGATGCGCAACTCGCCGTATTCATCGTTTAGCTCTATTCTCAAGCTCATAAAAGCCTTGGTAGCAGGGTGAATGTTTTCCGGCCAATATCGCTTGGGAATTGCTCTTTCGATGATCTCCGCCAATTCGCGGGTGGTCTCGATTCGATGCTTCGACCTTTCCCTTACTATTGCTGCGGCAATTCTTGACGCCCATTTCTCGTCGGCATTCTCGCGCATTATGCGAGCAAGTTCGTGCTGGCCTAAACTGTTTACCAAATCCGCCGCAGTGCGCGATTCTGCCCTGTCCATTCGCATATCCAATGGGCCGTCCTCGGAAAAACTGAATCCGCGCTCTGGGGAATCCAATTGCCTTGAACTCGCCCCGGTGTCTAGTAGCGCGCCTTCTATTTTCGAAACGCCGGCTTCTTCCAAAACGCAATCTAGCTCGGAATACTTTGCTTTGGCTAATACCAAAGATCCACTAAACCGCCCAAGCCTTTTAGCTGAATAATCCAGCGCTTCTTGGTCTCGGTCAATTCCTATGAGTTTGCCGCCAGGCAAGATTTTTTCAAGGATCGCCTCGGAGTGTCCGCCTCCGCCTATCGTACAGTCTAGAAATATGTCACCCGGCTTGGGTCTTAGCAGGTCAATCGTCTGCTTCAGCAGGACCGGCTTGTGATATTCCGCCGTCTTCTCGGCCATAGCCTAGTCTGCTCCAAACTTCACCTAAACTCAAGCCTGCTTCTCTTATGGAATCGTCGGTTAGGCTTGTCCGGTGTTTCTCCCAATTCTCTTTCGACCATATTTCACACCAATTGCCAACGCCGGTTATAACCACTTCGGATTTCGGGCCGATTCCAGCATAAAGTCGGTGCGCCTCGGTTATTTGCATCCTGCCTTGCTGGTCCGTTGATCCTTCTTCGGTATTCGAGATCAATGCGTGACGCAGCTTGTCAATTTTAGGGTCGAACATAGAGCGCATTTTGGATGCAGTTTGCAGCAATTCCTCAACAAAGCTTTCAAACTGATCGGTGGACATAACGCACAGGCGGCCGTCTGGCCCTCCCACGACCCTAAACTTCTCGCCCAGATTAGACCTGAACCTGAGCGGAAGCACTACCCTAGAGTTTGGATCGGTTGTGTGGAAGAAACTTCCGTAAAACGATACCTGCGCCATTACAAGATTCCAATCAATGCGCTTTAAAAACCATTTCATGCCATTGAGTTACTACTCAATGATCAATGTGCCCCAATTTTAGCAGGCGCGATTTTTTTGTCAAGCGGTTTTGGGGGCGAATTTTTCTTTTTTTACCTTAAATTTTGTTGAGGCTGATTTGAATGGTTAAATAATTTTTTGGGGCTAAATGGAGTTCAGTTGGTTTGAACTATTCGTATGGTTTTATGCCGAATTGATTGATAATATTGAGACAAACTGTCGAAGAGTGATGATGTGCTTGAAACTTTTTTCGGTCGCAAAAAAAGCTGCCCCAAGATTTCTCAGGGCAGCAATAGTCTCTTATTGTTGCGAAATAAAGCCAAATATTGGTTTGTGTTTAGTTTTACACCTAGAAATGACGACGATGCCTATGAAAATATAGCTTTTTTAAATCTAATGCGCAATTTCAAATCTAATAATATTGTATGTATACGCTACTGTTTGCCGGATGTTTCAGCTTCCAATTCTGTCAGCCAGCTCTTTACCTTGGCTTCTATCTGGTCGCGGATCTCCCGAAACTTGATCAGGCATTCCTCTTCCGTGCCTTCGCAAGCTGCGGGGTCTTCAAAACCCCAGGAAACCAGTTTGCCAAACCCCAGAAATATATGCGGGCAAATCTGTTCGGCTTCTTGGCAGACCGGTATTATGTACGAAAAGCTTTCTTTGCCTAAATATTCGCTGACTGATTTAGATCTCTGCTCGCTGATGTCGATTCCAGCCTCTTCCATAACCTTGATCGTGTTTGTATGAATGCCTTTCGCGGTTAGTCCCGCGCTATGAGCTTCGAACTTGTCGCTGCCATACTTTCGCAAAAAAGCCTCCGCCATTTGGCTTCGCGCCGAATTGCCTGTGCATAAAAAAAGGACTTTTGGCTTGTGCATAGTTTTGCCTCCTTTGCGGCCGTTAACAAGCGCACTCCACTCTGAAATATCGCTTCAGAAACGCCAACGATACGTTCACCAAGCTAATCAGTATAGGAACTTCTACCAAAGGGCCAATTACTGCCGCAAACGCCGCGCCAGATTGTATGCCAAATACCGCCACGGCAACCGCTATTGCCAACTCGAAGTTGTTGCTTGCGGCGGTAAACGAAAGTGTGGCGCTTTGCTTGTAGTTTGCCCCGACCTTGGCGCTCAAATAAAAAGAAATTAAAAACATAAACACGAAGTAAAATAAAAGCGGTATTGCTATTCTTACTACATCCATCGGAATCTTTACTATATACTCACCTTTAAGCGAGAACATGACCACTATTGTAAAAAGAAGCGCGATGAGAGTTATTGGGCTGATCCTCGGAATAAAATGCTTCTCATACCATTCTTTCCCTCGCAATTTAATCAGGCTGAATCTTGTCGCAATCCCTGCAATGAAAGGTATGCCGAGGTAAATAAAAACGCTTTTGGCGATTTCTCCAATCGAGATCTGGACAACCGTTCCTTTCAACCCAAAATACGGCGGCAAAACTGTTATAAAAATGTAGGCGTATACGGAATAAAATAACACCTGAAAAATGGAATTGAAAGCTACTAGTCCGGCTTCGTATTCAGTATCGCCTTCGGCAAGGTCGTTCCACACGATTACCATTGCGATGCACCGCGCCAAGCCGATCATAATCAGCCCTACCATATACTCCGGATAATCCCGCAGCAATAAAATTGCCAAAAAGAACATCAAGATCGGCCCTATGACCCAATTTTGCACTAGCGAAAGCGCCAAAACACGGTAGTTTCGAAAAACTTCTCCAAGTTCCTCATACTTCACCTTGGCCAAAGGGGGATACATCATTAATATAAGGCCGGCAGCGATCGGTATGCTGGTCGTGCCGATTTGGAACTTGTTGGTGAAGCTAGCTACTTGCGGGGCGAAATATCCTAAACCCACTCCAAACGCCATTGCCGCGAATATCCATATAGTCAGATATCTATCTAAAAACGACACCCGTATAGCAATTCCTTCTAGCATTAAAAATACTCCCTATTTTCAAAACTTTCATTCGGCCAGTTCCGCAATCATAGATTCCACTTTTGCCTTGATCTGGTCGCGTATTTCACGGACCTTTTCGATTGGCTGGTTTTTAGGGTCTTCTAATCCCCAGTCTTCAGTAGGCAAAAATGCTGCCGGACAGCTCGAGGCATCGACGCCGCAGCCCATAGTTATAATCTTGTCGGCTCCTTCAACCATTTCCATAGTCAGCATTTTTGGATAATGGCCGGACATATCAAATCCAATCTCTTCCATAGCGCTAACCGCAGCGCGGTTGAGCTCCGTTCCCGGTTCCGTCCCTGCCGAATAGACTTCGATTTTTCCTTCTCCAAGTTTTTTCGCAAAAGCCTCAGCCATTTGGCTTCTGCCTGAATTATGGACACAAACGAATACTACTTTTTTCATTTCGCCTCCGATATAATTTTTTCAGGCCTTCAATCGCATTCAAGACTGCCTTTTGGTTCTTTCGCGAGTGAATCCAATATTCCAGAGATCCAGGAAACGATATGTCGAGAAATGGTGCTTTCATTTATGCGATAGTAAATCTTTTGCCCCTCGCGTCTGCTCGATACTAGTCCGGCATGCCTCAAAGATGCCATATGATGCGAAACAGCAGATTGCCCCATATTCAATGCTTCCTGGATTTTACAAACGCATATTTCACCTTGTTCAGCCAATATTTCCACAATCTTTAGCCTTGATGGATCTCCAAGGGCTTTGAAAACTTCTGGCAATCGGTCCATGATAATTCATCAAAATATGTTGATATATTGTTAGTATAGTCTGCCAAATTAGAGTATCTAACTATATATCGCTTTCATTTTGATTAACAAATCCTTACAGTTTTGTTGTCTCATGTCTCGTCTCAAAAAGACAGAATAATGCCCAATTTTTAAGTATGCTTCCTGCTATGGATACAGTTTTAAGATTATGAGTAGACATTGGTGAAGGATTATATAGACATTGTCTAGTAAGAAAAAAGAGGTTAGAAGCTTTTTATAGGGGCTGTAAATGAAAAAAATTAAACATTTGAGATGGTGGATTGCAGCAATGCTCTGCATAGAAACGATCATTAACTATGTTGACCGTATGACTTGGAATCTAACTTCTCCAATCATTGGCAACGTAATCGTTCTTACATTCACCCAAAAAGATATTGAAATCGTCAAGCAAAACGCCAAAAAGGAATTAATGGGCGTACTCAAAGATAAAAGTCCCGAACAAATATCTGCGCTGGTAGACAAAGAGTTCCAGCGGCAACTCAAATACGCAAAAGAACATAGAAAGCTTGAAGATTCGGAAATAGCTAAAATGCCCGCTCAGGATAAGCATCTTTTTAGCGCTTTGAAAAAAGCTCTTGATGACAGAGTCAAAGCCCTGGTTGCAATTGTGATTATCGCCTTTGAAATCGGCTACATCTTGGGTCCCACCCCTCTAGGGACAATGCTCGATCGATTAGGCATACGCAAGGGATACCCTTTAACTATGGCGCTTTGGTCGTTGGCAGGTATCGTTACTGTATTTTCTGTCCAAATTGGCACCTTCTTAGATAAATTCTTGCCTTCACCCATTTTGCCTGTCGTCTTAGGATTTGCATTTTGTCGTTTCATTTTGGGCGTGGGAGAAGCTGGTAACTGGCCCGCGGCAATCAAGACTATAGGCGAATGGTTTCCAGCAAAGGAACGCTCCTTTGCAATGGGGTGGTTTAATAGCGGTTCATCGCTTGGGGCTTTTTTCGCTCCGATAATTGTCGGCGCATTGGTTCACGGAAATAAATGGCAGCCTCCTTACATAGTCGTGGGACTGGCAGGCTATGTGTGGATCTTAGGCTGGCTGTATCTTTACCACACTCCGGAAAAACACCCGCGCCTTTCAAAAGATGAACTCGATTATATCGTAACGGGAAGGGCAGTTGAGAATCCGACTGCCAAAGAAAAACTGCCATTTTGGGAGGGGCTAAAATACCGACAAATTCGAGGCGTGCTTATGTCTCGGTTTTGCGCCGAGTCGGTCTGGAAGTTCTGCACATATTGGCTTCCACTCTATTTCACACAAGCTCGAAATGTCAAGCTGAGCAATATGTTCATTTTTGTGGCACTGACGGCCCTTTCATCAGAGTTCGGAAATATTTTTGGAGGCTGGCTTTCAAGCTATTTCATTAAGAGAGGCTGGACTATAAACAAATCACGCAAAGCCGTAATGGCGCCTTGTGGGCTTCTGATGATAAGCGCATTGTTTATTCCCAAGGTTCCTTTGGGTTGGGCAGTGGCAATGCTTTCGCTTCTGACATTCTGTTATCAAGCTTGGTCGGTTAATATGCAGACCATACCAGCCGATGTTGTCCCAAGAAAAGCATTAGGCTCCGCAGCAGGGCTAGCTCATATGACCGCTGGCTTAGCAGGTTTTACAATAAGCCTTTTAACCGGCAAACTTAGCTATACCGCAATGTTTACAATCATCGGATGTGCGGCTTTCGCAGCGCTTGCGTTATTATTCATAGCAATTGGGCGCATAGATCCAATAGCAAAAGAAACCACCACTTGATTTTAAATCTCCAAAAAACGGTTTTCATTCATTGACTCGAACGATGAAAACCTGATATATTTTCAGCATAGGTTTTTGGCAAAGCGAATAAGAAACGACATAACCGGCAAACACTCTTTGAAAATTATAGTGTTGCCGGTTTTCAGCATAGATGATCGCGGAATTGCCGAAAAAATAATCGAGCATAAAGGGTAGATAAAAATGACACAGCACCGAGAGCTCTTGGAATGGGTCGAAGAAATGGCGCGTATGTGCCAGCCCGATCAAATCGTTTGGATCGATGGCTCCGAAGAGGAAAAAGAACGCCTCACTCAGGAGGCTATTTCTACGGGAGAAATCATTTTATTGAATCAAGAAGTCCTCCCAGGTTGCCTCTATCATCGAACGGCTATTAATGACGTAGCGCGCACGGAAGATTTGACTTTCATTTGCACTACACTTCGTGAGGATGCCGGACCTACTAATAATTGGATGGCTCCCGAAGAGGGATATCGCCGTGCCGGCGAAATATTTCAAGGTTCTATGAAAGGCCGGACTATGTATGTAGTCCCATTTTCTATGGGCCCGGTCGGTTCTCCTTTTAGCAAAATAGGCGTAGAATTGACAGACAGCATTTACGTTGTGCTCAATATGCGCATTATGACTCATATTGGCGCTCCAGTTCTAAAGCAACTTGGTGCTGGAGGCGAATTCACAAAATGCCTTCATGGCAAAGCGGATTTGGACATTAATAGGCGGCTTATCCTTCATTTCCCAGAAGACAACACGATTTGGAGCGTCGGCTCAGGTTATGGCGGCAATGTTTTGCTAGGAAAAAAATGCCTCTCTCTTCGCATAGCCAGCTACCTCGGAAAGAAAGAAGGCTGGCTTGCAGAGCACATGCTGATTATGGGTATCGAAAACCCAGAAGGCCGCATCGAATACATCGCCGCCGCTTTACCAAGTGCTTGCGGCAAGACAAACTTGGCAATGCTCGTTCCTCCTGAAGGTTTGAAGATTAAAGGCTATCGCATTTGGACGGTAGGCGATGATATAGCTTGGATGCGTATTGACACCGACGGCAGGCTTTGGGCCATCAACCCCGAGACCGGTTTCTTCGGAGTTGCTCCCGGAACCAACAGCAAGAGCAATCCGAATATGATGAAGACTATCGCTAAAAATACCATCTACACCAATGTCGCTCTAAAGCCCGATGGAACCGTCTGGTGGGAGGGACACGACGATCCGCCGCCAGCCGAAGCCTTGGACTGGCAAGGCAGAAAATGGACTCCTGATGCTAAAGATGAAAACGGCAAGCCTATTCTGGCAGCCCATCCTAATAGCCGCTTTACGGCACCTTTGACCCAGTGCCCATCATCTTCTTTCCGCACAGAGCATCATCACGGCGTGCCTATCTCAGCGATCATTTTTGGCGCTAGAAGGACCCACCTAGCTCCTCTAGTTTATGAAGCTTTCGATTGGGAACATGGCGTATTTGTGGGTGCCACCATGGCTTCCGAGCGCACTGCAGCGCAGTTCGGTAAACTAGGTGAAGTCCGCCGCGATCCAATGGCTATGCTGCCATTCTGCGGTTACAATATGGGGGATTATTTCGAACACTGGCTTAATATGGGCAAGCGAATGACCCAACCGCCAAAAATTTTCCACGTTAACTGGTTCCGCACGGACGAAAACGGAAACTACCTTTGGCCGGGCTTCGGCGAAAACTTGCGCGTATTGGAATGGATCCTCGACCGGTGCAGGGGCGATGTTGATGCTGTTCGAACTCCGATTGGCTTTGTCCCGACAACCGAAGGACTTGACCTTACAGGTCTTGATATAAGTAAAGAGACACTTGAGAAGTTATTCTATGTGGACAGAGATGAATGGTTTGAAGAGACGAACCAAATAGCGACATTCTTCCAGCAGTTCGGCAAAAGGTTCCCAAAAGCTCTTTGGGAACAGTTGGAAGCGCTGCGCCTGAGGCTAAGAGCCCCTGTCACTCTGATGAAACCCGGAAGTGAAATACGGCCTCTTGCTCAGGAACTTAATGATATCATCGAACGTGAAAATATTTACGTCTTCCAAATGCTATCCGAACTCGGAAAAAGATTATACTTCCCGAAAGGAATCCTAGCGCAAAGCGCTGAAGCAGCCGAGAAGGCGAAAAACTTCAATGCCACCATAGGTACGGCTTGGGAAGATAAGAAACTTATGTACCTTCCATCTGTAATGAAGTTCCTAAACGATCTTACCCCAGCCGAAGCTCTAAATTATGCACCGGCAACAGGAAATCCCGCGCTTCGTAAAAAGTGGAAAGAAGAGCTCGAACTGAAAAATCCGAGCCTTAAAGGCAAAAACATTTCCTTGCCAATTGTTACAAGCGGCGTGACACACGCCCTTAGTTTGGTGGGCGATTTGTTTATCGATAGGGGAGATGTAGTGCTTCTCCCGGATAAGTTCTGGGAGAACTACGAACTGCTTTTCGGTGCACGTTGCCAAGCTCAACTCGCGCTATATCCATTTTTTAACGCAAGTGGCGGTTTCAATGTAGAAGGTCTGCGTCAGGCGTTGGCTACGCGAGGCTCGAGCTGGAAAACAATTGTTGTCTTAAACTTCCCGAACAATCCAACGGGTTACTCCGTAACCGAGTCAGAAGCAAATGCTATTGTAGAAGTCCTGAAGGAAGCCGCAGACAATGGATGCAACCTAGTAGTCGTTACAGATGACGCTTATTTTGGGCTTTTTTACGACGATGATGTAATGAAAGAGTCGCTATTCGCCCGTTTGGCTTGTTGCCACGAAAAAATTCTGGCAGTAAAAGTAGATGGACCAACCAAAGAAGAGTTCGTGTGGGGCTTCCGTACAGGTATGATTACTTTCGGTGTCAAAGCATCGATGAACTACGAGTCTTTTTACAGCGCAATGGAAAAGAAAGTCGCTGGAGCAATTCGAAGCGCCATATCGAATTGCTCCCAACTTTCACAGTCCATTTTGGCGAAAGCTTTGCAAACAGAGGATTTAGCAAAAGAGCGTGAAGAAAAACAAGCTATTTTGGCCGAGCGTGCCGCCAAAACTCACGAAATCCTCAGCTCATCGAAATACTCAGACCTATGGGATGCTTACCCATTTAACTCAGGCTATTTTATGTGCCTAAGGCTGAAAAATATTGATGCCGAGAACTACCGCAAGCATCTTTTGGAAAAATACGGCGTTGGTGTCATAGCCGATGGCAAAAGTGATATACGAGTGGCGTTTTCGGCGGTAGATGTTAACGACTTGCAAGCTCTTTATGACGCTCTCGAAAGCGCTGCGCGTGACCTTAAACCAAATTAATCGCCCAACTCGAGAAGCTATTTTTAGGGTGTGGGCAACCACACCCTTTTTCTGTTTTTATGGACCTAAATTATTCCCGCAAATCTGAAAGAAAATATTGCTATTTCATAGACTCATATTTAGTGGTTCAGCTTGTTAGGCGGAAAGAAAAGCATTTGGACGGAACGATAATCGAAGAAACCGCCGCAATTGAATGCCCCAACGTGAAAACCTGCCGAAATCTCGAACGCAACTGTTCTATAATCAACCCTTCAAAAGGCACAGATCCTTTTAGCCCATTCAGGAATCTCCTTAAAGATCTCTGGTGAAAGCAGGCTGTCTAGGTTCGAGCTCAATTACATGGCTGCCAGGCACCAAGCACTCCGGCCTGCAAGTAAATAAAAAAACCTGCCTGCTAGAGCTTATATTTTTCAATATTTCCAAAGCATTCGCTAATCGCTCACCGTCGAATGTTACGAACGGATCATCCAATATGATAGGTGGATTAGCTAGGCCAAAGACATATTTTGCCAATCCTAATCTTGCCGCAAAAAATAGTTGATCTTGCGTCCCTTGGCTAAGCTCATTTGGGGGAGATTCAGACCGCTTGTAAGGGTTGTGAACCGATATCACCAGCTTATCTTTAGCCTTCACGACAGCCTTGCTGTAAGTTCCAACTGTGATTTCCGAAAGATACTCACTTGCCACAACTTCTACGGCAGGACTTGCATCGGCAAGCGCTTCAGATACCGCTTGACTTAGAACATCCCTTGCAGTTCTACAGACTTTAAGCCGGTGCGTCAAACTTTCCAATCTTTTTTCCGCGACTTCGAGTTGCTCTTCAAGATCTGCCACTTGGAGTGGGTCGACATCGGAGATTTTAATCAACGACTCGGCTTCCGTTCTTTCTGTTTCCAAAGTTTTTACCCGCTGCTCGATATTATCGACTTTGCGTTTGAGTTTTGCATACTCTTCCACCGACATCGAAGATGTGAATGGAGCCTGCTCAGCCAATTTTTCCTCTGCGTCTCGGCGTTTTTGAGAAAGAAATCTGCGTTCTGCTTCAATTTCCTCCACGCTTCGGCCATCCTGTATGCCAGCTAATTCAGCATATGCTTTTTCGAGTTCTCTCGAGGCTTTTTCTCGCTGTTCCAAATAAAAGACTAGTGAATCGAGGTCTGGGGCATCAACAATTTTTACAGCTGAAATTACTTCTGCGTCCGATGCCATTTCACGAAGTTTTCGGATGTCTTCTTTTTTTGAATCGGCCTGCGCCTTAAGCGTTGAAATATTATGGCGTTTTCTGATGATCAATGCCGCGGCGCAAATTGCCGTTCCTATCATCCCGAAAGCAAATCTCTCCAATTGCCCAATAGGAAGGAAAACTCCAATAATAAACAATGCTGTCCCTACCGCTATTCCTATGTTGCACAACAGAGTAGGCAACCTCAATGACCGTATTTTTTCTTCGATTTCTTCAACTTCGGCAGCTTTTTCATTTGCCGTTTGAGCTTGAATTTTTGCCGCCCTAATTTTTTCAAGAAGTTCGTTGCTGTTTAACTCACTCGGGATGAAAGATTTTTTCTGAAGTTCCGAAATCGTCTTATTCAGTTGCTTGATTTTTTCAAGCCTATTCTCTATCGCATTCTCCTTAATCCTTAGTTCTTCCAGTTCTTTCTCAATCCCGATTTTGTTCTCCCAAGCGGTTGTTACGATTTCCTCATTTGTTTTTTCTTCCTTTAGACTGGCTATTAACTCCCGTGTCTCTGTTGCTCGATTTCTGGCGGTTTCAACTCTTTTCAATGCTGAATTGAGTTCCTGCAACTTGATTTTCAGGTCTTCAATATCATTTTGCGTCCTCTTGATCTCTCCCGGATTAGTTGCATAACGTTCAATACCTTTTTCTAATTCCACTATTGACTTGTCTAAAAGTTTAATCGCAGCCTCGGCATTGTCGTCTATCCCAATCGTTACGCTCCTCAAAGAATCGCCAATCTCCGATTGCGCCTTCAAGTCATTAATATTGCTATGAGTTATGCAGGCGGTTGAAAGATAGAGAGTTTCAGAGGGAGTTCCCACCGCTTCCGATACTGTTTTCTGGACCTCGCTCCTGGTGACAATCGGGCTTCTGCCTTCTTTTTTTATGGCGTTTTGCCGTTCTTGGAAATCCCTGATAAGCGTAAACCTTTCGCCGCCAAGCTGGATATCCAAGGTTATTTTCATTCCTTCCTCGCTACCCCAACGCTGATAAGCTTTCAATCCTTTTTTCTCTGAAGTTGCATCCCCAAATAAACCTAATATCAGTGCTTCTTGGATGCTTGTCTTACCCGATTCGTTGGGACCATAAATGATGTTTAGTCCGGGAGCGAATTGCCAAGATTCATTTGCATAGCACTTGAAGTTGGTTGTTGTTAATCTACTGATTATCAATTCAAAACCTTCTTCCCTTGAAGCAGCGCAATGCCTACTTGCAAGGCGTCTTCATAAAGCTTCCGTTCGCTTTCCGGAACCGAGTCGATCTTTTTTCTCATAATGGAGATAAATCTTCCCATAACGGTTCGGGAGTCGGCTTGAAGCGACTCAGCATCGACTTTTGGATGAGTCTCGTCTCGCAGTTCCAGAAAGAAAAACCGGTTTTTCAGCTTTTCTTCAAGATCCGAAATATCTATTAAAAATCCCGCTTTCGTTAGACCGGCAATTGTTATACGAGCCGCTGCATCATCGTCAGAGAGGTGCTCTATTTCACGAATTATATCGTCTGCCGAATCGAGAGAGTCAAAGGAAATAGTTCTTTCCAGGGACTTTCGCTTTCCAATATCGATCCGCTCTATTTCACACCCCTGATCATCTAGTTTTATCGAGGCAATAGCTGTGCTCGATTGCCCAAACTTGACTAGCTCAGGCGACCCGGGATATAAGGCATTCTCCGCCGCCTGATACCAAGAATGCCAATGTCCCAAAGCAATATAATCCATCCTGCTATCTGATATATCGTTCACATTGATTGGGCAAGCGGTGTCCTCCAAAATTAGCGAGTGCGTTGTGACCGATCCATGTGCCATTGCAATGTTATATTGATAGTCCGGGGATTTAACCAAGCCCGCCAAAGGACTTAAATTGCTGTCTTTGATGGTCGCTTTTCCTTGGATGCAAAGATCCAACTCAGGAAAGCAGAATGAATGCGGCTTTTCTTCTCGAAAAATGAATATATTCTCTCCACGTTTCCAATCCTCGCGGTTGTATATTGAACTTGCGCCAATGCAGTCGTGGGTGCCCGGAAGGATAACCACAGGGATGCCCAATGACTTTAATCCGGTAACTACCTTGTCCAAAGTAGGTTGGGATACAAAATTGGAGTCAAAGAGGTCGCCGGCTATAAGCAGAATGTCGTGGTTTTTAGCGGTATTCAGAACAGCTTCGAATGTTCTGAAGATTTGGGCGCGCTGTTCTTTACCTTTGTCTCCAAGAAAGCGGAGTGGGGCATCAATATGGATATCGGCTGTGTGCAAAATACGAACAGACATTCGAACCGCCACTGAGAGGAATTATCTGCGCAAAAACCAAAATCCTTTGTTAATTTATAAAAATAATGCTGAACGTAATTTAAATGGATGTTTTCGCCCTTAGCTTTTTGGGGGAGTCTCCGCGGTCTGTGCTTATCGTTCGCCCTATTGACAATATTCTGCCACGCATGCAACCGTCACAAATACCGGGGTCTTCGTTTATGCACCGCTTATTTGGGTATATTTCGTAAAAAGTCCGGTATTTAAGTGGTGTATAGTTTGGCATTACCACGTTAGCTCCCGCTTGAAGTGCCTTTTCGCGGCCAAACTCGTCTATGCTACCCATTGCTGTAGTCGCGGGCAGAAGCGCATCTCTCAACACTATTCGGGTCAAAGCCACAGCTTTTAGCGATAAATTGAGGTCGCCTTGTGGGCATTCGGATAGAGGTGTATCGGGATGAGGTATGAAAGGGCCGATACCTGCCATATCTACATCGTATTCTTTAAGAAGCAAAATATCATCAGCGATATCTTCGTATGTCTGTCCGGGCAATCCAACCATAAATCCTGCACCTGTTTGAAAACCGATTCGCTTCAGTTCACGCAGGCAAGCCAGCCGCTCGTTTTGATCGGAATCTGGATGCAATTCTTTATACAATCTTGGATTTGCTGTTTCATGCCGAAGTAGATATCGGTCCGCTCCGGCATCTTTGAATGCCTGATAATCTTCAAAAGGCCGTTCCCCTATGCAAAGTGTCACTGCCATGTCGGTAGTGGATTTAATCTTCCGGATTATGTCACACATTATTTCCTGCGTATACCACGGATCTTCTCCAGATTGAAGGACGGCTGTTTTAATTCCGCGCCTATTCAAGTCTTGCGCTATTTCTACAATTTCTTCCGGAGGAATCCGGTACCTTTCAATAGCTGCGTTAGGGCTTCGCAGGCCGCAGTATTTGCAGCTCTTCACGCAGAAATTTGAAAACTCGATCAGCCCTCTAATATGCACATCGCTACCGACACACCGTTTCCTAACCTCATCCCCGGCGTTGATTATCGCCTGAAAATCATCCTCTTCTGTCCTGCTGATGAGAAAAACAAGTTCTTCTCTTGTGAGATTGCCGGTTTCGATGGATTTTTCAATGAGTGGCTTCATTTCTCTAGATATAGACATCTCTTTCGCCCTTTTCGATCCTTACCATAAGCTCCATTGTCTTCTTTCTTAATTGTGCAGGCAAATCTTCCAGAGACTCCGCTATGACCCGTTCTCCTTCATTTCGAGTTTCTTCGTTTGCATAATCCAATAAATATTCTTTTAGGGAAAGAAGCGCATTGGGCCCGCACATTTTATGTATTTCGCCGTGTTTTGCTAATCCCATAAAATGCTCTCCTGTACGCCCCTTTCGATAACAAGCTGTGCAAAAACTAGGAATGTAGTTGTTTTTGCACAGCGCCAACATCACTTCAGCTAAAGACCGTTCGTCACCGATTGAAAATTGTTCAGCTTCCGGCTTATGGGCTTTTGCTTCGTAGTAACCTCCCGGCGAGGTTCTTGAACCAGCGCTAATCTGTGAAACTCCAAGGCTTATAAGCTCGTTTCTGAACTCGGCGCGTTCACGGGTCGATAATATTATCCCAGTATATGGAACAGCCAGCCTAAAACAAGAGACAATTCGCCGCATATCGTCATCGCTAACTGCGTGTGGCGGATTGTTGGCGGCAGGCGCATTGAGCGCTGGCTCGAGCCTTGGAACAGATATGGTATGGGGCCCAACGCCAAATTTGCTGTCAAGATATTGAGCGTGCATCAATACTGCCATAACCTCATATCTGAAATCTGTAAGCCCAAACAACGCTCCAATGCCGATGTCATCTATGCCTGCTTCCATCGCGCGGTCTGGTGCCAAAAGCCTCCACAAATAGTCCTTTTTAGGTCCCGAAGGATGCATCTGCTTGTAGGTATCCAAGTGATATGTCTCTTGAAAACACTGGTATGTGCCAATTTGGGTGGATTTAAGCCTACGGAAATCTTCAACGCTGAGCGGCGCGCAATTCACGTTTATCCGGCGTATAGACGCGTTTCCTAGCTTCACATCATATACCGTCTTCACGGCTGACTCAATATAGTCGATTCCGCTCTTCGCGGGGTGCTCGCCCGCGACAAGGAGCACTCTCTTATGTCCTTCGCTCAGTAGGATTTCCACCTCACGTCGTATTTCTTCTTCGCTGAGAACTTTTCTAACTAGGTCTTTGTTATCCTTGCGAAAACCGCAATATAGGCAATTGTTCGCACAAACATTGCTTACATAAAGCGGCGCAAAGAATACCATTCTGCGCCCATATATCGTATTCTTCACATATAGCGCCGCTTCATAAATTGAATGCACGACCTCTGGGTCAGTTGTTTGCAAAAGAACCGCTAGTTCATCCAATTCCAATCCTTTGCATTCTTTGGATTTTTCAACAATTTCTAACGCGCGGCTTTTGTCAGCTTTTTTCGCTGACTCCAATAAACTGAATATTTTTTCGTCGTCTACAAACCCAACGCGTTCTTGTAAGTCGATAGCCATTTTGGGACCTTCTTTCTAAACAACCTCTGCCTTACTTGTATCCTATATAAGAGTTGTTCAAACCTAGCATTATTGAATGAACATTCTTACACCCATTTTTAGTTTACCCATCTTGAAAAGCTAAGTCGAGACCATATGTCTCTGATTTTGGTTGGCGATTATATGCTAATAAAAAAGGCTCCGAATATTTCACGGAGCCTTTTAAAAAGCACTTTGTAATCTTTCTATATGCAGTTATTTGCGTTTTCTAAACGCTATTCCTGCCAGCCCCAACATTCCTGATCCCAGCGCCAATAAAGTGCCTGGCTCGGGAACCATCGGTTCGTAAGCTGCCTGATCATAAGTGCATAGATAATCTAGATAGTATAGGCAGGTCGCACTGCCACTGTCAAACCCCAAACGCTGTCGCGCTGAAGTTTCACCGTTCTGGAGCGCATCATACACTAATACGTAGTCAAACCACACTTTTTGGCGGAATTGGGTCCCTTCCAATGTCGATGTTACCCAAACATCGTGCCAGCCATCGCTTATGACGAAGTTCATCGTCCCGCTCTTCGGTGACCACTGAAGCATCACTTGACCAGTAGATGTATCTGTCCAAAGCTTCCAACGTATTCGGCTGTAGGTTGTGGAACCCTGTGTCTTAGCGTATGACTCGATAATTGGAGTAGCGCTGCTCGCTGAGGTTGTCGAGCATTGCTCGGCAAAAATCCTAAATGCCATAGTATGGCCCGTCCCACCAGGTGCGTTGTCACGCAGAAGGTTATGGATCGGTGCCGTAGTCGCATAATTCCAGGCAGTGCGGTCCACTGTGGAATCGTCATAAATCCTCAGAATCTTGTTGCCGGGGCTGCCCCAGTCATCTATTGCCGCGCTCTGAAGCAATTGATTGTTACCAAGTGACCAGACATTTCCGTTATCACGAGATAACCTATCTGTTGGCAGTTGGTTTCCGCCGGTGTTTTCAACCGTGTAGTTCCACCACCAGTCAACTGGCGTGCCGTCCGCTTTATTTGGTGGCAAGGCAGCAATTGAGGGAACCGCCACTGCGATAATCATCGCAACTACGAAAAGTCGTATCATCTTCTTCCTCCTTTCACTAAAAGTGTTGTGTGTGATATATGTGAAGCACAGAGCCCAACTAATGCCCATCTCTGTATGGACCTATCAATCATTGGGATAGCTTCTTTTTAACTATACATTCATCATATCTATTTGTCAATACTTGTTTTTAAAAACTAAATGATTAATTATTGTCTAATAGTAGTTCAAATTATAATTGAACATTATTTGCTTTTGGCAAAACTTATGGACCATTTGATTGTAGCGTTATAAGGGCTGAAAATAGTCAGATGAATCAATCCGTTTTTTTCATCTTTTTTTGAAATCCGGCATTTAGAATCTGTTGCCTCGCATTTCAACGGTGTGTATTTATTCAGCGCTATGGCTATGGTATAATCCTCACCGCCAATAACATCGCTCGTCCCTGAAAGTGTTTTGCTTCTTGAATCCCATTTGATGTCCCGCATATCCACGTAGCCCTGCATAATATGCCTATCGGTGGAAAGAACCTGTGGATGGCTTTTGACTTCACGAACCGACAACATTCTAACTTCTCCGGGGCGAAGCTTTTGCTCTATCTTGCCGCTTCCTTCAAAGATGCCCGCAAACCTGTTGTTCCAAAAATCATAGGCATAATATTTCTTTTTGGGGTTGAGTCCCATTCCGCCGGAGTCAACGTTTTTGCTTATTTCAACACCAACTACAGCCTCTTTCTCTACATCGGGGTTAAATAATGCTAATTGATGCCACGAAGAGTCGACCGCAAAATCAAATACTCTTGGGCAAATCCCCGAATTAAGGATATCTAACGGCCTCGGTGTCTGCACTGCCGTGTGCATCGGGTAAATCCGTGAAAGATCATAAACCTGTTCCGGAGTCATCGTTCGGAAACTTGTAGCCAAAAGCAGCCTTCCAGACACCATATATGACATAGTCAGCATTTGCCGCAAACCGTCCCGGTTGTTTGGCTTAACGTGCAAAAAGTTCTTGGAGTCCATATCGTATTGGAAGAAAGCGCGGGTCTTATACCAACGCAATGCGCAGCGCTGATACATATCAGGTGTTGCCAAATGAGTGTCCCACCACATCCTTTGGCTGTCAATGATGCCAACCGTTACATCAGTAAGCGGTTGGTGCTTATATTGTCCCAAAAGCCTTTCTTGAATGTAAGAGTCAGGCCCGAGTCCCTCTTTTGCCAACTTGAAAATAGTTCTGTATGCGGAAGTCGTAGTGGCATATTTGTCTTCAAACCCCCCAAGTTTCCAGCCCGTTCCAGGATAATCGAAGAACACGCCTTTAACACCGCCATCTCTCAAGTTTTTCCAAACTTTTCTCATATGCTCTTGAAAACCGGGATCGGTATAATCATAACTGCAGTCATTGTTACGCTTGCCATCTTTTGTCAATATATTGCTTATATCGTTATAAAGGAACCACTCGGGATGCGCCTTGCCAAAATCTACGGATATTAGTCCTGTCTGCACATAAGTTATGGGAATCCCGCCGCGCTCTAAAACAGCGCCAGCCCATTTCGCAGTGGTCTCATAGGGTTCGACATAGTGCCCATATTTTTGCCAGTGTTCGTCGTCCCACCATCCTTGTTCATTGTTTTCACCGGCAGCGTCGGGAACAAGCCGCACTCCGACTTTCGAATATTTTAGAAACCCTGCTTTGATTGCGGCATCCATTTCAGAAACCATTCCAGCCGAATTGTTAATGTATTCGCATCCCGGGTGCGAACTGCTGGCATACCAGCCACAGACGGTAGGAAAGTTGTATATATTGGGTCTTGCATTCATGGCAGCCCTTACCGCCAAACCATAGTTTTCTAGTGATATGAAATAACTCGGCGTGGTCAAATCTATATATGTTCTTTCGTCAGGTAAATACCTAACTCCCGGATCAACGAGCTTCCCTACTGGATCGTCGTATTTCATTTCAATCTCGAATCCGCTACCTTTTGCTTTTGCGGCTCGAACAAACTTAGGAAACTCATAGTATGTCAATCCGCCGAGGACCAAAGTCCGGCGTTTTGAGTTTTCTAGGAAAGTAAGCATCAAGTTATTGGTTGAACTAACGGAAGGCCCTTTGGTGACCTCAGATACACCGTATCCGGATACACCGTTAAGCATTCGAAGAAGAGCGGGATGTTTGGCAGTAGGGAATGCTACACCACTCGCCAAGGGTGACATACGCTTTATCCGAAACTCATTTTTTGTGGAATTATCGATTCCGCACGCGAGAGTGAAGAATCCCTTGTCATTGTAAAGTCCGAATTCCAAAAGCAGGTCGGGCTTGCCTGGAATCCGGCAAATTATTGTAAGCGCTTTACCTTTTCCCAACGCGTCATTTATATCAGCGCTCGTCCATATCCTAACAGCGGTCGGCTCGGTAGATTGCATTTCCTCAACTTGAGCGTAAGCATCGGTCAACACTGTCTTCCCAATGACTTTGTCTACGGCCTTATATTTTCCGGAAACAAGATCGAAGCTAACTGAAATCCGGTTGTTTTCTATTCTGACAAAATCACCATCGGCAAAAATTTGCACCTTTTTTTCGGTATTTGCGAACGCGGTATTGCACATTAGGAGTGCCAATGCCATAGCAACCAAAAACCGAAAAACCATTAAGTCCATTTCTTCCTCACAACAATCTAAAGATAAAGTTAGACAATGGTATATATAGTATATACTTATTTTCTTGGACTACAGCTCCGTTTCCTTTGGCATTTTCTGCTAAAGAAAAAAATAAAAAAGCCCTATCTTCAAAAGAAGAAAGGGCTTATCATTATTCTAATTTTTTGTCGCATTACAATGCCATAGTGAATTCTTCAACGCCTTCTTCGCTTCTTTCGAACATTATTAGGTTAAAGGCTTGCTCGTTGTCTTCGATGTGATGCCCGTCAGCAATGACCGAGTTATTGATTCTTGCGCAACGTCCGATGACAGCCCGGTTCCCGATGACGCTCCGTGATATTCCCGCGGCTTCATCCACCAGCACATCAGCTCCTACCACAGATAATCCGCCAACAATTGCGTTTCTTCGTATCTCGGTATTCGGGCCAATATAAGCCGGCCCGGCAATACGCGCAGCACTATGGATTTCCGCGCCTTTGGCTACGTGGACGCCTTCTTCGATCTCTCGCCCGCCTATATCGACATTTAACTTGCCCATTAATGCATCGAAATGCGCATTCCTATAGCGTATAGGATCTCCCACATCGCACCAATAGCCCGGTATTTCTAGCCCGCGGATCGGGTCCATATTTCTTAGCATCCGAGGAAAAACTTCACTGCCAAAATCACACGGGGTTTCGTAAGGAATCTGGCTTAATACGTCGGGCTCCATAACATATATACCTGTGCTGATTTTATGGCTGAAAATGTCTTTCTCGCGTGGTTTTTCCAAAAATTTTGTAACGAACCCACGTTCATCCACTGCCGCTATTCCATATTCACACGGGTCTTCCGATTCTCGCAATACCATAGTGGCCATGGCCGACCCCATCTTATGATTCAGCACTACTTCCGTCAAATCTATATCTGTTATGGTGTCGGATGAAATCAGTAAAAATGTTTCATTTAACAACGGCTGAAGCCTTTTGACGCCCCCAGCGGTTCCCATGGGCCGTTCCTCTAAAGAGTAGTTTATTTTGACTCTTAACTTCGAGCCATCACCAAAATAATCCAAGACCTCTTTCGCCTTATATGAAAGCGCGATGTATATATCCCTGATGCCGTGTTTTTTTAGCAGGCGAATAGTGTGCTCGAGCACAGGCCTGCCGAAAAAAGGTAGCATGGGTTTGGCGGTGTTTCTTTCTATGGAGCGTAGTCTTGTTCCGCTTCCTCCAGCCAGAATGACAGCTTTCATGCGAGCGGCCTCCTTTGTAACCAATTAGCCTATTCTTACAGCCCATCAAACTTTATTTGGACTGCTCTACAGTAATAGTGCCGGGTAATGCTACAGGCTGATTATCGGCTTCCAAATGTTCTAGCTGAAGATTCAATTTTCTCCGCCAATAATCCAAGTAAGATCACGGGTTTATATGGCTAATGGTTGACCGACATAAAGCCCGCCTGCCAATAACTGTGAGATATTGAGAATTATTTTAACTTTTTATTTTGTTCGGCGCTGCAAATCGAGCTTTTAGAGGTAAAGACGATGAGAAGATTCATAATTGCTTTGTTGCTAATAACTATAGCATTCTCGGCTAACGCTGACACACTCTCATACAGCGGAAGTGTCCCACTACAGCGGACGAACTGGGCGGAGACTATAAGTTTGCCGCAGTTCGATCCTGCACTGGGCACGTTAAATAGCATAACATTTACTCTCAGTACCTATGCCGAGGGTATTTGCTTTGGTGAAAATGGAAGCATTACCTCGCCGACTACTTTAAACCTTATACTTGAAGGAAATATATACTTAAAGAATGGGTCGGATGTGTTAGCGAGCACCTTTCACAGCTTTTGTAACGAAACAGTGGACGTAGCTGTGGGAGAAGGCATTACTGCTCCATTGCCGGTATTTGGTTTCACGATTCCCGGCTTCAATGGAACGGGTCCTGATGCTGTATGGAAGACATCGTTAGATAGCCAGTTCGATTCAAATACAATATTCAGCGGGTTTGCGCCTTACATCGGCACCGGTACAATACCTCTCGATATAAATGCATCTGCAATTTCAAAAAGCAGCGGAGGCGGAAATGTGCTATTTATCTATCAAGTGATGGCGGAAGCAAAAGCCAGCATAACTTACGAATACACACCCATTCCTGAACCTTCCGGATTAGTGGCTTTACTTACAGGCCTTACATCCATTGCGGGCCTTGTATTCCGCCGCAAAAATAGCTAATAAATCCATAAACTGAATGAATGCCTTTATTTTCAATAATTTTCGGCTGGGGATGTTGCTGGTAGTTAAAGCAATCCCCAGCTTTCCGCTTCCTAGTCCGGCAAATGTGTACTATATCGATAGCTAGCAGATGCCGATTTTTGGGTTGCTTGGCGTAAGTCCGACAATGTTCAAGGAGTTTTCAATATTCTTCTTAAACTATCATCGCAATTCGAGAGCAATGTATTGACTATGGAAAAATAGTTTTGGTATTATAAGAAGCCATTAAATATAGCAAGGTGATTTTAATTGGAAATAATAAAAAGCATTTTATCTGTGATTCAGATTATTGCCGCCATTGGAATGATATTAGTTATAGTTCTTCAAACTACTAAAAGTGAAGGTTTAACAGGGACAATCGGCGGCAAAGCTACATCTACTTTCCACGGCAAGCCAGGCACAGAAGAAAAGCTTAATCTTTACACAAAATATACTGCAATAACGTTTATGGTTGCTAGCGCTTTGGTGTTTTACATATCCCCACGCTAGGCAATTTTCCTAACTCAAACAATACAGGGCGCGGTTTAAAGCTATAACCCCGCCCTGTTTTTGCGTTTGGTAAACATAGATATTAAATCGTCATCCAGTGCTCTTCTATGGCCAGCAAAGCATCCGGCAACTGCAAGAAGTCCCTCGTATCTTGTATGAGTTCAAAATGACGCTCTTCTTCTCTAGAAAGAAACTCATAAAGTTTTACCGCATTTGAGTCGGAAGCCTGTTTTGCTGCCGCACTGTAAAAATTGAATCCATCGCGTTCCATTTGCATCGCAGTCTCATAAATATCCATTCTTTCTTCCCCGGACTGGCCAACTTTCTCGAACTCGTTGGCGTATTTTTCGAATATGCTTTTAATCTTTTCGCCATCCTGCCTTTTTGTGTTCTGGGGCAATTCCTGTATAGCTGCGCCCACTCCGCTTGCCACGGCCTGAGCGTAGTCCTTTATTATCCGCATATGCTCTATCTCTTGGGAAGCCAAATATTCGAAAGTAGCCCTGCCTAGGGCGCTTTTTGCATTGTTTATGCCGTTTTCCAAAATCTCTTTGGCGCGCTCTTCATTTCTCAAAGCCATCGCCAAAACTTCCTGCAAATTATCTGGTATCTGTGTCATGAGCTCGCTCCTTAATGTGCTTTTATTTTTCACTGTTCAGCTTATACCCATTAACGGGCAATTTTCTAACACCTTTAAAATCCTTCCCTAAAGCTTTTATTGTTAAACGGCAATAATCTAAGTGATATAAACTAAATATCCCAGAAGGAAGCAGTGAAAATGGCCGTAAAAAGTATGCTGGCAAGTAAAAATGCCTCTCAGCCCAGGCTGCGATACAAGCTCAGCTTTTATATAGGCGGTAGTATCTTTGCCGTAGCTACTTACCTCGCAGGAACTTGGCTGTATAGGCTCGAAGCCGAGTCTTGGAAAAATGCCCACTTAAAACTCACTTTTAAGGATGTTATTAGCGGTATCTATCCAGTCCATTTGTTCACTTTCGTTGCCTGGTTTGTTGGGTGCCTTTCTCTCGCAATCCTTTTGGGATACTTGTTTGATCGAGAAGTGCGTTTTAGGCAAGCCGCTGAAAACAAGGCGAATATAGACGGTCTAACTCATCTTTACAATCACCGATATTTCCAAGAACGCTTCCATGCGGAAATCGAGCGTGCCCGCCGTTACCAGCGCCCTCTTTCCTTAATTATCTTGGATATAGACGATTTCAAATCGTTCAATGACCGATACGGACATCAAGAAGGAGACCGCCTCTTGGCGTGGTTCGGCAACATACTTAATGGCGCAACGAGGGAAATTGACATCTGCGCTCGCTACGGCGGTGAGGAGTTTGCGATAATCCTTCCCGAGACTGACCTTCAGGAAGCATCTGCTGTAGCCGAACGGATCGTTTCCACGGTTTCTTCATCTTCGAGCCCAAGGTTCCCAAGGCAGGTAACTGTGAGTGCTGGCATTGCAGATTTTCCAGAGCACGGACAAACACGCCACGCTATGATTTTATCCGCCGACGTAGCGCTCTATTATGCCAAACTTAGCGGCAAAAACAGAGCTTGCATTTACGATAAAGCTATGACCAAAGTTTATCGCACTACCCCGGAACGTTTGCAAAGCTTGCTTACCGAGGAGGATTTAGGCGCAATAGAAGCTCTAAGCGCCGCCGTGGATGCTAAAGACCAATGTACTCACCATCACTCCGAAACCGTCTCTAAACTTGCCATTCAATTGGGACAGAAAATGAACCTGCCCAGCAATGAATTGGAGAATCTTAGGGCGGCTGCTCTTTTACACGACATCGGCAAACTCGGGATGCCGGACAAGATTTTGAAGAAAAAAGGCCCACTCCAGCTTGACGAATGGCGCTATGTTGAGAATCATCCGAAAATTGGCTCCCAGATTTTGGAGAAAGTTCAACAGCTCAGCTCGGTTGTTCCCACTGTTCGACATCATCACGAAAGGTTCGATGGACACGGCTACCCAGCTGGATTATCAGGCAAAGACATACCTCTATTGGCGAGGATTGTTGCAGTGGCTGATGCATACGATGCTATGGTCTCCGACCGTAACTACAGGAAAGCCTTGACGCCCGAACAAGCTTTGGAGGAAATTGTTCGTTGTTCTGGCACACAGTTCGATCCGGAAATCGTGGAGGTATTTGTCAATCTTATGAGAGAGCAGCTCGGCAAACAAACGGATTCGGAAATATCAGAGGAACGCAAAGCCGCCTAATTTGTTTGCCTTCTTCCAGCCTTGCCTTGAAGTGCGCGATTTGAACGTTTATTCGCGAGCTTCAAATTAATGCCAAAAAGTTTTCCAAATCGCTTTAATCATATCCAGAAAACTAGGTGGCGTCGTTTCTTCTTTTTTCCCTCCTAGCTCCTCTTCGCAGCCGAATTCATCGTAATTAACATCATCTTCATCCTCAGCATCGCATCCTTCAATCAGTTTCTGAAGGAAATCATTGTCTTGGTCCAAATCGTAAAAAACTCCTTCATTTGCTAGCATCCGGATGCTTTGCCTAAACTTGGCTATAATTTGCACCACTGCTCCCAAGTGCCTTCGGACCTGATTTAGTGTCAACTCGCCGTCTTCAACCGCGATGCAGCTTTCAAGTGCTATTTCATTTGTTTCGGGATCTAGAACAAACCTGCCCAGCTTGAACTTGTTCTGAAGGTTCAGCAATTTACTGAAAAGTGCTTCTCTATCGACGGCCTTTGATGCATCGACAAACCACGGCGTGCGAAAAATGATATACTCGCCTTCTTCCAAAATGATGATGAAAACATTTACTTGATCCCCTTGGACTGGAAAAGGGATGCAAATTATGTTTTTACTTGGGTCGGATATGTAGTTAAGATCTTCGATATCCAGAAATCTCTGTATATCCGCCATAGTTACGGCCATTGCGGATCTCCTAATCATTATTACGGTAACTTACAATCAATACGCTTGATTTCTTAAAACTGTTGTGAAATCGTAAGCCAGTCTTCCGTCTTCAGGGAGGAATAAGCATTTCAAAGCCGAAATTGAATTGCGAAACCAGAAAACCACTAAATTGACATCTAAATTAATTATACGATGGAAAACGAGCTTTTTGCTATAGGAAATACAAAGGTTTATGAGGGAGAATACCTTGGCGCCATAAGTATTCCGATTGGAGGCATCGGCGCCGGCTGCATCCAGCTTGATGGAAAATGCCGCTTGGCAATATGGCAGATTTTCAATAATTTCAAGCACATATCGATTCCGCATTCTTTCTTTGCCGTAAGAATAAAGACGGAAACCGCCGGTCCTGTAGTGCGTGCAATGCAGACGGAGCCGATAGGCCCGTTTAGCGCCGTGTCAGCACTGCGTTTCAGCGGGGAATATCCATTTGCTTGGTATGATTTTTTAGATCCAGAACTGCCAATCAAGGTGAGCCTTGAGGCTTATAGCCCTTTTATACCTTTAAATGCGCGGGATTCTTCGATTCCGTGCGCCATTTTCAATCTCACAGCGGAAAACAATAGCAGTCAAAAATGTGATATTAGTTTTTTAGCTTCCCAGCAAAACGCAGTCGGAATTATCAGCGATAGTTCGCCTCAAGGCAGAGTTCACAAAGACTACGGCAGAAATCTCAATTGGCTGTCCATTGGAAGGTCAGAAGCTATTTTACATATGAGTTCTGAAAAATCGCGAGAGAGCCCTGGTTTTGGCGATATGGCACTTATAGCCATTCATCCCGGAGTTCTCGGCACAGCCTCGTGGACAGAGATACAAGCCTTATACGACGAATACTATGAAAACGGTTTCGTATCCGGCCCCTGCACCGGTGGGCCAACTGAAGATAGGAAGACACTGAATGGAGCGTTGACAGTCCCTTTTTCTCTCAACCCGGGTGAGAAGCGGACGGTTAAGTTCGTGCTTACTTGGCATTTTCCAAACGTGTCGCACGGCCATGGTTCTTGGGGCGCCAATGGCAATTATTATTCTAACTTCTGGCCAGGGGCTTTACAAGTAGCTTTGGAGATGAAAGAGCGCGTGGAAGAACTGGAATCCGATACGCGTTTATATCACAAATCATTTTACGATTCAAATCTGCCTCATTGGCTGCTCGATCGCATAAGTAGCCAAACTGCAACATTGCGCAGTAAAACTTGCTTTTGGGCACGTGATGGTTACTTTGGGGCATGGGAAGGCTGTTCCTCAGGTTCTGGATGTTGTTCCGGAAATTGCAACCACGTATGGCACTACGCACAAGCCCACGCGAGGCTATTTCCCGAAATCGCCAGGCGAATGCGCGATCAAGCCTTTTATTTCATCACTGAAGAAGGTTGGATCCCTCATAGGCAGTACCACCGCGCGATTCCCGCGGCGGATGGCCAGTTCGGAGATATTCTCGGTGCCTACCGAGAGCATTTGGTTTCGAAAGATGACAAATGGCTGCTTTCAAAATGGAAATATATCAAGGCAGCAATTGATTATTCTATTTCTGCTTGGGATTCTGACGAAGACGGGATGATGTGCGGAAGACAATGGAATACCCTCGATGATGCTCTAGGCGGATGCAGTTCCTGGATCGGATCGCTTTACCTTGCAGCACTGGCCGCATGCGAAAAAATGGCTGATATAGCAGGAGATCCTGAGTCTGCTCGAAGATACCGCAGTATCCTTGAAAGCGGAATGGAAAAACAGAATGAGACTCTTTGGAACGGTGAATACTACTTTCAAATACCGGATTCAGAACCCAATAAAGACTACAATAACGGATGCCACATAGATCAGGTTTTGGGGCAGTGGTGGGCTCACCAGCTGGATTTAGGCTGGATTTACCCTCCCGAAAGGGTAGCTACCGCCTTGAAGTTTCTAAAAAAATACAACTACCAAGTAAAATATGAGGGTTTGACTCAGGCTCCCCGCAAGTTTGTAGATGACAATGATGCCGGAATGCAAATGATCACTTGGCCTCACGGCGGCCGTCCTCTTGAAGAACACACGATTTACTATGCAGACGAAGTAATGTCGGGATTTGAATACTCGGCAGCGGCTACAATGGTGCAATGCGGCCTTATTGAAGAAGGCTTCATTATTGTAAAAGCCGTTTATGACCGTTATGATGGCCGGCTTCGCTCTTCTCTTTCACCGGGAGATAATGCTTCTTGGGGTTTTAGTGGCAATCCCTTCGGCGACGACGAATGCGGAAAGTTTTATGCAAGGGCTATGAGTGTCTGGTCGCTGCTTTTGGCTTGCCAGGGGTTCATTTACGATGGCCCTAATGGAAAGATCGGCTTCAAGCCCGTCTGGAAGCCAGAAGATCACAGGTCATTTTTCACAGCCGCCGAAGGGTGGGGGATTTTTCATCAGAAAAAATGCGGTAACGCACAAAAAGAGGAAATAGAATTGCGCTATGGCAGGCTAGATCTGAAATCGTTAGTTTTTGATTTGCTCCCAGGCGTGCGATTTCATAAAGCAGTTGTTACAATTGATGGAAAGGTGCAAAAATCAGAGTCTCTTTTGGATGGCAACGAATGCAAAATAAACCTGGCTCGAACGACAACGCTTAACAAAGGCGGCATTCTTCGAGTCGAGATCAACTAATGCCTTAAGTTGCCGAAGCAGCCCCACGCCGCAGTGCTAAAACTGCGACATCGTCCTCGAATCTACCGCCAGCGTGTCTTAGGCTCAGGTCAATTAGGTGTTCGGCAACCGCTCTGGCGGAGTTGTTATATACTTCCGCCACGCCTTTCAGCACCCTCTCCTCGCCGAACATCTCTTTCGAAATGCCGGATTCAATCAAACCATCGGTATATGCCAAGAACACTCCGCCGGGCTTCAATTCCGTTTCGACAACTTTATAGTCCGTATTGTCGTCAACTGCCAGCGGCAATCCTGAAATCTCCAGCAGTGAGCATTCGCCATTGCATACTACGGGGCAAGGATGGCCTGCGCTCACAATCGACAATTTTCCGGATAGGTCGTAAGATACAGCAAGAGCGGTTGCAAACTGGTTGGACTCAAGTTCGGAGAACAAAACACGATTAACCCGAGACATTGCATCCGCAAGATCGGCATTCTCCCGCATAAAACCACGGAAAAGCGACCGCAGCATTAGCGAATCAGCTGCAGCTTCAAGCCCGTGCCCTGAAAGATCACCAATTAAGAATGCCGCGCAGCCTTGGCCTATCGTAAAGAAATCCAGAAAGTCTCCGCCAAGTTGCGCTCGTTCTCTGGCCGAGATGTACACGTGCGCTATTTCAAGGTCTGCGGCCCGCTTGGGAATATCAGCCAACAAGCCTTCTTGGACTATTCGGCCTACCTCGGCCCTGTCGAGCAGTTCCCGCCTATATGCTTCAAAGTAAGACGTAGCTATGGCAGCTAACGCTGCGTGCAAAAACTCGTCCATTGCTATTAGCCAATTTTGTGTTTCCGAATGCGGCGGGTTCAACAAATAAGGAAGATAACTCTCTTCCAAGAAGTGAACGCTCACGACTAACGCTTCAAAAGGAAACTGCTGCTCTGCCAATGCTGCTCCTGCGCTTTCAAGGTCGTCTATGCAAGTTTCAAGAGCGCATTCTTGCATGCAGCATAGAATATTGTTGAACAAATTGCGAAAGACATTTTCTAGGTCTTTCCTCGACAGGTTCGGCGGCTCCCAAGCGTTTGTTTGCCTTTGAATCCATTCGGCTATAATCGATTCCTGATGGGGAATTAACCTTTCAGCTATCGCTTTCAAAGCATCTTTGCTATTTAACGAAAACTCAACTACTCTATAACCTACTAACTTCGTTGCATCCATAATTAAATAACTCTGTCTTTCACTCTAGCATAAGGACAGGATCAACTGTCTCAGTTCAATTTTATGTATTCCAGCCAAATGCTTTCATTAAAAAATCCGTCGTTGGTTTTATTCCATTCTTTTTCAACCGCTCGATTATTAATTCGCGAGCCTTTTTCACGCCAAGTTCATCGGCTTTTTCAAAAGCATCAGGCAGCCATCGTTCTGCTAAATCCCATATATATCCATAATTTTCGCGAACTCTTCCTGTTAAACCAACCTTGGTAATTATAAACTTCCGCTCCAACTCTATGAGGATATTCGCTGATTTTTTTGCCGTGTCCTTTCCCGCGATTTTCTTCAGATCTTTGGTCGAAATAGGTCCCTCACGCTCAATTATACTATATATTTCTTTTGTAGCTGCAGGCATCCTGCCCATCATAATTATCTCGTCTGCCGCCTCTCCATTAGTTGCAATAAAAGCTGGTAAAAGCTCCATGGAAATAAATCCCGGTTTGGAGGCGAACAGTCTGGTATAGTAAGCTTTTTTCTCATTGTGCAGGTCATCCTTCCAAAACCAAGTTTCGCCAAGAACTGAATCGCGTTCTCCGGGAAAAGCTGCCGCCAAGAATGGAAAGTTTTCTAGGTCTTGATAGTCAATTGTGCAAAAACCCACCGCATTGATGAAAGCGACGGCATCCTCTGGTGATAATACGCGTCCGTGCCATTCTTTCATCCATTTTGGTTCTATTAACAAGATTCCGACCTCTTAACCTGTGATTGGCAATTTGTACAATCTTTTTTATTAACAGTTCGCGGATTAAATCGCTCCTGTCCAATTTTTTTAGAACAGTTCTATCTGATGCCTTGAAATCATTTAAAATCATTGTCCCACAATTGAGGGAATCTATTTTAGTTATATAGAAAAATGTTGAGCTGATATTTTTAGCAAGCAGGGCATTATAAAATACTAAGAGGGATCAATTATCTGGATCTCCGGTTTGATATAAACGTGATTTGGCCCGGGATCGCCTTTAATACGTGAATTTACAACTCTAACAGCGACTTTTCCCACTTGGTCCAAAGGCTGTTTAATCATCAGTTTAAGGCAGTTAAGCTGCTCGCAACTTGGGACATTGTCAAAGCAAGCATACGCCAGATTATCCAAATCTAAGCCTGATCTTTTAACTCCCGAGATAACTCCATTGGCCATTCTTGGGCTATCCGCGAAAATTGCCGCCTTACATTGCGATGAAATCAAAAATTTGCATACTATATCACTTATTTCATTAACTTTGAAACTTGATTCCCAGCTGAGTATTCGAGTAGTAACGTGCGCGCCATATCGTGATGAATCGAGCACACCTTTCGTTCGATTAACCAGTGATGATATTTCGGCTTCAGAGGTGAGGTATAAAATACGTTCATAACCCTTTTGACTTAACAACCGCACAGCATCAAACGCAGCTTGGTAGTTATCAGACTCGACGAAATCTACGTCGAGATTCTCGAAATGCCTGTCTATGAAGACCAGTGGAAAACCGGAATCATCGATCTCTTGAAAAACCTTTAGGTTCTTGTTTGTAGTTATTGGGAATACGATCATTCCGTCAAGTTTTTGCGCAACTGCGCCAAAAAGATTTTCCTTTTCTCTCTCGATTGATTCATTGTCTAACTTCAGTGAAATGGTGATATTCAGCCTCCGAGCTTCATCCTCTATGCTTGTAGTCAAAGGAATTATCACATCGGATGCAAACATATCATCATCGTGCCAATCACACCTTAGATGAGGTAAAACAAGCGCAACGATCGGTCTCCCCGCTTGATGTTCGGCGACAATCAGGTTGCCAAACGAATCTCTAGAAAGGAAGCCTTCCAAAATGAGGGCTGCATAGGCAATCCTTACAGAATCCGGATTGACAGCCTTTTCTAAAGCCATTTGCTCCGCCGAAGGCATTATCTGGCCAGGATTCAAAAGCCCATCGAGGATTTCGGAGCGTAGTCGTAGCACAACACTTTCCAGCTCTTCATAATTGTCCATTTTTAAACTTCTGTTTCGTGCTGATTTGCGGTCGCTCAAAAACCATTCGATTGTAACACTCTTTCCGCAGCTTATTCAATCATCCTTTTCTGGATTTGTTTGAAATGGTTTTCGCTCGTTGCCAATTTTTTATATAACAAACAAGATGCAGGAATACTGAACAAGCAGTTTGAAATCATCAAAAGCTAATCTTTATTTCAAAAACAAGTTTTTATATAGGAGGCATATAATGTCAAGCTTCAACGGATTAGGAATGAACTTGGGCAACCTTTCAAGGATTTCAAACGCAAAGACCCGATCTATAAGCGCTGAAAACTTTACAGGAGAAAAAGGTAAAGGCGGAATGGCGACGGAAGGAACCGGCGCTGGTCCTTCTAGAGACCTTGGCAGAGGATGGAAAGTCTCGCCTTGCATTAGTATTCAACCGGGGGAAAACCGCACTATTGCCGATATCGAAGGACCCGGAGCTATACAGCAAATTTGGATGACTCCCAATCACCCTTGGCGGTTTTTGATTCTACGAATCTATTGGGAAGACCAAGAACAGCCATCGGTCGAGTGCCCATTAGGCGACTTTTTTGCCTGCGGTTGGGAGATATATGCTCAGGTGTCATCACTTCCTGTTTGCGTAAATCCAGCGCGAGCGTTCAACTGTTATTGGGAAATGCCTTTTCGCAAAAGATGCAGAATCACAATCGAAAACATTAACACTGATCCAATGACTTTATTTTACCAGATAAACTACACTTTAACAGATGTACCTGACGACTGCGCTTATTTCCACGCCCAATTCCGTAGGAAAAATCCATTGCCCTACAAGGAAGTTTACACTATTTTAGATGGTGTAAAAGGTCAAGGTCAGTATGTCGGAACTTATATGGCTTGGCAAGTCAACAACAACGGCTGGTGGGGCGAAGGTGAAATAAAATTTTATATGGACGGAGATGATGAGTTTCCAACCATTTGCGGGACAGGTACCGAAGATTATTTTTGCGGATCGTATAATTTCGATGTAGGCAAAGAAAACGGCGGGTATCGCGAATTCACCACTCCATACGCGGGGTTGCCGCAGGTCATACGTCCCGACGGGCTTTACTCTTCTCAGCAGCGTTTCGGCTTATACCGCTGGCACATAATGGATCCAATACGTTTCGAATCAGATTTGCGAGTTACCATCCAGGCGCTAGGATGGCGTAGCGGAGGCCGATACTTGCCTCTTCAAGATGATATTGCTTCTGTTGCATACTGGTACCAAACGCTGCCTACTGCGCCATTTCCTCCGCTGCCGGATAAAGACACTTTGGAAATAATATAAATAGGAGCAAGTAAAAATCGCTTTTATGATAAAATATAACTTTGAAGGCTTTTAAAGGCCCTATTGGAGGATTAATACCATGCCGCGCGTCGTAGGCATTAGCTTCCGCAGAGTCGGCAAGGTTTACTATTTCGATCCCGGTGATTTAGACCTTAAAGAGGGCGATTTTGTAATCGCGGAAACAGCAAGGGGCTCTGAGTTCGGTGAGGTTATGATAGAACCGCGTGAGGTTCCCGAAGAAGAACTTGTAGCTCCTTTAAAAAAAATAATCCGTGAAGCCACCGGCGACGATCTTGAGCGTGAAGCCGCGAATCGGGAGCAGGAAGTAAAAGCCCTGGAAATCTGCCGGCAAAAAATACAGGAACACAACCTCCCGATGAAGCTTATTGACGCAGAGTATACCTTCGATGGCTCACAAGTAACTTTTTCCTTCACGGCGGAAAGCCGTGTCGATTTTCGCGAACTAGTTCGCGATCTTGCCGGCGCTCTTAAAACTAGGGTGCAACTCCATCAAATCGGAGTCCGTGACCAGGCCAAACTAATCGGTGGTTACGGTCCTTGCGGGCGTCCGTTGTGTTGTGCGTCATTCCTCAATTCTTTCGATCCGGTTTCGATGAAAATGGCCAAAGACCAAAGCCTTTTCCTGAATCCGGACAAGTTTTCTGGCGTTTGCGGTAAACTTATGTGCTGCTTGCGCTTTGAACACGACATCTATAGAGATGCAAAAGATCATTTGCCAGCAATAGGCACAATCGTCAATACCGAACACGGACCGGGCAAAGTTGTGGATGTGAATATTATTAGTGAAACGATCACGTTGGAAATGGAAGATGAGGTAACAATGCAGATCCACTTTGATGATCTCGACCTTAGCGATTATTGCCCGAAAAACGGCGCGGAATGTTCTTCATGCAATACGGACGCGGCGGATACGGATTAAGTGCCCTATGCCTATTTATGAGTTTGATTGCAAAAAATGTAAAATACGGTTCGAAACGCTTTGCAGCGTTTCCGGCGAAAAAGATGTTGCTTGCCCAAAATGTGGGTGCAAAAAAGTTACCCGGGCGATGTCTTCATTTGCTGTAAGAGGAGTCGGAAACGGTTCGAGTTCAGGCTCATCCGGCACTTCTTGCAGCGGTTGCTCGGGAAGCTGCTCTAGCTGCAATTGCCATTGATTTAGAAGTTCATCTTTTCTTATTGGGAGCACGATAATTTTGGCGGAAAAAACTTTCTATCTAACAACTCCAATTTACTACGTCAACGCGGAGCCACATATTGGCAATGCCTCTACCACAATAGTTGCTGACGTCATAGCGCGTTTTGAGCGGCTGCGCGGAAAAAAAGTGTTTTTCGTTACAGGTACTGATGAACACGCGCTAAAAGTAATGGAAGCCGCCCAAGATAACGGAATGCAGGCTAAAGAATATGCCGACCGCATAGCTCCTCGTTTTATGGAAGCATGGCGCGAAGCTGACCTGAAATACGATGACTTCATTCGCACCACGGAACCTAGGCATATCAAAGTTGTACAGGAGGTATTCGATAGGCTGAGGTCTCAGGGCGATTTGTATACCGGCAAGTATCAAGGATGGTACTGTGTTTCAGACGAGACCTTTTTCCGCGAAAACGAAGTTAACGAAGGCAAGTGTCCCAACCCGGAATGCGGAAAGCCTGTGCGTTGGGTTGAAGAGGAAAACTACTACTTTAGGCTATCAGCTTATCAAGATCGTTTGCTTAAATATATCGAAGACAACCCAGATTTTTTACAGCCGGAATATCGTAAGAACGAGGTTATCAGCTTCATTAACCAAGGGCTTCAGGATATTTCGGTTACTCGTATTAATAGAGGATGGGGCGTCACTGTGCCGGGCGAACCGGACAAAGTAATTTATGTTTGGCTTGATGCGCTTCTCAACTATCTGACTGCTGCGGGTTATTTGCAAGACGATGCAAAATTTGCCGAGCTATGGCCGCCCGATATTCAGTTGATGGCTAAAGATATTTTTGTGCGCTTCCATTCGACCTTCTGGCCGGCAATTCTGATGGCGCTCGATTTGCCGCTTCCGAAAGTACTTTTTGGACACGGTTTTTGGACATCCAACGGCGAAAAAATATCCAAGTCCAAAGGAAATGCCATCGCTCCTGCAAAGGTGGCCGATGAGTTGGCTGCCCGTTCAGGGTGCACTAGATATATCGCCATAGATGCTATTCGATATTATATGCTTCGCGAGGTGCCTTTCGGGCTAGATGGGGATTTCTCGTCGGAGGGTCTTATCCAGCGGTTTAATTCTGATCTGGCAAATGATCTAGGCAACCTGCTAAACAGGAGCCTTTCTATGTTGCACCGCTATTTCAATGGAGTTCTTCCAGCTTTAGATGCCAATAGCCTGGACGGCAATTTACGGACCTTGACAGAATCTGCAGTTCAAGAAGTTGAAAAAGCTTTTTCTGAACTGCGTTTTAGCCAAGGACTTGAATCTATTTGGAAACTGGTAGCGGCAGGCAATAAGTTTGTCGAAGACACCGCTCCTTGGAAACTGCATAAAGATGGCGAAACCGAGGCGCTAGCCCAAGTTCTATACTCAACTCTAGAAACCGCGCGGATTGTGAGCGTCATTGCATCACCAGTTTTGCCGCACGCAGCTGAAATTATGCAAAAACAATTGGCTTCGAATATGGATGGCATAACCTGGGCCGATGCAGTGAAATGGGGCGGACTAAAAAGTGGGGTGAAATTGGGAGAACCCGAACCTATTTTCCCGCGCATCGAAATAAAACCTGCCTCCGGTCAAAAGCCGGAGCAAAAACCTGCTGAAAAACTTGCAGATGAACCAGCTTCACCTACCATCTCTTATGAAGATTTCAAAAAGTTAGAACTCCGTATTGCGGAAATAAAATCAGCAGAACGCATTGAAGGCGCGGATAAGCTCCTTAAACTCATTGTTGATGTTGGCGGAAAGGAGCGGCAAATAGTTGCTGGCATAGCTCCTTTCTATGATCCTCCGGCTTTAATAGGTCGAAAAGTGGTTCTATTGGCGAATCTTGCCCCGGCTAAAATCCGTGGGGTGGCATCCAACGGAATGCTTCTCGCAGCGGATGTGGATGGCCGCGCTGTGCTTCTTCAGCCTGATGATAATGTACCTTCCGGTTCTACGGTTCGCTGATTATTATTTCTATAAATTAACTGGAGACAAATATGGACGTAACGGTTAAACAAGGGTCACTCACGCAGGTTCCTTGTGATGTGCTAATAGTTAATCTTTTTGAAGGAGTTACCCAACCCGGCGGCGGGACCGGAGCAGTTGACAAAGCTTTAGACGGTGCGATTTCCAGCCTTATCGCTACCGAGAAATTTGAGGGCAAACTGGGAAAAACCGCTGAAATAACGCCATTAGGCAAAATACCGGCAAAAAAAGTGATAATTGTCGGGCTTGGCAAATCTTCCGATTTTACGCTCGACCGCCTTCGCATAGCGTCCGCTGCCGCAGCTTCAAGAGCTTGCGCTCTAAAAGCGAAAACAGCGGCGACTATTCTTCACGGAGCTGGAATAGCCGGTTTAGATCCAAAGGATTGCTCCCGTGCGCTTGTTGAAGGCGCGAAAATGGGAACTTGGGAGTTCCTGCGATACAAGAGTTCAGACTCCAAGCCTTGTCCTCTTGAAACAATTGAAATAATCGAACACGACAGCGAGAAAATTGCTCCGGCATCGGAAGGTGTTCGAATCGGAAACATTTTTGCGGAGGCTGTAATTTTCGCCCGTAATCTTGTCACGGAACCATCCAATATCGCAACTCCAACTTTTATTGCTGAAACTGCAAAAAAAATTGCCGACGAAACCGGATTGGAGTGCCGAATAATAGATCGTGAAGAGGCCAAACGGCTTGGAATGAATACTTTTCTCGCCGTTTCCAGCGGGAGTTCAGAGCCTCCAACATTTTCCGTGCTAAAATATACTTGTCCGGGCGCATCTCGCACGGTTGCCATTGTAGGAAAAGGTATAACGTTTGATAGCGGCGGCCTTGACCTAAAACCGCGGGAAAGTATGTCTTCAATGAAAGAGGATATGGCTGGCGGGGCGGCAGTACTGGCGGCTATGCGGGCTATTCCGTCATTGAAACCGAATGTGAATGTAATAGGTGTCGTCCCCGCTACGGAAAATATGGTTAGCGGTTCTTCGGTAAAACCAGGAGATGTCGTGACCTCTTTTTCCGGCAAAACCGTAGAAATTAATGACACCGACGCCGAAGGCCGACTGATTTTAGCTGACGCCGTTGCCTTCGCCGCCAAGGAAGGAGCGCAAGAAATTATTGACGTCGCTACTCTTACCGGCGGCTGTGTCATAGCATTGGGGCGGGGTTATATCGGAATAATGGGCAACAATCAAGAACTTGTCGACCGCCTTATGGCTGCCGCCGATAAAGCAGGCGAAAGGATGTGGCAACTTCCAATGCCGGACGACTACCAAGAAATGTTGAAGAGCGATATAGCTGATTTGAAAAACCACCCCGGACGCGAGGCTTCTCCAATAATGGGAGGAATGTTCATCGGCAATTTTGTCGGTGACGTGCCTTGGGCACATCTCGATATCGCGGGGCCATCCCTACTAGATTCTGCATCAGGATATAATCCAAAGGGCGGCACAGGAGCAGGAACGCGAACTTTATTGCAATACATTTCGCAATACTAATCATGCCCAGTCAATCAGAGGCTTGTGGTTGGATTTAAGAAAGCCGTCTATAACTTTTTCAACAGCGGTATTGACTTTCTTGGCTTTTCAAGCGGCAACCCACACCGCCAAATGGCAAGTTATTGCTTCTTACCGCACGGATTTGCGTTCGAGAACTAACTCTCAAAAACACAACGCGGCTCTCGCAACCAAAGCAATTAACGGCAAAATACTTCTTCCCGGGGACATTTTTTCTTTTAATAAAACAATCGGAAATTGGACTGCCGACAAAGGATACGTTAAAGCTCCTGTAAGCTATAGCGGTGAACTCATAACCAGTTATGGAGGAGGAGTATGCCAAGCTTCAACGACTCTTTATAACGCCGCTCTTCTGGCAGGTTTGGAAATAATCGAACGACATCGGCACCAATTCCAGCCGCAATACATTTCTCCAGGCCGCGATGCAGCCGTAGCGCTAAATGACATTGACCTTCGCATAAAAAATCCTTACCAGTTTCCTTTGAAGATCGAAGCTTTTTCCGATTCCGAACAAATAATTTGTCGTTTCCTTGCCCAGCGTCCGATTAGGCAAAAAGTTACAATATATAGTGAGTTAGGAAATATAACCACTCCGTCGACCGTTTTCAGAATCGGTTCAGGTCCACAAAAAATCCTAAATCGAGGGCAAAACGGCGTTACCGTTGCGGTCTATAGGTTTCGAAAAATCAATAATAAGGCAACCGTTGAACTGATATCAAAAGATACTTATCCCTCGATGAATCGATTAATCAAAGTTACTCGAACCAATGACGCTTGCCAAAATTGATTTTAACGTTTGTTTTCCAAAAATATTGAGAATATACTCTTGTGATAGCTCAAAATTATTTTTTGAGGTTTAACCTTGGATAGGCGAGATTTCATTAAGGCAGTATTTGCCACAGGACTAGCGGCGACAATGAAGATTGATACTGCAGAAGCAGAAACTCAGATTTCAGATTTCCCAAAGCGAAGGCTAGGGAATACAAGCGAAATGCTTTCCATTATAGGAATGGGCGGCATAGTGGTAATGAAAACCGAACAAGCTGAAGCAGATCGCATAGTTGGAAAAGCGGTCGAAAAAGGCATAAATTATTTCGATGTGGCTCCAAGTTATGGCGACGCTGAAGAACGCATGGGACCTGCCTTGAAACCTTTCAGAAAAAACGTATTCCTTGCTTGTAAAACGGCTAAACGCAACAAAACTGAAGCAGCAAAAGAACTTCACCGATCACTGAAAAGGTTGAGGACTGACCATTTTGACCTTTACCAACTCCACGCTTTGGTAACTATGGAAGAACTCGATCAAGCGCTCGGAAAAGGTGGCGCAATTGAATTGTTCCAAAAAGCCAAAGAAGCTGGCCTTACCCGATACATTGGCTTCTCGGCGCATTCGGTGGAAGTAGCCTTAGCTGCTATGGATCGCTATCCATTCGACACTATTTTGTTCCCGTTTAATTGGGCGTGTTGGTTTGAAGGCGATTTCGGCCCTCAGGTTCTGAAAGTTGCAAATGAAAAGAAAATGGGCGTTTTAGCTCTTAAAGCTATGGCTCAGACCGTTTGGTCTGAAGGAGAAGAGCGCTTTTGCCCAAAATGTTGGTATAAACCTAGCTTGGATAAGGAAGAAGCTGCCTTGGGTCTTAGGTTCACCCTTTCAGAAAACGTTACAGCAGCTATCCCGCCGGGTGATGAAAAAATGTTCTTCACCGCTGTGGATATCGCAGCCAATTTTAAGCCCATAACACAAGAAGAACGCGACATTTTAAGAAAACGAGCTGCCCAAATCGAGCCGATCTTCCGCAGAGAATTAAAAACAGGCTAATATCCATTCTGCAAGGGGAGGACATCGCTTTTTCACCGCCTAAATGCAAAATATCCCCCGCAAAATAAAGTGGGATAAACAAGCGCATTTAGGAGTGGATATGAAAAAACGTCCTAACCTTATACTTTTTGGAATTGACAGCCTTCGTGCAGACCATATGAGCCTATACGGCTATCATAGGCTGACAACGCCACACATCGATAAGCTGCTTTCATATGGTTCTGTTTTTGAAAACTGCTACAGCCCAAGCATTCCAACAACACCCGGTTACGCTTCGATGTTTACCGGAATGGACTGTTTTGGGACGGATGTCGTAGCTTTGCGGCACCAAGGACCCTTGGGCGACCACGTCAAAACTTTAGCCGAATTGCTCGGAGAAGAAGGGTATAACACAACCTGCGTAGGATTTAGCGGAAACCAAGCATCAAGAGGATTCCAGAATTATCTCGATTTCTCTGGATGGGGGTCCTGGGAGGAAGGCCGCAGCCCCAAAGCCGAAAATCTCAACAAAGTTGCCATCCCCGAATTGCAACGGCTCGCATCCGATGACAAGCCGTTCTTCCTATTCTTGCGCCATATGGATCCACACGCTCCTTATTTGCCACCATATCCATTTGAACGGATATTCTATCACGGCAACGAAACAGATCCAAACAATACTTCACTGGACAAGTTATTTCAATTCAAGCCTTTTCGTGATTTTCACGCAAGTTGGTTTCCGCCTAACTGCACGGACAAAGACTACATTATAGCCCAATACGACGGCGCATTAGCTTATATGGATGCAGCCATTGCAAACCTCTTCGCAGCGTTTGAAGCTCTTGACCTTTATGAAAATACCTTAATTGTTTTCGACTCGGATCACGGCGAGACACTTTACGACCACGAATGCTATTTTGACCACCACGGTCTATACGAGCCCACCATCCACATTCCTTTAGGGTTTTTCTTTCCGGAAAAAGTGCCATCGGCAAGGTTTACCGATTATTGCCAAATGAAAGACATAATGCCCACAATTCTAGATATTTTGGAAATCAAAACCGACATTCATTTCGACGGCCGCAGCCTTTATCCACTTATGCAAGGCAAAGAACGAGAGCAGGAACCCGAAATCTATTTGACCGAGGCGACCTGGATGCACAAACACGGTTGGCGGACTCCTGAATGGAAGCTTATTCACGCTCTGGAGCCGGATTTCCATTTCAAGCCGGAAATCGAACTGTATAACTTGATTAAGGATCCAGAAGAAAACCACAACGTTGCAGAGGAAGAACCTGAAGTTGTAAAACTTTTAGAATCGCGAATGCACGCACATATAGCCAAACGTGAAAAAGAGACAGGTCGTCCAAACCCAATTTATACAAATACAAAATGGCACGGACTCGACAAAGAGTTAAAAACCGCTCAAGACTTTTATGACAACCTATATATTGGATCTCCAAAAGCCGCTGAATTGCTTCAGGCGCGTGAGTTGCTCAAACAACGCGGACAGAACGAACTTTAAAACCCTAAAATAGAGAACGTAAAATGCTGAGAACCGCCGTAATAGGCATGGGGCCGATAGGCAATATTCACGCCGATGTTTATCAATCAGACGACCTTGCTGAACTGGTTGGAGTTTGCGACATAATACCTGAACGTGCGCGGTCTGCAGGCGAGCGCTTGGGCGTTCCTTGGTTCTTAAACGCTCTTGAAATGCTAGACACCCTTCAACCAGACGTCTGTAGCATCGCTACGGGAGGCTATGAGTATTCTAGCGATCATTACGAACCGGCCATCCAGGCGATTGAAGCAGGCTGTCATATTCTTTGCGAAAAACCTATACATAATGAGATTGAAAAAGCTGCCGAGATGGTGAAAGTTGCTCGCCAACACGCTAGATGTTTTGCCATAGACTTCAATCATCGTTTCACTCCTGCGGCTCGGATCGCAAAATGCTGGCTGAATGAAGGCAGAATCGGCGATCTTCTTTTTGTAAATATGGCATTATGGATCGGCCGGCAGGGTCCGTTTGATTCGCCATATTATCATTTAAAAGCGCTCAATCCTCACGCAGTTGATATGATGCGCCACTTTTGCGGCGAAATTGACGAAGTCCATTGTTTCGCTATGAAAGCGCCGGGGCGTAACATTTGGTCTACGGCTTCAATAAATGTCCGTTTTCGCAGCGGGATAGTAGGTCATCTAACCAGCAGTTACGATATCGGGCGAGGGCATCCAATGGAAAGATGCGAAGTCGCCGGGCTTAAAGGTCGATTTGTGCTCGAAGATATGTGGCGTGAAGTCACTCTTTATCCAGCAGATACCTTGGTCAAACAGGTTTACACTAACCCAATTTTTGGCGGATACAGGGATTTTTACGATACTTTCCGTGAAAGATTGCACTGTTTTCTGGCTCAAATCCACAACGGAGCTGCACCAGAGGAGATAGACGGTTCCGGCGAAGATGGATTGGCGGCCCAAAAAGTAATCGCTGCCGCTATAGAATCACTTGAAACGGGCAAAACAATCAAGGTTGATCATTAACCTTGTAAGGCTGAAGTTTGCCAATAGCGCTTGCCCCTATCTCGGCTTCAATGATTATGGCATCAGGATTGTATTCAACATTCAAGACGTGTCCGTTATCATAGCATAATGAAACCAAATCGCTTCGTGAATAAGGGATTTTTAGTGTAACTTTCCTCACAAGAGAACGCACGATATCATCCAATAGCTTCATAAGGTATGGCATTCCATCCCCGGTTAACGCTGAGATGTATACAGAATTTGGCGTCTCTAACACGCCTCTTCGCAATTCATATTGGTCTCGAAATAGGTCAGATTTGTTGAAGACGGTAATAATAGTCTTGTCAAGAACATCTAGGTCATCTAAAACCTCTTCGACAGCTTCCATTTGTTCATTGCGCTGTGGATGAGCCGAATCCACGACATGGATCAAAAAGTCGGCATCCCTGACCTCCTCGAGCGTCGCTCGGAACGCCATCACTAAGTGGTGGGGCAAATGGCGTATGAATCCAACAGTGTCAGTCAATATCAATCCACCGCCGCTGGGTAGTTCAACTCTCCGTGTTGTCGGGTCTAGCGTTGCAAAAAGTTTGCCGTCCGTCAGTACATCTGAGCCGGATAGCGCATTTAGTAGTGTGGATTTGCCAGCGCTAGTATACCCAACAAGCGCCGCTGAAGGAAACGGTAACTTTCTTCGCCCTTTGCGCTGAACTTCGCGGTGCTGAACAATCTCTTCAAGGTCTTTTTTCAGGTGTTCGATTTTTTTTCGAATTCTTCGGCGATCTGTTTCCAATTTCGTTTCGCCAGGGCCTCTTGTACCGACTCCACCGCCAAGCCTCGATAGCTTCGATCCTTTTCCTGTAAGCCTTGGAAGCATGTAGTTTAATTGCGCAAGTTCAACCTGTAGTTTGCCTTCGCGTGTTTTCGCCCGTTGGGCAAAAATGTCCAAAATAAGCTGGGTCCGATCAATTACTCTTGTGGATAGAGCGTTTTCTAGGTTTCTTAACTGAGTAGGGGATAGGTCGTCTCCGAAAAGAACCACATTTGCCTCTTCGGCTCGTGTGATTTCGAAAATTTCGTCAATCTTTCCGCTTCCAATGTAATATGCTGGATGAGGCTTGAATCTTTTTTGGTAAACCTCACCGGCAATCTCAACGCCTGCTGTGTATGCCAACTCGTGCAGCTCTTCCGCTTCCCAATCTATCAGGCTGTCGTTGTGTGATTCTACAACAACCAAAATAGCCCGATCAACTTCAATGTTATTTTCAGGTGCTTTTTTATGGGAGACTAACCCGGAAAATTGGTCAATTTCATTATTCATATCAATTTATGGTTTCCCATTAGTATTCGTTGATGGCTTTCAATTCTGCACTCAAAATAAATCTCTAGATTCTTTTTCATTTTGCAGGCTTTCTGTGTCGTTGAAGCTCACATATTATTATAATCTATTATCGAAGTAAATTAATGAGCCTTTTTCGCAGTGCATTTGTTTTAAAATTCAACTGGTTAAAACAATCGTAGGATTTGGAGATTATCCACACTACTAAAAAACCAATCAAACACAGATTTTTACCAAGAACCAGGGTTCTTAGTCTCATAAACCTAAATGATTATAATGAAAGCTAAATTGTTATTGTTTGTTGAAAAATTAGTATAATAGTATAAAAGTATAAAATGATTTCTTGAAAGCGTCTTAGTTAAAGATCGTTCTATAGATAAGTATTTTAATTAAATATGTTTGATTTAGAATTGAAACTTTTACTGGCAAACTGAAAGAACCAAAACAACTGGTTAAGCAATTTTTATATATGGGTAAAGGACAGACAATGAAGGAGAAAATGTCATCGGCTCCAATAAATCCCGCTAAAGGATTTGAGTCTTTGACAATAACAAAAAAGGACTGTGGCATTTTAAGGGAACTCGCAAGAAAGGTTGCCGAAATTGCCGCAAGGCCTATCGAGTTCGAAAAACGCGAGCTTTGGTATAAACATAATAGCTTGCAGCCAACACGCCCGCTTATTTTTTGCGACCCTGAAAACGGATGGAATGAAATCATCACTCCCGATTCATTGCAATGCGAAGGCCCATCCGCCCGCTTCTGGGAGTTTAGCCTGCGGAAAGAAATCTTTTGGGGAGAGGAAATGCAGGATGATCGCGTGATTGAACCATATTTCAACGTCCCCCACGTATATTCAGATAGCGGATGGTATCCTTCACCAATATTTGAAGGCGGCGAGAATGGAGGCTCCTACACTTGGAAGCCCGCGCTCGAAAGTTACAGCGACCTCGAAAAAATAAAGTACCCACAAATTACGGTAGACTATGAGGCTACAGAACGAAATTTGGCGATAGCCCAAGATATTCTCGGCGATATACTGCAGGTCCGGTTAAAAACCACGTGGTGGTGGTCCTTCGGATTAACCGGCACGCTCATTCATTTTTTGGGCATCGAAAGAATGCTTTTCGATATGGTAGACAATCCAGAAGGACTGCATCGATTGATGTCCATTTTACGCGATGGATATATCGCAAAAATAGAATACCTTGAACAAAACAGCTTATTGTCCTTAAATAATGACGGAACTTACGTCGGATCCGGAGGTTTTGGTTGGACAAATGAACTTCCAGCGGATGATTTTGAAGGCAAGGTTCGTGCAAAAGATATGTGGGGTTTCTCGGAAAGCCAAGAAACCATCGGCGTTTCCCCAGAAATGTTCGAAGAGTTCGTGTTCCAATATCAATTGCCGTTGCTGGAAAAGTTTGGACTGAATTGTTATGGTTGTTGCGAAGCCGTTGATAGCCGATGGAAAGTTATTGAAAAAATTCCCAGGCTAAGGCGTGTGTCTGTATCACCGTGGTCGAACATCCCGGTTATGGCAGAAAAGCTGGAAGACAAATATATCTTTTCAATGAAACCCAACCCTGCCGATTTAGCGGCCCCCTCTTTTGACGAAGAACGAATCAGAAAGAGCCTTCGCAGCGCAATCAAAGCAACGGGAAATTGCAGGCTGGAAATAATTATGAAAGATAACCATACAATCCGGCGTGATCCGGATCGTGTTAAAAGGTGGGTCCGCATTGCCAAAGAAGAAGCCGGCGCACTTTGATCCATAAATAAAGACCCGCCTTCTGATCTAATTGGGCGAGCCTTTTTCTGAAGATATATGGATTTTGAATTAGGCTCCTGCAGCCTCTAGGACATCATCTGGAATATCGAAGTTTGCAAATACTTGCTGGACATCATCGTATTCTTCGAGCATATCCATCAATCTTAATACTTGCTCGGCTTCTTTGCCTTCTACACTCACAGTGTTTTGCGGAATCATCGTCAGCTCCGATTCAGCAACAGGTATTCCAGCATCAATTAGCGCGGTCCTTACTGCATTCAATGCGTCAGGAGGGGTGATAACCTCGATCATATCGCCTTCTGTTTTTATGTCTTCAGCGCCGGCCTCCACGGCTATCGCGAATACAGTCTCCTCGTCGGTTTTGTCTGCGGGAACATTGATAAGCCCCTTGCTGCTGAAAAGCCAACCAACGCATCCAGTTTCTCCCAAGCTCCCTCCGCACTTGGAGAAAATGTGCCTAATGTCGGCTACTGTTCGGTTTCTATTGTCTGTGAGACATCTCACAGTCACAGCAACTCCTGCCGGACCGTAACCTTCATAAGTAACTTCTTCGTAATTTGCGCCTTCGATCTCGCCGGTGCCTCTTTGAATCGCTCGCTTTATATTATCTGCGGGCATACTCGCCGCGCGTGCTTTCTCTATTGCAAGCCTTAGCCTAGGGTTTGCCTCGGGATTTCCGCCACCTTCTTTTGCTGCTACAATTATTTCGCGTCCGAGCCGCGTAAACAGTTTACCTCGCTCTGCATCCTGTTTGCCTTTTCTAAGTCTTATATTATGCCATTTAGAATGTCCTGACATTTCTCTCCGCCAAATTGCATAATTATGGACTTTGATTATATCAACGTATCAATTAGCCGGTCAAACGCCATTGCTCATATGTGCGTTATTAAGCATTAGTAGCCGCCTAATTCAAAAATAGATTTGCCAATCTATATATGCCATACTCTATAGCTATTCTTTCGATGGCGCTTCTTCTTTATTTACCGGGACGTCTTCTTTTTTCGGTGGTTCTTCGTCATCAACGATCCCACGCGTGGATTTCTTGAACTCTCGAAGTCCTTCACCGAATGACCGTCCTAATTCCGGTAGTTTTTTTGCGCCAAAAAGCAGTATGACAATGCCTGCAACGATCAATGCTTCCTGAGTTCCAAATCCTAATGCTAGCATTTTGTATTAACCTTTCTCGCAGTGATCACTGTCACAGTTTTTGAGTCTGTCGCTTTCAACTGCGTCTGAAATGGAGCCCTCAACGGTTTCTTTTACGGCGCTAACTTCGCGCTCCAGGTCGTAATCATCGTCAAAATTAATGGCTGCAGTAAGATCGCGTGAGGCTTTTTTCAATTCCCGTATTCCTTTGCCAAGCGAACGGCCTATCTCCGGCAGTTTATGCGGCCCGAAAAAAATAAGAGCTAAAATAAAAATAATTACAAGTTCAGGAGTACCAATATTCATCTCATTTAGGTATACGAGGCTTTAATAAAATAACGTTCCTCGGGTTACTATTCTAGTTTGGTAAGAACGACCCATTGTTCAAGTTTTTCAATATCCTCTTTTTTGCAAAACCCTGCTCCGTATGTTGCGGCATTTGCTGCTCCCGCTGCAGTTCCTCTTTTCAATGCGTCGCTAATAGTTCCGCCTTTTAATAAAGAATCCAAGAATCCAGCTACCAGCGAATCTCCTGATCCTACCGCGCTTACAAACTCTATTTCCGGAGGAACAGCCTGCCACGATTCAATTCCGTTTGTCACAAGCGCTCCGCTCCTCCCCATTGAAACAACTACCATCTCAGTTTTGGCGGACAACAACGATTTTGCCGCGCTGAGGATTTCTTCTACCGTTAAAAGTTCGCGTCCTTTTAGCGCGCTTAGCTCTCGCTCGTTAGGCTTTACCATAAATGGTCCTGCGGCCGCACCCCGGTTGAGGGCATTGCCGCTTGTGTCTAAGATCGTTTTTACTCCAATGCTTTTCGCTTTTGTTATAATTTCTGCATAAAAATCACTCGGAGCTCCCGGAGGAATGCTTCCTGATAAAATAAGATATTCAGTTTTATCCAAATATTGTTCCAAAACTTTTGTCAATGCATCCAATTCTTCCTGGGTCACTTCGGGACCGTTTTCATTTACCTCGGTCTGAGTCCCTTTTTCGGGATCGACAATTGCAATACACAAGCGCGATTCATCCTTGGTGCGAACAAAACTATGTGGAATGCCTTCAGCATCCAGCCCTCGCAATATCAAGTCGCCATTGGCACCGCCAACAAAACCAGTTGCGAGAATATCTTTATGTCCCAACTCTTTAAGCACTCGTGCAACATTTATGCCTTTGCCGCCGGCGACTGTTTTCGTCACTGTCGGCCGGTGAACACGGTCAATGCTGAAGTTTTCTACTGTATAAGTCTTGTCTACAGCAGCATTTAGGGTAACTGTGATGGCTTCGTATCGTGTTTCGATATGCTTTCTCCAGGGTTTTTAATATAATAAATTGATGCAATGATGTTAGCAAAATACGACAATCGGGTCAAATTGTGGCTGTGGAAAAATGAGGTAGATAAAGGGAGATGTCGTCAATATAGTTGGTCAATTTCTTGTTTTGTTATTACTCGCTTTAGAGCCTTCACTAAATCTTTAGCTATATCTGTCGCATCTTTTCCATTGGCGATGGCATCGTTGTCGGTCAATGTGACTATTGGCAAGTTTTTTGCCAGCACAGTTGATCCATTCCCAATTCTTACTTGCCTTAGTTCTAAACCCTCATCTAGTGCTTGATTAATACGGGCGGCAATTGTAGCCGCTCTTATGCTTGCAGACTGGCCTCCACACTCGGTAACCTTCATTACAGGCTGTCCATCTAACACGATTGTTGCGTACTTCTCGTTTTCATTATCGTTTTCTATATATTCCGCTTGGATCGCTTTCGTAACTAACCTTCGGTTTATAGGTATGTTCATTCGCTGGAGTTGGCTGATAATCGCTTTTGCCCTCTCGCGAGACGGCGGGTGTGTCTGGAAAATTCCCATATTAACTACTTCGGGTTTTTTTGCAAGCCTTTCTATGAAAGTCAGCAGTCCAACAGGATTGTATGAAGCATGCGCCATATAAAAAACGGCGGTTTGGTCGGCATCTGCTTCGGCTTTTTGGCCATATCCGCTTGTTACCGCAGTTTTATATAGTTGGAGTCCAAGCATAGCGTTGCTTACATCGCGCTGCGCTGTTTTGGAAAGAATCATCACTAAAAGGCCCGCGGCTATCTGATTATTTAGCTTCGCCTGCTCTTTTAAAAGATGAACCATATGATGATGCGCCGCATGAGCTATTTCGTGCGCAATCACACCTGCCAATTCGTCGTCAGATTGGACAAAATCCAACAGTCCAGTATTGATATAAATAAAACCACCCGGCAATGAAAAAGCGTTTATATCTTTGTCTTCCACTATTTTGAAGGTATAATCAAACTTTGTTACTTCATCGCCACCATATCCGGCAGGGGCTTTTATGCTATTTGCTACCGCTGCTATGGCTTGACCGATGCGGTTGACACGCTCATTAATTGCCGGATCTTTGACTATTTTCAACTCTTTTTCAAGGTCTTTGGCAGCTTCTCTTCCTATTTCTATCTCGCGCTCCCCGTATTTTAGGGCGTAAATAGGCTCTACCATCACTGTTAGGCACAGGGCAGCTGTCAAAATGAGGATTATTAGTTTGTACAGTTTTCGCCGCATTGCTTTAACCTTGTTTATTCCGGCATTCAGAGACTACGAATTGAAACTATTTATTTCATTATACCAGCTTAAATGGCGATAAATAGAAAAATCAAACATTTATTAAGACGTTTGGAAACAAATAATCGTTCAACACTCCTCTTTAAGTATGACCCTAAAAACTCTTTTTCCCTTGAACTTAGAGGGTTCAATTGGTATACTTTTTCGATGAGGTGGGTCATTAATTCAGGGCTATAGACAGGAAGGTCATTTCGTTATGCAGGAACAGAGACTTGCCCTTGGTTTGGATATTGGGTCAGTTAGTGTGAATGCCGCAGTGCTTGACCAGGACGGTCATATATTGGAAACCCGCTATGTGCGGCATAAAGGCAGGCCAATGCAGACTGCAGCCAGCCTCATCGAAGAACTCAAGGGGAAATATCGAGACTCTTTAGAATACCTATATTCAACAGGCACTGGGGGACGTGTGGTTCAAGATATTCTTGGCGGCGAGTTCGTAAACGAAGTTGTAGCTCAAGCCGCAGCAACCCGCCAACTGCATCCAGAGGTTAAAACCATAATTGAAATCGGTGGTGAAGATTCAAAACTGATTTTCCTTCGCGATGCAGACCATTTCACATCAGTTGGTGGTGCGGTTGCCAATTTTGAAATGAACACAGTATGCGCTGCCGGAACAGGCTCTTTTTTAGACCAGCAAGCAAGCCGAATGGGCTTGGATATAGAAGAGTTTGGCAAGATGGCGCTAAAATCCAAAAATCCACCTCGTGTTGCCGGCCGCTGCAGTGTTTTTGCAAAAAGCGATATGATTCACTTGCAACAAAAAGCGACTCCGGTAGAAGACATTGTTGCGGGACTCTGTTTTGCTCTTGCAAGAAACTTCAAAAGCACGGTTGGATCCGCGCGTAGTTTGGATTTGCCTGTTGCATTTCAAGGCGGCGTAGCAGCCAATCCGGGCATTGTCCGTGCTTTGCAGTCAGTCTATGGCTTGGATGATTCTTCACTTATTATCCCCGAACACTATGGATGCATGGGAGCCATTGGCGCCGTCCTTGCTGGCAAAGTAAGCCAAAATGGTAATGCAAAGCCGGATTTCAACGCCGTGGAAAAGCTCTTGTTGCGGGCCACTCAGGACGATTCGAAGTTGGAGCCATTGGCAATAGTCACTTCAAAACTCCCAGACACAAATGATGTTGACCCCATAGATGCTTCCGGTGGCAGAAAAGTTCCTGCATACCTTGGTGTAGACATTGGTTCAATCAGCACCAATGTAGTAATTATTGACGAAAACAAAAGAGTCCTTGCAAAGCGCTACTTAATGACTGCCAGCCGCCCCATAGAAGCGGTTCGAAGAGGCCTCCGCGAAATTGGCGAGGAAATCGGCGATAAAATAGAAGTTCGCGGGGTATGTACAACAGGCTCGGGCAGATATTTGATTGCAGATCTCATAGGCGCTGACGTCGTAAAAAATGAAATCACTGCCCAAGCTCGCGCCGCGGCGGAAATTGATCCCGAAGTCGATACCATATTCGAAATCGGCGGCCAGGATTCAAAATATATAGGCCTCCACGAAGGAGCTATCGTTGATTTCGAAATGAACAAAGTCTGCGCAGCCGGCACGGGCTCTTTCCTTGAAGAACAAGCCGAAAAACTAGGTGTGGACATTAAGGGCGAGTTTAGCGAGTTGGCCCTTTCGGCAAAAAATCCTGTAAATTTAGGCGAACGCTGCACAGTATTTATGGAAACAGAACTAGTTCGCAATCAAGGCGCCGGCGCGGCGGTTGAAGACCTTGTTGCGGGCCTTTGCTACTCGGTCGTTCGCAACTATCTAAATAAAGTTGTCGGCACAAAGAAGATTGGCAAAAAGATCTTCTTCCAAGGCGGAACCGCGTTCAACCACGGGGTCGTTGCCGCATTTGAAAAAGTGACAGGTCGCCCGATAACAGTGCCAAAACATCACGAAGTAACGGGCGCCATCGGATGCGCACTTTTGGCTCTCGAAAACGATAAGGGGCAAGGAACCAAGTTCCGAGGGTTCGATCTCGGCAATCGTGAATACCAAATATCTTCTTTCGAATGCAAAGAGTGTGCAAATAGGTGCGAAATAAACCGGGTCACTTCAGACGGAGAAAAGCCTTTATTCTATGGGTCGCGCTGCGAAAAGTTCGATGTTGACCGCCACCGCAGCCTCGGAGATGACATACCCGACCATTTTGCCGAAAGGCAGGAAATGTTGACGAGAGAATACATACCGTCCAAGCCGCTCCCGCAAAACGCTCCGAAGATCGGCTTTCCCCGCGCACTTCTATATTTCGAGCTTTATCCTTTTTGGCAGGCATTTTTCAAAGAATTAGGTTGCCAAATCATAGTTTCCGATCCCACCAACAAGCAAATTGTCCATAGCGGCGCGGAACGTTCCGTAGCGGAAACTTGTTTTCCGATGAAAGTCGCGCTGGGTCACGTCCTCAATTTGCTGGAAAAAGATTTGGACTATATTTTCATACCTAGCGTTATCAATTTGCCGATGCCAGATCGCCGAATGACAGACAGCTTTGTTTGTCCATATGTCCAAAGTTTCGCTTATACGGTTAAATCAGCTGTAGATTTTGAAGAAGCAGGCGTGAAGCTATTGCAGCCGGTAGTGTATTTGCAGCTCGGTGAAAAACGACGCTTCGAAGCCTTGAAAAGCGTCGGCAAACAACTGGGCAAAAAACCAGCCGAAATCCGTTCCGCTTTGCGAGCTGCCCAAAAAGAACTTGAAAGGTTTCAGTCTGACCTTCGAAGGCGCGGCGCTGAAATCCTTAGAGAAATGCCCGAAGATGAAAGAGCGATAGTCATAGTTAGTCGTGCATACAATGGTTGTGATCCAGGCGCTAATTTGGAAATACCGCGTAAACTAAGAAATATGGGAATTCGCGCTTTGCCGATGGATATGCTTCCATTGGACTCGGTAGTGCTGCCGGAAGACTGGAAAAATATGTATTGGAGGTATGGCCAGAAGATTCTTTCAGCGGCAGAAATAATTGCCGAGGATAACAGACTGTTTCCGTTGTATCTCACTAATTTCGGTTGCGGTCCCGACTCTTTTGTGCATAAATTTTTCCGTGAGCGCCTGGGAGCCAAACCTTGCCTAGTAATAGAAGTGGACGAGCATAGCGCCGATGCAGGGATGATCACGCGGTGTGAAGCTTTCTTGGATAGCTTGGAGAACGTCGCAGGCCGTAACTTCGAAGGCGGCCGCAGATTCGTTCCTGTCAATTTGGATGGTAAAGGCAGAACTGTAATGATACCCAACATGAGCCCGCACGCTTATGTTTTGGCAGCCGCTTTTCAGGCTTGTGGGATGAACGCCGAAGTTCTTCCTCCGCCGGACGATGAAACCATTTATTGGGGTTGGAAATATACAACCGGCAAGGAGTGCTTCCCTTGCACTGTCACAACAGGCGATATGGTTAAGTTTGCCAAGCGCCCTGATTTCGATCGCAATAAATACGCTTTCTTTATGGGCGGTTCGGGAGGTCCGTGCCGATTCGGCCAATACAACGCCCTCCAAAGGATGGTTTTGGACGATTTGGGCTATTCAGATGTGCCCATTTACGCTCCAAATCAAGCCAGCAGCTTTTATGATGACATCGGTATTGTAGGGCAGACTTTGCTGACGTTAGGATGGCGCGGAATCGTAATGGTAGATATTTTGGAAAAAGCCCTCCGCGAAACGCGACCTTATGAAATCGAGAAAGGCGCTGCCGATAAGGCTTTCAAGGAATCGTTAGATATTGTTTGCAAAGCTATCAGAGAAAAACCCGACCTGGTTTCCGCAATGAAAGAGGCCAGACAATTGTTTGATAGCATTGAAACTGATAGAAGCAAGCCGCGGCCTATCATTGGCCTCGTTGGTGAGTTTTACGTTCGCGCAAATGCTTTTAGCAACCAAGATCTTGTGCTTCAAATAGAGGCTCTTGGCGGCGAAGTTTGGTCGGCGCCCATTCTAGAATGGTTCCTTTATAGAAATGTCCGGCGCAGTATGCGGGCGCAACTCGCCGGTGACTACTGGCTGGCTATAAAAAATAATCTTAAAGACCGTGTAATGCGGCGTGACGAACGCATCTTGTCCGAACCGTTCAAAGGATTCCTGCGCAACCTTCACGAACCATCGAGCGAGGAAATACTTCAAATGGCGGCACCTTACATCGATCGCAGTTTTGAAGGAGAAGCGATTATGACGGTCGGCAAAGCCGTGGATTTTATTCGAAAGAATCTCGCAGGAATAGTCGCCGTTATGCCGTTCACTTGTATGCCTGGAACAATTGCCAATGCTGTTCTCAAGCGGGTAAGGCAAGACTTGGGCGATTTCCCGTTTATCAACATGGTTTACGACGGCCTTGAACAATCCACAAGCCTGACCCGCCTAGAAGCCTTTATGCACCAGGCCCGCGACTATGCTGATAGGAAAAACCTTGTCAACGTGTAGCCAAATACGCCGCCTGTACGGCGTTGATGATAAAACGGCTGTTCTTTTGCTTGTTAGGCACGGTGAAACCATTTGGAACAACGAAAATCGCGTTCAGGGTCACGCTGATTCTCCACTCAGCCAACTTGGCATACGCCAAGCTCAAATGCTTTCATCACGCCTTGCAAAAGAACCAATAACCACTGTATATAGCAGCGATCTTTCACGGGCTATGGATACCGCGACGATAATTGCAGAACCCCACAACTGCAAGGTCATACCTTGCAAGGAACTACGTGAGGCGGATTATGGCGAATGGACAGGATTGCTGATGAATGAAGTCAAAACTCGCTGGCCAGACATATTTGCCCAATATTCGAAAGACCCTTTTGATGTAAAAGTTCCAGGCGGCGAGTCTATGCGCCAACTATTCGAGCGTTCGTTTTCCAAAGCCTCCGAAATAGCCGCAGCGCACCAGGGCGAAACCGTTCTCGTTGTTGGTCACGGCGGCAGCGTCCGGAGCATAGCCGCCGGTGTCTTGGAATCAACTGCCTCGATTTGGAGGTTCAAGTTGCATAATGCAGGATTGACCATCATAGAGTGGGGTATACAAAAACCTCGTATACTCAGCCTGAATGACCTCTCACACCTTTCGCAACTTGAATGCCTCGAAAACCCCCAAGAAGAACGAATCTAGCTATCAACAAGCTATCAGGTCTTACTGCATTTTATTCATATGATTGCCTCTTTTTCAGTATTGGAACAAATAGACTTTTTATTCCGTCAAATATGACGTATAATACGTGTATGAAAAGTATGAAATATAAGCAAATTTTTATTGGAGCAACATCGTGGCGAAAATTGATTATTCTATAGAAGAGATGTTTTGCGGTACCGTAACCGTAGGGGAGCGTGGTCAGGTGGTTATTCCTGCGGATGCCCGAAAAAGGTTCAATATAAATCCAGGCGATAAAATCCTTGTCATGGGGCATCCAAGCGGGGAGGGAGTAATGCTTTTTCCTGTTGAGTCTATGCGAGAGTATCTAAATAAGCTTTTACAAGGCCTTTCGCGCGCCGAGCAAGAAAACAAAGAAGGCTGAACTTCTAAACTTCGAGTATGCAAGCCGTCATTCAGGCATCTGGTTTGAGCAAGTTTTTTGGTGATAGAAAGGTCTTGGATGACCTTAGCCTTTCTGTTTATAGGGGCGACATTTTTGGTTTCCTTGGGCCCAATGGCGCCGGTAAAAGCACCACAATCCGCATCTTGACGGGATTGGTTAAGCCGGACAATGGCTCAGCGCAAATCTTTGGCCGGGATACTTGGAAGGAAAAAAATTGGGCGCTACGACCCGTAGGCGCTCTCGTAGAAACGCCGGGTCTTTACCGTTTCTTGAGCGGTCGCGAAAACCTTTATGTTAGCGGCAAAATGATCCCTCATCTTAATATAACAAAGCCCGAAATTGACCGCGTTTTGAAAATCGTCGGCTTATACGAACGCGCCGAAGATAAAGTCAAAACCTACTCACACGGAATGCGACAGCGCCTGGCGCTGGCTTCTTGTTTGCTGGGCAATCCAGAACTGTTGATTCTAGATGAACCCACAAACGGACTTGACCCCGAAGGAATGCGTGAAATCCGCGAACTTATTAAATCATTAAGCAAAGAACAAGGAATGACAATCTTCCTTTCAAGCCATCTGCTTAACGAAGTTCAACAAATATGCAACCGTGTTGCAATCATCAACAATGGAAAATCAGTCCTCCAAGGAGAAGTCAAAGAGCTTTTGTCAAGTAATGCTACTTGGCAGCTGGAAGTAAGCGATCCATCCAAAGCAGTGAATATAATTCGTGCGGCAGGTCTAGGAACATTAGTCTCACAAGACGGGAATATAATACGCATAAAGTTGCAAAAAAATAATTCCGCTGAACTGAACAGCATTTTAGTCCAGTCTGGCATACAGGTAAGCGAACTTCAAAAAGTGACCATTAGTCTTGAAGAGCTATATATGTCGCTTTCCGGAAAAAACTAGGCGCTTCGCCATCTTGGAACAACGACAAAGCACATCATTGTTAAATTAACATGCTTAATCTTATACATCTCGAATTGTTAAAACTAAGAAAAAAGCCCCGCAGTTACCTTGGTTTCGCGGGTCTAGCTGCTATTTCTGTGCTTGTCGCAACAGGAATGCGTTATGGCGGTCCGCCAGAAGGGGTAGCTATGGGCGGAATGCCGCGCGAAATGCTTATGATTGGCTCTTATCTAACAGCAGGTTTTATGGCCTCTTTTATATTGGAAGGCACGCTAGTCTCGTTTCTATCTTTATTTGTGGCAATGGTGTCTGGCGATTTAATTTCGGGTGAAGCCGCAGATGGAACTCTTAGATCAGCGATGAGCCGTCCTGTTGGCAGGCTTAGCTTTTATCTATCGAAAATGGCAAGTGGGTTTTTATATTCTATTTTGCTGACTCTCTTTTTTGGTTTAATAGCGTATGTGGTGGGTCTTATTGCCTTGGGAAGAGGACCAGTGCCAACTGCATTCATAGGATTTGCAGTCTACACTGAAACTGAAGGCCTCGTGCGTATTATCGGTGCGTATCTGCTAGCTTGTGCACCCATGATTGCTGTTTCTGGTTTATCGTTGCTCGTTTCAACTGTTGTAAACAATTCCTTGGCTGCTGTAGTCGCACCAATGATGCTCATTTTTTCGTTGCTGATAATTACTGAAATTAGTTTTTTCAAGCCTATAAAACCGTATTTATTTACTACTTACTTCGAGGTTTGGCGTCAAGCATACGCCCCGCAAGTTGACTGGCAACTGATTTTACGTTCACTAGGTTGGCTAGCGATTTACACAATCACATTTTGCAGCATTGGAGCTTCAGTTTTCTGCAGAAAGGATATTCTGAGTTGATCGCCTTTTATTGTGCAAGAAAAATGCAGACTTTAGGACTTTTAATGTGCTTTTTTGCTTTTGCGGAGGCGGCATTATGCTCCGATAGCGTTAAGAATATTGTTGGGCAAGTAAGGAAGCATTTTAACAAAATTAATGACTATACATGCGAGATTATTTTCACTGCATACGGCCCTGATATTTACATCGGCAAGACCGTAGTAAAAATCTATTACAAAAAACCGGGAAAAGTTTTCTTCGAAGCTAAAGAAGGCTTCGCGATTATGCCCAAAGATTTAATATCAATAGGTGATCCATTTGCTGATGTCGCGGATATGCTTGGATCGGCAAAAATTAGTCGCGTTATTCTTGATGGGAAACCACACTTTTTATTGACAGTCCCTCCAAACTCTGGCGACTCTTCACTTGGCGGCAAATACTGGATCGATCCAAACACTTTCCTCGTCGTGAAGGCCGAGCAACCAACGATAACGGGCGGTAAAATGTCTAGTCGCATTCATTACGAGAAAATCCAAGGCAAATATTGGATGCCTGTAAAGATGGATCTAATAGGCAAGCCCGGAAACATAGAACCTCCTTACCGAGTGCGTAACGATACAGACTTGCGTGTCAAATCGCCAAAACAGCCGTTCAAAGCTGAAATAATATTCGAAAATTATATCATTAACAGGGGAATACCCGATTCGGTTTTTAATAAGAATAATAAGAAGGAATAAGACTTGTAGTTTAGCGGAGGACATAAGAAGTGAAGTTAAATCTCAAAATATTGTTGGCAGCCTTTTTTGTGAATTGCTACCTTGTTTTGCCAGCTTTGGCGCAGGACAGCTCGAAATCGCTTTCGCTGGAACAAGCTATCGCCATTGCAATTGCCAATAATAAATCAATTCCTGTGGCGAAACAGGTTGTAGTTAAATCAAAAGAGCAAGTGCGCGCTGCTAAAGCTGGCGATAATCCTCAACTTAAGCTTCAAGGCAATTATATCTGGCAAGGTCCTACGGTTGAATTGGAACTTCCTAATCAAAACGAAGGGGATCCACCCACTAAAGTGAAAATCAGCCAGCCTATACAGAAAGGCGCTTCAGCTACTCTGACAAATGTAATCGATGCCTTTGGGCAAGTGCGTTTGGGAGTTTCGATTGCCGAATATCAGCAGGCTATAGCCGAACTTGAACTTGCCAAAACAATAGACCAGTTAACCCTTCAGGTAAAACAGGCCTACTATGATGTTTTGCGCGCCGAAGCCCAAAAAGAAGTGGCCGTCCTTAGTCTCGAAGCGGCAAATCAGCACCTCAGAATTGCAGAGGCCCAATTCAAAGCAGGGACTGTAGCTCAGTTCGATGTGACACGCGCGCAGGTTGAAGTGGCAAACAAAAAGCAAAACCTAATTGCTGTAGACAACGCTGTTAAGCTGGCAAAATCGGTCTTGAATAATGTTATGGGAATAGATGTAAATACCCAATACGATATTCAAAAAGTCGAAGTTCCGGTAACTCGCGATATTTCGGAAGCTTTGGTAAGTGTCAACACTGAAAAAGCTTATACATCGCGCCCGGAAGTCCTTGCTTCTCAGATTGGCATCACACTCGCCGAAAAGGCGGTTGAACTGAATAAAAGGGGACTTTGGCCAACTCTTATAGGAACGGCGCAGGGCGTATGGAATGGCAGCGCCACGGCATTTGCTTCGGAAACAAGCTGGAATGCAGGACTTGTCCTTTCGTTCCCCATCTGGGACGGTGGCATAACAAAATCTAAAGTCAATCAAGCTCGAAGCGATTTGGAAATAGCCAAAGCACAAGCGGAGCAATTGAAACTCGTTGTCGCTCTTGAAGTGCGCTCTGCCATTCTAAGGCTAATTGAAACCTCTGAAAGAGTAGCAACAGCGGCGGAAAATATTCGTGAGGCGAAAGAAGCTCTGAGGCTTGCGCAAGTACGGTATGAAGCCGGTATCTCTACCGCTGTGGAGGTTACCGACGCCGAAGTGGCCTTGACCTTGGCAAGATTGAATGAAGTGAACGCGAATTACGAATATCGCTTGGCTTTGGCCCAATTGGAACGCGCAATTGGAGCCAAGCCAATATTGGATGCGAAGTCCGCTCGCGCTGAATCGGGTTCGTAACCTTACGGAGGATTGTTAGTGAAGAAAATAGGGTCGATTGTCGTCATCATTTTATTGGTTGTTGGGCTCTTGTGGGCATCGAAGGTACGAAACCAATTAAAACCGGTTCCCAGCAAAGCAGAAATTCACGCCGAGTTTGGCGTTCCGGTGACCTTAGGCAAAATGACCAGGGGCTCAATAGATCAAAAGATTGACGTGGTAGGCGATCTGGCGGCATTGTCCACGGTTACCTTGTCGTCAAAAGTTCAGGGAAAAGTAGTTTATGTGGCAGGTAGGCCGGGCGATCCAGTCTCAAAGGGCCAAGTGGTGATACGCTTGGATCCGGCTGATGCTATCAGCCAAGTCAAACAGGCCGAAGCCGGACTTCGTTCTGCAAAAGCCAGATTGTCGCAGGCGATAACCGCACTCAAAGTCCAGCAAACGCAGTCTAGCGCGATGATAGAGCAGGCAAAAGCGCAGCTAGCATCTGCTGAAAGCCAGCTTGACATTGTAAAAAAGCCAGCTCGAAGTCAGCAGGAAGCCATAGCTGAAAGCCAAGTTGCCAGTGCCAAAGCGGCTCTTCGAACTGCAGAATCAAGTTTGAACCGCGTTAAGATTTTATTCAAACAGGGTGCTATTTCAGAACAGCAGCTAGACGTCGCACAGGCTGAATACGATGTCGCAAAGTCAGCCTACGAATCAGCACAGCAAAACCTTTCACTTGTGAAAGAGGGTTCTCGAGCGGAAGAAATAAGATCGGCCGAACAGGCTGTCAAACAGGCTCGCGAAAACCTGCGCATGGCAATAGCAAATGCCAGCCAAGTAGAAATGCGCCGAGAAGATGTTCGTAGTGCGGAAGCGGGTGTTGCCCAAGCCCAGGCTAATCTCGACTACGCCCGCCAGCAGCTTGCTTATTGCACACTTACTGCGCCAGAATCCGGCATAATTTCAAAAAGAATGGTTGAACCCGGCGAGACAGCAAACCCAGGCGTGCCACTGATTAACATCGTTGATCTTCGCACTGTTTATTTCGAGGCTCAGATTTCTGAAAAAGTCCTCAAAAAAATCAATCCAAACCAGTCGGTAGATGTGCGCGTGGACGCTTTTCCCGAAAAAGTTTTCTCGGGCAAAGTCGCCGCTATATTCCCAACGGCTTCCTCCAAAAGCAGGAACATTGCAGTTAGAATCACTCTGCCTAACCCAAATGGCGAGCTCCGTCCTGGTATGTTTGCACGAGGCGCAGTCAACGTGGGTTCTATTCAAAACGCATTGCTTGCACCGGCAGAAGCAGTTGAGGAACGCTATGGCGAAAAAATAATATTTACAGTGCGAAATAGAAAAGCTGTCCTACATAAAATCGACACTGGTGCGTCTACCGACCGAGTTGTCCAGGTGATTGAACCCGCTACCGTTTCAGAAGGCGATTTGGTAGTTTTGACAGGTCATCAAAATCTTAATGACAAAACTCCAGTGACTTTTGGCAAACAGCGTGAAAAGGTAATTGATAAGCTATTGGATGATAGAAAAATCCGGTGATCGCAATAATGCAATCCGCCTGTAAAACAGAATAATCCCAAGGATCTGAATTATGTTTCTAACAGATGTATCAATAAGACGGCCCGTATTCATCGTGATGTTCATTCTTTCGCTGATAGTATTGGGATTGAACTCGCGTAGCCGTATGTCCGCTGAATTGTATCCAAAAGTCGATATTCCTTATATAACTGTGATAACCGTATATCCCGGAGCGGGTCCGGAAGAAATCGAAACCTTGGTCAGTCAGCCAATTGAAGAGAACATCGGTTCGGTGGCAAACGTAAAACACGTCTGGTCCTCTTCTCAGGACGGCGTGTCCAGTGTTAGCCTCGAGTTTACCATTGGAACGGATCTAGATACAGCTGCCGCAGATGTGCGAGATAAATTATCAGTAGCAAGGGGTCTTTTGCCAAAGGATGTAGAGGAACCGGTGATTTACAAGGCCGATGTGAGTGCCATGCCGGTGGTCACTCTTACATTATCTGGGCCACTTTCCGCAAAAGAAATGAGGATTTTGGCAGACGATTTTGTCAAAGACCGTATATCGCGGGTCAAAGGAGTCGCCGCAGTAGCGGTAAGTGGGGGCCAAAAGCGAGAAATACAAGTTCGTGTGGATAAAGACCGCTTACAAGCATATGGCATTTCTATCAATCAAGTCGTAGGTGTTGTCTCGGGCGCCAATATGAACTTGCCTTCTGGTTCGGTGAAAGAGGGTGCACGTGAGTATACTGTTCGGACAGTTGGAGAGTTTACTAGCGCGGAGCAGATAAGAAATCTCAAAATCTCTCTTCCAGGCGATGAAGAGGGTTCGTCTCCGAGCGTTATTCTGTTGTCGGATATTGCCGAAGTAGTGGATGACGTTGAAGAACCAACCACCTTCACAAGACTGAACGGCAAGGAAAGTGTGATATTGTCAGTTCAAAAACAGTCCGACGCTAATACAGTCGAGGTGGCCGAAGGCGTCAAAAAGCAAATAAAGCGAATCTCGCAAGCGCTTCCGCCCGGCGTGAAATTGAAGATAGTTGATGACCAGTCTGTTTTCGTTGAAGATTCGCTGCACGATGTCAACAAATCACTTTTTGAAGGCATCGCGCTGGTCGTTTTAATCGTTTTCTTGTTCCTTCATAGTGGACGCGCTACATTCATAGTTGCTCTCGCGATACCGACGTGCATAATTGCCACCTACCTGCCAATGTTTGCATTTGGTTTCACAATGAACATGATGACTATGCTGGCGCTATCGCTCTGCGTAGGGATTTTGGTTGACGACTCGATAGTTGTCATTGAAAACATCCATCGCCACTTGAAAATGGGCGAAAGCCCCAGAGATGCAGCCTATAACGGCCGGTCGGAAATCGGACTGGCAGCTATTACTATTACACTAGTTGATGTTGTGGTGTTTGTGCCGATAGCTTTTATGGGAGGCGTGGTAGGTCAATTCTTTAGACAGTTCGGAATCACCGTTGCAATAGCTACTCTGTTTTCCTTGTTTGTGTCATTTACATTGACTCCAATGCTAGCATCCAGACTTTTTCGACCTGCTTCAGAAGAAACCGGCGACAATAAAGGCGCTTTTGGAAGACTTTTTGCTGCCTTCGATAGATTTTACTCAAATCTCGATGTCAGATATCGTGGTGTCTTAGCCTGGGCGTTGGAAAACCGATTCCTGACGGTAATTATCGGCTTCGTTTCTTTACTGGTAGTGTTTGCGTTCTCGATGCCACAACCTAAAACGCCGGGACCGGGCTGGATTCCTAGGATAATCGTCGCTTTTATCGCTCTTCTCTTGGCGGCTATAGCTTTTAAAGTAAACAAAAGTAAAGGCGTGGCCCTAGTCTTTGGTGTAACTATGGCTTTTCTTGCCCTTGCCGTCAACCTGCCATTTGGCTTTAACTTTATGCCAGACGTCGACCGAGGGGAAATCGGCATAACAATCGAAACTCCTGCAGGCTCATCACTTGAAGAAACCGATAGATACGTTCGAAAAATTGAACGTATCTTAGACCGAATTCCTGGAATGGAGTTTTATCAGTCTTCAGTTGGCAACGCGGGATCAGCGTTCGTAGGCGCAGGCAAACAAGGACCGCAATACGGCTACATTTATGTGAAACTGGTTGACAAAAACGATCCTCGCAGACAAGGTAACAAAGTCCACGACGTGGTTGATATCATCAACCGCCAGACCGCAATGCTTCCGGGCGCAGATGTAAGAGTCTCTGTAATTGCAGGAATGGGAGGCGATCAACAGCCAATTCAGATGGAAGTCACCGGGCGCAATATGAACGAATTGAATAAAGTTGCCAATGCTCTGGCTTCTCGAATTAGAAAAGTGCCCGGAACAAAGGATGTCAATCTTTCCTGGAATGTTGGCAAACCTGAACTACAAGTCGAAGTTGACCGCGTCCGGGCTGCTGAATTGCAAATGAGCGTTGCAGAAATTGCCGCGGCTCTCAGGACTTCGATTGCGGGAAATACAGATTCCAAGTTCCGGGAAGCAGGAAAAGAATACGACATTCGTATACGACTCGAGCGTTTCGATAGAAAAAGCGCGGCAGATGTTTCCCGGATTATTGTTGGAACTAGAAATGGTGCTCCGGTTTATTTGCGCGACGTCGCAACAGTGACGGTGCGGCCAGGCCCGACACAAATAGATAGAAAAGATCGTCAGCGACTGATCACGGTAAGCGCCGGGCTAAAGCCTGGATACAGCCTCGGCAATGTCCAGGAAGCGATTAATAGGAAAATAGCCGATATACAATTGGGAGGGGCGTCAATTAACGCTGGTGGCGAGGCTGAAAGAATGGGTGAAAGCTTCGGACATATGGGCCAAGCCCTAAATCTTTCCATCATTCTTGTATACATTCTCATGGCAATGCTTTTTGAATCAGTTTTCAGTCCTTTCATCATAATGTTTTCCCTACCTCAAGCGATGGTTGGCGGGTTGTTGGCATTGTTAATCACCGGCAATACACTAAGTATAGTCTCGATGATCGGCGTTATAATGTTAATGGGTCTTGTTACAAAGAATGCAATTTTGCTCGTAGATTATACCAATACACTGCGCAGCCGAGGGCTTGGTATGTACGAAGCCATTCTCGAAGCCGGTCCAACTAGGCTCCGTCCAATTTTAATGACTACTTTCGCAATGGTGTTTGGTATGCTTCCCACGGCACTTGCAGTTTCCAGAGGTGCAGAAATACGAGCTCCAATGGCAATTACCGTAATCGGTGGTTTGATTCTCTCCACGCTGCTTACGTTGATAGTCATTCCTGTCGTTTATACTATTGCTGATGATTTCGTAAGTGGCCTTAAGCGCCGGTTAATCCGTTCGAGTGCAGAAAGAAGTTTAACCGAATCAACAGCGAACGGCGATAATTTCGCAGACGAAAGCATCGGGAGTGAAGAAAATGTAGTGGTTTAAACGCATTTCTTATACACAATCTAGTCGGTTTACTATTGCTCTCGCGATTATGCTATGATTAAAATAAATACTCGAGAAAATAAAACAAGGGTTGCATTCAATGCCTCGAGCTAAAGGTACAAGCGGGTCAAAAGCGTCTTTGCTTTTCAAGATGGTTGATCTCATAAAAGCAAATCCGGGAATTACGGTTGACGGTTTGGCCGCAGAGTTGGGAAGGTCTCGCCGGACGGTCTTTCGATACATAACCGCTCTATCAGCTGATGTCAATACACCTATTTATTACGATAAAGGCGGTTATCATTTGATGCCTGGCAGCCTTCTTTATCCTCTTAACTTAACCGTTGAAGAAGCATCCGCTGTCCGGGCCGCTCTTGAAAGCACGATTATGAAATCAGGCACGCCTTTGGGCGAAGCCGCGGCAAACTCTCTTTTGAAGATACAAGCCGCTTTGAAAGAAGATGACGCCGCAAAGTTGCGAGAAGTAAATGGCCGTTTTAGCATTTACACGAAAGTAGGCACGGATAATGTAGAGGCGAACGAAAACTGGTTAGTATTGCATAATGGCGTTAGAAACAGGCATCGACTTCGCATATTATACCGTTCTCAAAGAAGCAAACAAGAGAAATATATTCTGTTAGATCCCTACGCATTAACTTTTAGGAGGCATTCCTGGTATTGCATTGGCTATTCTCACGAGCACGAGCAAATCATACAACTTCGACCGGTGCGAATGCTCAAAGTTGAGGATACCGGAGAGGTTTTCAAACCACCCAAAGATTTTTCAGTGGAAAACTACTACGCCAAAAGCTGGGAACTTTGGACCGGCGAGGAAGAAGTTACTGTTAAAATACGTTTCTCTCCTAGTGTAGCTGATATTATCGCAGAAACGAAACGCCATCCCACACAAGTGACTGAATATCAGCCTGACGGCAGCGTTATCTTTACGTGCCAAGTTAGCGGGATTGAAGAGATCTCCCGTTGGATACTAGGTTATGGGCCGGAAGCGGAAGTCATTGAACCTCCCGAACTGAGAGCCAAGATTGCCGAGGCAGCCAACTCTTTAATAAAAATATACTACCCAGACCGGTATAATAATAATAATAATCAATAAAGTTATACACAAATAAACCCCAATTTTTGGATTTGCTTTTTAATTTTCCCTGCGCAGGAAATTTCCACTAACACAAATAATCAATTTCCGGAATGATATTTGAGTATTCATTCTGCCGGCGAGTCAAAATCCGGTTATCTTTTTTATGCAAGTAAAGGAAAATTGAGCTAATGGCACAAAAAAATACTGTCGAAAGTGTAATTAAAGACATATCTTTGGCTCCGCAGGGTAAGGAACGCGTTGAATGGGCGGAGCGCGATATGCCCGTTTTAAGGCTTATCCGCGAACGTTTTGAAAAGGAAAAGCCGCTGAAAGGCGTCACCTACCTTGGCTGTGCGCATTTGACTACAGAAACCGCAAATCTTGCAATTACTCTGCAAGCGGGGGGTGCCAATGTCGTTCTCACCGCAAGCAATCCACTGTCAACACAAGACGATGTAACAGCTCATTTAGTCAAAAACTACGGCATTCCTGTTTTCGGCTATAAAGGGGAAAGCACCACAGTTTACAGAGAAAACGTTCTTCGAGCGTTAGACTTTAAACCGGATCTACTTATGGATGATGGCGCTGACGTTGTTTCCACGCTCCATAGCGATCGGCCTGAATTAATCGACCGGATCGCGGGATGCTCTGAGGAAACCAGCACCGGCGTTCTCCGGCTGCGAAATATGCACGAAGACGGCGTTCTGCGTTTCCCTGTGTTGAGCGTAAACGACGCACAAACAAAACATCTTTTCGATAATAGGTATGGCACAGGTCAGAGCACCGTTGACGGAATTCTCCGGGCTACAAATATCCTAATCGCAGGAAGGATATGCGCGGTTGCAGGCTATGGTTGGTGCGGCCGCGGCATAGCTTTCAGAATGCGCGGGATGGGCGCTAGAGTGATTGTTGCCGAAATAAATCCAGTTCGGGCTCTGGAAGCAGTCATGGACGGCTTTGACGTCAAGCCAATTAAAGAAGCTTGTAAAATAGCTGATATCATTGTTTCTGCAACCGGAAACAAGGGAGTTCTCCGAGAAGAGCACTTCAAATTGCTGAAAGATGGCGCGATTTTGGCAAACTCAGGCCACTTTGACGTGGAATTAGACTGCAAAGCCCTCAGGGAAATGGCAAAATCTGCTCGCCCTACTCGGACGTCCGTGGAAGAATTCATTTTGCCGGATGGAAAGAAAATTTACCTGCTAGGTGAAGGTCGGCTTGTGAACTTGGCAGCGGCTGAAGGCCATCCAGCAAGCGTAATGGATATGAGTTTCGCCAATCAAGCTTTGGGAGCTGAATACCTTTGGAAAAATAAAGGAAAGCTCAAACCAGGCATTTACCCAATACCATTTGAGATAGACAAAAATATAGCATCGCTCAAGCTTCAGGCGATGGGTATCAAAATTGATAAATTAACTGCTGACCAGAAAAAGTATCTCTCGACCTGGAATGAAGGAACATAGGATTCAATAAACTGCAGGAATTAAAAGGATAATCGGAGAACGGTTCCTTGCCTTCAATTTTGTGGGGCTTGGAGCCGTTTTCTATGTATAATTTCGCCGCCATAATTCTAGCTTTTGACAATACCTCAGGATTATCGACAGATTATCCTCTTATGCTGCATAAAATCCTTGGCAAACCGGCAATAAAATATATGATCGACGCTTGCCAAGAAGCTGGTGCTTCAAAAATAATTGCGGCTGTCAAACAAGGTGACAACAAAATAAAATCCGTATTGGGTGATCATATAAGTTATGTAGCCGTTCGCGAAATGCATCGATCCGGCAACGCCTGTCTTTCCGCCAAAAGGTTCTTGTCGAATGAGGAAACTGTTCTTGTATTCCCTGCCTGTATGCCAGCAGTGCAGGCTTCGACCCTAAGATCGTTAATGGAAAGTCATATATTATCTAAGTCCGAAGCGACTATCCTTTCTGCAGTCCACAATCTAACAGATAGTTTCAATTCTGCCTGTAGTGTGAAAGGTCTTGATTTTGACGAACTTTCTAAATCGAATGACTTGAAATTACAGCAACTAACTTCCGCATTTAACGCCGGTATTTATTGTTTCAACACGAACTTTCTGTTCAAACGGCTAAAAAAGCTCAAATCCATTTCCCAAAATACCTCAATAGAAATAATTGATATATTAGAATCAAATAAAAACTTAAACAATACCACACAACTCAGTCATTGCAACTGTGCCGATGAAATAAAATGCATCAACTCACTAGAGGATATACCGGATATCTCTAAAGTTTTGAATAATAGATTTTTGAGGGAGTTAATGGCAAATGGTGTAAACATTGTTGATCCTTCATCCGTATGGATAGATTCAACAGCTGTTGTGAAATCAAAGACCACCATAAAGCCATTTACAGTAATCGAAGGTGACACCGAAATTGGCGAAAAGTGTGAAATCGGACCTTTCGTCCATCTTGTGAATGCAAGGCTTTCAACTGGTGTTGTCGCCTCTTTTTGTAGAATCTCTCACCGGGAAGTTCCTGAAAATGCTGGACTGGACGCTTTTGAGAACTTTTCCGAAGAATGTGTCGGCCAATGGTTTTCGGTTGCTCGACAAATGATTAAAGCGGATGCCCGCCGCTGATCTCGATTCTGCAATGAGTGACCAATCACCAGTAAAACTAATCATCGGATTGGGCAATCCTGGAAGACGATACGCGCACACCCGCCATAATATAGGATTTGATGTTCTGGATGAACTGGCAAAGCGTTATAAAGTTAGGATACTTCGAAGGACCTGTCGTGCGCTCGTAGCGACCATTGACGTTGCAGGATTGAATGTTTTTCTGGCAAAACCCCAAACCTTTATGAATCTCAGCGGTGACTCTGTTTATGAGCTTTGTAAAAAGTTTGATATCGCTTCGAATGAATTGATTGTCGTCTATGATGACCTTGATTTGCCACTCGGAAAGATACGCCTTCGACTAAAAGGTTCTGCTGGCGGGCACAAAGGCATGGAGTCTATAATACAGCGCTTGAAGACGAACGAAATAAAACGCATACGAATAGGCATTGGCAGAAATGAAGGTGAAACTGTAGATTATGTGCTGAGCAGGTTCAGTAAGAACGAGCTGGAAGCCGCAAAATTGGCCCTTAAAACCGCTGCAGACGCGCTCGAAATGGCGCTTAATGAGAATTTTGAATCGGCAATGAACATTTTTAACAGGGACCGTAGTAAATAATCCATACTTGTTACAGTCTTCAAGCAGGATATTGCGCTCGTAAAGTATAAAATGCGAGCAAGTAAAAACCCTCAATTTCTAATTCAGGATAAAAACATTTGAAATATCCAGGGGAATGGCCGTATATATTTCACGTTGTTCGGCTTTCTGCCACTGCGTTAGTGGCTGCCGCATTGGCTTTTCACGCCTTTGTTTGTGTGAAATCACGTGAAAATAGACTTTCCGGACCTCTCAAATGGGCTTATGCCATTTATCTTTTGATGTTTTTGGGTGTAATTGCCGCAAATATTATTTCCGTTATTGTGTCAATTAATCGGAAAGCTTATGAAGGCTTTGACTATTTCCATATCGGGCTCTTTTCGCTGTTGGTGATTACTTCTTATGTCCCTCTGCTCGTTGGTGTGAAGAAGCCAAGGTTATAAAAAAAGGCCCGCGCGTTTTGGCAGGCCTTTTGATTGTTATTTATTTGCTCCTTGACGAGGCTATTTTACTCGCCTAGCTGCTACGAACCGCTTACTGTAATAACCGGAGTCCATTGAATCTACTCGAACTCCACGGCCGCTGCTCGAAGCGTGTATGAACTTGCCGTTGCCGGCATAAATGCCAACGTGGGAGATCCCGCGCCTTGTGGTATGGAAAAACACCAGATCGCCTTTTTTTAGTTCACTGCGTGATACATGCTTGCCTGTACAAGCTTGCGCTTTTGAATTGTGCGGTAGTCGAACCCCGTGTTTCTCATAAACGTATCTAGTGAATCCCGAACAGTCAAACCCGCCTCGAGAGGTACCACCATATCTATAACGTGTGCCACGGTATGCATAAGCTGTCTTTAGCACGCCGTCGTTACAATCTGAAGGGTCTAATTGCGCTTCAGCCCGCATACTATGACGTTTGGGATTATAAGCTGTAGTTATTCGCTTATTGGTCCGTTTGCTACTATTGGTCGCATAAGCCTTAGTCTTATAAATTTTAGGTTTGTTAGCTGCTAGTATTTTTTTTCCGGGTAGCAATAGCTCTCCAGCAATCCATCCGGATTCTCCGGATGGCGACTTTACTTTGCACCAGCCTTTTGCCAATGCTGTTACGTAAACCTGGTCACCATTGCCAAATGAGCCGATTTTTTTCGCCCCTATAGCTGGCTGTGACCTTAGCGTTGATCCCGATTTTGTCACAACCGCATAATGAGCGGGCACTCTGTAATTTTTGCCAGGGATGACTATTTTTGTTCCAATTTGCAGGGGCTTATTTCCCAAATCCCTATTGACATATGCCAATGCATATGGGGAAACTGAATATTTCCTGGCTATTGTCCAATATGATTCACCTTCGCACACGGTATGGAATGCTGCTTTCGCACACGAAGCTAACGCTGTAAAGGCGAACAAGACTGCCAGGAACTTGCATCTCCTCAAAACCTCACATCCTTTCTTACTAGGTTTATGAGCTGACTTACTGAAGCCTGCCCAGGAGTTTGCGGCATAATATTAAACAACCATTTTTTTGTCAAGTTCTTGGTGGCATGTTTTGGTTTTCATATTTCAATGAAAATGGACAATTTGACCATTGCATAACTGGAATTGTATACTTGTTTCGTGGACTAAGCTGAGATCGAGTTCCGGCCAAAAAAACCTAAAATGCAATTATCTATAGAAAATAAGCAACCGACGCCTTGTTTAATCGTCAGGCCTCCAAGGGTCCCGTACAATAACATACTTCAGATTCAAAAAAACCTCTGGAGTGCTGTAGCTTCATCCAATCCTAACTGTCCATCAGCTATTGTTATAGTTGAACATAACCCCGTAATTACCTTGGGCACCGCAACGCTCCGATCAAGTCTGCCTTCAGATCCAGCTGTTTTGGAAAAATTGGGCATCGAACTGGTTAAAATTGACCGCGGGGGAGATGCTACTTACCACGGTCCTGGACAGGTTGTAGCCTATCCAATTGTGGATGTTCGCAAAGTCGCTGGGGATGTCCATTCATTCCTTCGACTCTTGGAAGAAGCCGTCATTGACACTATTTCAGAATATGGATTGTCTGGAGAGCGTCGAGGTCTCGCGGGAGTTTGGGTCAATGGCGGAAAGATATGCTCTATTGGAATCGCAGTCAGAAAATGGGTAAGTTATCACGGTTTGGCTCTTAATGTGTGCCCGGATATGAGTCATTTTGCGCTAATCAAGCCCTGTGGGCTCGATCCAGCCCAAATAACCTCAATGGAACGTTTATTGGGTCGTCCAGTTGATTTTAACGAGGTTAAAGAAAAATTGGTGAATAACATTTGCCATAGGCTCAATTTGTATCCTATGGCAAAGGATCGAGCTTCATCGGCGCTTTCAGATTTAATTTCTGACAAAGAGCCAGGCAGCTGCCAGGCGGCATAAAGGACGTTGTCATGCGCGCTTCACCAAGGAAGGTCAAGCTGCTTATATTGCTTCTTCCGCCAGCCATTTTTCTCCTTATGGCTTCACTCTATTCCATTCGCCAAGCAAGATCAGTTGTGAATGCTTTTCCGCAAATCCTGACATCCGAGTTGACGGAAATGTTAGGAAGAGACGTCTATGTCGGTGCCGCTTCGGTTTCAAGCAAGGGATACGCAGTTTTGAATGATATAAGAATAAACGAGCCCAAGCCCTCCAAAGAGCCTTTCGTGATGGCAAGAGAGATTAGGGTTAGGTTTAGTCCAAATAAACTTTTGACGGGCAGGAGCAAACCGCTGGCTGCCATCAAAGAAGTGAGAATTTCAGACTTAAGAATTATTCTTCGGCGAAACCAGAAGCGCGAATGGAACATTTCCAAGCTTCTAAAAAGCGAAAAACCAGAAGAACCACCTGATTTCCGAGGAAGCTTAAAGATAAACGGTTTGGAAATTATACTGGACGACAAAAGCGCTGAGCAGAAGCCAAACACAGTCCATTTCGGCAATTTATCAGCGATTTTGGACTTTACCACGATGCCGCTATTCACTTATTCACTTCACGGACAAGATATAAGCCCAGTTTTGAAAAATCTCAAAGCCGGCGGCAGTAGAAACTACAAAGATTTAACTACATCCGCATCGGCAGACTTCTCGGGCGCTGATATGCGCTGGTGGTTACAATATGGCAAAAAGTCTACTTGGGCGAAAGTTACTTCGGGCATCGCAACCGGAAAAATACGGCTGACATTAGTCGACAATAGGCCTCTTGTAAGCGGCAAGATAAAAGTAGCAGAAGGAGGCTTGTTCTTATACCCCATCGGTGAGTATGCCAATAACATTGGCGGCTCCATCCAATTCGCCCAAGCCGGGGTAAAGTTTAACGTCCACGGAGATATCAGACGTTCCCGTATTCTGTCTTTCGGTTCGGTAGATCTCAAAAGGCCAATCGCTCTTGATATTACTCTCAAATCCAAATCAGTCGGCAGCGACTTGACTAACGCCCTCATAAAACGCTTTTGGAATGCAAGTATTCTTGTAACAGGGCAGTCTTCATTTGACGCGCGCGTGCGAGGAACTATGCCGGACCTTTCTGTGGAGTTTAATACAAAAACAGCAAGAGTATCTTCATATGGAAGGCAAGCTGAAAACATACTGCTTAGCGGTGTTTACAGAAGCGGCCGTCTCGGCTTTAGCCAAGCTTCTCTTAAACATAAAAACGGTTCGATCGCGTTGAGAGGAGTTATATTTACTAAGGGTTCCAAATCTATGAACCTCGAGGGTGATTTCAGGCGTATACCGGTTGCTGCCTTTGTTCAACATCAGAAGAGTATTTTGGGCTCAATCGGCGGTTTCTTGGCAGGCAAGTTTATAGTCAAGGGGAATCCTGAAAATCCTAGCATAAGATTCCTTGTTACTCCTTCGACAATAACTGTTGGCGACACGCAAGTTTTCGTAAAAATGGCGGAAGGCTTCTGGCATAAAGGATCGGCCGAAATCAGACAGTCATTGGTTGAGGTTGCAGGCGGAGTTATTAGCGTTTCCGGTGATATTAAGGCGGGCAGAGTCAATTTGGACACAAAATTAGCAAACATTTCTATAAGAAAACTCGGCTACAAACAATTATCTAAGTTAGGCGGATACGCATTCGGCTCCGTTGGGCTATCTGGTTCCATTGCTTCGCCAAAGGTTTCTGTGGATTTGAGGGTTTATAGCCCAGAATACGGCGATGTTAAATATAACAAAGCTTCTATAAATGCGGAGATATCCGGAGGAAATGTCGCGATTAAAAGTTTTACAGCTTCGGCATATCCATCGGATTTTCACGCGAACGGCACATTATTTATTTATCGCGGGCAGCCATTAAGATTCAAAATCAACGCGGACTTGAGTAAAATCGATGTAAGCGATCTTAAGGCTCTTTTTAGTATAGAAAGTCCGATATCAGGGTTGATGGATGCAAAGTTGACTGCAGCCGGTTCTTTGCTTGATTTTAATGCCGAAGGCAAAGCCAGCTTGTCATACGGATTTTATGGCGAATATTCTATTCATAACGCCAAAGTCAGTTTCAAGCACGGCCGATCTGGCACTCAAATATTTGACTTCCATACAAAAACTGATTTGGGTTCTTGGTCCGGAAGCGGAAATATTTCGCAAGCTAAAAACCTGCAGTTTGTCGTCAATGGCACAAACATTCCTCTTGACTCCTTAAATGCCAAAACCCGTCATTACGCAGTATTTTCTGGTTTGGCTGAAATGCAAGGAACAGTAGGCGGCAGCATAGATGCTCCTAGCGTTCAAGGTAATGCCTTTTCCAACTCATTTACTGTAAATAATGTCCCAATTAAGAACTTCGACGCATGGTTTTCTTGGAATGATAATATCCTCAAAGTACCTTCACTCCACTTTGAAACGGACGGTTCATACTCTGTAAATGATTTGGAGTTTGATAGTCGTGACAATTCTTTATCGGCGAAGGCGAAAATAAGTTCGGCGTCATTGAACAATATCGCCAATATAATTCGTTACAGCCAATTCACGCATCAAGATTCAGAAATCCAGCCGCTGATAGCCCGCCTTCCGGCTTCGATTACAGGTGTATTGGATTTATCTGCGGATATTGGGATAACCCAAGAAAATCGCCAAGCGGATATTAAAGCAGAACTTCACGATGCTATAATCGGAGGCGCCGAAGCCGGAGCGGTAGACTTAGACCTTCTGTATAAAAATGATATCGTTTCCATCAAAAAACTTAGACTTTCAGGACCGGAAATGGACTTGACTGCGGAGGGCGAAGTCGCTTCCAATGGGCATATAAACCGCTTGGATTTATCGGCAAGAAACCTCAGCACTAATCTCTTGAAACAGTTCGTTAAGATGCCTAATGTTGTAGGACTTGTCAATTTAGACCTTACCGCTGAAGGCAATATAAGCTCTCCGAATATAATAGGTTCGGCCGATATCGCTTCGGCTACTGTTTATGGACGCAAGTTCGATTTACTTAGCGTCAGCCGTTTTGCAACTTCGCCTTCAGACAATGGCTTGACATCTCTGGAACTCTCGGACATTGTTTTCTCCACGGCTGCCTATGATGGGCAACCAGGACTTTCAGGCCGTGCTGAAGGCAGTATTCCTTGGGATTGGAACGAAAGAAAAATACCGTCGGACAAGCCTATTTCATTTTTAATTGAATCAAGAAAACAAAGCACCGCGGCGTTGGCGGCTCTTTATGCCGATACTTTCAATCCAATTAAAACATCAGGCAGTTTCTCTATTGATCTGAATCTCAGCAGTGAAGAGGGTAAATGGAATGCCTTCGGCAAGATGAATATTCAGGATACTGTGCTGTCTATTAGGGCTTTGAACACTCCATTCACAGACCTAAACGGCGAAATTGTATTTGACGGCACAACTGCGCGCATAACTTCCTTTACTGGAAAATCCGATGCTGGTGGTTCATTCAAATTGCAAGGATTTGCTGAAGATCGGGATACAGGCGAAGTTTTTCTCAAAAGCGAACTGCAGGCCAAAGATTTGGTTGTAAAAGGGGAGAATATAAGCAGGATTTATGATGAACGGATAGATGTTAAAATCAACACCGATGATCTCACGTTGGTTGGCAAACTCAAGGAACCGCTCATATCCGGACAGGTGTCCTTCAGAGATGCTTTTGTTAAAGTGCGCGGAAAACAAGAAAAACAGCGCGCCCCATTGTCAATCCCAATAAATCCGCTTTTTGACATCAAGTTTAGTGTAGGCCCTAATGCTGTTTTGAATAACCCAAGACTGTTTATGGCATTGAATGGCGAAGGATTTTTGAAAGGGAGTTTAAAGTCGCCTGACCTGAAAGCGTATCTCCGAGTGGCTAGGGGATTTTTTAACTTGCCTACATCTCGATTGCGCATCACGCCGGGCGGAACGATGACTGTGAGTTATGCCCCACCAGCAAACCCACGAGTTTATTTAGACCTGCAGGCTCGGACATCTGCTTACGTCGTCTCACAGCTAGGAACAACCCAACGATACGAGATTTTGATGGACATTTCTGGCAATCCCACCGAACCTAAAATCGAAGTGAGTTCCAACCCTCCCGGATTGTCCCAAAACCGTATTATAGGTCTTTTGGGGCACTTGGACGTATTTACCGATGACGGACGCAATGCATTGCGAGCGGACATCGCGGATGTTTTTACTGCCGCAGCCACTCCGTTTTTGTTTAGCCCAATTGAAATCGCTGTTACAGAAGCGCTTGGGTTGGAAGAATTCTCCATAGAATATGCTCCAAACCAGCCATTCGCACTCTATTTCTCCACTCGGCTTGGCGGCAATTTCTATGGCTCCTATCGTCGGCAAGTAGGCGTTGTAAATGAAGAATACGAAATTGGTTTGGGATATCGCTTTAGCCCAAGCCTCCAGTCCGTTTTATCTTTGGATCATAAAAACATTCTGCGGCTACAAATCGCGGGCACCAGGAGGTTTTAACCCTAGTGTCCGAGAGTTCCACTCATGATAATAGCAAACCTATATCAAGCTTTGATGAACTGCTCGACCGTTATGAGAAGCCGATTTACAACATAATTTTTAGAATGGTAGGCGACCGCGAAGAAGCTGCGGACTTGACTCAGGAAACCTTCGTAGCGGCTTACAAATCATTCCAGTCTTTTCGTGGTGAATCGAATGTTTTTACTTGGCTTTGCCAGATAGCTGTCAACAAGTGCAAAAATAAGTTCAAAGAACGCGATAGAAAGCGTCGCTTCGAGTTTTTGTTACGCGATTTGAAGTTTGACGTGGATGAACAGGTCGAAAATGACAGTGCATCCGGAGTGGAAGACCATACGCCTTTGTCTGAACTTGAAAGAAAGGAGTTGCAAACTCAGATTACTGAGGCGATAAGCAAACTGCCTGAGGAATACAGAATGGTTATTGTTCTGCGGGACGTTCAAGGGTTGAGTTACCAAGAAATATCGAGGATTGTCGGCATAAGCTTAGAAGCTGTCAAAGTTCGCATTCACAGAGGTAGATCGATTCTAAGGCAAAAGTTAGGCCCATATTTGCAGGATTGACTGCAAATAATGACTAACCTATACTGAACCAGTCCTGAAACTCAGGCTTGAGGAGGATCATCATTAATGTTCGTCTGGAAGAATAAGGCGACTGTTTCTGCGATTCTAGCATTTTTATTCATGTTCGCCTCAGCGGTTTGCGGACAGACCCAAAATGCCGTTGAAGTAGTAATAACTGGCAACGATCATATCGCAGACCAGGTCATTCTCTCTGCTATAACGCTGCAGCCCGGCTCTCCCGCGACTAGCGAAGCTATGGAAAAAGACCGCGGGGCAATTTTGCAGCTTGGATACTTCAGTGAAGTATCAGTGCGGACTGAAGAAGTTTCAGGCGGCGTAAGGGTGATTTACGACGTTGTAGAAAACCCTTTCATAAAAGGCGTTAAACTGGAAGGAGTGGGGCCTATTCCGGAAAGTGAAGTCCTTGCTTTCTTGCGCACAAAGCCCGATACCGTTTTAAATGCTAAAACTTTAGACCAAGATGTCGAAGCTATAAGACGCCTTTATAGGGATAGAGGCTACCTTGCCGATGTTGAAGATGTCACTGTAGATCGGGAAAACGGAATGTTGGTGATCCCCATCATCGTAAATATAGTCCAGTCAATAGACATAATTGGCAACAAGAAAACACCCGATTATATTTTCCTTCGGGAAATGAAAACTAAGCCAGAGCAATATTTTAATGCCCTGCAATTAAAACGCGACCTTTTCAAAATATATTCTTTAGACTACCTAGACCGAGAAAATCCTGCCGAACCGCGAATAGAGCCGGGATCCGATATAGGTAAGGTTATTATCACGATACCTGTACAGGAAAAGAAAACAGGTCAAGTTTCCGTTGGTTTGGGATATAGTTCTAGACAGAAATTGGTAGGCAGAGCCGAACTCACGGAAATTAATTTCAGGGGTAGGGGACAAAGCGTGAATCTAAGCTGGGAGGTAGGCGGAACTTCCCGAGGTAGCAGTTTCGAATTCGGTTTTTCAGAACCTTGGTTCGACAGCAAACAGACATCTCTTAGTTTAAGCGTTTTTAACAAACTGGTATATCGCTTCACGAGCAATGCTTTGAGCGGAGGGTCTCAGTTCGAGGACGACTATAATGAACGTCGTAAGGGAGGCGCGATCGGATTCGGGCGCCCAATAAACGACATCACGAAGGTGTTTCTTAATATTCGCGGCGAATCAGTTGGAGTTAGGGTGCCTGCCAACCTATTAAGTGACATTACAAATGATTTGCCTAGAGTTAGTGAAGAAGGGAAACTTTACTCCGCCACAGGCAAATGGATTAGAAATACACGCGATTTCGACTTAGATCCGGCGGTGGGTTCTTATCAAAGCTTTTCATTGGAAGTTGGAAGCGCGACAAGAAATGGGTTTAGGGTGCCCACAGGCGGTTCATCCTTCGAAAAAGTCTCTCTTGGCAAAGGCGCTTTTACAAAAACCATTGTCGAGTATAGGCGATATTTTAGCAACAAAGGCCGCAAACAAAATATAACCGACAAACGGCGCACAATTGCACTGCGCGTCATGGGCGGCGTAGAGACGGGCACAATTATGTTTTCTGAACAATTCTTCGTCGGAGGAGCAGAAACTGTTCGCGGTTACCGGGAGGACCGTTTTTGGGGAACAAAGATGTTGGTAGCCAATGCGGAATATCGCATTCCGCTCGCTAATTCTTTAGTTGGCGTTATTTTTGTAGATGCTGGCGATGCTTGGGGAGGTGAAGAAATCCAATTCCAGCAGCCTCCATTTAGCAATCTGAAGCAACACAAAAACTTTGAACCAATTGCTAGCGCCGGATTTGGAATCCGCGTAAGTACGCCAATCGGAAACCTTCGCCTAGACTATGGCATAGGTAGTGAAGGATCCAGGACTCATTTTAGCATCGGGCATGCATTTTGATGCCTGATACGCCAACCGCTTTATGTCCTGACGGGCAATAAAACGGTTATAATCATCAACCCGAGATTCTCGGAGCAATTTTATCTGACTATTTAGGAGAACATTTAATGCGTAGTTTAATTGTCGTTTCGATCGCTATAACTATGGCAGTGTCGTTAATCTCGCAAGCCATTTCCGCCGCGCCGAAGCCCGCTCCCGCCGAGATGAAAATAGGTGTTGTTGACTACCAAAAGGTTTGGAGCAACTATGAATTAACGAAAAAATACAGAAATGAATACGAAATCTTGGTAAATAAATTGGAAGCCCAGCTGGCGCGTCGCGACCGTAATCGCCTCCTGACGCAAGACCAGTTAAAAGAGCTTGACAGCCTATACGAAAAGGCATCTCCGACAGATGCCGATAAAAACCGTATAAAGGAACTTGAAGATGAAGCCTCTAAGCTAGATAACGAAATGAAATCTCTAGAGGTAAAAAAGGATGCAACCGAGGCTGAGAAAAAGCGCTTGGAAGAACTCCGAACACTAAGCAAAAAAACCGATGAAAGTATTGAGAGTTTGCGCAAAGCTGCGCTCACCCAACTAGAAGAAACCGATAACAAATGGTCTAAACAAGTGAGCGACGACATAATGGCAGGAATCCAAAAAGTAGCCGAACAAAAAGGGTTGTCCTTGATCCTAAACAAGGGCGCTGTTTTATTTGGCGGAACAGACATCACTGATGCTGTCGTCGAAAGATTGAATAAGAAGTAACTGAATCGGCTGGAAGCTTTTGAATAGGTTCACGGCATCACTAGCATTATTATCAGGTATTTCATTCTTCGTTTTGCCTCCATTGTTATTATCGGGATGCAGTGAAAGCACTGCAGACGTAGGTGAAACGGATAAAGTTGTTTTTGTTGACCTAAACAAAGTGGCTGAATGCCATCCATCGTGGAAACAGGCCATCGATAATGCTGATTTAGGGCAGGAAATGATGAAACCAATGAGTTTTTCCTGCCCTGCAATTCCAGACGCCACGGTAACCAAGTGTAGGCATTCGGATTTTAATCTCATTGCGGATGAAAACATATCCGTGGTCGAAGAAGCTAACAACCGTGAACTCGAATCATTTGAAGCCTTGCATCGCGCGGAGGCTGAATCTTGGATCCAATCGCACTCAGAAGATATTTATGAATCCTGCCGGGCAGAAGATGATGATGAAAAACTGAAATGTGCCGCAGACCTATCAAGAAAGCTTCACGCTATCTCTGAAAAATACGCTGCCAAAACCTTGCCACTGCAGCTGAAAATTGCTATCCTCGAAAAAAGTCGAGAAAATAATCCCACAGTTGAGACTCCTAATGTTTATAGGCCAGATTTGACCAAAAATCTTTCCGAATTGAAAAATCAGCTTGATGCGATATATCAAGAAAGAGACCGGGAATGGTCCATTATTCTCGAATCTGCTAAACGGAATCAGGAAGCAATTAATCAGGCATCGAGTTTAAAGGCGAGAAAAAAGATAGATGACTTGCGTTCCCAAGCTATGGCTCAGGTCGACAAAAAACTATCAGAGAAGAGATTAGCTCTTTCTAATGACTCTTGCATTTCAGGCAAAATAATGACTTGCCAGCCTTCAGATTGTTGGATGAGCGAAAACCCTATTCTACGTTGTCCAGAAGCCATAAAACAGCGGAAAAGGGTCAGTGCGGAATCAGAAAAACTTCTGGCTACTGAAAGGCCATTGCAATCGGCAGCATTAAAAGATGCGGCGGCTTTTGTCGAAGCCTGGGCTAAAGTCAGAGGCGAGAAGATAGTTTTTGACTACACGAAAGGCAAAAATATTCGCGACCTAACCCAAGAATACGCCAGTGAGTTTTACCGAAGATTTTCACCCTCCCGGTAACGTTATTGCCAATGGTAGCTTTTAAAATTTCCGTAAGTGATCTTGCTTTAGAATTGGACGGAACTGTAGAAGGAGATGGGTCGCTAATAATCACCGGCATAGCTTCTTTGGAAGAAGCGGTTGAAGGCGATTTGGTGTTGGCTGATTCCGAGAGCTATTTGGCTCGCGCAAATCAAAGCAAAGCATCAGCCGTAATTGCGCCGATGTACGCCCAAAAAGCAAATAAAACTCTAATTAAAACAAACAGCCCTAGGATTGCTTTTGCCAAAGCCCTTTCATTATTTGCCGAAGATAAAACCCTGTCGCCAGGGATTCATCCATCGGTTCACGTGGGTGAATCTTTTGCATGTGGTAAAGACACGGCTGTTGGTTTTGGGTGCTTTATCGGAGATCACGTTCGCCTTGGGAATGAGGTCTTAATCCATCCGCTAGTATATATCGGCGATGAAGTGACAATAGGCGATCGCACAATTGTCTATCCGAGTGTCCGCATAATGAGTCATTGCACAATAGGTAGCGAATGCAGAATATACAGCGGCGCTGTTATAGGTGCAGACGGTTTCGGCTACGAGTTTGATGGAAAGTGCTATCTTAGAGTTCCTCATATCGGCACGGTTTCCATTGGGAATAATGTGGACATCGGGGCGAATGTTACAATAGACCGGGCTAAAACCGGTAGCACCGAAATCGGCGATGGAACAAAAATAGATAATTTGGTTCACATAGCGCATAATGTCAAAATATT
>FWPV01000682.1_pt1 | contig 81436 bp, 78 predicted proteins | sample 2228371 | NCBI WGS metagenome assembly FWPV01 (sample SAMEA103939776, study PRJEB20133) | metagenome
GGATTGGCGGGTTGACATCAAGGCGTTCATACAGGTAAAATACGCGCTGGTACATTGGCGCATATACAGCAGCCTTTTTACAGCAATTTTAGGTTTGAAGTATCCTGAAGGAGGCATATTGCAAATGGCGGTAAAAGTTGGCATTAACGGTTTCGGAAGAATAGGCAGGCTCACTTTGCGGTCTATTTTGGAAAAATATTCAGGCGAAATAGAAGTTCTCGCAATTAATGATCTTTTTGATTCCAAGACAAACGCGCACCTTTTTAAATATGACAGCAACTATGGTCCTTGGCCCCAAGATGTGACAGCAGAACCAGACAGCATTGTTATCGGCGATAAAAAAATCAAAGTGTATGCCGAAAAAGATCCAGCCAATATTCCCTGGCAAGATCACGATATTGATATCGTAATAGAAGGAACGGGGGTTTTTACTGACGCTGTAGGAGATCCTGAAAAAGGCAAGCCTGGTGCAAATGCCCATTTGAAAGGCTCTGTAAAAAAAGTCATTATTACAGCGCCAGCAAAAAATGAAGATATAACAATTGTTATGGGGGTCAATGAAGATAGCTACGATCCCAAATCGCACAATATTATTTCAAACGCGTCGTGTACTACTAACTGTCTTGCTCCTGTAGCTAAAGTAATATTCGATGAGTTCGGCATCGAGCAAGGCTTTATGACAACAGTCCATGCTTATACTAATGACCAGAGAGTAGCTGATCAGGCCCATAAGGACCTTCGGCGAGCGCGCGCCGCAGCGATAAATATCATTCCGACAACTACAGGTGCTGCAAAAGCCATTTCTTTGGTAATACCTGAGCTAAAAGGTAAGATGCACGGATTTGCGCTCCGTGTTCCAACCTCAACTGTTTCATTGGTAGACCTGACTTTGAATACTACCAAACCAGTCACCGTGGAAGCAGTTAATGCCGCGGTCAAGGCCGCATCGGAAGGCAAAATGAAGGGCATTCTAGGCTACACGGAAGACCCAGTAGTTTCTTCAGATTTCAAAGGCACTCATTACTCATCGGTTTTTGACGCGCAGTCAACTATGTTAATCGGCGACAAGTTCCTCAAAGTACTTGCTTGGTATGACAATGAGTGGGCTTATTCGGAACGAGTAGGTGACCTTATTTCCTATATGGTTGAGAAAGGGCTTTAGCTCTGATAATCATATTCATTAGGAAGACTACGAAAAATGGACAAAAAGACAGTCAAAGACATCGACGTAAAAGGAAAACGGGTATTGTGCAGAGTGGACTTCAATGTCCCTCAGGATTCACAGGGCAATATCACGGATGATCGAAGGATCGTTGCTGCGCTTAAAACAATTGAATACTTGATAGAACAGGAAGCAAAGGTAATTCTTGTATCTCACCTTGGCAGGCCGAAAGGCGTAACTCCTGAATTCAAAATGGATCCTGTAGCGGTCCGGCTAAGCGAACTCCTTAATAAGCCAGTGAAAAAGCTGGATGACTGCGTCGGAGAAGAAGTGAAGGCCGCTGTGATGGCAATGGAACCTGGAACAGTCGTTCTACTTGAGAACGTTCGGTTTTATCCAGAAGAGGAGGCTAACGATCCTGAGTTCGCAAAAAAATTAGCCGAACTTGCAGAAGTCTACGTCAATGATGCTTTCGGCACAGCTCACAGGGCTCACGCCTCGACTGAAGGAGTTGCTCACATACTTCCAGGAGTAGCCGGGTTCCTTATGGAAAAGGAATTGGAGTATCTAGGCAAAGCCTTGGAAAATCCGGAACGTCCATTTGTTGCAATATTGGGCGGAGTGAAAGTGTCGGATAAAATAAAAGTCATTGATAATCTATTAGAAAAAGTGGATACCCTTATAATCGGCGGGGCAATGACTTATACATTCTTGAAGGCCAAAGGGAAAGAAACGGGAAATTGCATGGTCGATCAAGATGGGCTGCCATTTGCCGCGGAAGCTTTAGAAAAAGCTGAAAAGAAAGGCGTTAAACTTGTTTTGCCTATAGATACTGTGGTAGTCGAACTTGGAGCAGAAGTAAAAATACCAAAAGAGCTTCCAGAGAAGCTGAATCCAACGGTGGTATCTTCTGAAGCGATACCCCCCGGATTTAGAGGATTGGATATCGGTCCTGAATCTGTAAAACTCTTTTCAGAAATAATATCCCAGGCAAAAACAGTGGTCTGGAACGGACCTATGGGAGTGTTCGAACGCGAAGAGTTCGCTGATGGGACATTGGGTGTAGCGAAGGCACTCGCTGAATCTAACGCCACATCCATTGTCGGTGGAGGAGATTCAGCCGCGGCGTTAGAAAAGCTCGGTTATTCGGAAAAAATTACACACGTCTCTACAGGGGGCGGAGCGTCTCTGGAGTTCTTGGAAGGCGCCGTTCTACCCGGTGTAGCGGCTTTGCAAGATAAATGAAAGAAATAAAAAATATTCGGGAGCTGTTTCTGTAAACAGCTCCCAGATTGCTAAACGGAATTAATTATGCGTAAACAGATCATTGCCGGCAACTGGAAAATGTATAAAACCATACCGGAAGCAGTAGAACTTGTCGAACAACTCAAAGCCGGAGTGGCAAGTTCAAACGCTGATGTCCTTATATGCCCGCCATTTACAGCTCTCTATGCCGTGTCAAAAGCTCTGGAGGGCAGTAGCATAGGTTTGGGTGCCCAAAACCTATTTTGGAAAGGACAAGGAGCTTATACCAGCCAAATTGCTCCTGGTATGTTGAAAGACGTTGGATGTAGTTACGTCATCATAGGTCATTCAGAAACAAGAGGGCGTTTCGGAGTACCTGAAACAGAACTCAAGCCTTATCTCTCTTATTTCAGCGAATCCGATGAAACTGTTAACCTAAAAGTAAAGGCTGCTTTTGAAGCTGACTTAATTCCAATTGTATGTGTTGGTGAAACTTCTGATGAACGCAATTCTGGAAATACAGACAAAGTTATTGCGAGACAAATCGAAGTTGGATTGAACCTGATCTCTCCAGAAAAAGCTTCTTCTATGGTTATTGCTTATGAACCAGTTTGGGCTATAGGGACTGGGGATGTTTGCGAACCAGACGAAGCTAACCGTGTTTGCGGGGTTATTCGTGCGGTAATTCGTCGAATGTTCGGAGCTGCAGCTGCTGAAAAGATAAGAATACAATATGGCGGCAGTGTTAAACCTGATAATGCAGCGCCTTTATTAAGCCAAGCAGATATCGATGGAGCGCTGGTAGGAGGCGCCTCACTAAAAGCGGAAGATTTCATCGCGATTGTAAAAGCATCGAAATAATATTCTATTTATAACCAGCCGTGATCGAATCGAATATCATGGCTGGTTATTTTTTGTATACTTTTTTGATTTACATAGGCACATCCGGATACAGCTACGACGACTGGCGCGGCAATTTCTATCCGCCACATTTGGATAAAAACCAAATGTTCGACTTTTACTCGCACCGTTTCCTGTGCGTTGAAATAAACTCCTCATTTTATACAATGCCCTCACGAAAAATGATATCGACACTGCTAAATAAAAGCCCGCAACAGTTTAAATTTACAGTCAAAGCTTATAAAAGCTTAACACACTCAAATACAATTGATTCTAATGAAATTAACGCTTTTGCAAATGCTGTGAGGACCCTATATGTCGAAAACAAACTAGGCTGTATTCTTGCACAATTCCCGTGGTCTTTCAAGAAATCCCCTGAAAATATCGATAAAATAAAAATAATAAAGGATGGATTGAATGACATCCCTTTGGTATTGGAATTTCGCAACAATGAATGGATAGATGAAGGAACTTTTATTTTTTTAAAAAACCTCCAAATTGGATTTTGCTGTGTAGACGAACCAAATCTGCCAGGATTGATACCTCCGGTTACAGTAAGTACGTCTTCCATTGGGTATATAAGATTTCATGGTAGAAATTCAAAAGAATGGTGGAATTCGAAGGACGGATGGCAGAGATATAACTACTCATATTCTGAAAATGAACTTTTAGAATGGATACCTCGCATTAATCAGATTAGCAAAAACACCGAAGAAACTTATGTATTTTTTAATAATCACTACGGAGGAAAAGCGGCAACAAATGCGGGGATGTTGGCACGAATGATGAATATCAGACTGCCATTTGCGGATGAAGAAATATACCCGAAAAATCTCAAACTTTTTTCAGATGAAAATATTGAATAATGAGATTGCAAAAAATGGGAATCTCTTGGAATAAGCTCTCGCTTCGATAAGCTAAGTTTGATTTTGGGTGTAAAATGTTTCGGATAATATAATTAATATAATTCATTTTACTTAGTTCACCAGTTTAGAAGCGTTATTTGATCCAAGGCAACATTTCCTTAAATTGAGGCGTATTTGCATCTTTAATTAATTCGAATATAGCAGTCTCAGTTCCTGAAATAACAGCTCCAGCCTGTTCCATTTTTTGTAATCCTAGTTGCCAATTTGCTTCAGTTCTTGCAGATATTGCATCTTCGCAGATATGCACTTCATAGCCTTGATTCAATAGGCCTAGCACGGTCTGGCTGACGCAAATATGGCTTTCTATCCCGCATACAATGACTTGAGGCAATTCAATTTTTTTTATTCTTTCGTCAAAACCCGGAGCTCCCATACACGAAAAGGTGGTTTTGCTGACAGGTTTTTCTTCGGGAAGCATTTCAGCTATTGATTCTATCGTGTAGCCCATTTTTTCAGGATATTGGACTGTGGTTACAATCGGCATTTCACATACTTGTGCTGCTTTTACCAGTAAGCGGACATTATGTTCCACTCGTTCTCGCTCGAAAATGCCCTTTAAGAAGGCTTCTTGCATATCTATCACTAATAAAAATGCTGTTGATTTATCCAACGTTCGGATCTGCGTCATTATGCATTGCTCCTAATGAAATCTTAAACAGGATATATCATATCGAAAAAGAACGTCAATGCATTCCATCTATTGACTAAAGTTACCGATTAATGGTAAACCTACCCAGTGCAAGAAGCCATTATTGACAACCTCAATTATATTTTATTCTCCATCATAAACCACCATATGGCTTGCCAGCCTTTGGACTACGTTTTTTATTTTGCAACTTTACTAGGCAATGGCGCTGTTCAAGGGGCAATTGTGATCTGGTTTTGGGTGTTGTCAAAGCCAAAAAGTCGTGGTAATCTTTGCGGCTCATTATGTTTTTGGGCGATAATGGCATCTACAGGCTTGGCGCAAGTGCTTAAGATTTTTTTTCATTTGCCTAGGCCGCTAAGTGCGATGGATAACGTTAGGCTTTTAGTTGACCCGCTTTACAGAAATTCATTTCCTTCTGGCCATACCGCCACGAGCTTTGCAATGGCGTTTGTAATTTCGTTTATTTATCCCAAATGGCGATTGCCTTTGTATTTCACGGCAATTCTTGTAGGACTTTCAAGAGTATACGTAGGCGTTCATTTTCCAGCAGATGTCTTGGCTTCAGTAGTTATAGGTTTATGCTGTGGTTTCATAGTAGTAAAGTTATCAAAATCAGCTCAAAGAATCAGTCAGGAAATGAAAAAATGATTGAAAAAACACCTAACAGCAAAGTTAGCCCAAACACGGCGAAGGAATATTCTTCCGAAAAAGACCAAAGCTTAAGGCCAAGAGATAAATACATTAATTTAGGCTGCGTTTTGCTATTGTTGACACTTTCGATTATTTTGTTTTTTGCTGGATTGGGTTCTTATCCATTTTTTGATGAAGATGAGCCTAGATTTGCTTCTGCTGGACGGGAAATGCTTGAAAGAAGCAGTTATATAGTGCCTTATTTCAATCATAAGATGCGTTTAAACAAGCCCATTTTATTTTACTGGTTCGAAATTGCGTCATACAAGTTATTCGGAATTAATGAGTTTGGGGCGCGTTTTTGGTCTGCTGTATTTGCTGTTTTGCTGGTGATAGTGACCTATTTAGTCAGCGAAAAAATAATTGGATCAAAAGCCGGGTTCTGGGCTTCATTGTCACTTTCAACATCTTGGCTGATGCTATGGCTAGGACGTGCGGCAATGACGGACTCGATGCTTTCTTTTTTTATAGCCAGTTGTATTTTCTGCTTTTTCATAGGTTTTAAAGGTTTTCGCCCCGCATATTACCTTTGCTACATAGCTGCTTCACTAGCCGTCCTGACAAAAGGTCCGATAGGAGCCTTCCTGCCTGCAGTGGCAATAATGCCTTTTTTAATTCAAATCAAAGGCGTAAAAAAGTGGCTTAAAGAAGGCTACGTTTTACAAGGGTTACTGAGAAGGCTACGTTTTACAAGGGTTGCTGCTTTTCTCTATTATTGTTTCGCCTTGGTATATCGCAGTCACAAAGGCAACAGAAGGATTATATCTGAAATCTTTTTTATTTGGCGAGAACGTTGGTCGGTATACAGAAACTGTCGGCGGTCACAGTGGAAATTGGTGGTATTTCTTTGCAGTAGTGCTGGGACTGTTTTTTCCTTGGAGTGCTATGTTGCTTCCATCTTTTGTTCGCATTAAAGTAAAGAATGCGGCTAATGAAAAATCGGACGTCCAATTATTATTGCTTTGCGCTTGGTGGGCATTGACTACCATAGGTTTTTTTTCAATATCCGCTACAAAACTTGTCCATTATATCCTGCCCGCTTTTCCGGCATTATCAGTTATTGTTGGATCGTATATAGCAAATAATTCCTCTCTGAAAGGCAATTTGAAAATCCTGGAAAAAATTGCCGATGCGCTTTTGATCTTGATAGGCATAGTTTTAGGATTATTCTTTTTGTTTGGTCTTCCAAGAGTTCTGGAAGCCAATAAATATCATCTAGTTGCACCTGGCGAATCAATAGAACTAGGGTGGGGGCCTACAGCTATTGGTTTATTATTAATAGGTGTGTGTATTCTGTATTTTTTCCTGGTCATTTTTAAAAAAAGGCCAATGGCTTTTTTCTCGCTCGCAGTTTCAATGGTGGCAATAAATTTGATTTTTATATTCGCAGTTTTTCCTATGGCTGCCAAGTATTATTCAGAACCTCCGCGAGACCTTTCCCGCCTTGCTGCAGAGCACGCAGGACGAAATGGCATTATAATATCATATGATTGGAAAACAAGCTCAAATTTAGTCTACTACTCAAAAAGCAAAGTAGACTTTGTAAAAAAGGATGAGATTCTAGCGCTTAATGATAAGTTGCGTCAGCCTGGCAAAATCGCTGTTCTCACTAGGTGGCAGCACATAGACAATCCGATATTTAAAGATTTCAAATTAAAAGAACGAAAAGGCGCATTCGCCTTATTGGTAAAGTGAATCAAGAAGGATTTGCGGTTTTGAATAAAAAATTAAATCACGATAATCAATTTAGCAGAGGCCTAATTTGAAAAAGAACTACATATCTCAACGAAATAACTCTACATTAGTGGCACCATCAAAAATAGATCTCTCCTACGAACTTCCAATTCTATCGGAATCAAATGATATTCCAAACCCCCAGAGCGAGGGGTTGCCGAAACCCAAAGAAAAATACGATGCCGATATAATCGTTATTGGAGGAGGCCCAGCTGGTTATTATGCCGCCATACGCGCTGCTCAACTTGGAGCACGAACAGTATGTATCGAAAAAGGCCCTTTGGGTGGGACTTGCCTTAATGTTGGATGCATTCCCACAAAAGCTCTTCTTTCCAGTGTTGAAGCTCTTGATACTGTCAGAAACGCGGAAGATTTTGGGATAAAAGTGAATGAACCCCAGATTGACGTTCAAGTGCTGATGGCTAGAAAGGACAAAATTGTTAACCAATTGGTTGGCGGCATCGGAGTTCTATTCAAAAAGAAAAATGTTCACCATATCAAGGGAATCGGAAGATTAGTCGACAGGCATACTGTCGCTGTTTCAGGAGATTCAGGAGAGCAACGAATAAGCGCACAAAATATTATTATTTGCACTGGTTCCGAACCAGCAAAGCTAAGGCTTCCAGGATTCGAAATAGGTGAGAACGTTTGGACTAGTAATGAAGCATTACAGTTTAAGACAATTCCAAAAAGTATGCTCGTGGTCGGAGCGGGCGCAATAGGCTTGGAGTTCGGATATACATTCCAAAGGCTTGGAAGTGATGTAACAATTGTAGAATTAATGCCCCAAATACTGCCAGCTGCTGACACAGAAATGGCATTTGAACTGCACAAACATCTTGAGAAAAAAGGCCTGAAAATCTTAACAAACGCATCTGTCGTATCGGCGGAAGATACAGATTCTGGAAAAAAAGTCGCTATCAAGACATCATCCGGAGATAAGTTCATTGATGTCGAAAAAATCTTAGTAGCAGTTGGCAGAATACCTGTATCGTCTGGATTCGGATTCGAAGAAGTAGGGATAAAGATGGAAAGGGGCCGCATACAGGTTAACGAGCGAATGGAGACTAGCGTCCCGAACATTTACGCCGCTGGCGATGTTATTGGGGAACCTATGCTCGCACACGTAGCTTGGACGGAGAGTGTCGTGGCTGTCGAAAACGCCCTCGGTATGGACTCAAAGATGAGCTACAAAGCGTATCCCGCGTGTGTTTACACCAATCCCGAAATGGCTTCGGTCGGATTGACTGAGGAGCAGGCTAAAGAAAAGTTCCGAGACCTTGCAATTGGAAAGTTCTCCTATAGCCATAATGGCAAGGCTATGGGAATCGGACACGCGAACGGTTTCGTCAAAGTCATTTCCGAACCGAAATATGGCGAGATCCTTGGAGTGCATATAGTGGGTCCTCACGCGACTGATCTTATCGCTGAGGCGGTAGTAGCAATTGCCAGTGAACAGACAGTTGATGAACTAATGAAGGCAATTCATCCACATCCAACATTATCCGAGCCAATCCAGGAAGCTGCTATGGATACACGGGGAGAAGCGATACATAAACCTTGATTTCATTTGGTTTTGCCGTATCTATCCTTTCATCCCAGTAAGTGTTATGCCTTGAATAAAATATCTTTGGGTGAAGAAAAAGACCACCAAAACGGGCAGCATCATAAGCGTGGATGCCGCCATCATTAAAGGTCTTTCGCCTCCATGTGACCCTTGGAATAATTGCAATGCATAGGCTAGTGGCATTTTTTCAGGAGACGAAATATAGATCAAAGGTCCCATGAAATTATTCCACGCTGCCATAAAACTCATAATTGTCAGGGCAGCCAGAGCGGGCTTTATTAGCGGTAGCATTACGCGCCAATAAATCCCGAAATAACTGCATCCGTCAATTTTCGCCGCGTCTTCAAGATCCCGCGGGATAGTCATAAAAAATTGCCTAAGCAAGAATACATTAAAAGCGCCGCCAAAAAATGATCCTATCCATAAAGGCCGCAAAGTATCCACCCAGCCTAACCATCTAAAAATCAAGAAAACTGGAAGCATAGTAACGGCTGCTGGTAGCATCATAGTGGCCAGTAAAACTACAAACAAAATATCCTTTCCAGGCCACCTTAGTCTTGCAAAAGAGTAGGCGACCAGCGAACTCGAAAGCAGTGTTCCAATAATGGAAAGAATAGAGATGTACATTGTGTTCCATAAGGGAACTAATCCCTTTTTATATTCAGGAGGCAAAAATTTAAGTGCTTCGGAATAATTTTCCCATTTTGGCGAAAACACCCGCACTTCCTTGAGCATTGACTTTTTAACTGGGAAGATGATTTTTGGGGCACCTTCTTCGAGTGAAGATACCATTATTATATTCGAATCTTCGCCGCACGTAAAAGCTAAAACCCTGATTGTTTTTCCGTTACGATTCAATTCGTATACGGGTCTTCCATGGATTTTTAGTTGTTGCCTTGGAATAAAACTCAAACTTGCGGCTTCTTTATCTTCCTTTAATGATGTTGCCAGAAGCCAAAAGAATGGTATGCTGAAAAGAACGACTCCCGTCAGCAAAACTAAATGCAAAAAGTTTTGCCGTGCCCATTCTTTTCGGTATTTTAGGTAAATAAGATCGCCAGTGTCTTTGCGCAGTTTGAGCCAGAAAACGACGCAAGACAATATTAAAAATAAATCATAATTCAAAAGCGCTTGTGGTTTATTGCCCCAAAAACGCAAAAATACACCTATAGCAATTCCGCCGAATACGATGGCAAAAAATGAAATCACTCCTATCCTTGCCTGCTCAATAGGTTTGAATAGGGAGGTAACAATAAATCCAATCAGCCAAAGTGCAAAATAAGCTCCTAAAACGCCGGTAAGCCAAAAAAGCGCATTATAACTTCCATTATCCATCATCTTTCTTATCCTGAATCGTAGTGCACCCATTTAGGCGCCAGTCTTAGTTGCAATGCAGTCAGCGCTAGGATAATGACAAATAGAACCCAAGCAAGCGCAGAAGCATACCCCATTTTAAAGTAAGTGAACGCATTGTTGAAAAGATATAATACCGGAACCATAGTCGATTCCAGAGGACCGCCGCTTGTCATAATATACACATTATCGAAAGTTTGAAGAGCTCCGATGGTGCCCATAATTAAATTGAAAAACAAGTAAGGAGTTAACATTGGAATAGTTACGTGGCGCAGTCTTCCCCAAGCTCCAGCGCCGTCTAGTTCAGCTGCTTCATAAAGATGTTTAGGAATGCCTTGTAGTCCGGCTAGCCATAAAATCATTCCTCCTCCTGCGCCCCATAAACCCATCGTAATTAGAGCTGATTTCGCCCCAAAATAAGCATGTGGATGCGCCAATATTGAGGGGAGAGGTATTCCTATTTGCTGCAGAGTATTCTTCCAAAGCCATGATACAAAGCCGAAGAATTCCTGCGGCTGCGATATCCAGCCCGGGGCTTTCCAACCAAACCAAGATGTCAGTGTCGAACGCCAAATTGTATTTACGATTCCCATTTCGGGATTAAGGACCCAAATCCACAAAACAGCAGATGCCACAACAGGCACTATTGAAGGCAAATAGTATGCGGTCCTATAACTGCTCATGCCCCATACCTTCGAGTTCAAAAGCATTGCAATTGCCAGACCTGTGGTTATTCCCAGCGGTATTCCTATCACTGCTAGGAAACCTGCGTTATAAATTGCTTTGGAGAATAGCGGCCAATCCTCGGAAAAAAGTTCAATGTAGTTATTAAATCCGACATATCGCGGCGGGTGTAACACGTCATAATCGCAAAAACTAAAGATGATCGAAACAATTATGGGACCAGCCGTGAAAATGAGAAATCCAATAATCCAAGGACTTGCAAACAGATAGCCTGCGGCAGTCTCTCTCCTCATTAATTTCCCTAGAGGTCCCGATCTTCTCGCATAGAGGTATACAAGAAATGAAATCCCTACAATCGCAGCAACCAAAATAGCTCCGACAATTTTTATATTTACAATAGGATATTGCTCCCGAGCAAATGTCTTGTCCAATTCTTTTTGCACAACAGCCGTTCCCAAAGCCATAGCCTCTTTAGGGCTCATAACGTGGTGAATAGCCCTATCGAAAGCCCTAACGTGTTCATCCCACAAACGTTGTCCAACAAATGTCACCGGCCTGAAGCGTGAGTAGTTCATCATATCCAGACAGAAATGCTGCGCGTTCCTAAACTTGGGGTCAGACGCTGCAAACTTTAGAAAAACAGCTTCGTTTGCGAGAATATTCGCAGACATTTGAGGAACAAATGGTCGGCCTCTGCTTTTATTGTATTTCTCCTGCGCTTTAGCTCCTATCAGTTCCGCTTCTGGGCTTACCATCCATTTGATGAACTGCCAAGCGATTTTAACACGGTCTTCCGGGACACCTTTCGGTATAGCGTATGAGAAACCGCCTGACCAAGTAATGAATGGCATTTTGCCCGTGGTTTTAATTTTCCGCAGTATGTCGTTTGGAACGCCATATTGTATGCCTTTAAGATTCGGATCCAAATCGGGAAGATCACTAAATCGACCGACGCCTTGCAAGCGCTTACTTGGTATGGGGGCAGGTGCGACACCAAAATCCAAATCGGGATTATATCGGGCGATTGAATCCAAAGCGTGATTGACGTCGATTTTCATCGCAACCATACCGGTGAGAAATGGATCCAACTCGTATGGTTGAAATGCCGACTGAAAAGAATCTAGTCTTTCAGCGCCTTTTAGGGCATCATAAATGCTAACCATATATTCAAGGGCCTCGACGCTGTACGCATTGTCCATAGTGCATCGACGGCCTGTGGCATCCATAAACTCGCCGCCATTTGCCCAACTATATAAATAAAGCCAGCTATTTCCATAGTTGGGAATGAATCCAACCCGCTTGAAACTCCCATCCTTTTTAAATGCCGTGAGTTTCTTCGCATATTCAAGCAACTCTTCCCAAGTCACTGGGGGACGATTTGGATCTAATCTGACTTCGCGGAATAACTTTTTGTTATAGAAAAGAACCCGATCATCCGTGCTATTCGGAATTGCAAAAACCTTGCCTTTATAAGTCGCTTCGGCCCAACAGGCAGGATAATAGTGTTCTTTCCGGATAGCGTCTGGTGCATTTTGCGCGAGATCCTTTGCAATCAAGTCATCTAGTGGCCTAAAGGTATTGCGGCTTGCCCAATCACCGATAGTAAACCGATCTTGATTTATGACATCAGGAGGTTTTTTACCAACTATAGCGGTCATTAATTTTTGGGGATTCATTCCGCCCGCGCCCATCGAAAGGATGCTTACGCGAACTCCATACCTTTTTTCGAACTCTGCCACCTTAGCGCGTTGCCCAGCAGCTTCTTCGCTTGGCTGCAACCCCCAGACAACGAGCTTATACGGTTGTTCTGAGCGATCGGATAGACTATTTCGCGCTATTACTGCTGAGAATACAATAACAATAATAGAGATGATATGCCACCACTTTAATCCGTCTTTCATAAAAATCACACTATACCAAAGCTGCTTAATTTTACCTAACACTGGCTTTTAACTCAAGTGCTTCTAACTAACGTTGTTTAGGGAACTCGTTGACAATGTTATTTCCTATTGGTATGATACACCCTGTTCATATTTGGCGCTCCGGTTTTTCAGGGGCGCCAACTTTGTTGCTTCTAAAGGAATCTCGCGAATGTCAAGAATAGTCGTTGTTGGACTGCAATGGGGTGATGAGGCCAAGGGCAAGGTGGTTGACTACCTGTCTCAAGATGCGGATTTTGTCGTCCGCTTTAACGGGGGCAATAATGCGGGCCACACGGTAGTTATAGGCGATGAAATATATAAATTCCACATTGTCCCTGTGGGTATGCTGAGTTCGCAAGCAACTAGCGTAGTGACTGACGGCGTTGTTATAGATCCCAAAGTAATGGTTGAGGAACTCGACACGCTGAAACAAAAGGGTATAGATGTAGGCCGGCTGCGAATAAGCGGAAATGCTCAGGTGATAATGCCTTATCACCGAATGTTTGACCAATTGGAAGAAGCTAGAAAAGCCGACAAGAAATTGGGAACAACTGGAAGAGGTATCGGTCCAGCATATGCGGATAAAATGTCTCGAACTGGTATTCGTATCTTTGAAATGATAGACCCGGATGTATTTAGCACGCGGCTCAAGGAATGCTTGAAGTTCAAGAACTTACTGTTGGAAAAGGTCTACAATCAGCCGCCACTGAAGGAAGCCGATATATTCGCGGAATATAGTGAATATGGCGAACGTATTGCTCCACACGTTTGCGATACCTCTGTGCTTTTGCATAAAGCCGCTAAAGAAAATAAGAAGATAATATTTGAAGGCGCTCACGGTACAATGCTGGACATTGACCACGGAACATATCCATATGTTACATCATCTCATACTGTGGCCGGAGGCGCTTGCATAGGAACAGGAATAGGCCCAACTTTGATCAACGGAGTGGTAGGGGTTGCGAAAGCCTATACTACTCGAGTCGGAGAGGGTTGGTTCCCTACTGAGTTGGAGAACGAAATTGGAGACTATATTCGTGAACGCGGAAGAGAATATGGAACAACGACAGGCAGGCCACGGCGTTGTGGATGGTTTGACGCAGTTGCAGTCAGATATGCCGCAAGGCTAAGTAACGTAAACTGCATATGTGTTATCTCATTAGATGTGTTGAGTGGGTTGGATGAGATACGCATTTGTTCGGCGTATAAAGTAAATAACAAAATTATTAGAGATTTCCCTACAGACGCAGCCATTTTAGCCGAGGCAGTGCCTGTTTACGAAGAATTGCCTGGCTGGAAGAAAGATATTTCAGGCGCAAAAACTCTCGAAGATTTGCCTGAAGCAACAAGGGACTACCTAAAACAAATATCAGAACTAGTGGAAGTCCCTATAGGTTTGGTTTCAATAGGCAGAAGCCGTGAACAGACTATCATATTAGATCCTATAAAATCCATAGTTTAATAAGGCCAAATTGATTGAATGAATAATATGCTTGATAACGATATGCATTGCACAGATCTCCATTTCGAGCTTGGCAGAGGAGAAGTCGAAAGTTTAGTTCTACCTTGTGAACCTTTTGCTCCGGCATTAGTTAGAAGCATTTTGGATGTTTTGTTGCCAAGGGCCGGACTTTCTTCATACGACAGCTACGATGTTAAAACTGCAGTTGGTGAAGCTATAAGCAATGCAATTAGACACGGCTGTAACTTCGAATCTAATAAGTTCATTACATTTAAGGCATCATTTCACAAAGATAGATTAATATTCGAAATTGGCGATCAGGGCCCCGGTTTCCAAGAAAAATATACGTGCAGTCGCCTTTTGCAAAAGTTTACTGAAGGCGGGATGGGTATCGAGCTTATGAAAAAATTGATGGATAATCTTGAATATGATTTTGAATCAGGCACCCGGGTCCGCTTAACCAAGTTTATCCAAAGTTTCAAAACCGCATCGTCGTAACGCAATGTTCGATCAATTTACAGAGTTAGCCGACCATTATGATTCATTAATGGCTGATGTGCCATATACCGTATGGGTAGATTATTTACAAAGTCTATTTGCAATTCACGACATTAAACCAGAAACAATCTTAGATATAGCATGTGGCACTGGCAATGTAACCGAAGAACTATACGATAGGGGTTATAAAGTAACAGGCGTCGATATCTCCGCGCCAATGATCAGGATAGCAAAACGCAAGGCTGAGTCCTCAGGAAGGAAAATAAATTATATTGTTTGTGATGTCGCTGAATTAAATTTACAAACAAGTTTTGACCTAGCAATATCGCTTTTCGATAGCGTCAATTATATTTGCGATCCTCAAAAGCTTTTAGAAGGTTTTAAAAAAATCAGCTCTCATTTGAATCAAGGCGCATTTTTTATTTTTGATATAAACACCGAGTATGCCTTATCTCACCATTTTTTTGATCAAGTTAATTTGGATCTCAAACGGTTACCCCGATATGTTTGGACCAGTTACTACGATCACTCAACAAGAATATGTAAAGTAGAAATGGTTTTCGAAGTATTCGAAAACGGCAAGAAGAGGCAATTTACAGAAATCCATTATCAACGCGCGTATTCAATCGCTGAATTAACCTCACTCCTTTCCAATGCCGGATTTGAAACGATTTCAGTTTATCACGCATACTCATTCAAAAAACCCACAGCTAAATCCGACAGGGTTTTCTTTGTGTCTAGGAGACTTTTGACGTGAAGGTGCGCTTGGCGGCGATTGGTTCAGCTATAATACTGATCACGCTCATATTCTTTTACTTTTTACCGCAAGAAAAAGCAACTAAATCAATAGACTACGACCCGTGGGTTTTGGAAACTAAAGTTCCCGATAACGATTATGGGACTTATCTAGGAAATGGCTACTTTTCCACTAGAATCAAAGCGGCAGGCACTTCTACAGGTGCACAGCCGGTCTGTTTGGTCGCTGGGTTATATAATCAAGATTCGTTGCTTCCTATGCCAAATTGGGATCAAATATCATTTTATGCTGTTAATGCAAGAAATGGAAGAAGAATTGGGCGCTTCTTATTTGATCCAAATGCCGAATACCGGCAACGTTTGGATATGAAGCGAGGCATCCTCGAAACTTGGAGTGTTCTAAGATTCAAACGTTGGCGATTAAACACTCACACAACTGTATTTGTTTCTCGCGAGAACGAAAATCTGGGCGGAATCAGCATTTCTTTTACCTCAAACAGAAACGGTAGGATACTTATTTCCCACGCCGCTCCAGTAAAAATAGGGCCTATGGATGGGAAAGTCAATGCAGCTATCGCTTATCGCACAACAATAATGGATGGACCGTGGGAGAAATACGAGGTTTACAGATCCAGACGATTCGAACATTACCTCAACCTCAAAACCAAAACTGAATATAGAGTGGAAAAGCTTGCGTCGGTTGTCGTTTCTCCAGAAGGCGAAGATCCACTAGTTAAAGCGTATAATATTTTGCGTTCTTCTGACGATTTCAGCAAAATCTTAACCAATCACATAAAGGCTTGGCAGGAGATTTGGAAAAATCACGATATCATTATAGAAGGCGACCCAGAGTCTCAACAAGTTATTCATTCGAATCTTTTCTACTTACTATGCAGCGCTCGTTCTAAAGGGCATTGGAGCATTGCGCCTTGTGGATTATCATCAGAAGCCTGGGGCGGACAAATTTTTTGGGATGCCGACGTATGGATGTTTCCAGCTCTGTTGCCGCAATTTCCTGATTTTGCAAAGCCAATGCTTGAGTATAGGAATTTTACACTTGAACAAGCTCGTAAAAACGCCTCGGAGGAATCTTGTAAAGGAGCAAGTTTTGCTTGGCAAAGCGCTTTCACCGGCAAGGAACGGGCTCCAGAACCTTACCGGTATGGGCGACACGTCACTGCTGGAGTTGCTCAAGCTCATTGGCAGTATTTCCTATGGACTAACGATAAAAAATGGCTTAAAGATAGAGCATTCCCAATATTGAGAGATACGGCTAATTACTGGGCTACAAGATCCACTTGGAATCCAAAGCACAATCGCTACGAAATACATAGAGTCGTTGGGCCAGACGAGCTTGCTGAGATAGTAAATAATTCCGCTTACACTAATGCAATGGCTGCCAAAAACCTAAATATCGCTGCCGAAGCCGCAGAAGCCATAGGATTGCCATATCCATCATTGTGGAGAACAATAGCGGACAAATTATGGATTCCATACGACGCCGCCAAAGACCGTTTCATAGAATATGAAAATTATAACGGAAGGAAAACCAAACAAGCCGATACCGAAATGCTGATATTTCCTGTAGAACATCCGATGTCAAAAAAAACGGCGGAAAATACATTCGATTATTGGCATAAAAGAGTGGAAAAAAACAATCCAGCAATGTCCGATTCGATGTTTTCCATAATTGCTTGCCGCCTTGGTAGGCCAGAACAAGCATACGATTTATTTCTAAAAAGCTATAGGCCTTTTTTGCGAGGTCCTTTCAATTATTTTAATGAGAAGGAATCGCTGACCTATGATAACGCCTGCTTTTTGACAGGTTGTGCGGGCTGCATACAAAGCGTTTTATATGGATTCGGCGGCCTCAGCGCAACACCAAAAGGTCTCGATGCAAAACCATTGTTGCCTAAAAAGTGGAAGAAATTAGAAATTAAAGGCATTAATTTTCGTGGGCGCACATACGATCTTTTGGTAGAAAAGGATAAATGGATTATTTGCCCGCAAGAAACGGTTTCACACAAGAAGAGTGATTTTGAGTAACAGCGAAAATAAACCTACGTCAATAAGTAGTGGTGACGAAAATGAAAAAAAGTTTCTTCCTCGTTTCAATGTTGCTTTTGATTATTTCAGGTATCATATTTGCTAATGATAAAAATCAAAAAATTGCCGACTGTATTAACCTTTGGAACCCTTCAACTATAAGAACAATAGACGGTGTAGTAAAGACAGTATTGAATAATAGTAATAAACAGTCTTGCGTTGAAATATTACTAAAAACATCGCAAATGGAAATTGTTGTTCATACTGCACCAGCCGCTTACCTAACCAAAAATAAGTTTGTCCTTAAACCTGGAGATAAAATTATCGCAGAAGGAAGTGTCATTAGCTTGTGCCCAGGAACAAAATGCCGAGACTGTCCTTATTTTGATGATAAAAATACTGATTGTCTTCAAGCTTGCCACAAATCGACTCTGTTGGCCAAAACTCTAAAAAAAGATAAGCAGTGTATAGCATTGCGTGATGCAAAAGGGAATCCAGTTTGGGTTGTTTCTGAAAAATAGCATAAATATTAGGGAACCTAACAATAAACACACCGTCTTTCACAGTACTTTTAAAGTTGGAGGTAGGATTTTGAAGTTAGGACGTATATCATTTCTATTGTTTCTTTTAGTTGCGGTTTCTATTTGCTCGTCCGCATACGCTGCTTGCGGAAAAAACGGTTGTGTAGTCAATACAAAGGAAAAATGTGCATGCTGTCCTTGTCCGTGGGATGCCAAGAACATTAAAAATGTCGCAGGCGAAATAATGTCGTTAGACGGACAGTGTACTATGTTTTCAGGAAAAGGATGCCAGAACTGCACAGTAGCAATTGTAAAGACTGCAACTGGCAATGTAGCGGTTTGTTTGGGATCCAAGAAGTTCCTTGCTGATAAAAGTTTCGCCCTCAAAGTTGGAGATAAGGTAGCAGTTACTGGTTCGGCAGTGACAATTGGACCTTCAAAATCTTGCAAAGCATCAGCAAATAAAACGGATTTGCTGATAGCCAAACAGATATCTCGTGGTAAGGATTCTTTAGTCTTAAGGGATGACAAGGGTACTCCTAGATGGTCAGATTGCATCTGTGGTAAAGACTGCAAATGCGGAGCATGTATATGCGGGACTGATTGCAAGTGCGGAAAAAATTGCACTTGCGCTTGTTGCTCATACACAAATAAATGCACGGCATTAAACAAATCCTATGGATGCAATTATAAAGCACTAAGCGGCTGCTGTCGTGCTAGCGTAACAGGTGCCTGTGGAGCCAACTAATTAATTAATGAATTTATCAGCCCTGCTTTCGGTATTGGGAGCGAATATCGAACGCAGGGCATTTTTATATTAACTTGATTTCCAGTCTATTCTTTTAGCATATTCTTTTGATATTGCTAAATATGCTTCGTAAATACCTTTGACATCGTCATTAGGCCCGCAGATTACCTCTGGAATAGCAACTACGTCAGGAGCTAAAACTTGCATCACGTGATTATATTCGTCTATGCCGCGAATAGGATCGCTAAAGGTAAAATAGATGACGCCTTTGCCTCTGAAGGATTCTTTAAAGGCAATCAGGTCATTTTTCGAATAATCATATGCAAGGTCAACAGCCTTGATTTCCGGTTGATGGCTAAGATATTCAGAAGCACAAGGATTAGGCCCGCAATTATGCATCATTCCACCGCCGAAGCGTTCAAAAATCCTGTTGTTGTAGGGCTTGCTAAACTTATTGAAAAACTCAGGTGAATATTGCGCGCAAATATCGTCGGAACAATGACCTTTTCTGCCTTCCGGATGCCAATGGTATGGGAAATCGCTGCAAGTTACGATATCTATGCCGCCGACTTCTTTAATGCAAGTCTCGGCAATATTAATAAATATATCAGTGATAAGACTAGCCAAATGATGCAATGCTTCGGGGTGGTCGTAACTCATCATATAGAAGTTTACGCTGCCTATAAGTGTGAAAGCAACATTCATTGCACCACCCATATCTGGGCAGGCTACATAAACTTGGCGGTCGGTAGCATCGACGAATTTTTTCATACGGCGGATATAAGTTGGGACAAGGCCGTCGGTATATGGATCGGGAAATTGAAGCTTATAAATGTCATCAGGTGTATTAATTATTGGCTCTTTTATCGTGCAAGTTTGATTTGGATCGTCTCCAAAAACAACTTCAGCGCCAAGAGTGCTCTCAATAACAACGCAACCGACATCGGGGCGCATAGAAGGTATATAGTCATCTGGCACCAATGCAAGAGAAAGGCGCACAGATTCCTTTTCGATCTCAAGTTGTTTATCGTCGTCTAAAAAATGTTCTTGTACTGTATAATTGTTTGGATTAGCGGACACTCTCATCATAATGGGAATATGGTCAACGCGCTTATATTCCCAAACCCGCCGAACATTTTCCTTTCTGCGTTCTATTTCACTTTGCATTTCTTGAGACAAAAAAGGCACAGCAATTACCCCTCTAATGTTATGTTTAAATCATAAGGTCAATAGCTCGGAACGTCAATGGATTTTGCAAACAGAAATGAGGGTATTTGTATTTATACGAAAAGAACAAAGATTATACCCTAAAAACGTCGGTGTCTTTTAGTGATTTTTTGCAGCTCGATCTTATCTGTGTTATATTGATTATGCAGATTATCGTATTCGGCAGTGAGCGAACTCGGGATCTTTGCAAAGGATTTCAAATTGCATTAGTTCCTTGAAGCTTCGGACTTATTGATTGCCAGTTTGAGTTTTTAAAATTAACAGATGATTTAAGATATGCCATATATTTCAGACAAAAAATCTAAAACTCGTCACCCGGAATGGTTAACAGTTCGCGCTCCTAGAGGTGAAGGATTCGAATCGGTTAATAAGCTTGTTGCGGAACTAGGCCTCCATACAGTTTGCCAAAGCGCTAATTGTCCTAATTTGGGCGAATGTTGGAATAGGAAAACAGCGACATTTATGATACTTGGAGACATCTGCACCCGGAATTGTCAGTTTTGCGCGGTGGAAAAAGGTATTCCAATGGCGCTAGACAATTCAGAAGCGCTTCGCGTTGCTAATGCCGTTAAGAGGCTTGGATTGCGTTTTGCGGTAATCACTTCGGTGACGCGAGATGATTTGATTGACGGTGGAGCATCAATTTTTGCAGAAGTAATCTCTAAAATCAGAGAACAGTCCCCTAGCTGCGGAATAGAGGTGTTGATTCCAGACTTCGAAGGTAACATAAAAGCGTTAGAAACGGTCGTTAGAGCAGGACCAGATGTTCTAAACCATAATTTGGAAACCATTAGGAGATTATATTCGAAAGTGCGTCCTAAAGCGGACTATAATCGTTCTTTGGAAATTCTCAAAATATCGAAAGAGTTTAACCCATCTATTTTAACAAAATCGGGAATTATGATAGGTTTAGGTGAAACAAGAAACGAAATTACTGAATTGCTTAAAAACTTGCGCTCTGTAAATTGCGACGCCCTTACAGTGGGCCAATACCTAAGCCCAACACCAAAACATTTACCCATTGCCAAATACTATCCACCGGAAGAGTTTGAAGAAATCAAAAAAGAAGCAAAAGAACTAGGCTTCATTTTCGTAGAATCAGGGCCTCTGGTTCGTAGTTCATACAAAGCACATATGATAAAATCTGAAACGAGTTTCTAATAATGTTTAATGCAAAATCCAATAAGTTTTCGGAACAATTTTTTTTGAAATAAGGTATAAAGTAATTGATTGAGTAATCTTTTCTCCTTTCACTCCTTTACTGTATAGGGCCTGGATTCTGTCAGAATCCAGGCCCAAGTTATTTTGGGCAAGTTTCTGTTATTTTCAATGAAATGACTCGAAGTATTGCCACTAACTTCTTGTGAGTGTATACTCTATACGGTCTCTTTTTACAAAACGAGTTTTTGTATTGGAGGTTTCAGGTGATGCTTAAGCCTTTAGGCGACAAAATAATAGCCAGGGTTTTATCGGAGTCCAACACTACAAAAGGAGGCATTATTTTGCCTGATACGGCAAAGGAAAAACCTTTGGAAGCGGAAGTGGTTGCAGTTGGTCCGGGCAAGTTGCTGGATAATGGAAAGCTAACACCCATGGAAGTAAAAAAGGGGGATATTATCGTCTACTCAAAATATGCTGGAAATGAAATTAAAATCGGCGATGACGATTATATAATATTGCGTGAAGATGAAGCTTTGGCCATTATTGACAAAAGCAAAACCGAGAAAAAATCAAAAAAGTAAACTATTTTTGGCCTGAGTAAAAGCTTTACACGTAAAATGTCTTCAATTTTTTCGAATTGACAGTAACAGGCTCTGGGTATATACTCAGAGCCTGTAGGCTCGAGAAACATCAAATTGCGAAGATCCGTCAAATATACTGCCATACAAGTGGCATTTTCACTCCTGCTGGTATTAATAGGCATAGTCCTCATTATGCGATCATCTGGCCAGCCAATAGCTCAAGGTTTAACACTTGAAAAAGCTCTCGGCATAGTTATGATTGTATATGGAATCTTGAGAATCTGGCTTTACAAGCGTCTAGATAGCAATTAAAAGTCATTTTCTGCTTGATTTATTTAAACAATTTAAATAGGAGTTTAATAATGAAATTCGTTATTCTTGGCTGTGGTAGAGTGGGTTCTACACTTGCCAGAATGTTAAGTCGTGAAGGGCACGATGTTTGCGTAGTTGACTGGTCACCATCAGCTTTTCGCCGTTTAGGCCCTAATTTTAAGGGAAGAACGGTTCGTGGAAATGGAATCGATGGAGATGTCTTAAAGAAAGCCGGGATTGAAAGTGCCGATGCATTTGTCGCTGCTACGCAAGGCGACAATACGAATATAATGTCAGTTCAAATCGCAAAAGTAATATTCAACGTTCCGAAAACTGTTGCCCGCATCTATGATCCAATACGCGCCTATGCTTATCGAGAACTAGGAATAGATACCATTTGCTCAACAAGCATTATATCTGGTGTGTTTTTCGATTTCCTTAATGATCGTGAGTTTCAACCCATCACAAGTTACTGCGATTTGGATACGGATTTTGATTTTTAGTGGAGACTGCGAATGTATATAATTATAGCCGGCGGCGGCAAGGTTGGATATTTTTTAAGCCAAGCATTGGAAAAAGCTGGACACGAAGTGCTTATAATTGAAAAGGATGCGAATCGAGCTCAGATGCTCATTGAAGAGCTTGGCGACATTGTGCTTCAAGGTGATGCGTGTGAAATGCGCATTATGAAAGAAACCGGGATGGAACGTGCCGATGTTGTTGTTGCTGTTACTGGTGATGACGAAGATAACCTAGTGATATGCCAGATGGCTAAAAGGCGATTTAATGTCCCGCGAACTATCGCTCGTGTTAATAGCCCAACGAATGAAGAAATCTTCCAAAAGCTCGGAATAGATGAAACGCTTAGCAGCACAAGAGTCATTTTCAACCTAATAGAGCAAAGAATCGAAACCAGTGAAATCATTCCGCTCGCAGCGCTTAGACGCGGAAATGTCGAGATAGTCGAAATTGACCTAACAAAAGAATTTCTGGTAGTTGGCAAAACAATAGAGGAACTAAACCTTCCTGCAGGGGCGTTGATTATTTCCATTTTAAGAGATGGCCACGCTATTGTTCCTCACCTCACCACTGAACTCAAGGACCAAGATAGCGTTATAGCACTGGTAGAATCGAACCGTGAACCTGAACTAAGAAAAGTTTTCAGTGGCAGATGATTCTTTAAAAATTTTGATTAGTTGAATGTTATTTCAAATCTCGATTTTTTCGAAATAAGCAGTAACTTTTATGCGCGCCTCGAAATCTAGAAAGTGAAAAGGGTGATGGAAATAAACCATCACCCCTGAAATTATCATCAAAACCTCTTTTTTATGCAGCAACGCCTTGAGTTATATGGTTATAATGTCTGACACAGTTTCTGCCCGAGTTTTTCGCTTCATACATTGCGATATCCGCCAATCGAAGCAATTCATCGGGAGTATCTGGTCCGTGTATAGGGTCATATTCAGCAACTCCTATGCTTACGGTAACTGAAACGATTCCATCCTTTGAAGGGACTCCACATTGGAAAACAGCATCGCGTATACGATCTGCCATCGACATACCCATTCCAAGATTGCATTGCCCAAAAATCACAAACTCTTCACCACCGTATCTGCCGACAACATCTTCGCGCCTTACCAAACGTTTGGCAATTTGCGCCACCATTTTAATTACTTCGTCACCTAAGTCGTGACCATACGTGTCATTAACTTTTTTAAAATGGTCTATATCTATCATAGCGCACATCAAGTGCACTCCGTGGCGTCTGCACCTTGCCAGTTCTTCACTTAAGCGCCTAAATAATTCTCTACGATTGGCAAGTCCCGTAAGGCTATCGGTAGTGGATAATTCTTGCAATTCACGATTTTTATTTTCAAGCGCTTCTGTCCTTATTTGAACCATACGCTCCAAATGTTGAGAATGGTTCTCAATGGTCTTGATAGTACCACGCATAATGTCGGTCTGCGTTACAATTCCCGTTAACTTACCATCTTTATCAACGACCGGAAACCTTCTAAATCCATTAATTTGCATTAATTTTGCCGCTTCACGAAGTGACAATTCGCTGGAAACACTATAGACAGGACTGCGCATGAAATCAGAAATATTTTTATTTAAATCAGGTTGTTCGCTAGCGAAAATCCGCACGACATCTCTTTCGGTGAAGACACCAATAGGTCGGTCGTTTTCAACGACAATCAGGCAACTAATGTTTTTTTCGCTCATTAGAGACAGAGCATCTCCTAAAGTTGCGCTTTCATCAATACACTCTACTTTTTTTGTCATTACAGATTTGATTTTAAGCTCAGTCACCTCTCGAAAATCCTCGCGTTTCTCCCCAAAAACTTGCTGTAACTTGCTTGACCTGTCATTTGCAATATAAGCGCGTAGTCATAAAAATTATCGGCACATAAGCGCCAAGTAAATATGGCGTTAAGTTAAATATTTCTTAAGACAGGTAAAAATAGGGGGTAATTGCATTAACTTTCAGCGCTTCGGAAAAGAGTAAAAACCGGAATCAAAAAAACAGACAATAAAATTGCAATAGCGCCAGCAAAACAGCATTTAAGCAAACGACATATACATTTAATTTCAAACAAGCAAGGATATTTGCCGAGATTATACCCCTATGCTATAATTTCGCAGAAACGAGGATTTTTTCGGAGGATTTTCATTGATAGATACGAGTGATTTCCGCAATGGTCTCCATATCATTCAAGATGGAGATATATACACGATCATTGAGTTCCAACACGTAAAGCCGGGAAAGGGTGGGGCGTTTGTCAGAACCAAGCTTAAGAATGTCAGGACCGGTGCAACAATTGACAAAACTTTTCGTGCTGGCGAGAAAATGGAACAAGCCTTTTTAGAACGTAAGCCAATGCAATACACATATTGCCAGGATGACGAATATTTTGTTATGGATATGGAAAACTACGAGCAAATAGGCATACCGGGATCACTCATTGGCGAAGGGGTAAAATATTTAAAAGAGGGCATTGAACTAAGTGTTTTAATGCACGAAGGAAAGATAATTGGAGCTGAGGTTCCATTCTTTGTTGAGCTCACTGTCGTAGAAACAGACCCAGGTGTTAGAGGCGACACTGCTTCCGGCGGCAGCAAACCTGCTAAACTTGAAACCGGCGCTGTGGTGCAGGTTCCTTTCTTTATCAATGTTGGAGATGTGATAAAAGTAGATACCCGCACCGACCAATATCTCGAAAGAGCAAAGAGTTCGTAAACTCTTTCTGATTTACATAAAAAAGCTCAGTTAATGAAACAAGCTCCCAAAAAATTTGCCGGAGCCAGGACTTTAGAGTTTGCACAGGATATCGCTGGCATTTTTCTAAAAGCTTCAGCCCTTCTTGCAGTATTATCGGCAGCTTATTTGATTTGGGGTTTGACAAGTAAGGGTGTGCAATCAATCCTCTCTATGCCTGCGTGGGCACAGAAGAGGGTTATAGCGAATGTAAATATTGCAACTACAGTTTATGAGCTGAGCACGCTTGTTCTTATCATTTCACTTGTAATTCGCAACTATGCTGATGATATTCTTGGATATATACTTTCCCTAGCTGGAATCGGTCTATACTTTGGAGTCCCATATCTTGTGGGATATTATTTTGGACAAAATCTGGAAGCAAATGCAGTAATTTTGATAACACTGCAGTCAGCAAGGGTGACTGCAGTGTTCGCTTTTATGCCTGGAGTGCTTCTAATAATTCGTGACATATTCATCAGAATCTCTTTTGCGATGGCTCGGCCCATTTCAGAAAAGGCCTACGCTTTAGAAATAAAAGAAGAAAAATACAAAGATTGTCGAAAATACCCAATATGGGCCAAATGTTGGCAGATGCCGTATTGTTCAGATTTTGTTCGCAAAGTATGCCCGGCGTGGGAAAAACGAAAATCTTGCTGGAAGATAAAACGTGGCTGCCAGTGTGATGATGCAACCATACTGCGAGCCATGGGATCTGTGTCTTTCGAAGAAAAACAGCAGAGAGAATTGGCATGGACCATGAATAAAAAAAGTGATAGGTATTTAACACCTAGTCAGCGTCGCGATAGATGTAAAACGTGCGCAATATACCTAGAGCATCAAAGGCAAAAGTTTCGCATACTTTCGGCTCTAGTTGTGCCTACTGTGGTGATCATTGTTGGGGGAACAGCTGGGCTTTTGAGAAATAGCCTTCGTGAAATGCTTCTTTTTACTGAAAAAGTAATGCAATTTGCTTCATTCGAACCTCAAAAAAGCGTATCATACAACTGGCTGAGCTCCGGCGGCGATATAGTATACCTTCAATGGATATTTATGGTTTGGGTTTGTATCATTACAATGAGCTATGCACTGCAATTATTAGAGTATTGTATTTTTAAACTCAAGATTTGAGGAAAACGATGAATATTGCACAAATAGAAGAAATAATAGACGTCCTAGAAAAATCTGAAATTTCGGAAATAGCTATTAGAAAAGAAAATTGGGGTCTAAAAGTTAGAAAAGGCGAAAAATTAAACAAAATCTCTGAGAAAAAGAGAAAAGAGCCTCTTTCTAAATCAAAACAGGTTCAAAATGACGACATACAGGAAACATCGTCTGAAGTTACAGTTAATGCTCCGATGGTAGGCATATTTCATACCATTGAATGCGGCCCAAAGATTGGAGATTTTATTTCATCAGGACAAGTTGTCGGAATTATTGAGTCTATGAAGCTTATGAACGATGTCAGATCCGACGTCAGTGGAACTATTAAAGAAATATTAGTTGAAGATGGAACTCCAGTGGAATATGGCCAGCCAGTCCTTGTTATAAGCAAAGGAGAGAAGAAAGAATTATGAACGAGAGTAGACAATTCAAACAAAATCAACGAGGTAGTTGGGGACTGATAGGCACACTCATAGCTGTTGCAATTTTGGTCATTGTTTTTATATTTTTGATATATCCAAAAATTGATTTATTGAGCACCTATCGAGGAAAAGAAGGCAAATCTATGCCACAAGCGGCAATTGAAGAAAGCAAAGGCGTCGAGTGCGCCAGTAACCTACGCCAGATTAGACAGGGGCTTATAATGTATAAAAGCGAGCGCGACAGCTATCCACCATCGTTGATGGATTTGAAGCTTGGAGTGGGACCTAATTTCTTTAAATGTCCGGTAGGCAAGATGGATTATTATTATGATCCAAACACGGGAATTGTTAAATGTCCGTATCCCGATCATCAAGGTTTCTAAATGCCCTTAGAGGATGAAAAGCGAAATCGTACAAAGTAGCGTTCATAAAAGTCCCCTGCGGAGGTTTATTTGTGTTTAAGAAGATACTTATAGCAAATCGCGGAGAAATAGCAGTTCGCGTAATTAGAGCTTGCAAAGAAATGAAAATTGCTACAGTGGCCGTTTATTCAGAAGCCGATGCGGATTCCCTGCACGTTCGGCTTGCGGATGAAGCTGTTTGCATTGGACCACCGCCAAATAGGGACAGTTATCTCAATATGCCCAACATTATTAGCGCCGCAATAATCACAGGCGCAGAAGCGATACACCCTGGATACGGATATTTTTCAGAAAAACCGAGCTTTGCCGAGGCTTGCGAAGCTTGCAACCTGAAGTTCATTGGGCCGAAATCTTCTTCTATTGAAAAAATGGGGGATAAAGCTCGAGCCAAGGAGATAATGATGGATGCAAATGTCCCTACAATTCCTGGCAGTAAAGGCGTTATCAACAGTGAAAGAGAAGCACTTAGGATTGCATCAAAAATGGGTTATCCGGTTCGCATAAAAGCTACTGCAGGCGGAGGAGGGCGTGGCATCCGTGTTGTCCATTCGGAAGAAGATCTATTAAATGCAATAAAAATGGCAATGGCTGAGGCCGAGTCAGCGTTTGGTGTTCCCGATGTTTACTTGGAAAAGGATATAGAAGAACCGCGGCACATTGAAGTTCAGATTATGGCGGATGAACACGGAAATGTCGTTCATTTAGGAGAGCGCGAGTGTTCAATACAGCACGGAAGGTCTCAAAAACTTGTAGAGGAAAGCCCTTCACCTGCGGTAAGTCCTCAGTTGAGGAACCGTATTGGGGAAGCGGCTGTTCGAGCCGCGAAAGCTGTCGGATATTTTAACGCCGGGACAGTTGAGTTTTTGTTGGATAAAAACGGCAACTTTTACTTCATGGAAATGAACACTAGGATACAAGTCGAACATCCGGTAACTGAGATGGTTACAGGCATAGACTTACTTAAGGAGCAGATCCGAGTAGCGGCTGGCGAAAAACTTTCATTTACGCAGAAAGATGTCAAGATTTCAGGGCATTCAATTGAATGCAGAATTACTGCTGAAGACCCGGCAAAGGGTTTTGCTCCAGGCGCTGGAAAAATATCGCAGGTGATTCTTCCTGGCGGACTAGGAGTTAGAGTAGACACCCATATTTTTTCCGGTTACACTGTACCTCCATACTATGATTCTCTTTTAGCGAAACTCATTGTGTGGGGTAATAATAGGGATGAGGCAATTATCCGCATGCACAGAGCCTTGGAAGAGTTTGAAATACACGGCATTACCACTAATATTGGTTTTCAAAAACGAGTAATGAATAATCCTTATTTCCGTAAAGGAGAACTTTCCACAAGCTTCGTCAGCCGGAGGATGTCAGACTCGGAATAGCAAGACAGTTATGAACAAGCAGAGGCGGGCTGCACGCGAGTTGGCTCTTAATATACTTTATCAAGTAGATGTAGCTGGTCTTCACATCGAAGATGCAATTCAGGCTGCAATGGAAAATGTTTCCGCCGTGCAGGAGGCTAAGGAGTATGCTGAAATATTGGCTCGAGGAGTCAGGATGCTTGTTCACTCGATAGATCCAGCAATAAGCGAGCTTTCACCTGAATGGCCGATTGAAAGGCAGCCTTCCGTTGATAGAAATATTTTAAGGATGGCGATTTTTGAAATAGATAACATAGATTTCGTTCCGCCTATAGTAACAATTAACGAGGCAGTTGAACTTGCAAAAAAATACAGCACCGAGGATTCCGGGAAGTTCGTGAACGGAGTTCTCGCTGAATATTTACGTCTAAAGAAATCTACAGAGGAGGATATTAATAACAATGCCCGCACAGATACTTAACGGGACCGAGACGGCGAAAAAAATACGCGAGGAGTTGTCGGAGAAGGTTAAAGCCTTTGTACAGAAGCATAATGTAGTGCCACATCTGGCGGCTGTTTTGGTTGGAGATGATCCAGCATCGGTAACATATGTTGGAATGAAACAACGTTCCTGCGAAAAAGCAGGGATGAAATCAACTGTTCACCATCTTCCCGCAGATAGCACTCAAGAACAAGTCGAAAAATTGATTGACCAATTGAATGCAGATCCTTTCGTTCACGGAATCCTTGTTCAGCATCCAGTGCCTAAGCATCTTGACGAACCAGCTATCCTTGCAAGGCTTGATCCCAAAAAGGACGTAGACGGCATAGGCCCGTATAGTTTGGGAGCTCTTCTAAGCGGAACTGCAAAGTTCAAATCCTGCACACCAATGGGCATAATCGAACTTTTAGACAGATACGGGATTGAACTTAAAGGCAAGCGTGCGGTGGTTGTTGGAAGAAGCGTTATTTTAGGGAAGCCTGTCGCGCTACTGCTTCTTGAACGTCACTCAACAGTAACTATCTGCCATTCAAGAACGGTGAATCTTCCATCAGTAGTTAAGGAAGCTGATGTTTTGGTAGCGGCCATGGCCCAGCCAGAATATATCAAAGGAGAATGGATTAAGCCAGGAGCTGTTGTGATAGACGCAGGTTACAACAGAGTAGAAGGACGCAATACAGACGTGGGCGATGTAGAATACTCGAGCGCTGTTGAGGTTGCTTCCTGGATAACCCCGGTACCAGGTGGTGTAGGTCCTATGACAATTGCAATGTTGATGACAAACACTTTTACCGCAGCAGAAATGGCCGTTGGCGGTAGTTAATTTAAAGATTTTAAATTGCCTTCGAATAATAATTATTTTATCATTTGATTTTTGACCGCTCGTCGAGGGCTGATAGTTGGCATACTGCAAATATTCGGCTAGTCGGCCCTCGACATCGGCAAAAAATTGATAATTAGCATTTAATTTAATTAATTAAACGGCCTAAAAACCACGTCGTTACTGTTTTTGAATGACTGTTACCAAGTTTTGAAACCGTTGGTGATGGGTAGGCGGCGGTCTTTTCCAAATGCTTTCGGCGTGATTTTTATTCCTGGTGGTGCTTGACGGCGTTTATACTCGTTGGTATCCACCAATTTAGCAACCTTTTTTACTACGTCCGCTTCAAATCCTCGGGCAATAATGTCGTCAACACTTAGATCTTCTTCAATATAAAGATTAAGAATCGGATCCAAAATACCATACGGCGGAAGTGAGTCGGTGTCTTTCTGATTGGGCCTTAGTTCAGCGGAAGGTTCCTTTAAAATGACATTTTGAGGAATAACTTGAGAAATTGTGTTTCTATACGCAGCGAGTTCATAAACCATTGTCTTCGGCACATCCTTAATTACAGCGAACCCTCCTGCCATATCGCCGTATAATGTGCAATATCCACAAGCAGTTTCGCTTTTATTTCCTGTGGTTAATACTAGCCAGCCGAATTTATTGGATAAACTCATTAAAATATTGCCACGGGTTCGAGCTTGCAAGTTCTCCTCAGTAGCATCAGGTTGGAGATTCTCGAAATGAGGTTTCATAGTAGATAGATAAGCTTCTTGAACTTTGTTTATAGGTATAATGAAAAATCTTATTCCTAAATTTTTAGCCAACAGTTCAGCATCTTTTTTGCTTTCTGCGCTGGTTATATGGGAAGGCATACTTACGCCAATGACTTGCCCTGGCCCAAGTGCATCTGCAGCTATCGCGGCAACGAGCGATGAATCAATTCCGCCGCTTAGTCCAATCACAGCCTCATTGAATCCATTCTTTTTGAAATAATCACGTGTCCCAAGAACCAATGCATCGTAAATTTCTCCTAGCCGACTGGGTGGTTCTGTTATATTATCTGGAATAGAAGGGTGAAAAGGTGATTTATCATATGCAAGATCAATTATTGGGATTTTGCTTTCTAAAACAGGGCCAGGCCTCCATCTAGGATCTGCAAGGCGCTTTGTTCTTACACGCGACAGGTCAAGATCACATAACAATAATGACTCGCGAAATGCCGGGGCTCGAGCCAAAATATCGCCGTTGTAGTCAATTATAATTGAATGCCCATCAAAAACTAATTCGTCTTGGCCTCCAACCAAATTAAGATAGGCTAATATAGCGGCATTATCTGATGCTCTTGTTGTGAGTAATTTTTCTCTATACTGCCATTTTCCAGCGTGGAATGGAGATGCATTGATATTCAAGATAAGTTCGGCCCCTCTAGCGGATTGTTGGCGATGAGGACCATCCGGATACCAAATGTCTTCACATATCGATATTCCAAAATGGCAACCTCTAATTTTGTAAACTGCACAGTCGGTACCGGGCTTGAAATACCTCCGCTCGTCGAATACGCCATAATTGGGAAGGTGGTGCTTGCGATGTTCCCCAACAATTCTGCCATCACAAAGAACAGCCGCAGCATTATATGATGCCTGATCCCAGCCAACATACCCAACAATTGCAGTTATTCCTTCAGTCAATTTCGCGATTTCTTCAAGAGCAGATATATTGGCTTTGAGGAAATCCGGTTTTAAGAGCAAATCCTCAGGTGGATAACCGGTAACGGATAATTCTGGAAAAGCCACAAGATCCGCTCCGGCAGATTTAGCTTTGGAAATATATTCACCAATCAAATGAGCATTTCCGTTAATATCGCCAACTTTTGTATTGATTTGCGCGAGTGCCAACCTCAGTTTATCAGTAACCATATTGTTGCTCCAAAACCTAAGCCGGAATATATTTTATATTATATGTTTAACTCTAGATTGCCTATCTAAATTGATTTTAAGAGGTCAAGTCTATTCGTTTATAGAAACGTATTTGAAAAATCCTGTCGATAAATGATGATGAAAAATATAAAAAATTTGCTCAATGATCTGCGAGATGAAGCGGAAAAATCCTCAAGAGCAGCTGGTTTTTCAACTTTTGTATGGGGTTCGGGCGACCCAGAATCAGGTATAGTGATAATCGGTGAAGCGCCCGGAGCTGAAGAGGTGGCTCATTCAACTCCTTTCGTTGGTAGAGCAGGAAAGTTTTTGAGGGATGAACTGAGAGCGCTTGGCATAAATCCAGATGAAATATGGATTACGAATGTAGTTAAACACAGGCCTACAAAAGGGGACGAAAGGCGCCTGTCGAACAGGCCGCCAAAACTCGAAGAGATAGATTTTTGGTCTCCTTTTTTACAGCGCGAACTACAAATAATAAATCCTAAACGCATTTTATGCTTGGGATCTGTCGCAGCCCAGGCTTTAGTTGAATGCAAAAAATCATTAGGGGATATTCACGGAAAGATGCTTGTAAATGAAACCGGTTTCCATATTATGATCTCATACCATCCATCCTATGTTCTTAGAACATTGCGAATGTTCAAACAAGATGTTTCGGATGCTTTTCGCTGTGATTTAAAGGCATTTTTCTATAATTAAGGATTAGTTGCCAACTGGCTTAGATTGCAAATGCCTTCGCAGCAAATCAAAAAATGCATATGGATCTAGTACAGTATAATTTCTATCCGGACGCTCATTAGTGATTTTTCTAAATAGAATATTTATAAAAGAAGGCGACAGCAACCGGCAATGAACTGCTATGAAGTTAGGGAATTGCTCTTTTCTGGTGTTATGTATTGCGTCAGCTGCGTCGTCCTCCTGATTAGGAATGTCAACTAGCCTTAAAACTGGCGTGGCACCTATCAATAACATATCTCCGTCACCCTCCAAATGGCCATTGACAAAAATACCCGAAGGAGAGAATGACGCATACTCCATCAGTATTTTTTTTGTAATAGGCAAAAATTGGCCGTTAACAAGATTCGCAGTGATTGTGTAGTCTGTGCCAGAATAATATTTTTTGCAATGCAATGACCATTCTTTCAAACCTTCTTCAGTCATAAAACCCGGATTGACTAAACCAGCACCACTAGCCGGGGCCGCAAAATAATCTATAGGGCTTCTAGTTTCAATCAACTTCCTGACGCCAATGGGAAAGAAATCAACAAGCTGTGGATTTATAGCCCAAGTTAATGGCATTCTACCCCTGAACTTATCCTGCCAAAGCTTTCCCAGCAACTCATTATAAATTGAGCTATAATTATCGAAATCACCAACAATGAAGGTAAGAAAAGTTTTATCGGCCACCTTGCCGGCTTTGGTTATTAATCCATTTTCTTTCAGTTTGTCTTCCGACATCCCCGGGTTTTGAAATGTTTTTTGAGGTTTGGGTAGCAATGCATATAATGAGGCATTTGCCATATTCAGTTGACGACCGCCGGTTATATAACCATTAAATGACGAAACAAGCCGTGTGTAAGTTGATTCCAGTTCAGTCGGTTTATTCTTGCCCCCAGCATTATAACTGCCGGATACCTGATTAGAATACTTTAATCTAGAATGCGGAAATCCCAAAACTTGTATCAAGGCGCCTTTTGCCTGATGACTTGATGATTCTAGTATTAAATTGAATGTGCGGGCATCTTCTCCTAACCGTTGTGATGGATCATCTTTAGGAACCTCATTGTCAAACGGCGACAAATCCAATGCAAAAGCCTTTTTTGCAATTGCAATATCAATATTGAGCGCTATTAGCGGATCAAGCAATTCTTTCTCCGCTTTAGGCAAGTTAAAAAGCTTTGCTCGGTAGCCGTCACAGTTATAGAAAAGAATAGGACCAGATTTGCCGGTGTCCAAATATTTGGTTTTTGCCCATAAATAAGTATCACACTTTTTTGAATTAGTTGATTTCAGATTAATGTCAGGGATGTGATCTGCTCCCGCAAACTTACCAACAAAGTTTACTCCAATTGGTATATTGGAAACACCTTCGGATGAAGTCAGCTTTGTAAATAATGAATCTGGAGAAGGATCGTATCTAACTATTGCGAAGTTCTCAGCGCCAGCCACGGTAATAGCCGCGTTTAAGGTTGCTGGAATTTCTGGGTCCCAAATACATAATCCTTTAATGTATGGACGAAAAATACGAATGAAATCAGGAATATTGGCAATTTTCTCAATAACTGCTTTATTCAAGTGACCTTCGGCTTGCAATATCGATGAGAGCAGAGCAGTGTCTTCCTTAGGATTGTTTATGATGAAAAGACGTGGTATTTCTCTGTTTACTATGCCTTGGACTGATGCAATGAATATTTGTTCATCAAATGTCGAAAGCGTAGGCTGCTTTCCGGAAACATCATAAACATAAAGAGTCGCCGAACGGACAACGCTAGCAAACAATCCTATTATAAGAAACATCAAAATAATAGAAGGGATATGTCTAGGCATTTTATCTCCAAAACTCCCAAAACTTTAATTCGCAATATTCTACACCTGCTTCAACCAATCGGCAATACGCTTTTGGAGGAATGAATACTTCGCTGTAGAATCAGATAAGCAAAACTTATTTGAACTTTCTAGAGGACTTTATGCTTATTAAGGATGTTGTCGATATTCTTCACAGTATTGCTCCTCCGCAGTTCGCCGAGCCTGATGATCAAATCGGCCTGCAAGTTGGCGATGCTTTTTCTGAAGTAAAAACAATATCCATTGCATTGGACGCTAACAAAAACACTTTGCAAAAAGCCGCTATTTCTGACTTATTAATTTTGCATCATCCAGTGATATATCGTCCCCTTACGCATATCAATCCTTCCTTGCCGTCCGGAGAAGCGATTTTTTCTGCAGCAAAGAACAATTTTGCGATATTTGTAATGCATACCAACTACGATTGTTCAATGCCTGGTGTAAGTGACTATCTTGCAAAATATTTGGAAATAGAGGTCAAAAATATACTTTCACCAAGAGGGTGCGAGCCAGCGTACAAGTTGGTTGTTTTTTCACCTATAGACCATACTGGTGGCATCATAAAAGCTCTATCAGAAACTGGAGCAGGGGTAATAGGAAAATATAGCGCTTGCACTTTCAGAACCGAAGGAATTGGAACATTTATGCCTGAAATTGGCTCCAATCCATATACAGGGAATGTAGGACGTTTCGAAGAAACAAAGGAACATCGTTTAGAAATTATTGTACCAAAGCAAAAATTGCAAGCAACTGTTGAACGCTTGAAGAAGGTCCATCCTTACGAGGAACCAGCTTACGACATTTTTGAAATTGAACAATCGGGCAATGAATATGGGTTAGGACGCATTGGAAAGATAAATACTTGTTCTGTTGATGAACTTTTCGAGAAAGTTAAGCGTAATCTCGATTCGCCAGATGCATGTGTTTATGGCACACTTAAAAAGGAGGTTTCAACTATTGCAATATGCGGAGGCGCTGGTGGGAGCTTGATTCCAGACGCTGTATCAAAATGTGCAGATGTTTATATCACAGGGGATATTAACTATCATCAGCGATTGCTCGCTGAGCATCACGGTCTGACCGTTATTGATGCAGGGCACAAAGAAACAGAAATGCCCGCTATGAAGGCGTTGGCTTCTAAATTGGAAACTTTAATTGAGAATGATGGCATAAAAATCCAATTTATCGAAGAACGGTAAAAGCATGTATTCAATGGTTGCGTTTCTAAGGAATACTATGTATAATACAGTCGGAATAAGTGGGGATGTAGCTCAGTGGGAGAGCGCTTCCTTGGCATGGAAGAGGTCGTGGGTTCGACTCCCATCATCTCCACCAAATCGCTTTATTAACGCGGAATTAATTCTCCGCAAAATAACTACAAAAATAACTACAGGTATTAATTCTCCCCAGTAATGTCCCGCTTTTTATTCGTGTTTATTATCGTGTGGTGTTTGAGCGTTAGTTGCCGTGTGTCGGCAATAGAAAATCGCGTTCCTGATGTTGAAATCATTATCGTGTCAATGCCGTTAATAGGCGACAATATTGGAATAACTTACGAAAAGCCAGTCGAAGAAGTGATAATTAGAAATGACCTTGCAAATATACGCCGAAAGACTGGCTGGGATTTTCGGGACGTGAGAATAAGTAAAAGTGAGTTGCCGAAAATACCTGAAGAAATGTCCAACGCAAATTTTCTTACAATGGGTGTAGTTGATTCCAATGCGGGAGGATTTAAACTTTCTCCTTTCATTGAAGCATTCAAAAGATACGATTTAATAGAAATAATCTTTTTAGTGCAACGTCCATTCGCTTTTCAAGGAATAAGGCGATATGAAGACAAAAACGTTCGCGTTGTTTTAGTAGATGCTACGGATACAACTTATCGTTACCGAATAAAACTAAAAAACAAAAATTTTAAAAATCTAATGTTACCTATCCAAGAGCGCAGGGAAAATCTTACACAAAAACCAAAACCCTTTAGTTGGGGTCGCATTGCATTTATTGCTATCTTTGCTTTGATTCTAATCGGATTGGCAGCAGTGTTATTTAAACAAAAGAAAAATCAAACATCACGCAATTTTCAGGAGACTGAATGAATGGACTTAAGGGAAATTGCCAAAGCAGCGGCCGAACAAAGAGCATCGGATTTGTTCATTAAAGCCGATGCCCCACCAATGGCTAGGGTGGACGGGAAAATCGTTCCTTTGGATTTTCCTATAGTGAGCGATGATGATTCGAGGCAGATGGCATACAGCATAATGACAAATGAACAAATAGGCCGCTTTGAGAGGCGACACGAGCTTGACCTAGCCTTCACAATTGATGAAATAGCCCGTTTCCGCGCCAACATATATCAACAACGCGGTTCTGTCGGTATGGTACTGCGTGTGATTCCGTTAAAAATATATTCGATTGAAGAATTAGGTCTTCCAGAAGCCATTGCCAATCTCACACTGAATCGCCAAGGGCTCATACTTGTTACTGGTCCAACCGGTTCAGGGAAATCAACAACACTAGCTGCTATGGTTGATGCTATCAACAAGACGAGAAGGTGCAACATCGTAACTATTGAAGACCCTATTGAGTTCATCCATCAAGATAAACTCGGCATATTGAGCCAGCGCGAAGTAGGTATTGATACCGATTCTTTCACTGACGCTTTGAAATACGTAGTACGCCAAAGCCCGGATGTCATCCTCATTGGTGAAATGCGGGACGTTGAAACAATGAACGTGGCTATGGCGGCTGCCGAAACTGGACATTTAGTTTTTTCGACAGTTCATACAACAAGTGCCGCTGAGACATTGGACAGAATAATAAATATGTTCCCTCCGCACGATAAACCGCAAGTGTGTATGAGGCTAGCGGTTTCACTTCGCGGAATCGTTTCGCAAAAGTTGCTTCCTCGTAAAGGTAAGCCTGGAAGAATAGCCGCAGTAGAAATAATGGTAGCTAATCCGACTGTCAGTAAACTCATTGAAGAAGGGCGCTCTGGCCAATTGCACGCCGCTATAAGTGAAGGTTCATACTGGGGAATGCAAACAATGAACCAGTGTTTAGCGAACTATGTACGCGATGGAGCAGTCTCAGAAGAAGATGCACTAGAAGCATCTCCAAATATCACAGAATTAAGGCAAATGCTGCGAAGGCAGTAAGGATGGAGTTCAATGGCCGTAAACCTTGATATTTTGCTTACGGAGTTAGTGAAGAATGAAGGCTCAGACCTTCATATAAAGGCTGGAGAACCGCCTATTTTCCGTATCCATGGCGACCTCAAGAGGACTGATTTCCCCGTTTTCAGTAAAGAGGATACGCGCGAAATAATGTATAGCATTATGAACGACGATCGTCGCCGGCGGTTTGAAGAAGTAATGGAACTGGATATGTCATACGAAATAAAAGGATTATCCAGGTTTAGGGTGAACGTTTTCCGTCAGCGTGGAAGTGTCGGTGCGGTTTTAAGGGCGATTCCTATCAACATAAAAACTATTGAAGAACTTATGATGCCTCCTGTTGTTAAGGAAATAGCAATGCGCCCTAGAGGGCTAGTCTTGGTGACTGGCCCAACCGGCTCTGGAAAATCGACAAGTTTAGCAGCGATGATTGATCACATTAATTCCCATAAAAAGGCGCACGTTATTACAATCGAAGACCCCATCGAGTTTATACACCAAGATAAAATGTGTGAAATCAATCAACGCGAAATAGGGGTTGACACTCATTCTTTCGCTGCTGCGCTGAAACATATAATGAGGCAGAACCCTGACGTTATTCTCGTAGGTGAAATGCGTGACCTTGAAACAATCTCATTAGCAATTACCGCTGCTGAGACAGGCCACCTGGTATTTGCCACACTTCATACCACAGATGCACCACAGACAATTGACCGTGTAATTGACGTTTTCCCTCCGGAACAGCAAGAGCAAATACGAACGCAGCTTTCAGTCACATTGCAAGCAGTTATTTCTCAAACTTTGCTGCCAAGGCTTGATAAAAAAGGACGAGTTGCTGCATTTGAAATTATGGTCGCTACGCCTGCTATTGGCGCGTTGATTCGTGAAGGTAAAACGCATCAAATATATACTGACATTCAGACCGGTTCAGAGTATGGTATGCAGTCACTCGACCAGCATTTAGTTGAACTCGTGCGTCGCAGGCTTGTAGCTTATGACGACGCACTAGCGAAATCATCGAACCCACGCGATTTTGAACAGCGTTGCGCAAGGCTTTACGCATAGGAGATTTACATTGTTGACGATAGACGAACTCCTAACCACAGTTGTAAATTCAGATTCATCCGACTTGCACTTAAAAGCGGATAGTTATCCGCTTATGCGGAAATACGGCGATCTGTTACAAATGGATCAATATCCTAAAATAACTGCTGATCAAGTTCGTGAATTAGCCTATTCCGTTTTGAACGAGAAACAGATTGAACGCTTTGAAGAGGAGTACGAGCTTGATTTTGCCTACGAAATACCGGGTGTGGCGCGTTTTAGGGGCAATATGTTCATTCAAAGGGGGCTTCCCGGTTGTATTTTCAGAGTGATACCTCTACGAATAAAAACTATTGAAGAAGTAGGTTTGCCGCCAGTCTGCCGATATTTTGCCGAAAGACCCAGGGGGTTAGTTCTTGTAACTGGACCAGCTGGTTCCGGAAAATCAACATCACAAGCGGCAATGATCGATTACATAAACTCAAAGCTACCTGTGCACATTATGACTGTGGAAGATCCAATTGAGTTTGTTCACGAAGATAAAATGGCTATAGTGAACCAGCGCGAACTCGATGTGGACACGTTATCGTTTTCCAATGCTCTGAAATACGTTTTGAGGCAAGATCCGGACGTCATACTCGTGGGTGAAATGCGCGACTTGGAGACTATAAGCCTCGCGATAACCGCCGCAGAAACGGGACATCTGGTATTCGGCACACTGCATACTACTGACGCAGTGCAGACTGTAGATCGCGTCATTGACGTTTTCCCAATGTATCAGCAGCAACAAGTCAGAATGCAACTCTCAGTAAACTTAGTTGGTGTATTGTCCCAGACATTGGTAAAAAGAGCAGACGGAAAAGGCCGGGTTGCCGCATTTGAAACCTTAGTTGCTGTTCCTGCAATAAGGAACCTGATCAGAGAGAATAAAACTTTCCAAATAGGATCGATGATTCAAACAGGAACTAAACAAGGGATGATGACTCTAGACCAGTATCTTGCAGGACTTGTTAAAAAAGGAATTGTGCGTTATGAAGACGCACTAGAAAAAGCTAAAAACGTTATTGAGTTCAATGCTTTGTTAGAACGTCCTTCACATCCAGGAGGCGCCCCAGTCGGAACGCGCCGCAATTAACGTGTGAAATTAGCGCTCCATAAATCCCAATTTTTTCGGCAACTGCAGGCATTGGTGTCGTCGATATTGGAAACCGCCTTAAGAATTGTTTCCCATATTTTGCCGGAAGAAGTCTGTCCTATACGCAATACCTCTTCGTGGGATAACGGATCTTGAGTAAGGCCCGCGGCAAAGTTTGTGACCAATGCTAATCCGGCATAACAAATGCCTGCTTCGCGCGCAAGAACGCTTTCTGGAACGGCAGTCATTCCAATCACGTGCCCGCCAAAAGACTTAAACATTCTTATTTCTGACGGCGTTTCATATCGAGGGCCGTCTACTCCAACATAAACACACTCCTTAAAATTGGGAGCATTAATTGCATCTATTAATGCTGAATATATTAGTGTGCAATATGGCGTTGTAAAATCGGTATGAACTACTCCGTACGAGCTGTTTTTATAAAACGTCCTAGTTCCGGAAAAGCTATAATTAATGAAATCCGAAAGAGGTATTAGATCAGAGGGTTTGTATTCATCCACTAAGGAACCTACCGTGAAGATTCCAATTGCAGCACTTATATCAAGCTCTCTAATGGCGCTTATATTTGCTTCGTGATTAACGTTATGAGGCGCAATTGTATGGCCTCGTCCGTGCCTATGAACAAATACGATTTCGTGATTGTCGATTTTTGCAAAAACACCAGCGGCTTCGCCGAAAAAAGTTTTTTGGGTAAAATCGCGCCATTCCGCAAAATCACCTGAAGGAACTACACCTGATCCTCCGATAATAGCAATACGCACTTGCAGTTCTCCTTAATAAAAATTAATGATTGTTTCAAAGTATAAACCAGCATACTATCATACTATTATAAATTGTCATAATGATTTAGAAATCCAGTTTTTTCTGCAATGACTGGATTAACATCCTTATCTTAGGTATAATTAACAGCAATTGGGAGGCAATCAACGGGGTTATATTTTTATGGAGGATGTCACAAAAATGGATATGGATCTTCAGATTAAAATAAGAAAAATCGATGATATTCCAGTAATGGATTTGAGTGGGGAAGTTGATGCTTATACCTGCTCTAGGCTCCGAGAAGCAATGATCGAGGTAATTGACGACGGCGGCAGCGATCTAGTTGTCAATATGAAAGATGTTGAATATATTGATAGTTCAGGCTTGGGAACACTTGTGGGCGGCTTGAAAAGAGTAAGTGAACGACAAGGATCAATAGCCGTTTGCGGCACAAATTCTCAAATCAAAAAAGTATTTGACATAACAGGCCTTGTAAAGGTTTTTCCGTTATTTTCAGATGAACAAGAAGCAATTAAAAACATAAAATCGCGCAATAACAAATCGGCTAATAAAAATTAGGCCATACTTTTAATTTTCGATAAGCTCTAAAATCATATCCACAACTCCGAGGGTTTAATGTAGGTGAGCCAATGAATCAAAAAATAAATGAAAATGTGCCTGAAAAAAATCCAGAAGTTGCCATAGAAATACCTGAAGAGTATGTTTTAAGCGAGGAAGTAAGATGGCTTCGCAGTGAAGATCTGAATCTGTTCAGGCATATCCGCGATGCGATGAATAAAACCCGTGTGGCATTTATTTCTACATATCCTCCAACGGAGTGTGGAATCGCTACTTTTACGAAAGATCTGCTAACTGCAGTTGCCAAATACACTCCATTTTCTCGACCTGTTTGTGTTGCAATTAGCCGTGCCGAAGAAATCGAGCCCTATGACCGTAACGTTAAAAAACAGCTCTTTCGAAACGATAAACAAAGTTATCTTGACGCAGCGGAATATTTAAATAATTCAGACATTGACGTAGTTAGCGTCCAGCATGAATATGGAATCTACGGCGGCGATGATGGGGAATATGTTTTGGATTTGGTGGCGAATATCAAAAAACCAGTCGCAGTAACACTTCATACAGTATTGCAAAATCCGAATCCAAATCAGAAACGGATAATCCAGGAACTTGGCAAACTTGCCGATGTGCTCGTCGTTATGGTCCGGACAGGACGGCAAATACTTCTTGATGTCTATGATGTTGATCCGTCAAAGGTTACGATAATTGCACACGGAGTGCCAAATGTACATAGAGTATCTTCTAATACTGTAAAGCGTGCACTGGATATTGCTGACAGAAAAGTCGTTTCAACATTCGGATTAATTAACCGCGGCAAGGGAATTGAATATGCTATTGAAGCAATGGCCGAGGTAAAGAAAAAACACCCTGAAGTGCTCTATTTGGTTCTAGGCGAGACGCATCCAGGCGTTCGATCTCACGAAGGTGAATCCTATCGAAACTTCCTTTTGGAGACCGTTGCCAAATTGGATTTGAGGAGTAACGTAAGGTTCAATAATAGATTCCTATCTTTAAATGAATTAGTTAGATATTTATGTGCTACAGATGTCTATCTTACGCCATATCTGAACAAAGACCAAATTGTTAGCGGCACATTGGCGTATGCAGTTGGTTGCGGTAAAGCGATTGTTTCCACACCATATCTATACGCCGAAGAAATTTTGAGCGATGGCAGAGGTGTTCTTGTAGATTTCAGGTCTTCAGATGCTATTGCTGAAGCCATTATAAAACTTTTGGATAATCCCAAATTAAGGGAACAGTATGAAATAGAAGCATACAAATACGGAAGAAGAACCGCGTGGTTCAATGTTGCTGTTGATTATTTGGACATGTTTAGGCGCGCTCAACTTCGCAAGGAATCCCAAGTAAGTTCGAAAAAATAGGCCGATAATTTAGAGAGGAAATTAAATAGAAGTGAAGCAATACCCCCCGATAGTAATGGAACATCTCCAAACACTTACCGACCGAACTGGAGTAATTCAGCACGCTATTTACTCCATTCCCAACAGAAGGACGGGATATACTACCGATGACAACAGTCGTGCCCTAATAGTAGCGATAAGGGAATACGAACGGACAAAAGAACGATCAATCCTTCAGCTTGTCAGTACCTATTTAAGCTTTGTGCATTATGCGCAAACCGCATCCAAGCGTTTCCATAACTTCATGAGTTTCGATCAGATATTCCTCGACGATGAGGGCTCTGAAGACTGTTTTGGAAGGACTCTTTGGGCATTGGGTTATGCTCTAAGCGCAGATATTCACGAAAACGTTAGGAGTGTTGCAAAGAAGCTTTTTGATGAGGCGGTTCGTTGGATTCCTGTTTTATATAGCCACCGATCAAAAGCTCATTCCATCCAAGGACTTTACAATTATTTAAGATCTTACCCAAATGCGGAAGATATAAAGTCGCACTTGATAAACTTGGCGGATTCTCTTGTTGCAGATTTTCAAAGAAACAGCACCCCAGATTGGCCTTGGTTCGAACACGTTCTAAGTTACGACAACGCACTTATTCCCAGAGGATTATTCTTGGCATACCAAGTCACAAAAAATGAGCAATATTTGGATGTTGCCGAGCGCAGCCTGGAGTTCCTTACAGATGTTACAATAGTTGATGGCATTTATCAACCAATAGGATGCAATGGATGGTATATAAAAGGCCACGAAAGAGCTTGGTTTGACCAGCAGCCAGTTGACGCATCCGCGGCAGTCCTCGCATATCTTTCTGCTTATGAGGCAACAGGCGATAAAAAACACCTCGACCGCGCATTCATTGCTTTTGATTGGTTCTTCGGTAAAAACTCGCTCAATGAGCCCCTTTACGACCCAGTAACTGGAGGCTGCTTTGACGCGCTTACACCCACCGGCCCTAACTACAATCAAGGATCGGAATCTACAATATGTTGTTTGTTGGCTCAATTAGCTATGGTTCCATACCTTAATTGCACAGAAAATACTTGTGTAAGAGAGAAAAGTGATGAACAACTTTCTAAGCCGGCTTGAATCAAAAAAAATCCTAATTTCCGACGGTGCTATGGGAACTATGCTAGCTGCGAAGGGATTGCCGTCTAGCATACCATCCGAACTCTGGAATATCGAAAACCCTAAAGCCGTCATGGCGGTGCATTCGGATTATATTGCTTCTGGTTCAGATCTAGTTTCTACGAATACGATAGGCGCTAACAGACTTAAACTTTCTAAATTTGGATTAGGTGAAAGGGTAGGGGAGTTAGCGGCTGCCGGTATAAAAATAGCCAGAGAAGCTGTAGGAGACGCTTTAGTAGCTGCTTCTATTGGCCCTTTAGGAGAACTTCTCGAGCCTTATGGGGATTTAACAGCGCAAGACGCTGCCGAAGTTTATTCCGAATCTTGCGGGGCTGTCGCCGAAGCAGGCGCAGATGCAATTCTACTAGAAACTTTTTACGACATAAGTGAAGCTGAGATTGCCATAAAGTCAGCATCCGCATTCGGCATTCCCGTAATATGCACAATGACATTCGATCCACGCGGTCGCACAATGATGGGCGTTTTCCCGGAAGACGCTGTTAAAGCGATAATTGACGCCGGGGCTGATGTTTTAGGTGCAAATTGTGGAGTTGGACCGGATGCAATTCTTCCTGTAGTTGAAAAAATGTGTTCTACATCTTCGATACCTGTTATGGTTCAGCCAAATGCTGGGATGCCGGAAATGACCTCGAATGGCCCGGTATATAATGAAACTCCCGAAAAAATGGCGGAATATACGGAAAAGTTCTTAGACTTGGGTGCAAAGATAGTCGGCGCTTGCTGTGGAAGCACACCAGCCCATATTGCAGCAATTGCCCAAGTGGTTGAGAAGAGAAGGACAAAAGCTTAAGAACGTTTAACCAAAAATTGAAACCTAGAAATAGATGCCGCCGTCCGGTATGGCCGGTGGCGTTTTGCCTTGTTAATGGACAAAGGAGCATAGCTATGCGGCATTTCAGATGGTCTGTTTTTATTTTTACAGTAGGTTTACTATTCCTGAATGGGTGCGGAAAAGAAGCCGATGTCATAAAAATAGGTGAATATGGCTCTATGACCGGCACCACTGCCGATTTTGGAATAACTACCCATAACGGCGTTGAGATGGCGATAAATGAAATTAATGAACAAGGCGGAATACTAGGAAAAAAAATTAAATTAATTTTACAAGATGATCGGAGCGATCCAGCCGAAGCGCGGACGGCGGTAACGAGGTTGATTGAATTAGATAAGGTCGTTGCGATTATTGGTGAGGTAGCAAGCTCCAGATCTCTTGCAGCAGGAGCAGTCTGCCAGCAGAAAAAAATACCTATGGTAACGCCTTCTTCCACAAACCCTCAAGTTACGGAAGGACGTGATTACGTTTTTCGAGTATGCTTTACAGACGATTTTCAAGGCGCGGTTTGCGCATCTTTCGTCGCAAACAATTTGAAATTAAAGCGAGCGGCTATTTTGCGCGATTTGAAGAATGATTATAGTGTAGGATTGGCCGAAGCATTCACCAAAACCTTCAAGGAGCACGGTGGGCAAGTTGTATCAGATGAGTCATATAGTGAAGGCGACAAAGATTTCAGTTCTCAATTAACTGCTATAAAGGCCAAGAACCCGCAAATAATCTTCATTCCCGGTTACTATACAGAAGTGGCATTGATAGCACGAAAAGCCAGGCAATTAGGCATTAACGTCCCTCTTATGGGCGGAGATGGTTGGGATTCTTCTGTTCTCGTTAAAAATGCCGGTGATGCGTTGGAAGGGTGCTATTTCAGCAATCATTTTAGCCCAAGCGTATCAGATCCTAAAGTCAAGACTTTTGTTGATAATTACCGCAAGCTTTATAAAACAACTCCAAACGCCCTTGCTGCTCTGGGTTATGATGCAGCAAAGATATTAGTTTATAGCATTGAGAAAGCAGGCTCCACGGAAGGTCCAAAAATAAGAGATGCCCTAGCATCTGTCAAAGATTTTGATGGAATAACTGGAACAATAACCATTGATGAAAACCGCAATGCCGTAAAACCCGCTGTTATTCTTCAAATTCGTGGCAATAATTTTATTCCCGTGGCCTCGGTCAAACCGTAAGGTAAATGCAAGAATTTGCCCAACAACTTGTAAATGGTATTGCTCTAGGTGGCATTTTTGCATTGATTGCACTCGGTTACACTATGGTTTATGGGGTCTTGCGCCTAATCAATTTTGCTCACGGCGATGTATACATGGTTGGCGCGTTCATTGGGCTTTTTGCATCCCAATTGCTTAACTTGACTAAGGCAGATGGGACAATTCCTGTCGCTGGGCTTCTGTTGATCTTGATGATTTCAATGATAGGCAGTGCCGCTTTAGGAGTTTTAATAGAAAGGGTGGCATACCGGCCACTTCGAAATGCCCCTAGACTCACAGCTCTAATAACAGCAATTGGAGTATCACTCTTATTACAGAACGGCGGACAACTCGTATTTGGGACTTCACCTAGAAGTTTTCCTCAGTTGAGTGGGGCTACTAAACCTCTAGTGAATATCAGCGGCGTTGTAATTAGCGGGCAGGATTTGCTTATCCTAGCTTTATGTCTGTTGCTTTTATTTATTCTTGAATTAATGGTTAAAAAGACAAAAATTGGCAAGGCAATGCGCGCGGTAGCCTACGATAAAGAAACTGCTGCACTTATGGGCATAAATGTCGATGTCATAATTGCGATAACATTTGCTATTGGATCGGCTTTCGCTGGAGCTGCTGGCGTTCTGGTCGCTATGCGAGATCCAAGTATCGACCCCTTGATGGGGCTATTGCCGGGAATTTGGGCGTTCGTCGCTGCAGTTCTAGGCGGTATCGGAAGCATCCCGGGTGCGGTATTGGGTGGGTTTATAATCGGAGTAGCCAAAGTAATGGTTATAGGCTATTGGCGTTCCACATATGCCGACGCTATTGTCTTTGTTTTACTCATATTCATTCTGATCGTCAAACCATCGGGACTGCTAGGCAGAGGAATGGTTGAAAAAGCATAATGAGCGATGGCAGTTCTTTCCAAATGAATCCCATTTTTAGGATGCTAAGCGGAGTATTGTCGATTGCAGTTATTTATGTCGCCGGACAATTATTGTTTGGAATTGGGGATTACTATTTCAGGATATTAATGATCTGTGGGATATCTATAATCCTTGCCGTAAGCTTGAATATTGTAAACGGTTTTACAGGGCAATTTTCGCTCGGTCATGCGGGCTTTATGGCCGTCGGAGCTTATACTTCTTCCGCGTTAACCCATTACAAGGGACAGAGCATCCTCGACTATTTGATGAAAATCGGCATCCCGGAGAATATCAGTAGCTTTTTACTGCTAATGTGTGCAATTATATTAGGAATGGCACTTTCAGCAATTATGGGAGTCCTTGTTGCATTGCCGTCTTTCAGACTTCGTGGTGATTATCTCGCAATCGTAACACTCGGATTCAGTGAAGTTGTAAGAATAGTTCTTCTGAATATAGACGCCGTTGGAGGTCCAAGAGGACTTCGTGACATACCTATCCTAACAAACTTTACGTGGGTATTCACTATTGCAATTGGCACCATAATTTTATCAAGAAATATTGCATTATCTTGTCACGGAAGAGCATTATTCGCAATAAGAGAGGATGAAATAGCCGCACAGTGTCTTGGAGTTAATATCACCAGATATAAGGTTTTAGCATTTGTAATAAGTGCCACTTTGGCAGGAGCCGCAGGGGTATTGTTTGCTCATTATGATGGTTACATAAACCCATCTGGATTCGGGTTTATGAAATCCATTGAAATAGTAGCGATGGTAGTCTTGGGAGGAATGGGAAGCATAAGTGGTGCAGTTATCGCTGCAATATCTTTGACAACATTGCCAGAACTTTTGAGGTCCGCTGCACAATATAGAATGGTTCTTTATTCCATCCTGCTTATAGGTCTAATGCTGCGAAGGCCACAAGGCATATTTGGGCGAAAAGAAATCGGTTGGCCTCATATCAAAATAAAAAGTGGAAAAGATAAACAAGTAGCTTCGTGAATCTAATGACGAATACTGTCCTTGAAGTAAATGAGCTATCCATTGCATTTGGCGGACTGATTGCCTTAGATAAGGTTACAATATCAGTCGGTGAAAAGGAACTTGTAGGGCTTATTGGCCCTAATGGAGCAGGAAAAACAACTTTGTTTAATACAATCACCGGTCTGTCGAAGCAGATGGAAGGCGAGATTATTTTTAAAACAAAAAAAATATCTCAATTGCCGCCTCACGAAAGAACTCAATGCGGTATATCTCGGACTTTTCAAAACATACGTTTGTTTCCTGAACTTTCCGTGCTCGATAACGTTAGAATAGCCGCTGATATGCATCATCGACCTGCTATTATGAAATCAATTTTCCGCACGGCGGAAGCGCTAAGCAGAGAGAGCGAAGCTCTAAAAAAGGCTGAGTCTTTGCTTGAAATAATGAACCTTTCTAAAATCAAAAACGAAAAGGCTAAAAATCTCCCATATGGTGACCAACGCAAGCTTGAAATTGCAAGGGCGATTGCTATTGAACCGGATCTTTTGCTATTGGACGAACCTGCTGCTGGAATGCATCCCGGTGAAAGCCGCGATTTAATGAACTTAATAAGTTGGTTAAGAGATCAGTTTAACCTCGCAATTCTGCTAATAGAGCACGATATGAAAGTGGTGATGGGTGTTTGCGAGAGGATTTATGTTTTAGACTATGGCAAAGTTATTGCAGAGGGCGACCCTGATTACATTAAGAACAATCCAAAAGTTATAGAAGCGTATCTTGGTGAGCCTGATGTTGCAAGTAGTTGATCTAGATGTCAAATACGGAGCCATCCAGGCTTTATATGGGATATCGTTAATCGTAAATGAGGGTGAAATAGTGACCCTTATTGGCAGCAACGGGGCGGGAAAAACCAGCACGCTTCGTGCAATAAGTGGCCAAGTCCGGCCTTCTGCAGGTCAAATATACTTAAATGGCAATTCTTTAATAAAATTAAAACCTCACGAAATTGCTAGATGTGGTATTGGACATTCACCAGAGGGGAGACGTGTATTTGCCGACCTTACGGTTAGGGAAAACCTAGATCTAGGTGCTTACTACCGGCAGGACAAAGCAGGAATAAAAAGTGATGAAGAGCGTTTATTAAATTTATTTCCTAGGCTAAAAGAACGCGCTGACCAACTCGCTGGAACGCTTAGCGGCGGTGAGCAGCAAATGCTTGCAATTGCTCGAGCACTTATGGGACGGCCCAAATTGCTGCTACTAGATGAACCAAGCCTAGGATTAGCTCCATTCCTTGTTAAAGAGATATTTAGAACTATTAAAGAAATAAACGAAGAAGGTGGAACAATTCTTCTAGTTGAGCAAAACGCCCATCAGGCTCTCGCTATTGCCCATCGCGGTTATGTGCTGGAAAGCGGTGAAATTGTCTTGTCAGGCGCTTCATCTGAATTAGCAGCAGCTGATCAAGTAAAAAAAGCTTATTTGGGAGAGTAGGGGGTCCTAAAAATTGCGTTGCAATGTGCTTTTTTTTGACAAGCAGTACTGACAGTGATATACTTTAATCGATAGAGTTTTATTAGGAGGCCTTAAAGTGCCAAAAAAAATACTCGCTGTTGATGATGAAAAGTTTATAGTCCGATTAGTGCAAGTAACACTTGAAAGACAGGGTTACCAGGTTGTTACAGCTAACGACGGTAAAGAAGCGTTGGAAAAGGTTGAATCGGAGCGACCAGACTTAATGGTTTTGGACGTAATGATGCCTTATATGGATGGTTTTGAGGTTCTACAAACGCTTCGCAGAAATCCATCAACACGTGACATACCCGTCATTATGCTTACCGCGAAAGCACAGGATGCTGATGTGTTTAGAGGTTGGCAATCAGGGGTTGACTGCTATTTAACTAAACCGTTTAATCCTTTAGAGCTTGTATCCTTTGTCAATCGTATTTTCCAGTCAATGGATGGTGGCGGAGCTACAGGCGTTGATGGTGAAAGAAGATACTCGCTTTAAGTTAATTTACGAGGGCTGATAAAGTGTCTGGCAATAACAAATCATTGGCGTTAATTTTAGGGACTGCATTGGGGGCAGTTATCGTTGCAGCTGCTGCGGTCATTTACGCCAAATCACGTTCCAATGCAGAAACTCCTGCACGCAGTGTTGAACAAGCATTGAGCGAAGCAAGAGAGAAAATTCGCGAAATAGAATCTCAACTTGGAATGCAAAACCAAATAGCGTGAAATAAATAGCATAGTTAGAACTTAGAAGCCGCTAGAAGGGTAATTACTCTAGCGGCTTCCAATTATTATTTTTATTTATCATATAATATATGTTATGTTAACATAGCGTGACTTTTTAAAAATTAACCTACTCTATTTTAGATTTTGATATTGATGTAGGTTCCATCATTTGGGCATTTACCCTCTTCAAGATCAAGAACTAAACGTGTATCATAAAAACTGCGTTTAGCAATCAGTTTTCCGCAAGATGGACAATATGTGTTTTGGTCTAAATTGGCATTTCCTGGATATACGAACTTGAGTCCGGCTTTCTTTCCAATTTGAATCGCTAGTTCGATGGTTTCCAATGGTGTTGGCATAATATCTTTCATCTTGGCGTGAGGAAAAAATCTGGTAACGTGCCAAGGAGTATCATCTCCTAATTTATCGGCTATCCAATTTGCTATATTTTGCAAATTCTCTATATCATCATTCCAGCCTGGAACAATGTTAGTTACACATTCAACGTGTAGATCCCATTTTTGTCTGGCTCTGTGTGCAACATCAAATATTCCTGCTGCTGATGGAACACGTATAAGCTGATTATAGAAATTATCAGAAAAAGATTTCAAGTCTACGCGATAAACATCCAAATATGGCGCAATTGCATCAAGACCTTCTGGAGTTGCATATCCATTTGTGACATATACCGTATAAAGGTCGTTTTGTTTGCAAAGTTTTGCGCAGTCAAGTGCATAGGAAAGCCAAATCGCCGGCTCGTTATAGGTCCAAGCCACTCCTTCTGCATTATGTTTTTTAGCGTCGGACACTAATTTGTCAGGTGAATATCCATAAGCGCAAGATTGGCATCCGGAACAACCATCGGCGTATGCTATTTGCCAGTTTTGACAAAAAACACAGCGGAAATTACAACCTAGACTTCCCACTGAATAACATATACTTCCGGGTTTATAATGAAAAACTGGTTTTTTTTCAATAGGATCAGCGGCAGCGGAAGATATAACCCCATATATAGTTGTATAAATATCCCCTGAAATATTTAACTTTGTTTTACAGTAACCGGTTCTTTTTTGCTTTATTATGCAACGTCTTTGGCAAATATTGCATCTTGTTGAGTCCGAATCCAACCTTTCATATAGAAACTCCTTGCGAAGGGCGCCGAGGGAATACAATCGTTCAATTGTCGATTCAAGAACTTCTTGTGCATCTTTTTCATATGACATTTGCAGCATCCCCTACCCTTAGTTTTTCTTGAGATTCGTATGAATAGAACCTATAACTTTTATAAGTGCCTGCGTACCTAATTCGCCAAAACCCATAGACTCAGCTAATTTAAATAAATGATGTGTTAAATCAGTCCCTTGCAAAATTAGGTCAAACTTTTCAGCCATTTCAACAGCTAAACGAAGGTCTTTTTCTTGTAGCTTTATCTTGAAGCCTGGATTCCAGTCTTCTGTGAGAATTTTTGGAGTTAGATTGCTCAGCATCCACGACCCGGCAGCTCCATTAGATATCGCGTCTAAAATCTTGCCACAATCCAAGCCGGCGGCTTTAGCAAGGGTCAATCCTTCACAAACTGCAAGTATGTTAAGGCCGCAAATTACTTGATTACAAAGTTTTGCCTTTTGACCGTTTCCGGCGTCACCCATATAAACAATTTTTTTACCCAGCTTATTGAAACAAGGCAATGCCCTTGCAAGATCCGATTCTCTGCCGCCAACCATAATGCATAATGATGCATTTTCGGCGCCTAATTGCCCCCCGGTAACAGGAGCATCTAAAAAACCCGAGCCTACTTTATTGAATCTTTCAAAAAGGTTAACTGTTGCTTCTGGACATATTGTGCTCATATCAATAACAAGGCTACCCGGCCTGATTCCTTGAATTATGCCGTTTGTTCCCAGCGCAACGTCCACGACATCTTTAGTATCAGGAAGCATGGTGATAATAATGTCACTTTTGGTGGCGGTTTCAGCTGGATTTATTGCAACATAAGCTCCAAGTTGTGCCAGTTCTTCTGCGGGCGCAAATGAACGGTTGTAGACCGTTAGAGGAAAACCTGCGTTAAGGAGATGTCTTGCCATCGGTTTGCCCATTGTCCCCAAACCGATGAAACCTATCCTTTCCATGAACAGCCTCCGTTACATCACCAAATCAACGTGAATATTTAAAACTCTTCATAAACGGCTGCTTGTTCTAGAACTGACTCTGCTATAAATATTGGGGCCTTAGCGCGGAGGCTGAGAGCGATGGCATCACTAGGGCGAGAATCCACCTCAATTATTTTACCATTCAAGCTGATGGTAATCTTTGCATAATATGTCTCATTCCATAGGTCGTCGATTAGGATGCGTTCGACGGATCCTCCAACCTTGTCAAGGACATTTTTTAAAAGATCGTGTGTGAGTGGCCTATCCGATGATTGTCCCTCGAGAGCTACGGCAATAGCATATGCTTCATATTGACCGATCCAAATGAGCACGGATCTGCCTTGATTGTCTCGAAGGCGAACGAAAGCCTCTGGTCGAGCGCTACCTTGTTTATGGTGCTCGTATACTCCCATTACCTGGACTTCTTTTTCATCCAAGTCTTTTCTTTGGAGTTCCGATTCTTCTTCGCGCTCGTTGATCAGATCGTCGCTTCCGCCGAAAAAATCACCAAACAGAGGGATATCTTCGTTATTCTCTTCTGGTTGTTCCTGATTCTCTTCCGGTTCGTCCATCGCTGGATTTCACCTCAATTAATGAATACACTTTTTATTATAACTCAAAATACCCGAACCTGTGTATTTGCTAATCAAGATCGCCGTTTTTAAGGGTTTTTTCAACAATTACCTTTAGAAATTCTTCATTGGATTTAGTGTGACGGAGCCTATCCATTAGAAGTTCTGTTGCTTCGATATTGCCCAATGAAGCTAACAAGCGATGCAGTTGCCAAACTTGTTTTAGCACATCTTCCGGATATAAAAGTTCATCGTGACGAGTTCCCGATCGTTTTACGTCGATAGCAGGAAAGATGCGGCGTTCGGCAATTGATCTATCGAGTTGCAGTTCCATATTTCCAGTCGCTTTGAACTCTTCAAAAATAGCATCATCCATTCTGCTGCCTGTATCAACCAAAGCAGTTGCGATCACCGTCAAGCTACCGCCATCCTCGATATTTCTCGCCGCACCTAAAAATCTCTTGGGACGGTATAGCGCTGATGGATCCAAACCGCCGCTTAATGTTCTTCCGCTAGGGGTCACTGTAAGGTTCGAGGCTCTAGCAAGTCTTGTGATGCTGTCTAAAAGCACTACCACATCTCGTCCTGATTCTACTAGCCTTTTAGCTTTTTCAAGAACCATATCCGCAACACGCATATGGTTTTCCGGAAGTTCATCAAAAGTAGAACTAATTACCGACCCACGGACTGAACGTCTTATATCCGTGACCTCCTCCGGCCTTTCATCTATGAGGAGTACTATCATTTCAACTTCCGGATAATTCTGAGTTATGCTATTCGCAATTATTTTTAGAAGGGTTGTCTTGCCGGCTTTTGGCGGAGAGACGATTAATCCGCGTTGGCCTTTACCGATAGGAGCTATGAGATCAATATATCTTGCCGCGTAGTTATCTGGTCCAGTTTCCAGTTTGAGCCAACTGTTGGGATAGATTGGAATCAGATCATCAAAATGCTTGCGTGTTCGCGCGACTTCTGGATCGAGACCATTTACGGCTTCAACACGCAATAACCCATAATATTTTTCTTGATCCTTTGGCGGCCTAATCTGCCCAGAAACTGTATCTCCTGTTCGAAGGCCAAATCTTTTTATTTGTGATTGAGAAACATATACATCATTTTGTGAGGGGGCAAAATTATCGTGGCGCAAGAATCCCCATCCTTCTGGCAGGATTTCCAATACGCCTTCATCAAATATTAACCCACTTTTTTCTGTCTGTGCCTGTAGAATACGGAAGATTAGGTCCTGTTTTCGCTCGGATCCGTCTTCAATGCCCAGCTGTTTAGCTATCTCGGCTAGTTCTTCCGATGTTTTGCTTTCGAGTTGTGCTAGCTCCAAAGGCTCCACTCTTCATTCACCTCTGAAATGGAAATATACGGCCAAAATCCGGGAATCCAAGCCGATAATCTTGCTGGGCGAAAAGCAAGTCTTAGGCCGCCGGCGTTTGGCTGAAGAATACGAATTGATGATTGATATATGGTAAACGCAGGTAAAAATGTTTATCCTGTCGGGTGAGGTTAGTTCACGATTGCATCTTTATTATAGGCCAGTTATTACAATTTGTCTAGAGATAGTGTAATTAAAATTTTAATAGAAAACTGGAAAATTATTTCGAGGTTCTCTTTTTGGATGCAAAAGAGATACGAAGTCAAACTAACCCCCACCGTAAACTTCGGGTTTCAAAACTCCAATATATGGCAGACCTCTATATCGTCCATCATAGTCAAGCCCATAACCAACAACATATTTATCTTCAACAATAAATCCGTAGTAATCAATGCCTACATCAACTTGACGCCTACTAGGCTTGTCCAGCAACGTGCATACTCTCACGCTAGCGGCTTTGCGTGACCGTAGATTCTCCACGATATAACTGAGACGCAAAGTCCATCCGGTATCAACTATATCTTCAACTACAAGGACGTGTTTGCTTTCTATACTTGCATCTAGATCCTTCAATAATCTCACAACACCGGAAGAACGCGTATCTGCGCCGTAGCTGGAAATTGCCACAAAGTCATAATCCACGGGAATGCTGATTTGTCGGACTAGATCGGCTAGGAATATAGCGGCTCCTTTTAATATTCCAACAAGGACCAATTCTTTTCCTGCATAGTCCTTAGAAATTTGCTTTCCTAATTGCTTTACTCGGCGTTTGAGCTGTTGCTCGGTTATTAAAACCTGTGCAATATCGTTCGCCATTTCCATAAAAGTCACTCCCACTCTATTGTCGCCGGCGGTTTTGAAGTTACATCGTATACAAGCCTGTTTACACCTGGCACTTCGTTAACTACTCGGTTACTAATTCGCTCCAATACTTCGTATGGCAAGCGCGCCCAGTCAGCCGTCATTGCATCTTCGGCATTTACTACTCTTAGGATTACTGGGTATGCATAAGTGCGTTTATCGCCCATTACTCCGACGCTTCTAATCGGAGCCAAAACTGCAAAAGCTTGCCATACGCTACGATACAAGCCGGCTCTTTTTATTTCTTCAATAACTATAGCATCAGCTTCACGCAGAAGTTCCAAGCGCTCTTTCGTAACTTCTCCAATAATCCTTATCGCCAGACCAGGCCCAGGAAATGGATGCCTCCAAGTCATTTCAGAAGGCAATCCCAGTTCTTCAGCGAGCAGCCTTACTTCATCCTTAAAAAGGTTTCGCAATGGTTCGATCAGCTTAAGATCCATGTCATCTGGCAGCCCACCGACATTATGATGTGTTTTTATTTTTGCGGCATTCTTGGTTCCGCTTTCTATAACATCCGGATATAGAGTTCCTTGAGCAAGAAAATCTACCTTCTCGATTTTTCGGGATTCTTCTTCAAATACCCGAACAAACTCTTCGCCAATTATCTTGCGCTTTTTTTCTGGGTCTGTTACTCCTTTCAGTTTAGAAAGAAACCGTTCCTCAGCATCGACGTAAATTAGTTTTATTTTGAAAAAGTCTTCAAATGTTTGCCTAACCTGCTCGGCTTCTCCTTTTCTTAGCAAGCCGTGATTAACGAAAATGCACGTTAACTGATCACCGACTGCCTTATGCACTAAAGCTGCAACAGTTGAAGAATCTACACCTCCGCTCAATCCGCAAATAATTGACTTATCTCCCACTGTTTTGCGGATTGACTCTGTGGATGCCTTAACGAAAGACTCCATAGTCCAAAGGCCGTCGCACTGGCACTCTCGATACAAGAAGTTCCGTATTACTTCAATACCCCAAGGAGTGTGGGTAACTTCTGGATGGAACTGAACGCCAAAAAGTTTGCGGTCATAGTTCGACATCGCCGCTACTGGTGAATTAGCCGTTCTTGCAGCTATTCTGAAACCTGGTGGAGGTGTTTGAACCGCATCGCCGTGGCTCATCCAACAAATAAGCTCAGGGTTAAGTCCTGCAAAAAGAGTGGATTCTTCCGCTACTTGAAGTTCGGTTTTTCCGTATTCTCTGCGCCCGCCCGGCACCACTACGCCGCCGAGTTGAAACGCCATGATCTGCATCCCATAACAGATTCCGAGAATAGGAATCCCAAGGCTGTATATTTCAGGGTCTATGGATGGCGCGCCTTCTTCGTAGACACTAGCGGGTCCTCCGGACATTATTATGCCAGCAGGCGCCAGCTTTTTTATTTCAGTAATTGGCGTATCAAAAGGAAGAAGTTCGCAATATACTTTGCATTCTCGCACACGCCGAGCTATTAGCTGGCTATACTGAGCGCCAAAATCCAGCACTATAACAATTTGCTTGGCCGCCCCTTGAAGTCGCGAGACTAACGCCACTGACCTACCCCTTGGGCTCGTTGATGGCTTTTGCCCTCATATGGCAAGGTTGGAGCAACTACCAATTCGGCTTGTTGCATCTCTTGGATGTTTGCCGCTCCACAGTAGCTCATTGCCAACCGTAAGGCTCCAATAAGGTTCATCGTGCCATCATCTTGTTTTGCCGGGCCAAACAAGATTTGTTCGAGTGAACCCTTTGTTCCAACCTGTATCCTTGTGCCTCTAGGCAGGCCTGCGTGAGATGTAGACATACCCCAATGAAACCCTTTGCCAGGGGCTTCGGAAGCCATTGCTATAGGTGAGCCTATCATAACGGCATCTGCACCGCTGACAATTGCTTTGACTATATCTCCGCCTGTCCTCATGCCGCCATCTGTGATAATGGAAACACGCTTTCCTGTTTTTGAAAGATAGTCGTCTCTGGCCGCGGCAGCATCAGCAGTGGCAGTAACTTGGGGCACCCCTATTCCACATACCTTTCGTGTTGTACAAGCGGCTCCGGGCCCTACGCCAACTAATAAACCATCTGCGCCTGCTTCCATCAATTCCATAGCGCCTTCATAGGTGCATACGTTGCCAATAATTACGGGAATAGTGCAGGACTCACAAAACTCTGCAATTGGGACGGAAAGATTCAGTGCTGAGCGGTGCGAAATTGATGTGACAGTGGCTTGTATAACAAAAACGTCTGCTCCAGCCTCAATTGCTATCGGGGCAAACTCTATTGCACCTACGGGTGTTGCAGAAACCGCAACAGGGTAACCGTGGTGTTTCATACTTTTTATGCGCTTGACTATTAAATCTTTATTAATAGGAGCTTTATACAGTTCTTGTATGAGAGCGACTACAGTTTCTGGTGGCTCGCCAATAATTTGTTGAATAGCAGATTCCGCATCGCTATATCGCGTGAACAACCCTTCAAGGTTTAGCACGGCCAAGCCACCCAATCTTCCCATTTCCACGCATAGCTCAGGCCCTACGGCGCCATCCATTGCTGACGCTAGTATGGGAATTGGAAAGCTCAAGTCGCTGATTTTCCAACTGGTATCAACATCTGCCGGATCGATACTGCTAGTGCCCGGCACTACTGCGACTTCATCAAAACCGTAAGTGATCCTGGCTCTTTTTTTGCCGCCAATCACAACCTCCAAAGGGGGAGTCCTCCTGATTTTTCAGGGAATGATAACAAAACGGAGCTTATGGTGTCAAGAAAATGAGAGCGTATTTATAGCTAAATAGCTTATGTAAGAACAGGCTTTGAAAAATTGTTTTGCCTTAAATCAAAGATTCATTGTGCCAAGACGGTTAACAATAAATACTATTGCTAAAATACTAGCCGCCATCATTGTTGTTCCAAAGGCTAAAAGCGCTACAGCTCTTACCTTACGCGAGTGATTGAAATTGTAGAGCGCGTCTATAGAAGCGCTTAATCCTATTAGCCCTGCGAGAATCCCGCCTACAATCCCAATATAATATATCTGCATTGCGAAAACCTAATGAATGTATGTTCACGCATTTTCAATGCTAATATATTTCGTATCTAATTACGGGTTCCATAGTCAAGCCAGTTTCCACAAAAGAATATTCATGTGTCCAGGAAGACAAGACTGCTTTGTCTCTTTCGGGATCCCTTCCGGCTTTGCCAATGTAACCGCATTCGCCTCCGAAAGAATCAGGACCAACTGCCAACAGTTCTCCGGCAACATGATGATGAGGGCCAAGAAGGTTACGGCAGCTGTTAAATAATTCCAATTCGATTAAATTGCTTCCGTTTTTTACAAAATCGGTTATATCCAATTCCAGTGGTTGCCAGGCTATTCGGCCTGCATATTCGCCATTTACTTTTACCTTGGCGACGATGGCTCCCATTTTCTGCAGCGAAAGAAAAATGCGTTTGTTTTCTCCGGTCTCTATGTCACAAGTTTTGCTATAAATGATTTTGCCTCTAAAGAAAGCAAATCCCTGATTGACAAGGTCCCCCACTTCAGCGCGATTTGGCATGTCACGCAATACAAAATGTCCGTTATCCAGCTTGAAGACTCCGAAATCGCCAATTAAGTAACACGACTCCAATTCCAAGCCGTGCTTCAATTCGTTATACAGCCTTATTTTATCAGCGACCTCACCACTGAATGGTAGTTGTATTTCATCATAATCATTAGTACCCATTTTTGCCAAAAGCTTTTCTATTTCCAAAGCATCTCTGAGTTTCGCTCTGCCCTCATTTCCAATATAGGTGCATCTTAGCTCGATTATGTTTTCTCCGGTAACAACGTACGGTTCAATATCCAAAGTTTTGAAACTTATATCGCACCACCAGCCATTGTCCTTATATGTCATTTTGTGGCCGTTGACATATATTTCATACTTTTCAGGAGTCTCCAAAACCAGTTGGATGTGACGGTCTTTAGTTTCGCTAAAATCAGTTTCAAAACTGAAAATTAGAGAGATTGGAGTCGGCTCAACAATGTCGGATAAGATGCCTTCAAGCCAAATTGTAGGAGTAAGATCGCTCCACTCCCCATCGGCTATTCTGTATCGGCAATAATCCATTGTTAATGAGTTCGGATCTTTTGTCATAATATCCCAAACTTTTCCCATCGGAACTTGATGTTGCTCGCGCGGTATGGGAGGTTTGCTAGCATATGAAGGGGCACCGGGCTCAAAACAAAGCAAAGATGAGCCTGCTGGATACAACTTTACCAGGGCAATAGTCCACTCCGGCTCCGCTCGGCAATATAATGGGCTGATATCCCCGTTGTCGAGATTCCAGTTAAAAACAGCGCCTTTGCCCTTTATGTGGACTTCAAGATCATAGCTTTGTTCTCTATCGATATTACAAAGGAAAAATAATTGTTTTTCACCGCAATCCCTTTGGTGTACATAAACCTTTTTTGCGAATCCATCTTCATTGCGAGATCCTGCAACAGGTTTGACTTTAATTGTTGGTTCAATAAGTGTTTTCAAGGCTCTACAAATCGAATCAAAGTCATTTTCAACTAACAATTGCTTTCTCAGGACGTTCTCAGGTTCTTTCGATTCAATTCCCTCGAGCATTTCAGGATATCGCCCCACAACCAAAACCTTGCCACCTCTGCCTATCCATTCTTTTAAAAGATTTAGAGTAGACTTTCTAATTGTGAGCATAGGAGGCAAAATTATAAGCGAATATTCGGCTTGACCTATAGCTACCTTATAATCGCTGATGCGGGCGTATCTAACCATAATGCTTTCATCGCCATAGTCGTGGTCTAATTGAAGACTGCAAAGTGTTTCGGTGACTTTGACGAACTCATCATTTATTGCCCTTGCTGCCGAGTGATCTTTCGGATTATACACACACCAAGCGCTTTCTATTGGATGGATTAAAAGAATATCTGCGACGTGCTTTCCTAATGTCAAAGCTCTAGCAAGGCGAGCGAAATGGTCCTCAAACATTCGATATTCAGGCCACCAAGGTTGCTGGTAAAAAACGGAAGGTGGATAATCACGTTTTCGGCATCCTCTTAATGAATAAAGCGAAAGGTGTTGGCACATCAAGTTAACTCCAAGCACATACTGCCATTCAGCTATCCATTTTTGGTCTTCAAATGACATATTCCAGCCGCTACAGCCAAACATTTCGGAAAGAACTCGGCGGTTGCCAAATTGATGCGCCACGGATGAACATTGTTTTACCCTAACCGGGTCTGCAATCTGTCTGCACAAATGGTCGATTCCCGGTATCTGCATCCACTCGTAGTGAGGCATTGCCGCCCCTATTACCCAGGTCTGGACAACCAAATCATCTTCACACAACTGGTGACCTGTTAATGCTATTCCCTCTTTTTCACACCAGTCAAAGATTTGCTTGGAAAACGCCTCAACATAGAGCTCAAGTGCGGTGCGCCAAAAATCATATCTAATTTTTTTATAATCGCCTCTTTCGTAAACAAGTGAAATTAGATTCGAAGCAATGTCATAGCCTCTGCGTTCCTGGAACTCAGTCTCGAAGCGATTGCTCCAAGGCAAAGTGTCAGATCTAAAGGTGTTGTTGTAGTTTGGTTCATCGGTAAATATTCCAGGAATGGTCTTTCCAAACTCTGACTTGAAACTTTTTTTGAAAACTTCGTGGGTTGTAGCGATAAACTGCCTCACAGTTTCTGGATCTAAAAGGTCTACGTATGATCCCACCTCAACACAGAAAACGGCAAAAGTCGAATCTTGTGAAGCTGAAATTATTTCATCAATTGATGCTGTATCATATTTTTTGTCTTCTGAAAGGTGAAATGCAGCTATGAAATTAGATGTATTGATATTCGACCCGCCCTGAACCTCGGTAACTTTCAAAAGTTTTATCCTGTGGTCTTCAGATTTTGCGGGGACAATACCCCCGGCAATTCCGCTCGGCCATTTATCCTCGTCATAAAGCCAAGCTTTCATGCCCAGAGCTTTGCTTTCTTCAATACAAGCACGATGACATTCGATATACTCTTCTGAAAGGTATGGAGTGATCAATCCTATTCGAGCGTGCATAAAATGTCCGCCCATTCCTGCGTCACGCATTGAACGTATCTGCCGGCGAAGCTCGCTTGGATCTAAATCGTCATTCCAAGACCAAAAAGGCGCCCCTCGGAACTCAATGCCCTCAATTCCCGCTAGTTGGAAGCGCTCTTCTATCGTCATTTTAATTCTCCAAACCAAAGAATAATATTATCGATAATCTTAGAAAAAATAGACGTTCGTTCCTGCGCTAATGAGGACTATGTGATAAGACGCTTAAATTGAGAGTTTTATGGGTGAGATAAATACCCACTCTATCTAATTTGTGATTTTACTTTTTTCCTGTAGTAAAAAGGCTAAGGAAAATTATAAATTGTTTCGGAAATAAGGATTACTATTTTTTTGGCAGGGCATCAATTGGCGGGGCATTGATAGAGCGGCCCGGCTTTACTGCACGGCGCCGCTCAAACTTCGAAGTTGTCGATAGCGGATTTACAGCACAGTCACGCTGCTCGCCTGCGGACCTTTTGGTCCCTCGGTGATTTCAAACTCCACTTTCTGACCTTCGTATAGGGTTTTGTGTCCGTCACCGCTAATCCCGGAGTAGTGCACGAACACATCCTTCCCCTCCTCGGTGGCGATGAAACCGTAACCCTTTGAGTCATTGAACCATTTTACAGTTCCGGTTAGCATCCCCCAACCCCCCTTCGAACATACAAGAGCTAAGCACCTACCCGAAGCTGGGGCGCCTAGACCGGCGATACCTTCGACTTCATACTGGCAATACTTAACTGCTTGCGGTATTTCGTTCCTCAAGTGACCAATATTGCATAGTTGCAAACGAACTTAATGATCTCCTTTGGAACCGACCGGATTATAACACCAGGCAAAAAGCTTGTAAATATAGCTTTTTAATTTTCTGGGAAGTTTTGTTGGCGCAAAACGCCTTGCACGTCATAAATGTTTGTGGTATAAGTAGCGAACTATGAGCAGTAAAATAAATATGCTCCTAGACACTGATATTGGAACGGATGTAGATGACGCCTGGGCCCTGGTGTTCGCCCTGGCTTGTGAAAACATCGACCTCAAAGCAATCACTTTGGTCCATGCCGATTTGGAAGTTCGCGCTCTAATAACGCTAAAGATTTTAAAATTGGCCGATAAAGAAGATATTCCTGTTTATAAAGGACTAAGCAAAACCCTTACCGGTGACGGTTGGTATTGGTGGGGCCACGAAGGAACCGAGACAGACTTTTCCGATATTGATCCATCGAAAGCACTTCCAAGCGGAGTCGACGCAATCATCGGCTTTTCTGAAGAATACCAAAATGAAGGCGCCATAGCGTCAATCGGCCCGATGACTAACATAGCTGCTGCTTTGCAAAAACAGCCAGGCATAGCAGATTCACTGAAAATTTTGGGCATTATGGGCAGCACTTTCATTGGGCTAGGCATCGAAAATGCAGGAAAAGAACATAACGCTGCCGTTGATTCCAAAGCAACCAAAATAGTATTTGAATCCAAAATACCCAAGCTACTGGTTGGATACAATGTAACCGTCCAGACCGCTATTAACGAAACGCATATTGAAAACATGAAGTCTAAATGTCCTTTAGCCGATTATCTTCTCGCAATGACGAAGCAATATATGTCAGTAACTGGAAGAGATTTCTGTTATATGCACGACGGTTTGGCTATTGCTTCTTTAGTTGACCCTGAAATTCTTGAAACCACGAACCTCACCCCCGTTGTCCTGCCTGATGGACGTGTCTCTTGGCACGAACCAAAAGAAGGCGATATTGCGTTTCCGGTCGCTATCAATGTAAATATTAACCGTTTCAATGAGTTATTTCTCGGAACAATTTTCAATTATTTCGAAAGGATTAAATGATATGCGCATAGGATTTTTAACATCTCCATTTGGGCGTGAGCCATTGGAGAATGCTATTAATTTTGCTGGAGAGAGCGGATTCGATGCATTGGAAATCGCTTCCGGAGCTGGTGGAGGCCATATTGACGTAACTAATTTCAATTCTGATAGGGCAAAAGAAATCAAAACGGCAATAGCCAAGTTTCCGGGGCTAATGATTTCCAGTTTAGCAATGTACATTAACTCTACCGATGTTGATAACCGGACAGACATAATTGCCAATTTCAAAAAGGCGGTTGATGCAGCAGTGATGCTGGATGTCGACGTCCTATGCTTGCTAGCAGGAATGCCTGTAGCTGGAAAAGATAAGTTTCAGACCATTAGGGAAGATTGCAAAGAGGTTTTTGCTCCCGTTCTTGACTATGCAGCTGGCAAAGGGGTAAAAATTGCACTAGAGAATTGGTTTGCTACCAACATTCAAAACCTAGCGCATTGGCGAGTAATGTTTGAGGTTTTACCGCACGATAATTTCGGGCTGAACTTTGATCCGTCACATCTTTTGTGGCAGGGCATAGATTACATTGCAGCGGTTGAAGAATTTGCACCGCGGATATTCCATACTCACGCCAAAGATACGGAAATAAAAGAACACGTCCTCAGAATAGTCGGCAATCAAAGCGGTGGATGGTGGAGATATGTAATACCAGGTTTTGGGAGAGTGAATTGGGGCGAATATCTCTCTGTTCTTCGCAGAACGGGTTATAATGGAGTTCTGTCAATCGAACACGAAGATGGTGCTCAGGGCCGGCAAGAAGGTTTTATAAAAGGCTTGAATTATCTCAGGCTTTTTGCTTAGCAAAAGTCCAAATCTAATTAACGGACAATTAAATGTTTGAAATGGAGCACGAGGGCTGGCTCGCCCTTAGAAAAAAATGGGAGGCTTATTGGGCGCAGGCAAGAGCCGATTATGCCACGGCGGTTACATTGTATGATGCTGGCATTTACTATGCGTCAGTTTTCTTTAGCCAACAAGCAGCTGAGAAGTCATTGAGGGGAACACTTATTCGAAAATGTTTAAAAATGCCACGAAGCCATAATCTAATCGTAATGGCTGACTTACTTAAAGCTCCAATAAATGTAATGAATGCCGCCGCTGAACTGAATCCTGAGTTCGTAGCTTCTAGAAACCCTGAATCTCCTGCAGGTATTCCAGCACAGCTTTATGATAAAATTTCTGCAAAACTGCACCTATTGGCAGCTAATATAATAATAGAATGGTGTAAATCGTTAATATAATCTTTTTGTTTCGGAGGATCTAATTTGAAATACTTACTCGGAATAGACATTGGCACCAGTGGAACTAAAGCATTATTGATTGAGCCTTCAGGAAAAGTTATTGCATCTTCAACTCGAAATTATCCTTTATACACGCCCAAACCTTTATGGGCTGAGCAGTATCCTTCTGATTGGTGGGATGCTTGTGTAGGCTCTATTCGTGATGTTTTGGAATCCGCCGGAATACCTGGCAGTGAAATAGCAGCCATGGGGCTTAGCGGCCAAATGCACGGTGCTGTTTTCTTGGACGCCGATAATAAAGTCCTACGTCCCAGCATATTATGGTGTGACCAGCGAACAGGGGCTGAATGTGACTGGATAACAAATACAGTGGGCATTGAAAAGGTCATCGAGCTCACAAGCAATCCGGTACTGACGGGCTTCACTGCTGGAAAGATTATTTGGCTCCGGAACAATGAACCCGACATTTACGCCAAAGTTAGGAAAGTGCTGTTGCCAAAAGACTACATACGTTATCGGTTAACTGGAGCATTTGCCACTGAAGTGTCAGATGCGTCAGGGACTTCACTATTTAATGTAACAAAACGCACTTGGGCTTGGGAAATGCTAGAAGCTATCGACATTCCCAAAGAATGGATGCCCGATGTTTATGAGTCTTATGAGGTAAGCGGAAAGATTAGCGCAGAAGCAGCCGCATTGACTGGATTATCGGAAGGCACCCCTGTTGTCGGAGGCGGCGGTGACCAGGCAGCTGGCGCAGTTGGTAATGGAATTGTGGAGCCCGGCATTATATCATCCACTATAGGAACGAGTGGTGTGATTTTTGCATATTCAGATACTCCCGTCGTTGATTCACAGCTGAGGGCGCATACATTTTGCCACGCCGTTCCCGGAAAATGGCACGTAATGGGTGTTGTGTTATCCGCTGGCGGGTCTCTACGCTGGTATAGAGATACATTCGCAAACTCAGAAGCAGCCGTTGCGGATGCAATGGGTCGTGACTCATACGAAATAATTGAAAACGTTGCAAGTGCCGCGCCCGCGGGTTGTGAAGGACTAATTTTCCTTCCATACTTGACTGGAGAACGGACACCGTATCCCAATCCTCTCGCAAGAGGCGTATTTTTCGGAATTACATTGCGCCATAACAGATCGCATTTCGCACGTGCGGTATTTGAGGGCGTTGGATATGCAATGAACGATTCTTTCACGACTTTGAAAGAAATGGGAGTTCCAATTTCGCAAGTCCGCGCGTCCGGAGGCGGAGCCAAGAGTACGCTTTGGCGGCAAATACAAGCTGATATCACTGGATTCGAGCATGTCACGATCAATGTTGATGAGGGTCCAGCATTTGGAGTTGCACTTTTGGCGGGTGTCGGAGTGGGAATATATCCAAGCGTCGAGGAAGCATGCAGGTCCACCATAAAGGTCACTTCTTCTGTTTGCCCGACAACTGAAGGAATGGCAGTGTATGCCGGCTATTATCCTGTATATCGTTCACTTTATCAGTCTCTTAAAGACGAGTTCGATAAAGTCGCGGCACTGTCCGAATCTGAGTAATTTCCGGAGCTACTTGCAGTGTCAATACTAGCAATTGATATTGGCGGCACCAAAACCGCGGTAGGAGTATTCGAAAAAGGATGTATAAAAAGTTCGATACGGATTCAAGCCTGCAGTTTTAGTTCCCCGCCAGATTATCTCAATGGAATTATTGATGCAGGAAAAAAAGCGATTGCAGAGTCAAACGTAAAATCTATCGTCGGAATTGGAATTGGTTGCGGAGGACCGTTAGATAGAAAAACGGGAAAGATTCTCGTTGTGCCGAACCTCCCTGGTTGGGACAACTTACCATTGGTATCGATTTTCAGTGACACATTCAATGCACCGGCTTATTTAGACAACGACCAAACCGTGGCGTGCTTGGGCGAACTAGTTTACGGCGCTGGAAAAGGTTTCAAGAACTTTGTCTATTTAGGAGTTAGCACAGGTATTGGAGGCGGAATAGTCATAGATGGAAAAGTTTACCGCGGATCGAATGACAATGCGGGGGAGTTTGGACACCATAAAATCCTAGAAAATGGCCCGCAATGCCCTTGCGGAGATAAAGGATGTCTAGAGGCATTAGCATCGGGAACATCTATTGCAAGAATGGCTCGCGAGTTCATTTCCAAATTGCCCCTTGCCGAGCGCCCGATTTGGGCACAAAATTCCGCCTCAATTACTAGTGAAATGGTTGCAAAAAAAGCCGCGGAAGGTGATAAATTAGCCTCAGTTATTTGGCGAGAATCCATGCGATACCTTGGAATTGGAGTCAGCAATATAATTAGTATTTTCAATCCTGAGCTAGTCATCTTGGGCGGCGGAGTAACAAAAGCCGGTGAGCTTCTTTTCGAGCCAGTGAGGTCAACTGTTTCTCAAAGGACTCTTCCAGCCCTTTTACAAAACGTTCAGATCGTAGCCTCTGCATTGGGTGATAATGCTGGATTGATTGGCGCAGCTGCTTTGGTTTTGGAGCAATCAGGAGAGTTATTTGATTGATTTACTCGGCGTCTTGGATGCTCACAATGCAAGGTCCGCCGATCGAGAACGGCCAAATTTTTGTTCGAAATGGCTTGATCGAAGACGCCGGACAGGGCCTCGAAAAAAAGTTCCCTTCGGAACGCGTTTTTCATTTCCAGGACTGCGTCCTTATGCCGGGTTTCGTTAATGCCCATTCGCACTTAGACTACACAGCCTTGCGCGGCCAATTAGACTCGCTTTCCTACCACGAATGGATCAATACCTTGAAAGATTTTGCTCTATCGAGCTCTGATGAACAATTTAACCAATCAGCTAAAATCGGCATTGAAGAAATGATTAAGTCCGGCATCACTTGCATAGCCGATTCTGGTCCCTATGGCAATAGTTTGAAGGCAGTTGCGGAATATGGGTTGAGAGCTGTAGTATATTTAGAGACGTTCGGAGGATGGGATGTTTCAGATTTAAACAACCGCCTTTCGAAACTTTTGGAACGATTTCAGTTGTTGAAAAAAAACGCTCCGCCAATAGTGAGAATTGGAATCTCACCACATTCAGTTTATAATTCTTCTAAAGAGCTAATAAGCACATCATACAACATTGCGGCCACTGAAAACGCACCCTTTATGATACATCTATCGGAAATTGAGAACAGTGCTGAGTGTTGTGAAAGTAAGTCACAGGCCGAGTATCTAGATGAATTAGGAGTCATTTCCAACCGGACTTTGCTTGCTCACTGCACGTATTGTTCTTCTGCGGACATTGTCCTTATTAACAGGGCAGGCGCGTCTATAGTCCATTGTCCCCGTTCGAATAGTATTTTAGGTTATGGGATCGTCAATTCAAGCTTGCTAAAATCAAATCTGGTTACAGGAATCGGAACGGACAGCGCTGCAAGCAATTTCGATTTAAGCTTAATAAACGAAGCGAGGTTTGCATTGGCACTGCATAGGGCTAAAAATTGCAATGCTTCTATCTTAAAAGCAGAAGATGTGCTATTCCTTGCTACGAGAGGTGGCGCAATAGCAATAGGGTATGAAAATGTCGGATGTCTAGCGCCAAATTGGGTGGCTGATTTTATTGTTATCAAGATCCCATATCAACAACACGCTTTAGTGACTAATCCGTCTGCGGCTGTGATTTTCGGCGGCCCTATTGAGGTGTTGTTGTCTGTTGTAAACGGAAAAGTTATCTATCAAAACGGGCAGTTCACTTGCAAACATAAGGAATTATAGGTAGTGAAAGATAAGTTTATTGCAGTATCAACAATTGCAAGCGGCGCAATTTTAGTTTACGCACTTTATAAACTCATCAATTCTTACAGTTTCAATGCCAGAGAGTTCCAAATAAATGCCGCATTGATTCTAATTTTATCGCCAATTTTAATAGTTCTGTTTATTTACAAATCCGACTTAAGTGATTTTGGTTTGTCTCCGGTTGACTCCGTAAAGACATCTCGCTTGGTTCTTTTATTCCTGATAGTTGCTACTATATTAATTTTAATTCCAATATCCAAAATGCCAAGTGTAAGGCAAAATTATCCTATTGATGGATTTACGGCAAGAAGCGGTTTGGCATATCTACACTTTTCTGCTCTTTATGGCTTATATGCGTTTGGATGGGAAAATTTTTTTAGAGGATATCTTTTATTTGGGTTGCGAAAGTCAATTGGATGGGGTGCTATTTTCGTCCAGTCAGCTGTGGCAGCAGTCTTGTTTTATGGAAAACCTGGTTATAGGATATTTGTACCAACCTTGTTTTTGATCGGTATATTTTTAGGATGGCTCACATTGCGCGGCAAATCGATCTTGCCTGCTTTTTTAATTCATTGGATCTCAGGAACTGCTCTGAATACAATGATTCTCGGTTATAAGCATTTCGCTAATTGAACAATATTTTTTAATCCCATTAATTGCTTCAGTATTAGAAACTTTAATTGACTTTGATTCCAGTAAAACATATAATTAGATTTAATTGGGGGACAGCGCAAATTGGAAGGAATCCGTCTAGAAACCGCATTTAAGAATATTGAAGGCATTACGGTTATTGAAGTAGCTGGCGAGGTTGATGTTTATACCGCTACAGAGCTTCGCGAAGCTCTTAACGAAGTTATCGATAACGGACAAAACCACATCATTGTCAATATGCAAAATGTCAAATATATGGACAGTAGCGGTTTCGGAACCTTGTTGAGTGCGATGAAACGGGTAAGACCCATCGGTGGTAGTGTCAACTTAGTTAGATGCAATAACGCAATAGAGCGAATGCTTAAAATTACACGTCTGAATACAGTATTCCAAATGCACGGTTCATTGGAAGAAGCATTATCCGAGATTAAAGAAAAGGATAATTCAAATTAAACATTCGCCTCATCTGCGTTCAATTAATTTTACGACTATCACCAATACCAAAAAGATTGCTAATGCAAGGATCAATATTGGTTTGTTGCTTAATGCCGAAAGTCCCTTATATACAAAACAATAAAGCAAATAAATGACAAAGATAGCACCTATAGCAATTAGCCAAACTAAAGCGAATGTAGTATGCTTGTCAGGTTGTTTTTGATGGTTCATTAACCAGCCGTCCTAGTAAGTCCGTCTTTTCTATCCATTAAAAAATCATCATTATTTATGATTTAGTGATTTGTAAAATCTAAATAAGGCTACTCAATGATATTCATTAACAAGGGGCTTTGGCAACAATCGCGAGCAACCAATTCTTCTCCCCTATCTTACAGCATTTCTTTATAGAATTTCAGCATTTTATTAGCTATAGATTAATCAGAATCTTATTTTCACTTTTGGACTCGAGGTTCCAACTTGTAAATTAACAACAATCAGTCGATAGTAATATAGGGAGAAATCAAAATGTATGTGACTGTAGTCTACGTTAAAGTAAAACCGGACCACGTTCAAGATTTCATCCAAGAGTCCATTTTGAATCACAATTCATCGATTGAAGAAAAAGGCAATTTACGTTTTGATGTCTTGCAATCAATCGAAGACCCTTGCGACTTTATTTTATATGAAGCATATGAAACAGCAGAAGATGCCGCGAGTCATAAGAATACTCTACACTATTTAAGATGGAAAGAAGTTGTAGCCGATTGGATGGCAGAACCTCGCAGGGGAGTAGTATACACGAGTATTGTCCCATAACCAAGATGAACTTTAACATTTCGGGTATACCAAAGATTATTTTTGGCTCAGGCAAGGTAAATGAACTAAAGACTCTTATAACATCTTTTGGGCGAAATGTTCTATTAATCACTGGAGCAAAATCTTTCGATACCTCCTCAAGACTTAATGAAATATACAATGACCTTGTTGCAACTGGTTTTTGTTTGCACAGAGTCGTTGTAAGCGGTGAGCCATCACCCGAATTAGTAGACCAAACAGTTTCCTCTTTTCGTGCATCAGGTATAAATTGTGTAATCGCCATCGGTGGTGGAAGCGTAATCGATGCAGGCAAGGCTATCGCTGGGCTTTTGCCTTTCGGCAATTCTGTGATGGACCACATCGAGGGAGTTGGCAGAGGAATACCATACCTTGGACCTCCGCTGCCTTTTATAGCTGTTCCGACGACTGCCGGCACCGGCAGCGAAGCAACCAAAAACGCCGTTTTAAGCAATCGAGGAGCTAATGGTTTTAAAAAATCTTTTAGGCACGATTCTCTAATGCCGAAGATCGCCTTAATCGATCCCGAACTGACATTTACTTGTCCACCCGATGTCAGTGTCGCTGCCGGTATGGATGCATTCGTACAGCTTGTAGAAGGTTACACTTCTACAGCTGCAAATCCTTTCACCGATGCAATCGCAGAGAGCGGTATAAAAGCGGTTAGAGATGGACTTCAGGCCGCATACAAAGGAATACCTTTTGGACGCGAATTAATGTCATATGCGGCTTTATGTTCGGGAATAGTATTGGCGCACGCCGGGCTAGGAATAGTCCATGGCTTGGCGTCTCCATTGGGAGCCTACACCGATGCTCCTCACGGTCTAGTTTGCGCAACTATTTTGCCTGCCGCAACCAAGACAAACATCAATGCGCTGAGAAAGCGTGACCCCGAAAATCCTGTTCTCGAAAAATACGCTAGAGTTTGGCACATTTTGAGTTTAGATTATAAAACTGATACACATTCTGCCTGTGATAATCTTATACAAAAGCTCAATAGCTGGAGATATGAGTTTGGATTTTACGGACTAGCCAAATACGGATTAAACGAACAAATGATAAACAAAATAGCTAGAGAGGCTACCGCAAAAACAAATCCTGTTCAATTAGACATAGAGGCCATCAAAGAAATATTGCTTTCAAGTCTATAAACTATTATGGCTAGGGGCTTATAGACATCAGCCTTTCCTGAGCTTTTTGCCCTATTTCAGTGCCTGAGGCAATTTCTGCAGCTTTTTGCCAATATTGAATGGCGGCTGAATGATTTCCAGAAATATATAATTTCTCTGCTTGTTCAAAGTAGTAAACTCCAATCCTAGATCGGGCTGCGTTAGCGAATGGCCCAGCAGCTGATGTCTGAAAGGCGGCCATCCAGGACTGTAGTGCCGCATTATAGTTGCCTAGTTTGTAGTATAAATCGCCGGCCATCAACCTTGGTTTAGCAGATTTTGGATCCAAATCGGTTGCTTGATTATAATAGTTCAGTGCTAAAGTATAATCTCCATTCTTTTCGGCATTTTGCCCCATTCTCAAGCAAGTTTCAGAGGCACTTTGTCGAGCTGCCATTGCAATTTGCGGAGAAGGTGAAAGTTGTATTGCACGGGTGAACTGTTCAAGGGCAGATTCATAATCCGCATTCTTGAAAAGTTGACTGCCTATGGCTAAATGCCTCGCTGCTTTTTCGTTCGCTACTTGGTTTTTATAACCCTCGTAAGCCAAATTGACTGCCAAAATGAGGAGTAATATCGATCCAGCTAAGAAAATAGCTGTGAATGCAACTAGTAAAATGTTTTTTTGCGATGAGGAAAGGCTTAAAATCTTTTTGCGGATTGGCAATGGAGGGATCGATATAGGAGCTGATGCCTGTTTTTGAGCTGAGGATGGATACGATGGTTGCGATGATTGCGTAGCGTATTGCGTCTGGTTTGCACCAATGGTCGTTTGGGATTGGCCAACAATATTGGGAGTTGTTTTTGATCTTAGATCGAAGGCTAATTCCGCAGCGTTGTTATAACGATCTTCTACGTTTTTTGCAATCGCTTTTCTAACTATTGCGTCTATATAAGAAGGTAGTAGTTCTGAAAAAGGGGGTTCACCGTTCAATATATTGTGAGTTATAGTTACAATGCTTTCTCCCGTAAATGGCTTTTGCCCAGTAATCATCTCATATAGCATTACCCCTAATGAAAATATATCAGTCCTTTGGTCAAGTTCCTTCCCAACTATTTGCTCTGGGGACATATAGCTGGGAGTTCCGAATATTTGTCCGTCAACAGTTATGGATGGTTCATCCAAGAACCTAGCAATTCCAAAATCAGTAATTTTAACCTTGCCATTGGGCAAAATATGAACGTTGTCCGGCTTTATGTCTCTGTGAATGACTCGCCGTGCGTGCGCATAAGATAAAGCGTCACAAACCTGCAATGCAATTTCAATTGCCTCGTCAATGGAAAGGTTTTTCCTTTGTTGAATTATTTGCCTCAAGGATTGACCTTCCAAATACTCCATAGCGATGAAATGTCGGCCTTGAAACTCTCCTACTTCATAAATCAATACAATATTTGGATGAGTCAATCGCCCAGCGGCTTTTGCTTCGCGGTAAAATCGTTCAATGCGCTCTTTTTTCTGATCCTCTGACAAGTTAGGAGGTAGGATAAGTTCTTTTAATGCAACTCTTCTTCTTAAAATTGGATCTTCAGCCTCATAGACGATATCATTGCTGCGGCCAATTTCTCTAATAATTTTATATTTGCCAAAAATCAGGGGGCTTTCCGGAGTATTATTCAGAGGAAGAGGTTCCATTATCTTTTATCGGTTTTATCTGAGGAATAAAAATCCACGCTGTTTTTGCAATCGCTCTAAACGAGCTAATATAACTGTGATATTATCAGTGCCACCATTTTTGTTTGCGAGGTTAACGAGTTCCAATGCAGCTTCCGATAGTCCCTTTGAAGAGAGTATTTCGGCAATTTCCGTGTCAGAAACCATTCCGTGCAAGCCATCCGTGCATAATAGAACAACGTTTTTTGGATGAACTTTTTCTTCAAACAAATCAACATCAACTTCGGCTGAGGTTCCCAATGCCCTAGTTATAACATTCTTGAAAGGAGAACTTTTCGCCTCTTCTTCAGTTAATGCTCCCAACCTAACTTGTTCAGATACCCAGGAATGATCTTGAGTTATCTGTCTTAATACATTTTCAGAATTATCGTAAATATATGCCCTACTGTCCCCAACTTGACCAATAATGAGCAAATTGTCCCAAAAAACTGCTGCAGTAACTGTCGCTCCCATACCAGAGCGTTCCGAAATTGCAGTGGCGGCGTCGTGAATTAACGAATTGGCTTCGATTATGGCGTATTTAAGGGCATCGCGCGGTTCAAGGCTATTCTTTTCATAGTAAGTTCTAATTATTTTCTTTAAAGCGAGTTCACTGGCAATTTGGCCGGCTGCGTGTCCTCCCATACCGTCTGCAACCGCTAATAGTATTCCTCGGTATTTTAGTGTTTCGTCATCTTCTGGAATAAAAAAGTCAAACTTATCCTCGTTGTTTTCACGCACACGCCCCAAGTCTGTTCTTGCTGAAAACTTAATTTCAGGCGTAAATTTTGCGGGTTCTTGTTTGCAACTCTTGCCCTGAATATCTTCTTGCGTCAGCCGCAAAGTAATTTCACGGCCGTCTTCAGATATATGAGATTGCTGATTATTCATCAACACTGTCCTCGGTTTCGGCTCCACGTGTCCTTATTCTGACACTAGTTTGGCCAAATACAATTTCATCCTCCGGACTAACTTCGGTCGGATTATTTGGCTCAATTTTAACTCCGTTGACTAATGTTCCATTCGTGCTTCCTATATCGGTTAAATATATTCTGCCTTCTTTACATTCAATCTCTGCGTGAGCGCCCGAAACATACCCGTCCGAGGAAATTCGAATGTCATTGTTTTCTCGCCTTCCGATACGATTAATGCCTTCCTTAAGCTCGAACTCAGACCCATCCGGTAATATCAACCAAGCTGCTGGGGCCGCTTTGGCAATTTCTTGTTTGTCATCTTGAACTACTTCTTGATCGTTATCGTTAGCTGTCTCCGAAACGAACTCAGGCGCTTTTAGTATTAGCTTTACAGATCCAAAACGGAGTTGCGATTCATTCTTAACTGAGATTGGAACACCCGGTTCAATTCGATAACCGTCAACTTCTGTTCCGTTTGTGCTTCCTAGATCCTGAATAGAAATGCCATCATTGTCGAGCTTGATTATGGCGTGTTTTCTCGAAACGGTATTGTCGGTTATAAGTATGTCAGCTGCTTCTCTGCCGATGTTGTTTTCTCCAAAATGCAGTATATATTCCCTTCCATGGCTATCGACAAGAACCGCTTTTTTTTCAGGTAAATCAGCTGCTTGACCGGGAGTTTCCGAAAGTAAAAAACCGCAGTCGATGCAAAACTGCTCTTTGGCTGAACTCTTGGCACCACAGACAGGACACGTTTGTAAGGCTGCTATTTGAGTGTGTTCTCCCGATTCTAACGATTGGTTCTTCGAGAGATTCCCAGAAACGACGGTGATTTCTTCATTTCCCTGAATTTGAGTCACTTCTTCTTGCCTCCACGGTCAAGGTCATAAATTGTGCCGACTAAAGTTTTCTCCACTCCCGCGTTTCCTGCTTTAAGATCATCTATAGCTTTTTGAATATCTGCAGCTTCAGCTGTTTTTCCTTGGCTTATCAAAAAGACCTTAGTTCGCTCAAGTTCTGATGCAACGATGTGCGGAGCGATTTGCTGTGTGCGCAATCCCATTACAGTTCGTTCAAGATTGCGAGATGCTTCAGCGATTTCTATCTCTTGTTTGACTACCGGGTTTATATTTTCTTGCACCAGAGAACTATCAGTAACAAATGATAAAACCAATTCTTCCGAAACTTTTTCCAATCGCCCGGTAGAAGAATCTTCAAATGCCAACTCAGCGCGAGCCACTCGATAAGTTCCAGAAGGTCGCGGTTCAAAATCTAGTTCTATCAATGCGCTGGCTGCGCTTCCTCGCTCCAAATCAGGAAGGACGCATTCGACTGTTTTGCCAATCACAGCGGGTTGTTTCCCATATATTTGGCGCATATGAACCCATTTTGACAGGTGAAGAATAATTTTTAGGTTTCTTGCTACAACTGTCATCATCGTTTCAAGTTCCCGCCTAAATACTTCGGGAATCAAATCCGGCCTCGTTATGTAGTAATAGTTTCCACCTGTGCGTCTTGCAATACCAGCGACAAGCTCTTCATTGTATTCGGGTCCAAAACCCAAAGCGGTGATCGTTATGCCCCTACTCTTCTGTTCGGCTGCAAGGTTTACAATTGAACTATAATCTTTTTGCCCAGCTGTTGGTTCACCATCAGTAAAAAGAATCGCCCTATTTACATACCCCGAGAGTGGCACAGCGGCAATCTGGCTGCACCCTGACGCAATTCCATCATAAATATTTGTTGTAGTTCCCGGCTCAATGCGAAAAATATGTTCTTTAACTAATGCTTTATTCACTACCCGCCTTGCGGGCATCAAAACTTCGGCTCTCTCTTCAAAGACAACTATTGAAAGTATGTCATTTGGCTCCAGTATATCAACAACGTAAGAACAAGCACGTTTGACATATTCCAGAGGCTCACCCTCCATAGAACCGCTACGGTCTATGATTAGGCAAATATTCAGCGGTAGCCGGCGACCTAGAGCTGTTTCCTTTGACCGTGCAACAGCTAGAAAATGCTCTCTAGATTGTTCCGTAGATAATGCATACTTGTTTCCGGGAATTATTTCAAAAGTGACTGATGGCCCAGTACTGAAAGCCACAGTGCCAATACCTGCGTTTGAAATGGATTGCGTGGCATCGGAAACAGGATTTACTGCTTTTGTCCTGTCATCTTCGGGCATCATTCTTGTTGTATCCATTCATAAACTCCCTTACATTAAATCGACGCACAGACTAATTAGTTGCCCATTAACCCTTTTCAACTCTGAACTTATTGCTGCCAATTTGAACGATATCACCGAAGGAAAGCGTTTGCTGATTGATCTTAATACCGTTTACGTAAGTACCGTTCAAACTATTCTCATCGATAATTATAATGTTTCCGGAATCAATAATGATAGAAGCATGACTGCGAGAAGTGGTATTGTCTAAACTCAATGAAATATCGCGGTCTTCACTTCTGCCTATGGAAACTTTGCCTGAAGTCGGCAGCAAAAACGATTGTCCAGAGTATGGCCCTTCAATACAAACAAGTTTCGCCGTTGCAGTTTCTGTTGCCTGTGTCTGGCTAGAAGGCCACGTATGACCTAATTTTGTAGTTGATGAAGCCGTAGTTGCTATGCTGCATGAGCAATTCCCTTGCGTATCTTTTAAGCTGCCGCAAAATTGGCAGATATGGTCAGACTTGGGAACTCTTGATTCCGAATTATCCGGATATACAGATGGTGGTACATACTTCAATGCTGTTCCTTTGTCCCTGAACTTAAATTTAACATTGCCTATGCTGATCGTATCGCCATCCTTCAATGCAACTTTTGATATTCGTTGTCCATTGACGAACGTTCCAGATGGTGAACCTTGATCTTCGAGGTAGTAACGTCCATTTTCCCATTTTAGAAGCGCGTGTGATTCTGAAATTGAATTGTCACCAAAAAGCGGCACGTCTGCCATTTCATTTCTTCCGATGACAGATAAAGGTTTGGAAATAATGTATTGCCGACCTTCTCCTGCGCCAGTCAGTCGAATAATCCAAGCTCGCTTGAGGAGTTCGTCAACAAAGCCTATGAAAAGTCCAATGGATGCTCCAGTTACAGTAAATCCAATTAGTCGAAGCATTTCACCAGGGAAAATAGGGGCTTGTGTTAGTCGAATAGCGTTCATTTGAGCAAATATTTCAAATGCAGCACCACCGCCAGCTCCTCCAAAAAATCCTCCAATTGCGCCGTTTCGCATTTTTTTGGTGGACAAATTGGGTAATCCTTGCGATGCTCCTATAAATAAGCCGATGAGTGACCATCCAATCGCCCTAGCTCCTAGCAAAACGATAAATCCTATAAAAGTCGGGAGCGACTTACCCAAGCCGGCTAGCGGTGCATAAACCGCTTGCCCAAACATTAGTCCAAATAGACCTCCCAAAAAACCAGTGGCTGTTCCTAATACCATCGAACGGTTTAGCATTCTGCTGGAGCCCGTAGCTACACCTTCTGAAAAACCAATGCATAAGCCAATCGAAGCGCCTAAAACACATCCTATAGCAAGAATAGGACCCCACTCAGAAGTTAGTCTTATGTCATCGGGCGGCGTCAAATAGTTGCTTGGTTCGGTAATAATCCAGCCCAGAAAGCCTCCGATTGCACCAAATATGAGGTTTCTTGCTATCCGAATCATAAGATTCCATTCTCGATTTTCTAGGCTTCGAACCTGAACCGGGTGGTTCCTATTTGGACTTCGTCACCTGAATTGAGGACCTGCTCAGTTACTTGAGAACCATTAACGAAAGTTCCGTTTGAACTGCCTTCATCTCGGATGATAAACGAGTTTTGTTGCTTAATAATAACAGCGTGTTTTCGCGAAACGGTATTATCTTCCGCCAAATCGATAGTATTTTCTGTTCCCCTTCCTATTGAAACAATAGCATCGGACAATTCTAGAACACGACCTAAAAATGCACCTTGGACACCGACAAGCCTAGGCACATTTTGGATTCTCATTTGCGGAGGCATTGAGCAAGCGCATGCACCGGTGGATGGATCTTTTTGCTGGCTACAAAAAGGACAAGCACCCGGGGGAACTTGAACACTTGGTTTCCTTTCTTGCTTAATTAAAGTTTGATTTGTTTCACCTGAGGGCAATTCAGCACCAATTTTGGCCAGAGCGTCTTTTGCGGTGATCCCTTTAGTCTTTAGCAAGAATATTATGGCGCTTACTACCAAACCCAATATTACTAAACCAATCAACAAAGATATTATTGTTTCGAAAGCCGAGACTCTTTTTCTCGGTGGAGTAGCATCCGATGGCGAAACTTCTTTTTTTGCAGCGCTTTTAATTATTGGAACATCTCCGGCGACAGGTACCTCGCCCGTATAAACAAGTGAATCTCTTTCCAAGGGTATTTCTATATCTTGCAAAGCCGTCTTTCCGTCGGAATACACAACTTTTATACTCGCAGCACCTGCAGGTACATCCGTAAAAACAGCCGTGCCCTGAAAAGTTGGCTCCAGCAAGAAAGTCTGCTTTCTAGCATCCAAATCCGTGAGCGTGACCAATGCGGATTCTATTAGGTTTCCCCTGGAGTTCACAATCCTCACATTAACTTGACGGATATACTTGAAGCTAGAGGGTTTTAACGTTATCTCCGATGTTTTCCCTTTGGAATAATCGACATCCGTCACAGCCTCGTTTCCGCTAACGGGATCAAGTATAAATAAACGCAAGGCTTTTGCTTTGGTTATTTTAGAATCCATATCGATAGTTTCTTCGGGCCCGCGGAACCTCTTCGGCTGGGTAAACACAGGTTTACCAGAGTCATCTACATAAGAAAACCAGTAAATATAAGCATTCTCATCAGGCAGCTTGAGCTTTACTATCGTTTCTGCCGAAAGAGATGCCGCAAATATTAATGTGGCCAATAATATTCCTAAATATTTCAAAAAGATTCGCCCTCTTCTACTTTATTTTCGCATAGGATAGCATCTAATGCTTTCGGAATAAGTTTTGATACTTCGTTCGCTAAAAATCCCCTACTGCCTATCCGATGTGAAGCTATATCAGCTGCTAGTCCGTGAAGATAGACCCCGCAAATTGCCGATTCCGTAGGATTCAATCCTTGAGCTAACAGTCCTCCAATTGCCCCGGTAAGGACATCACCCATCCCTCCACTGGCCATCCCTGGGTTGCCAGTAGTGTTGATAAACGCTTGTCCTTGCTGATTAGCAACTACTGTTCCAGCGCCTTTGAGGACTACGGTCACTCCCCAATCTTTGGAACAATCTAGAGCAATTTCTAGCCTATTTGACTGCACGTCAGAAGTTGTAGTTCCTAAGAGACGTGCCATTTCGCCAGGATGAGGTGTTATAACTACTGGAGCGTCTATTTTTACGAGGATAGACGAGTCCTTTGAGATAGCGTTCAACGCATCTGCGTCTAACACCATTGGCTTTTCAACTTTGGGTACGAGTTGCAGAATAAACTCTATTGCCTCCGGTCTACGCCCAATGCCTGGTCCTATTGCCAATGCATCACAACGCTGTATGAGTTCTAAAGAAGCTTTTAACGAATCTAAACCAAAGGACTTACAACCCCCTTCTGGGATTGGAACTGTCATAACTTCTGTGACTTTAGATTCGAGTATGTCATTCAAGCTTTCTGGAATGCCTAGCGTTACTAGTCCTGCCCCGACTCGTAGAGCGGATTCTGCTGTTAAAGCTGCTGCGCCCGTCATTCCTATTGAACCGGCAATAACCGCTAAATGGCCACAGGAACCCTTGTGAGCGTCTAGATTCCTTAACGGCAGCAATTTTTTTGTTAATTCTGCAGTAATGCTTCTTACGTCAGAGCCGCTATCCTCTAGCAAGGCATTCGGTATTCCGATATCCACTACTGTAAGCTTACCGACATAGTTTGCCCCGGGAAACAAATATAACCCTCGTTTTGGAAGCCCAAACGTTACTGTGCGTGTAGCGCAAACGCATAATCCGCAAATGGAACCATTATCAGCATCTATTCCCGATGGTATGTCTATGGATAATACCGGTCGATTTGATTCATTGATTGCCTTTATTGCATCCTTTGCAAGACCCGAAACGTTGCCTTTTATGCCAGTGCCGAAAATTGCGTCTACTATTAGATCAAAAGAAACTAAATTTTTAAGATCTTCTTTATCTGTTACTATTCTAATTGGAATGCCCATTCGCTGGGCAATTGATAAATTAATAGCCGCGTCGCCTTGGACATCGTCGAAATTGCATAATAAAAAGATTTGCACGGCAGCGTTTCGGTTGGTTAGATGCCTAGCGGCTACGAATCCATCTCCTCCATTGTTGCCTTTTCCGCAAACAACTGCTATTTTTTTGCCGGCAGGATTTCTAGATAGCATTGCTACTGTTTCTTCAAATACACTGCGACCCGCGTTCTCCATCAATAACAAACTCGGTATACCGGCTTCTTCGGTTGCCCGCCTGTCCAAATCTCTCATTTGTTCAGCAGTTACTAATATCATAATCTCTCCAAAACAGCTGATGCCGAAGCGTATTCTTTGCAATGTGAAATGGTTAAATGTAAAATTATGCCGTTCAAGGCATCTGCCGCCTTGCCATACAGATTTACGGCGGGGCGCTTTCCGCCTAAATCCGGCAAGATTTCTACTTCCTGCCACGAAAACGATTTGCCGAAAGCTTTAGCTACAGCCTCCTTTGCAGCAAACTTCCCTGCGGCTCGCTGCCATTTTGCCGCACCGGCTGACTCGATATGCTTTAACTCGTTTGCGGTATAGATACGTTTAAGAAGTCGTGGATGTTTCATTGCTGCATCGCGCAACCTAGCAACGGCTATTATATCGGTTCCTAAGCCAAATATAGGCATTTTTGGATTCCTTTCTATTGTCGGTTTAACATACTCCCGGCAGGAATTCTTGTCAAGATTTCTCAGTCAAAAGGTTTAAAGGCTTCTTTGAAAGAACTTTTCAGTGTGGGTCGACAACTTTTTTATACCCTTAAAAAGGTAAATGCAGCAATACGCCGATTTTCTATGATCAGAAACGGTGATAAAATTGCCGTCGCAGTTTCTGGTGGCAAGGATAGCCTCTGTTTACTTCGATTGCTGCAGGAAAATGTCAGGTCTTCAATAACGAAGTATGATCTTTGCGCAATACACGTGCACGGTGATGCTCGTGGTCCATTTTTAACTCCAGAAAATGTTCAGCTTGAAGAATGGCTGAAATCCTTAGGAATCGAATACCGCATTGAAAATATGCGGTTAGCAAGCGGACAGACTTTGCCATTGAGTTGCCAGCGATGTTCGTGGAGCAGACGTAAGACTATTTTTGAGGTTGCCAATGAAATGGGCTGTAATGTCGTAGCTTTGGGACATCACGCGGACGATTTGATCGAGACTTATTTGATGAACATATTCTACCACGGCAGACTACAGGGACTAGAACCCGTAAGGAGTTACTTTGAAAATAAAATTTCGCTTATTCGCCCGCTTATATTAACCCCGGAAAAAGAAATAATACGCCTATCCCGGGAGGAAACTCTACCCGAACCTCCGGAAAAGTGCCCGATGACGGATAAAACAAGGCGTGAAACTGTGCGTAAAGTTATTTTTGAAGCTGAGAAGAATGGCAGGCACGTGCGTGCAAATCTCAAAAGGCTTGCTTTGGAATGTTGGCAAAGAGATAAATTAATCGATGAACTCCAAGAAGATATCCTTTAACTTGGCTAGCGCTTTTCCGCGATGGCTTACCGCGTGTTTTTCCTCTGGCTTTAGTTCCGCGAATGTCTTTGAATAATCTGGATAATAA